>Ga0214917_10000653_pt1 | contig 45020 bp, 30 predicted proteins | sample LL_1208_BB_MetaG_FD_177983 | JGI IMG/M metagenome (GOLD analysis project Ga0214917, IMG submission 177983) | Freshwater microbial communities from Lake Lanier, Atlanta, Georgia, United States - LL_1208_BB | ecosystem: Environmental > Aquatic > Freshwater > Lake | place: USA: Georgia | collected... | reverse complement strand
GCACGGCGGGAACGTCACCTTCGTGAAGTGCTTCCTGCACATCAGCAAGAAGGAGCAGCGGCAGCGGCTCGAAGACCGGCTGCGGGACCCGAAGAAGCAATGGAAGCTCGGCCCGAGCGACCTCGAGGACCGGCGGCTGTGGGACGACTTCCAGAAGGCCTACGACGACGCGCTCACGCAGTGCAACACGGAGCACGCACCCTGGCACATCGTGCCGGCGGACAGGAAGTGGTACCGCAATCTCGTGGTGGCCCGCCTGCTGCGGGCCGAACTCGAGCGGCTCGACCCGCGGTTCCCGCCCTTCGATTCCAGCCTGTTGTCGGAGCTCGACTGACCCCCGCCGGCACCGCGGAGACGCCCCCATGAACGGACTGCATCCCCTGCTCGACCTCGACGCCTGCCGCCTCCGCCAGGAGCGGCTCCGCCGCCGCATGGCCGACCGCGGTCTCGACGCCGTCGTGCTCGTGGCACCGGAGCACGTGCAGTACGTCACGGGCCACCGTTGGGATTTCCGCTTCGCGCCCGTGGCGGCGCTGCTCGCCGGCGGCGAGACGCTCCTGGTCTGTCCGGACAAGCCGGTGGAGCAGGCCGCCGCCACGGAGGTGCGGACGTTCGTCGCCAAGCGGCGATCCACGCTCCGCACCGATCAGCGCGAGGCGTCCTCGGCCGTGCTCGGCGACTGGCTGGCGTCCAAGCGGCTCGGCGCCGGCGGCGGTCGGCCGCGGGTCGGGGTCGAGTACGCGGCCTGTCCGCCGCACGTCACCCGGCTGCTCGGCGATGCCGAACTCCTCGACATCGACCACGACCTCCTGGCCATGCGACGCCGCAAGGACCCGGACGAACTGGTCCTCATCCGGCGGGCGATCGCCGCCACAGGGCACATGTACGAGGCCGCGAGGCGGCTCGTGCGGCCCGGCGTGTCGGAGCTGACGATCTTTTCCGCCCTGCAGGCGGCGGCCGTGGAGGCGTGCGGCGAGATGCTCACCGGCACGGGGAACGACTATGCCTGTGCCGTCCGCGGCGGCCCGCCCCGCGACCGCGTCTGCCAGCCCGGCGAACTCTACATCCTCGACCTCGGGCCGGCGTATCGGGGGTACTTCGCGGACAACGCGCGGACGCTGGCGGTCGATGGCCGACCGACCGACGCCCAACTGGCCGCCTGGAGCCACGTCTGCGAGGCGCTCGCCATCGTGGAACGTCGCGGCCGTGCGGGCGCGCGGTGCCGCGACATCTACGAGGAGGTGCGGCAGTGGCTGGCGACCGCACCGGTGGGGAGCTGGTCGAGCCACCTCGGCCACGGGATCGGGCTGTTCGTCCACGAGGATCCGCATCTCAACCCGGAGTGGGACGATCGCCTGGAGGCCGGCGACGTGATCGCCGTGGAACCGGCGATCTACGACCCCGCCCTCGCCTGCGGGATGCGGATCGAGAACAATTACCTCGTCACCGACGCAGGGCTGGAACCGCTCAGCCCCTTCCCGCTCGCGCTCGCGGAGACCTGACGCTGCGGACTCTGCGGCCGGCCGTCGCGACCGCCCTGCCGGGCCATGGTCGCGGCGGAACGGTCGGCCCCCTGTCGCTGGCCCTGCGTCTGCGCGGCGGGCCGCCGACCCGGTGGTGTCGTGGGGGCCGCGGCCACGGCGGATGGCCGGCCCGTCAGCGAGTTGGTGATCGTCGTGGAGAATGACGCCGGGGAGAGCGACGTCGGCCAGCGCGGCGTCAAGCTGCCGTCGAACGGCCAGCTCCCCTTGGGCTTCACGACGACACGCGGCCCCGGCGGCGGCATCTCGGCATGTTCGTGATCGACCGGCACGGCCGGGACGGCCATGTTCTCCGCGTTCCAGCCGGCGACGGCGGGCTCCGCCCGCGACGACCGGGCGGTCGGGGATGGCGAAACCTGGGCCGAAACCTGAGCCGGCTCCTGGGCCGGCTCCGGCGTCGGATCGGGCGGTATCGGTCGGTCGGCATCCGGCGCGATGATCGGCAGGTTGGCGGCGGCGATCCGCTCCGAGATCGGCGCGCGACCGGTGGCCGCCGACGCGCGTGTCGACTGGGCCACGATCGAGTAGGTCTCATCGCCCCGGGCGTTGAGCGCACAGAAACTGGCCAGGGCGGTGAGGCAGCCGACCAGGGTGGCTTCTGCCAGGCGTGAGCGCTGCATGGGGTCGACCTCTTCGACGGGCGGGCGGATGCTTTCGAGAGGTATCGGTCGTCCCGGCCCCCGGGCTTGTGCCGGGTGCTCGGGCGGAAAGCCCGCGAGCGTCCCGCCCGCTTTGGCAAACTGCCGCTTCATCGCATACATTCCGGATTCGCGCCGGCCCGGCTCGCCGGGCCCTCCCAAACTGCCCGTCCTCTCCCCGAGTGAACCAGTCGCATGCCAGCCTCCACCGCCGCCCCGTCCTCCTCCGACACGACCTTCCCGGCGAGCCGCTGGCACGCCATGGCGGCCCGCGTGCTCGCGGGCGGGCGGCTGGACCGTGACGAGGCCCGTGCGATCCTGGAGTCGACCGACGTCGAACTGCTCGATCTTCTCGCGGCGGCCTGGCGGGTGCGGCACCGCCACTTCGGCAACACCGTGCAGCTGTTCTTCCTGATGAACGCCAAGAGCGGTCTGTGCCCGGAGGACTGCGGCTACTGCTCGCAGTCGAAGGTCTCCGAGGCGGAGATTCCCCGCTACAACCTGCTCTCCGCGCCGAAGCTGCTGGAGGCGGCGAAGCTCGCCGCGGAGCGGCGGTCGAAGACGTTCTGCATCGTGATCTCGGCCCGCGGGCCGTCGGAACGGGAGATCGATTTCGTCTGCCAGATCGTGCCCGAGATCAAGCGGCAGTACGACCTCAACGTCTGCGCATGCCTGGGGCTGCTCTCCGCCGAGCAGGCCGTGAGGCTGGCAGCCGCGGGCGTGGACAAGGTGAACCACAATCTCAACACGAGCGAACGCTTCTACGGCGAGGTCTGCTCGACCCACACCTACGGCGATCGCATCGCCACGCTGGCGGCCTGCCGCGCCGCCGGCCTGCAACTGTGCAGCGGCGGCATCATGGGCATGGGCGAAACGCACGACGACCTCATCGACATGGCGCTGGAACTCCGCGGCCTCGGGGTGGAGTCGATTCCGCTCAACTTCCTCAATGCCATCGACGGCACGCCGCTGGAGGGCAACGACCGGCTCACGCCGCGCGACTGCCTCCGCGGCCTGGCGATGATGCGGCTGCTCAACCCCGCCGCCGAAATCCGCATCGCCGGCGGCCGCGAACTGCACCTGGGATCCCTGCAGCCGCTCGGGCTGTACGCGGCGAACTCCGTCTTCGTCGGCGACTACCTGACCACGAAGGGGCAGTTGCCGGAGGCCGACTACACGATGATCGAGGAGATGGGCTTCGTGATCACCCGTGGCGCCGAGTCGGCCGAGCCGATGCCTGCGATCGCCGCGGGCTGATCGGGCAGGCCGTCCTCCCTCCCCGGGCGGCGGTCACGTCCCCGCGGATTCGCCCGCGGTGCCCAGGCTCACGAGGAGTTCGGACATCTCGCCGGCGGCGTGGGCCTTGCCCTGCCGCCGGGCCTCGTCGATGCCCTCGCGGAGCGTGCCACGCGCCTCGTCGATGCGGCCGCGGGCCACGAGGTGCTGGGCCGCCATCTGGAAGGCCGGCACGTAGGGAGGGACGCCGCGGGCCAGCGACTCGAGGATCTCGAGGCCGGCCTCCCATTCCCCGGCCGCCTCCATCTCGAGCGCCAGGCTGTAGCGGAGGAAGACGTCGTCGGGATCGTCCCGCAAGAGGGCCTCGATCTTCTCGCGGCGACTGGACGGGCTCGTCATGGCTGGGTCCCGGGAGTGGCTCCGGGCTGGGTCCCGGGAGTGCTGGCGTCGAAGCGTGAAACCTTCCTGGCCTCGCGGCCGTGCGTCACGATGATCGCCTTCTCCGACAGGCAGACCACCGCCCTGGCGCCGGGCAGCGGCGCCACGCAGACGGCCTCCGCCGCCTGGCGGCCGTTGCGCAGCACGGCGTCGATCCGCCACAGTCCCTCGGGCGTCCGGTCCGCGGCCGCCGCGGCGTCGCCGCCGCCGCCACCACCTCCGACCACCCAGAGGGTGCCGTCGGCGCGGCAGAACGCGGCGTCCCGAATCCGGGGCAGGCCCGTATCGAGGTGGAGCAGCAGCCGTGGATCGGGAGGACGTTGGTAGGCGACGAAGAGCGTCGGCGACGGGGCGGCCCCCGACGCGAACAGCACCAACTCCTCGCTCGTGCTGATGGTGATCGCGCGGGGCCGGATCCCGCCGGCCAGTTCCGGTCCCCCGCGGGACGTGACCGGCCCGATCCGCGATCCGGCGATCGGCGCCCGCACGACCGCCGGCAGCGGCGCGGGCAGGCCGCCGATGCCGAGCCAGTCGCGGGACGGGCTCACGGCCAGGCAGGGGCCCGCCCCGTCGCCCGCGGCGGGCGGCCGGCCCCCCGACCGTCCCAGCGACACGGTCTGGGCGGGGCTCGCAGGATCGGACGCGGTGTTGGGCTGGAGGCGATGGGTGCGGAGCGACCAGTCGTCACGCCCGCGGCCGACCACCGCCAGCATGCCGGTGTCGATGCAGCCGATCGCCACGGCCTCCACCGCCCCATCCGCGGCGGGCCGCTCCGCGAGGGCCGTCCACCGCTTCGACGGGTCGAAAGGATCGATCGCCACGACGCCACCCCGGGACTCGTCGAGCACGTAGAGCGTCTGGCCGTTGGCCGGCGCCGCCAGATCGCCGGCCGCGGGCAGGTCGATCACGAGGTCGGTCCGCTTCGGGGCCGGCGGCCCCGCGTCGGCACCGCCCCCTCCCAGGGCCGCCGCCATGGCGAGCAGCCAGCCGGCGACCCGCCCCCCGGACGGCGTGGGCATGGCGGTCATTCCACGACCGACGCCGCATGCGCCGCCTCCCAGGCGGCGATGCTGTCGACGTGCCGGAGCGACAGGCCGATGTCGTCGAGCCCTTCCAGCAGGCACCGCCTCCGGAACGGATCGACGGTGAACGATCTCGACCAGCCGGCGGCGTCGCCGACCGTTCCCGCCGCGAGATCCACCTGGAGGCGGTAGGGCGTGCCCTGCGCCTCGGTCGCGGCCGCGCGACGGAAGAGTTCGTCCACGTCCGCCTCCGACAGCCGGATCGGCAGCATGCCGTTCTGGAAGCAGTTGTTGAAGAAAATGTCGGCGAAGGTCGGCGCGATCACGACGCGGAAGCCGTAGTCGGCCAGCGCCCACGGGGCGTGCTCGCGGCTCGACCCGCAGCCGAAGTTGCGGCGGGCGACCAGCACGCTCGCCCCCGCCACGATGCTCCGGTTCAGTTCGAAGTCGGGATTCGCCGAACCGTCGGGCAGGAACCGCCAGTCGAAGAACAGGAACTGGCCGAAGCCGGTGCGCTCGATCCGCTTGAGGAACTGCTTGGGAATGATCTGGTCGGTGTCGACGTTGGCCCGGTCGAGCGTGGCGACGACGCCGGTATGGGTGACGAAGGGTTGCATGGGTGGGGGCTCGAGGGTCGGTCAGCGGTAGCGCCACTGGCGGATGTCGGTGAAGTGGCCGGTGACCGCCGCCGCCGCGGCCATCGCCGGAGAGACGAGGTGCGTGCGGCCCCCCTTGCCCTGGCGGCCCTCGAAGTTGCGGTTGCTCGTCGAGGCGCACCGCTGGCCGGGCGAGAGGGTATCGGGGTTCATGCCGAGGCACATGCTGCAGCCCGCCTCGCGCCACTCGAAGCCGGCGTCACGGAACACGCGATCGAGCCCCTCCTCCTCCGCCTGCCGCTTCACGCGACCGCTGCCGGGCACCACCATGGCGTGCACCGTGGGGGCCACGCGATACCCGCGGACCACGTGGGCGGCCGACCGCAGGTCCTCGATGCGGCTGTTGGTGCAGGAGCCGATGAACACGCGATCGAGCGGGATATCGACGATCTTCGTCCCGCCGGCGAGCCCCATGTAGTCGAGGGCGCGGCTGCCGCTCTCCCGCTCGTTGGGATCGGCGAACGACGCCGGATCGGGCACGGTCGCGTCCACGCCGACGACCTGGGCCGGATTGGTACCCCACGTCACCTGCGGGACGACGTCCCCCGCCTGGAACAGCTCCACGCGGTCGAACACCGCGTCCGCATCCCCACGGAACCGCTCCCATTCCGCCGCGGCCCGGTCGAACTGCCGCGGCGCGTAGTCGCGGCCCCGCAGGTAGTCGAAGGTCACCTGGTCGGGGGCGATCATGCCGGCCCGCGCGCCCGCCTCGATCGACATGTTGCAGACGGTCATCCGCTCCTCCATGCCGAGGCTGCGGATGCAGGGGCCGGTGTACTCGATGACGTGTCCCGTGCCCCCCTCGGTCGAGAGCCGGCCGATCAGGAACAGGACGAGGTCCTTGGCGGTGACGCCGGGGTGCAGGCCGCCCTCGACCCGCAGTTCGAGCGACTTCGGCTTGGCCTGCCGCAGGGTCTGGGTGGCGAGCACGTGCTCGACCTCGCTGGTGCCGATGCCGAAGGCGAGGGCGCCGAGCGCGCCGTGCGTGGCGGTGTGGCTGTCGCCGCAGACGATCGTCATGCCCGGCTGCGTGATCCCCAGTTCCGGGCCGATCACGTGCACGATGCCCTGGTCGGCATCGCCCAGGTCGAACAGACGCACGCCGAACTCGCGGCAGTTGTTCCGCAGCGTGTCGATCTGCTGCTTCGAGATCGGGTCGGCGATCGGCAGCCGCCGGTCGGTGGTGGGGATGTTGTGGTCGGGGGTGGCGAACGTCTTCTCCGGCCGCCGCACGCGGCGGCCTGCCAGCCGCAGCCCCTCGAAGGCCTGGGCGCTGGTCACCTCGTGCACCAGGTGACGGTCGATATAGAGCAGCGGCAACTCGCCCGGAGGCGCGCAGACGACGTGGGCGTCCCAGATCTTGTCGAGCAGGGTGCGGGGCGTGGAGGGCATCGGGGACCGCGGCGGGAGGAAGGGAGGGTGGGCCGGGAAACCGGGGCGGAAACGACGGACCGCCGGGTCCAATGTAGCCCTTGAACGACCGGCCCGCCACCCGCCAGCCGCCCCTACGCCGCGCGGCGCAGGACGGCCTTCGCCGCCAGTTCGTCGACACGGCCCTTGGGAACGATCGACCAGTTCCCGCCGGCGCCCTGCTCGGCGTAGACGGCCGTCTGCGCCGTGATGATCCTCTGGATGAAGAACCAGCTGCGGTCGAGGTGCCGCGGGTCGTTGTCGGCGGCGATCAGCACCATGTCGAACACGCCCAGATGGTTGCACAGCCGGGAGAGCGAGGTGTCGACGTTGCCGGGCACCAGTTGCACCCGCGCCAGGCCGTGCAGCCGCTGGTGCGCCTGCTTGAGCGTCACACCCGCGGGATCCTCGGGCAGCCGGCCCTCGAACCGGTCGAGCCCCACGTAGTGCAGCTCGTTGCCAGGATGCACCGCCCGCAGCACGCCCAGCAACCGCTCCGTCCGGTTGAGCATGCCCAAACCGAGTTCGATGATCCGCCGGGGGGGCGTCCGCAACGCCTGGCGGTAGAGCGGCCGCTCGCCCGCCGGCTGCGAGAAACGAGTCAGCCAGAATCTGCGAAACGGTCCGTAGGTCGCCATTGCCGCCCCCACCGCGGGCCCGTCCCATCGGCACGTCGCCCCCCGCGCAGGCCCGTGCCAGCAGGGAAGGTCGGTCGCACGACGCCCGTCGCTCCAGACGGGCGGCCCCCCGCCGTCACACCTTGCCGTCCCTCCGGCGGCGCCGCGAAGGGTCCGGCAGCCGCGGGCCCCGGACCACTCGGAGCATGATGCCCAGCCCACGCATGCCCAGCCGGCTCATGCCCAGCCGGCTCATGCCCAGCCGGCTCATGCCCAGCCGGCTCATGCCCAGCCGGGCGGCCCCGCCCCGCGGCCGGGCGGCGTCAGGGCGTCCGAATCTTCTTGAGGGCGGCGGCAGCCGCATCGCGAACGGCTCTCGAGGGGTCGTCCTCGGAGATGAGTTCGAGGATCGGGATCGCCGATGACGCCGCGGGGCCGATGTCTCCCAGGGCCACGGCCGCCTCGAGCCGCACGACCTCCCGTTCCGCGCGGGCCGCCCGCCGCAGGATCGGGATCGCCTTCTCGACGAGCGGTCCATCCTGCGGCTCGATCTTGAGCAGCGCCCAGACCGCCACGGTCGCCATCATCTCGTCCTGCGAATCCGAGAGCGTCCGCAGCGTCTCGACCGCGGGCTTCGCGGCCGGACCGCCGATGCGGCCGAGCGCGTAGGCTGCCGCATACCGGGTGCCCGGCACCGCCGCGGGGTCGGCCAGCATGGCCGAGAGCATGGGAACGGCCGCAGCCGCATCGGCTCCCACCGCGGCGAGGGCCACGGCGGCGTCGCCGCGGATGGCGGGATCGCCGTCGTCCAGGGTGCGGATCAGGTCGGACACGGCCGGCTTCGCCGCCGGCCCGAGCGCGGCGAAAATCTCCAGCACCTGCGCCCGCAGGGCCGGATCCGACAGCTTCTCCCGCAGGGCATCGACCGAGGATGGCCCCAGCCGGATCAGGGCCGCGCCGGCGTTGATGCCCACGTCCGGCACGTTGTCGGCGAGCGCCGCGGCGAACTCGGCGGCCAGTTCCCGGCGGGCCGGTTCATCGAGTTGGGTCGCAAGATCGGACAGGCCGGACGCCGCCGCGGCACGTTCCTTGGGACGGTCGCCGTGCAGTCCGCCCCGCAGCCGGCGCACGGCCTCGTCGACCAGCGTCTTGTCGTCGGGATGGATTCTCGCGAGCGCCCAACTGGCGATCTCCGCGAGGAACGGATCCGCGGCCTTCGTGATGGCGGCGAGCGTCTCGTCGGCGCCGGCCGCCCGCACGCTGCCCAGTGCGAAGGCCGCGGCGAACCGCACCGCGCTGTCGTCGGACTGCAGCGACTCGAGCATGACCGGAGCCGCCGTCGCCGCCTGCGGGCCGATCGCGGCGAGCGCCAGGAGCGCCTGCATCCGCTCCTCGCTCTCCCCCGCCGCGGCCAGCCCCGCCAGCGGCTCCACGGCCGCGGCCGCCTCGGGGCCGATCTCGGTCAGGGCGACGGCCGCCCAATACCGCGATTTCGGCTCCTTGAGCGCCTCCAGGAGGAACGGGACGGCCTCGCCGTCCATGTCGGCGAGCGTGTGCAGCGCCGGCATGACGACCGACGGATCGGCGTCGGCAAGGAGCCGACGGCTGAGGAGCTGGGCCAGCTGCCCGGGCCCGGGCGAGAGTCGGCGCAGGGCCCGCACCGCCGCCCTGCGCACCCGCGCGTCGGGATGGGTGGCCGCCCTGCCCAGCGGCTCGACCGCCGCCGCGTACGCCTGCACGTCGGCTTCCGGCAACGAGGTGCGACCGTCGTCCTCGCGGATCAGCCCGACGGCAGCCGCCGCCTGCGTGGCGACGATGGGATCGGCGTCCTCGAGCAGCTTGAGGAGCACAGGCAGGGAACCGATCGCGTCCTCGCCGACCAAGCCGATGGCGCGGGCGGCATGCCAGCGGACGCGGGGATTGGCGTCCGCGGTGCAGGCGACGAGTTCTTCCAGCGCGGGCCGGGCGTTCTGGCCGAGCTTGGCGAGGTCGTCGATGGCGAGCACGCGGGCATCCTGTTCGGTCGCGGTGGTCAGCCGCGACCGCAGGGCCGCCACGGCATCGCTCCCCTCAGCCGCCGCCGGCGCGGACGGCGGGACGACGGCCGCCGGCGGCGTCCGCGGCATGGGCTGTGCCGCCGCGGGAGCAGCGGCGGCCGGCTCGACGGCAGCGGCCGGCGCGACCGCCTCCGCGACCGAATCGGTGGTGGCGGGGGCGACGGCCACCGGCTTGGGCGGCTGCGGCGCGGGCTGCGGGGGCGTGGCACTGGAGCATCCCACCACCGCCAGGCCACAGACCAGACCCGCCCACTGGATCGACGCCTCGTGCCTCATCACAAACGGCTCCCGGAGAGGTATGAACGGCTGCCCCGCGCAGGCGAAACAGCGGCAAATCGCTGTCGTACCCGTACGGGCATCAGAGTATACTTTGGCGGCTCTTTCGAACACCTCATTCCGCCGCCCGAGGGAAACAATCGTGCGTGTCCCACAGCCGTTCCGTCCCCGCCCGATTCACGCGACCATCATCGTCCTCGTCGCCGCCGTCACGGCCGGGCTCTGGCCGTCGAGAAGCCCGGCCCAGTGGGGCGGCTACGGGTTCAACCGGGGCGGCTACGCCTCCACCGCCGGACAGGCGGCCGCCTACGGCATGTCGGAAATGATGCGGGCCCAGGGCTACGAGAACCTCCAGAACTCGGAGGCCGCCAAGAACTGGCAGGAAGCCAAGACGCTCGAGATGCAAAACCGCATGCGGTGGACGGAAACCTACTTCGAGATGCGGAAGACCAATCGGGAGGCCCGGGCCGCGGAGGATGGGCCGCCGGTCACGCACGAGCAGATGATCCGCATGGCGAAGATGGGCATGCCGCCCCGGCTGGGATCGACCCAGCTCGACCCCGTCACCGGCCACATCGAGTACCCGCTGGCGCTGACCGCGCCGCAGTTCGCCCCCTACCGCGACGAGCTCGACAAGCTGTTCGCCCAGCGGGCCTCGTCGGGCGGCAGCCTGCAGTACGAGCAGCTGCAGCAGATCCAGGGAACGGTGTCGAAGTTCATCGACGTCCTCAAGGAGAACATCGACGCCTTCTCCGCCGGCGATTACGGCCGCGCCCGCACGTTCCTCGACAGCCTGGCCAACGAGGCCCGGTTTCCGTCAGGCTGACGCGGCCCCGGGCAGCCGCACGCGACGCAGCAGCGGCACCGTCGCCAGCCGCAGCAGGCTCGACACCGCGAACACGGTGACGTACGCCTGGCTGTCTTCCCCCATCGCCTGCAGCAGCAGGCCGCCGGCGGCGGCGCCCGCCACCGTGGCGACCGCCAGCCCCACGTTGTAGACCGTGATCACGCCGGTGCGTTCGGCATGGGGCACCGCGTCGAAGAACAGGAGCGCGACCGCGAGCTCCCAGCAGGCCCAGCAGCCACCGGCGAGCGCCTGCACGGCGACGAGGTAGCTGACGTCGGCCGACGGCAGCCAGAGCAGCGACAGCGGAATGACCGAGAGGCCGCCCACCCAGAGCAGGCCCAGCGATCCGATCCGCGACCCCAGCCGCCCCAGGCTCGGCAGGAACAGCGCCTTGGAAAGAAAGTTCGTCGCGATGACGAGCATGAACGCATGGTAGGAGAAGCCGCGTTCACGGAGCATGTAGGGGGTGAAGTAGGGCGCCGAGAACTGCGCCGTGAACACGAGGCACCACAGGTAGAGGACCAGTCGCCCCGACGGGGCGGCCGCCCTGCGGCCGAGCGTGCCGACCAGACCGCGGCACCACTCGCCGGCGGAGGCCGCCGGTCGGGCCGGCGGGGTCGCCGCACGCAGCGTGTCTGGGGCCGGCAGCTCGCGGCAGTGCACCAGCATCATCGTGGACACGAGTCGGCAGAGGGCGGCGGCGACGAACAGTCCGGCGAAGGCGAGGAGCGTGTACCCGCCCGCCTCGCCCCACTGCAGGATCAGTCCGCCGAGCACGAAGCCCACGAACACGCCGAACTGGCCGAGCCGGTTGCGATTGGCGAAGTAGGCGGTGCGCATGCCCACCGGGATGAGCGTACCCATCCAGCTGTTCCAGGCCGGAGCCCCGGCCATGCCGGCCGCCCAGTAGATGCTGGCGGCCACGAGCAGTTCGGCGAGCGTCGCGTGTCCCCGCACCGCCCACCAGGCGAAGGGCACGAAGCTGATCGCCTGCACGGTCGTGCAGGCGATGCACCAGCCTCGATTGGTGCCCAGGCGGGCCACGGCCAGCGGCGTGATCAACTGGAACACCGCACCGACGAGCACCGGCACGCTGGCGGTCAATCCCGCGGCCACGGGCCCCATCCCCAGCGCCAGGGCGAAGGCTGGAATGTAGGTCTCGCCGCAGCCGACCATCAGGCTGAACGCCGCGGCATCGGCGGTGGTCACCCACAGGTCACGGCGCAGCCCCGCCTTGGGCACCAACGGCAGGGCGGGAACGCGGCGTGAGGGCGGGGCAGGCACGACGGGATGCGGGCTTCTGTGGCGGGCGTGGCGGTCGGGACGACCGCCACGCTGGTCATCGCGGCGAACTGTTTATACTTCCCCGGCCCCGGAGCGTGTGGCGTCCGGCGGCGTGCGACTGGTTCATCCCCGGCTTCCCTGCGGCGTGAGGGCGTGTTCATGAAGGCTCTGGTGACGGGCGCGACCGGGTTCGTCGGCCCCAGGCTGCTGCGACTGCTCGACGCCCCGGTGATCTTGAGCCGAAGCGCCGACCGGGCCCGCACGGTGCTGGGCACGCTCGCCGGTCCGATCTACCGCTGGGATCCGCAGCAGGGACCACCGCCGGCGCAGGCCTTCGAGGGCGTGGACGTCGTGCTGCACCTCGCCGGTGAATCGGTGGCGGAGGGCCGGTGGACGGCCGCACAGAAGGCGAAGATCCGCGACAGCCGCGTGATCGGCACGCGGCACCTCGTGCAGGGGATGGCGCAGGCCGCGGTGAAGCCGAGGGTGCTCGTGTCGTCTTCGGCGGTCGGTTTCTATGGCGACCGCGGCGACGAGGAACTCACCGAGGCTGCGGCGCCGGGCCACGACTTCCTCGCCGACGTGTGCGTCGAGTGGGAGCGAGAGGCGTGCGCCGCCGAGCAGCAGGGGGTGCGGGTGGTGACGGCACGCACGGGCATCGTGCTGGGGGCGGGCGGCGGAGCCCTGGCCAAGATGCTCCCGCCGTTCCGGCTCGGCGGCGGTGGACCGCTCGGCAGCGGCCGCCAGTGGATGCCGTGGATTCACGTCGCCGACCTGGCCCGGCTGTACGTGCATGCCGCGGAGACCCAGTCGCTCAGCGGCCCCATGAACGCCGTCGCCCCGAATCCGGTTCGCAACAGCGACTTCACCAAGGCCCTTGCCGGGCAACTGCACCGTCCGGCGTTCCTGCCGGCCCCCTACTTCGGCCTGCGGCTGTTGTTCGGCGAGTTCGCCTCCGTGCTCTTCGCATCGCAGCGGGTGATCCCTCGGGCGGCTCTCGACAGCGGCTTCGTCTTCCAGTATCCGGAACTCGCGGCAGCCCTCCGCGACATCCTCGGCGGCTGACGCGGCGACCGCCGTCGCTACGCCGGCGGCGGATGATCGCTCCCGGCGGCACCCCGCCAAGGGGGATCGGCTGCGAAGGCCATCCGCCGGCCGTCGTGCGGGTGGGGGATCTCGAGCCACGACGCGTGCAACGCGAGCGGGCCGCCCGGCGTGGTGCGGGCCGCGGTCGCCGGACCGTCCCGACCGTACAGCCGATCCCCCACGATCGGCAGCCCCAGCCAGGCCAGGTGCACACGAAGCTGATGGGAACGGCCCGTCACCGGCTCCAGTTCCACGAGCGACCAGTGCCGCTCGAGAAACGGTGCGGCGAGGAGCCGCCACCGCGTGGTGGCCGGCCGCCCGTGGATCGGATCGACCATCGACCGCGGTGGCCGCCGCGGGTCGGAGGCCAGAGGCAGGTGAAGGATTCCCGCGGACGGCTTCGGCCGGCCATGCACGATCGCCAGGTAGCGTTTGCGGGCCCGCCGCGTCTCGAAGGCCAGGCCGAGGGCGGCGCGGGCCGCCGCCGTCCGCGCCAGCACCAGTACGCCGGAGGTGTCGCGATCCAGGCGGTGCACGGCCTCCAGCGGTCCGTGCGCATCGCGGAGCTGTCGCGCCACGCAGGGCGGGTCGAGCATCGTCCGGGCCGGCACGCTCGGCATCCCGGCCGGCTTGACGACCACGACCATGTCGGCGTCGGCGTGCAGCACGTGGATGCCCGCGGCATCCGCCGGAGCGGGACCGACGGCATGCTTCGCGCCGCCCCACCACGACGACGGCATCACAGCAGGCCGAGGGCCTCGACCCACGCCGTGACGACGGCGGGAGGCGTGCCGACCCCCGGCACCACGGGCAGGTCGCCGACGGCCATGCCCGCCTCCCGCAGCCGCTGCCGGTCGGCCTCGATCCGGGCCGCCAGGGGCGACTGCGGCTCGATCGCGCCACCGAACACGACCCAGCGGGATCGGCCCGGCTCCGCGGGCTCCACCTTCGCCTGCCGCGGCAGCGCCGCATCGACGAGCACCACGCCGCGTACCACCGGCCCGAGCGCCTCGGCCACCAGCCAGGCGAAGGCGGCCCCCGCGCCCCGGCCGGCGACGGCCACCCGTGCGGGATCGATCGCGCGCCGCGAGGCGAGCGTGGCGATCGCCCGGCGGATGCCGGCGATGTCCTCACGGCCCCAACGCTGCGGATCGGTCGAGCCCGGAACGATCACGGCCACGCCATGCCGCGCCGCCGCGGCCTTCCACTCCGCCGCCTGCTGCTCCGTCACCGGGCCGCGGGGCAGGTCGCAATAGACCACCACTCCCACCGGCTGCTGCGGATCGGTCGCGGGCAGCACCGCCAGTGGCGGCTGGGCCACCTCCGCACCCTCCAACCGCTCCACGCTCGCCGCCTCACCGCCCGGCGCCGGTGCGGCCGACGGCACCCAGTCACCGAGGTCCGCCGGAATCGCCGTCGGCATGGCGGCGGCCTCCACCGGGATCGTCTGCCGCACGCCCTGCCGCGTGACGACGATGGCCAGCGGCCTGCCCACCTCGCCACCGGCGATGAGCCCCGCGAGCGCAGCGGCCGAATCGACCGCCACCATGTCGCCGGAGGCCGCCGCACCGTCACCCGCGGCGGCCGGGATCACCCCTTCGACGCGGTCGCCGGTGCGGATGCCCGCCCGGGCCGCGGGCCCCTCGGGCCAGACCCAGGCGACTTCCACCGGCCCGCGCTTCGGGTCGCGGCTGCCGGACCGCACCGGCACGATGCCCACGGCGGGCCGCTGCCACGGCGGCAGCGACGCCACCAGCTCGACCGGCAGATCCAACCGCTCCGGCCGAGCCGCGGCCCCGCCCTCCGCGGCGGCGGCCCGCTCGACGGTGAGCGTCACCGTGTCGCCGGCATACAGCGGGGCGAGCACGTGCCTCAGTTCGGCGATGCGGGTCACGGCGCGTCCGCCCGCGGCGACGATGGCGTCGCCGGGCCGCAGGCCCGCGCGGGCCGCCGGCGAACCCGGCCGCACCGTGGCGATCCGGGCCTCGCCCGTGAACGGATCGCGGGCGGTGTAGCCGATGCCCAGCACGCCGGCCGCGAGCGTCTTCCCCTCCTTCAGCCGCGGCAGCACCCGCCGCAGGTCTTCGAACGGCACCGCGAATCCGATCCCGGAGTCGTAGAGTTCCGTGCCGAGATTCATCCCCGCCGTGTCCGCCGGCAGCGGCGCGAGCACCCCGATCACGCGGCCGTAGATGTCGATCAGCGGCCCCCCGTAATTGGCCGGCGAAACCGAGGCGTCGGTCTGCACCGACCGGCCCCACGACCGGTTGGTGGCGGACAGGATGCCGACGGCCACGCTCGGCACGTCCACGCTCCACACCCGTCCCACCGCGATCGTCCACTGGCCCACCGCCAGTTCCGTCCGCGGCACCCATGCCGACACCGCCGGCAGCGCACCGGCGTCCGCGGTGGCGTCGATCCTCAGGAGCACGATGCCACGGGCGAGGTCGCGGCCCACGACCCGCGCCACGCGGCGCGACACGGCCGCTCCCGACCGCGGCCCGGGCGGACCGCCGGGATCCGACTCGGAGGGCATCACCACGATCGCCTCATCGACGTCCGTCGGCACCGCGAACGACGTGGTGAGCACCCAGCCCCCCTCCTCCACCACGAGACCGGTGGATGGCCCGGTGGCGGGCGTCGCCTCCCCCGCGGACGCCAGTCCCGTGGCCGACACGCCGGCCGATTCGATGCGGACCACCGATCGGGCCACGCGGTCCACTGCCGCGCGGATCGCGGCCTCCTCCGCGAACGCCAGGCCGTCCACGTCCGCTGCCATCGGGGCCGCACCGGGCGTCCCGATTCCTGACGACACCGCGGCGGCGACCAGCATCGCCACGAGACCGCGGGCCGCGGTGTGAAGGTGACGGGTCGTCATCGTGCCTCCCCCGGCGTCGCCCGGTTCCGTCCCGCCTCGGGGCGGGGGCCGAGATCGCACTCCACGATCGTTCCGCCGCGGACGACCGACAGCCGCACCGGATCCCCGACGGCCAACGCGGCGAGCGCCTGCTGGACCGCCGCCCGCGTGGCCACCGAACGCCCCCCCACGGCGATCACCAGATCATCCGCGCGGATGCCGGCCCGGAAGGCGGCCGACTCCGCGGCGACGCTCTCCACGAACGGGGGCGTGCGGTCGAGCAGGTCCGGCACCAGCACGAGCCCCAGCGACGCGGGGTCGAACCGGGTCGCGGCCGCCGGTCCGCTCGCCGCCGCTTCGGCGCTGGCGGCCCCTCCGGCGACGATGCCCGCGTAGCCGTCGGCGAGCGTGGCCAGCGGGATCGCATAGTTGAGCCAGATCCCCGTGCCGGAGGCACGCAGCTCCTTGCCGAGCATGCCGATCAACCGGCCGCGCCAGTCGATCACCGCGCCCCCGGGCGACCCCGGATTGTTCGTCGTGCAGTCGAGGATGTAGACCTCGCCGCGATAGGGCACCTCGTAGCCGCCCCGGCGGGCCTCCAGAGGCACGAGGGCCGACACCACGCCGTGCTGCGCGCTGACGCGTTCGTCGCCCACCGCGACGTTGAACAGGTTCGACAGGGCGAACACCCGCGTGCCCACCGGCGCCGGATCGGCGGCCCCGAGGGTGAAGGCCGGCAACTCCTCCCCTTCGATGACGAGCACGGCCAGTTCCCGCCGGGCATCGACGCCGAGCAGCGTGGCCCGATACCGCCGCCCGTCGTCGAGGACGCAGGTGATGTCGTCCGCGTCGAGCACCGTGCTGAGCACGGTGACCACGTGCCCCGCCGGCGACACGAGGATTCCCGTCTGGTAGGCCTCGAGGCCGCGCACGCCGCCGGCGCCGTGGATTTTGACCACTTTTCGCGCGGCTCCTGCGATCGTCTCCTGCGGCGATGCCAGCGCCGTCGAAACGGTGACCGCGACACCGGCCAGACAGGCCACGATGCCCAGCCCGGTCGCCATCCGGAACCCGTCAAGGGCCCGTGACCAGGTGGCGATCCAGGTGGCGATCCAGGTGGCGATCCAGGTGGCGATCGTGCCGGGTGGCTGGCCGCTAGGCATCAGGTGCCCCCTTCCGACGGTCGGGCGGCGGCGTCCGCCGGCGCCAACACGGCCGATTCGACACGGAACACGCCGAACGTCTCGTTGCCGTGCCGCACCGTGATCGAGGCCGGCATGCCCGGGGGCAGGTCGGCACGGGAGTCGGGCGACACGGCATCGAACCGCACCTCGCAGGGGTCGGCGTCGGGAGCCGTCCACAGATCGACACCCTTCACCATGCCTTCCGGCGCCACGGTCCATCGCAGCTCCACGCCGGCCACCGACGATTCGAGCATGTCGCCGAGCGCCGGCACGCCGCGTTCTCCCAGGCTCCGCGGATCGAGCGGCACGCCGCCCCAGTAGCTCGTGCGGCCCAGCCGCGCCGGCCCCTCGCACAACAGCCGGCGCCACAACAGGAGCGCCGCGAGCATCCCGCCGCTCCCCGGCGGGGACGGGTTCTCGTCCAGGTCGCCGGTGGCATCGACCCGCGTGGTGCCCGTGGGGAGATCGATCACCCCCTCGGTGTCGGAAAGCTCGATCCGAAACGGCTCGCCCGTGGCGAGCCGCCCGACCAGTGTCCAGCGGCCCCGCGGCGGCTGCGGCGCCGCGGCGGCCACGAGCCGGACGACGCGATCGAGTTCCACGCGGTTGAAGTGGTGGTTGGTGAAGCCGCGGCGCGGCTCGTAGAACGGCTGCACGGCCGCCGGAACCGCCGCGGCCCGGGCCTTGCCGTCCGGGCTCCCGTCCCCCCTGCCGTCGCGGCCGCGGCCCGGCCCCTCCGGCCCCTCGCCGTCACCGGCCGGCCGGCCGGTCCCCTGCTGCTTCCCCTCGACGATCCGCGCCAGTTCGGCGGCCGCGTGCACGCCGGCCAGCCGCACGAGGATCTCCTCGCGCCTGCCGCCGCGACGGATGACCAGCGGCACCTGCCAACCGGCCGGCAGCGTCCCGAGCACGTTCTTCAGGGCGTTGACCGTGCGCACGGTGCGACCGGCCAGTGCGACGATCTCGTCGTCGTACCGCAGGCCCCGCCTCCACGCGTCCGACGTCTCCAGGATGTCGGAGACGACGACCCGGCCATCGGCGCTCGTGGCGACCGTCGCCCCGAGCGTGGCATGATCGACGAGTCGCCCGCCCTTGAGCAGACCGAGAAAGTTCCGTAGCTGGTTGGCGGAGATCGCGTAGCCGACCCCGACGTTGACGCGACCGCGCTTCTCGAACGACGCCCGGCCGTTGACGCCGATGAGCCTGCCGGCCGCGTCGAACAGGCCGCCCCCCGAGTTGCCCGGATTGATGGCCGCGTCGACCTGCAGGCAGTCGGCATATTCGAGGATCGTGCCCGCCGGGAACTGGTACCGCCGCGTACCCGACACGATGCCCGCGCTGATCGACGGCTGCAGGTCGGTCGCCAGCAGGAAGGGGTTGCCGGCGGCGAAACAGAAGTCGCCGACCTCGACCGCGTCGCTGTCGGCCCAGGTGGCGTGGGGGAAGTCGTCGCGGCCGAGCAGTTTCACGAGCGCGACGTCGCCGGTCGGATCGAGGCCGACGAGGACCGCGTCGTACAGCCGACCGTCGGCGAGCCCGCAGGTCATGGCCACGCCGGCGGGCTGCACGACGTGGAAGTTCGTCAGGGCGTAGCCGTCGGGACTGATGAGCACGCCCGATCCGCCTCCCGCCTCGCCCGCGAAGATCGCGACCGCCGCGGCCGAGCCGCGCCGCATGGCGTCGATGCGCCGTTGCTGCGCATCGAGCACCGCCGCCGGCACCTCGTCCGCCCGTGCGGCGGACGCCGCCCCGCACGCGGCGCACGCGACGGCCCACGCGACACAGCCCGCGACCGCCGGGCGTGCCCGCGGGCCGCGTCGAGGTGAAGCAACCTTCCACTGCATGCGATCCACCTTCCGTCCGCCGCCCGGGCGGCCTACCGTTCGATGACGGCCTGCGTCAGCGCCACGCCGCCGCCCACGCCGCGGCCCGACACGAAGTCCACCGTCATCGAAAGCCTGCGTCCTGCGGTGACGTCGACGTCGATGGCCAGGCCCCCGCCCGGCAGTCCCGCCGGCCCGCGATCGGCCTCCACGGCGGGATCGGCCGGTGCGGCGGCGCCGACCTGCCGCCGGAACACCTCCCGATCATCGACGGAGATCGACACCACGGTCGTGTCCACGGTCTGCACGCCGGCCAGGGCCGCGACCACCGCCCGGAACCGCCGGCTGTCCGGAGGCAGCCGCCACACCGCCCTCGTCCTCGGCCTCATGATGATCGCCGGAACGGTGGCGTCGCCGGCAGGCGGCGGGATCGTCCGCGGTGCGAAGAACGACTGCATGCCCTCGCGATGGCCGTCCGCCCGCAGCAGACCGCCGAACCACGGCTCGACCTCGACCCTGTCGGCCGACAGGCTGGCCAGCGAGACCTGCCGCCCGGCCGCGTAGTCCACCCCGCGGAACAGGGCCGCGGGCAGCCGGATGTCGCCGTCGACGAGGAACGCCGCAGCCGACCACTCGACCCGGCGGGCGCGGAGGCTGCCCCCCGACACGGCCACGACGGCCCGTGGCGGGCCGGCAGCCGTGGCCGCGTCCCCGCCCGGCCGCACCTCGCCGGCGAGACGCTGCAACCCGATCACCTTGGACCGCTTCACGGGGATCGTCTCCTCCTCGAGCAGCACCGTGATCGCGGCCGCCGAGACCGCCGTGATGGCACACTCCACGAACTCGTGCTGGTCTGCGGTCCCGACGACCAGCAGGTCCTTGTCGATCCCCTCGGGCACCGCGGCCAGCCACGACGGCGGGGCATCCGTCCGTGCCCCCCACGCCACCGAGCGGATCCGGGCGACGGGCAGTTCGATCGGCCCCTCCGGCCGTGGCAGCACGGCGGTGCCGCCTCCATCCCAGGCGACGTCGTCGCAGGTCAGCGTCCCGCCATCGACGAGCGTGACGAGCACGGATCGCGGCTCCGTCGCGGCGTCGCCAGCGGCGTCGGTCCGCCGCACCGCCCGCACCCGGTCGGCCGCCAGCACGACGGCGCCGCCGTCCGCGGCGATCAGGTGCACGCCCTCGGCGTCGAGCCGTTCCAGCATGCCGGCGGCCGTGACACCGTCCCCCTGCTCGACGGAGACCGGCGGTCGGACGTCCGCCGGCGCCGCGAGGCCCGGGACCGCCAGCACGGCGCCCGCGACCGCCAGCACGGCGTTGACGAGCAGATGCGCGGCAGTCGCCGCCAGGGGCCGCGTCACGGGCGCTTCTCCTCGCCGGAGGCCAGCCGCTTGAAGTACTGTTCGATCGCCTCCCGATAGTGCGCGGGAAACTCCCGGCCGATCTGCTGGAGCGCCTCCTCGCGCTCGTGGGGGGGGAGCTTGCCCCACCCGTCGCCATCGCCGATGTCGCGCTTCGTGACCTCGCCCGGCCCCTTGCCCCCGGCGATGCGGCTGTCGTCCATCGGCGTGCCGTTGCCGCTGCGACCGCCGGCGGCCCCGGCGCCGCCGGACGACTGGCTCTGTTGCTGCTGCTGTTGCTGCTCGATCTTGTCGATCATCTTGTCGAGCGACTCGATCACGCCGTCCTGCACCGCGAGCGTCTGCGGCCCGGCACGGCCCAGGTCGAGCCGTCGGGTGATGTCGCGCATGCGCCGCGCGATATGGTCGAGCGATTCATCCTCGAGCGCGACGATGTCGGCCCGCAGGAGCCTGGCGAGCCGCTCGTAGCGGACGGGAATCTCGCCCGCCCGTTCCAACAGCCGGTCGAGCGACTCCACGGCCACGTCCGACTCCAGCAGCCAGTGCTGACAGGCAGCGCGATGGAACAGCAGCGCCGCCGGATCCACGGCCGCGGCGAGGTCGAGATCGGCGAGCAGGGACAACCCCTCGTCGAAGCGGCCCTGTCGCACGCGTTCGCGGCCCAGCCACAGCCGCACGGCATCCCTCTGAAACGGGTCGATCGCCGGCCCGGCCAGCCAGCCGACGTCGGCGGGCCCCCGCTCGCCGGCGAGGGCGGCCCGCCGCATCTCCGCCGCTCGCGGATCGACCCGTGCCAGCACGTCGATCACCCGATCGAGCAGATCCTCGTCCGCCGTGGCGGTCGCGTTTTCCGGCCACGTCGCCTCCACGGCGGCAGTCTCCTCACGCCGCGAGGTGCCGGCGGCCACGCGTGCCTCCAGCCAGGCGAACACCTTTCCACGCACCGCGGCCGGGGACGGCACCGACCACGACGGCGGGCGTTCCAGGTCGCGGTCGGCCGCGGCGACGTCGACGGGGCCCTGGGCCGGGGCCGCCATCGCGACTCCCCCGGCCACCGCCATGAGCCCCACGGCCGCGCGAAAAAACCGGCTCGGCTCCATGCGGAACTGCCCTCGAGAGGATGGTGGCGTGCCGGCCACCGACACCGTCCATCATACCCTTCCGGCCCATCCCGTGTCGGCCCGCGTCCGGCGTCCGCCCGCCGCCGCACGACGGCGGCGACGGTCACTCGGTGCGGCCGGTGACGATGTCGTGGGCGGCCCGCTCGATCTTGTGCTGCCGCTCGGCGAGTCGCTCGAGGGCGTCGAGCAGTTCCGGCTCGTCGGCCTGTTCGGCACCGTCCGCCAGCAGCTTGGAGAACCGCCTCGTGCGGGAGTTCACCCGCACCTGCAAGGACCGGATCATCTTCAGTTCGGCCAGCTTGTCGACCAGCGGCTGCTCGCCAGGCTCCGCAGGCCGTCCGCCCGGGCTGCCCTGCTGCTGCCGCTGCTGCTGCTCCTGCTGCGCTTTTTCCAGTGCCGCCAGCATCTCCTCCAGGGCCGCCACGAGGTCCTGGAGGATGCCGCGGGTCGCGGCCGCCACGTCGCCCCGGGCCAGTCGCGACGTCGCCTGGGCGGAATCGTCGCGCACCTGCTCGAGCGCCTCCGGGATCGCCACCGCCGATCCGTCGTCACGCACGAGCGTCAGGGCACGCGCCACCTCCATGCCGATGGCGTTCTGCTCGCGGGAGAGTCTGGCGGCCTCCAGCTGCCGTTCCCGTTCCGCGAGCACCGCGTCGGCCGCGAGCTTCTCGGCGCCGGCGAGGACGGCACGCTCCGCGCGGAGCATGGCCCGCAGCCTGGTCTCGAGCTGCACGAGCAGCCGCTCCACCTCCTCCTCCCGCAGCTGCCGGAGGATCTGCTCGAGTTCCGCCCGCGCGGATTCCAGCTCCTCGATCGCCTTCTCCTGCTCCTGGCGGGCGTCGCGCCGCTCGGCATCCCGCAGTTTCTCCTGGGCCTGCCGCATCCGCTGCTCCGCGGCGGCGAGCCGCTGGCCGGTCCGCCGGGCACGGGAGGCCTCGTCGTCGCCATCGCGCCCGCGGGGCTCGTCGGCCTCCGCTGCCGATGATTCCGGCGGTCGCTCCTCACCCGCGGGGGACGGCTCCGCCCCGCCGCCCGACTCCTTGCCCGACTCCTTGCCCGACTCCTTGCCCGACTCCTTGCCCGACTCCTTGCCCGACTGAGGTTTCTCCGCATCACCGGCGTCGGACTCCGGCCCGTCCTTGTCGGTTCCCGGCTTCGCGGCCCCACCAGCGTCGTCATCCCGGGGCTCCATCCGCTTGGCGAAGTTGCCGATGTCGCCGGCCAGGCCGCGGGTCTCCTCCGCAAGCTGCGACTGCCGCTCCGCGAGCTGGCTCTCCCGACCGCCGGCCTCGGTCGACCCCTCCACGTCGCGTTGCCGGGCGATCAGCTTGGCCAGGCGGCCGAGGAACTGCCGGACCTCTTCCTTCTCGCTGGCCAACCGCTTGTCGGCATCGCCCGATTCCAGCAGCGTGAGCAGCTCGCGAAGCCGGTCGAGCGCGCCGGTCTGGGTCGTGCCCGCCTTGAGCAGCTGCCCCTTCTCCAGCAACTGCACGATGGTGTCGAGCCGGTCACCGAGTTCGGCCTCGCGTGCCTGCTCGAACACGCCGCGCAACAGCGCGGCCCGCCGCGGATCGTTCGGCGCCAGCAGGTCGGCCAGCCGCAGGAACGTCCGCTCGAGGTCGCGAAACTGCCGGGCCAGCTCCTGTTCGCGGGAAGCCAGCGTGCCCGCGGGGGATGCCTGGTCGGCGGCGGGCCGCGGTGGATCGTCCGCGGCCTGAGACAGGCAGGCCAGCGTCAGCACCGCGAACAGGCCGCGGGTGAGCGGGAGCGACCGCGGCAGGCCGCGTGCGTGGTTCGTGGTCATGGCCGTTCCAGTGCCTCCCGTGCCCTGCGCTTCTGTTGCTCGAGCGTCTCGGCGCGGATCTGCTCCTGCGTGCGGATCATGCCGCGCAACAGCTCCACCACCTCGTTGAACGACTCGAGCTCCATCATCTTGTCGAGCACCGCCCGCATCCGGGCGAGCACCTCGTCGGCCTTCCTCAGCAGTTCCTGGCGGCCGGCCCGGCCGCGGCAGGCCGTCGCCAGCGCCGGCAGGTCGCGGGCCGCGATCGCTGCCAGCGGCTCGGCGATCTGGGCGACGAGCCGCGTCTCCAACTCGGGCGTGAGCAGCTGATTGTTGTCGAACTCCAGACGGATGTCCCGGAACGCCTCGGCCAGTTCGGCGGTCTCTCCCGCGGCCCGGGCGGTGGCCTCGCCCAGTCCCCCCGCCCCGCGGCCGCGGTCGTCATCCCCGCCGCCGGCCGCGGGCTCGGCGGCCGGCGGTGCCGCGAAGGCATCCCGCGCCTGTGTCAGGTCGGCGACGCAGCTTTCGTAGCGCCGCCGCAGGATGATCTCGCGGGCCTCGAGCATGGCGACGAGCGTCTCGGGGGCGACGACGTCGAGCGACCAGACGTCGCTCGCGCCGACGTTCGCACCGGCGCCGATCGTGCAGGCATCGGCCGCCCGCACCGACACCTGGATCGTGCGGCCCACCGCCAGTTGCAACGGGCCCGCCAGCGGCTCGAGCGCCACCACCTCGGCCGTCTGGGCCGGGAACTCCACGAGGGCGTCTCCCGCCCGCACCCGCGCCAGCGGCAGCGACGATTCGGCTCCGTCGGCCGTCCGCACGCTCACGGTCGCGGAGGCCAGGCCATGGTCGTCCGAGATCGTGCCGACCAGCGGCAGCCGCGCCCGCGGCGTGACGGCGGTCGAGATCCCGCGCAGCCGCAGCGCCACCTGGGGAGGCTCGTCCGGCAGCACGGCGAGCACGAAGGTCACCGGCTCGCGGTTGACGAGACCGTCGGTGTCGGTGAAGCGGACGACGATCGTGCAGTCGGCCAGCAGCGGTTCGATCCGGCCCTCGATCGTGCGGACCGGCGCCGCCGGCGTTCCCCCGGCCGACAGGGACGCGAGCGTCTGACCGTCCGCGGACGCGGCGCTGGTGCCGTTGGCGACCATCGTCGCCGCCGACAACGGCTTGGTGGACGTGCAGCGGATGTCCACCCTGGAGCCGCCGGGGAGCTGCACGATGCGGGCGGGAGCGGCCGGCCGCGGCCCCCCGCCGAGATAGGCCGGTGGCGTGGTGGTGATCACGAGCGTGTCGAGCGCCGGAGGCTCGAGCACTTCCAACCGCAGGCCTCGCAGCCGGGCGTCGCCCCCGCGAATCTCCAGGTCGAGGCTTTCACCGACCCCCTTGAGGACGTGGCCGAACGCCTGCCCATCGGCCGTCACGCCCCCGCGCGTCCCCATGCGGTCGACGTGCCAGGGGCCGGCTTGTCGGCCGCCGCGGCGCGGCGCGTCCGCGGCCGTCCGCCAGCGGAGGTCGACCACCTCGGGCACACGCTGCGGAGCGGACGCCTGCACGATCACCTCGACATCGCCGCCCCGTGCCACCTTCCGCACGCCGCCCGGGAAGCCGTCGACCGCCAGCCGCACCAGCCGGGGCCACGGCTCGTCCCCGAGAAGCGCCAGCCGCCGCGCCCACGTGCCGGCCGTGGCCGGCCGCACGACCGCCAGCGCCACGACGCTCGCCACGGCGACCACGGCCGCGAAGGCGAGCATGGCCAACTCGCGGCGGCGGAAGATCCGTTCGGGCCGCACCTGCCCCAGGTTGGCCCGGGCTTCGGCGGCCGTTCGGGCCAGGAGCGTGGGATTCGTCTCCGCCGCGGGCTGATCGGCCAGTTCGATCGCCGTCGAGAGGCTGTCTCGAAACGACGGATGCGTCCGCTCGACCACGATGGCCAGGCTCGAGTCGCCGAGTTCCGCGGCCAGCCGCGCGAGCAGTTTGCGGCGCACGATCGCCAGCAGGCCGACCGCCACGGCCGCCAGGAGCACCCCCCGCGCCCACCGGGGAGGCTCCACCCACCAGTCGAACGCCAGCGACGCCCAAAAGAACGCCGCCGCCAGCAGGCCGAGCCAGGCGGCCGTCTCCAGCCAGATCCAGCGCCGCGTCTGCCCCCGTAGCGCCGCCAGCACGCCCCGCAGCACGGCCACATCCGCGGCGGCGGCGGACCCCGCGGGCGACGACGATGGCGGTGGGTCGCTGACGAGCGTCATGGCGGGCCGATGGGTGACGGGGGACGTCGCGGGGGATGGTGGAGGATGGTCGCGATCAGGCGAGTTTCACGAGCCGACGCAGGATCCACTCGCAGCACAACAGGCCCACGCCCGCGGCCATCAGCAGACCGTTGAGCCGTCGCTTGAACCCGCCGTCCGGAGAGCCGGTCTCGTATTCTCGGCGCGACCGGTCGGGCAGCGCAGCGGCCAGCCGCCGCGCGTCGGCGTCGGTCCAGCGGCGGGACTCGAGCAGCGTGACGCTGCCACCGGAGGCGGCCGCGACCTGCTCGAGCACGGCCCGGTCGAGACGCGGCCGCTCCAGTTCGCGGTCGGGGAGCCGGGCCTGGATCCGTCGCGACAGCGTCTCGCCTCCGCCCGGCAGATCGACGTCGATCCTCCACGAGCCGTCGCGGGTGGCGGCGAAGGTCGCCTGGAACATCCCGCTGCGACCGCGTTCGGCAGTCATGGGAATCCGCGTCGCCGTGCCGTCGGGCGAGACGACGCGGCACTCGACGGGGCCGGCCACCGACTCCGGCGCCACGAGCCGGACCACGACGTTGGCCCCCACGGCGAAGCGATCGCGGTCCACGAGCAGGCGGGCCCGCCGCGAGCCGCGCAGCAGACGGCCCTGCGACACGTGGCGGATCAGCTGCGTCACGAACCGTTCGTGCAGGCTGTCCTCGATGGCCCGCAGCCGCCACATCTCGCCGCTGCCCATGAAGAACACGTTGCCGGACCCGTAGAACTGGCCCGCGAAGTAGATCGGGTTCGCGTCCGGGGCGGCCGAGGCGCCGGGCCGCGCGGCCCGCGCGTAGACCGTGGCGCCCGGCTTGGGGCCGCCCGATTCGAAGCACGAGAACACCCCCTTGAACTCGTTCCACACCGTCTGGCTGGCGATCCGACTGGTGGCGAGCCAGAGGAACTCCGCGTCGAGGCCGTCCCGCGAGAACACCAGCGGCATCGGCTGGTCGAGCGGCGCCGCCGCGCCGTCGGCCATCCGGCCGGACCGGCGCCATTCGACCGGGTGGAGGGTGCGGATGACCGCCGTCTGCGCGTCGGCCGCCCAGGCGTCCATGAAGATGGAGCCCGCCACGAGCACGAGCCCGCCCGACTCCTGGGACACCCAACGCTCCAGGCGGGTCTGCGCGGCCGGATCGAGCTGCCGCCAGTCGTAGTCGAACGCCACGACGACGTCGTACTCCGCGAGCTGCTCGGCCGTGGGCGGGAAGGCCGGCAGGATGCGGCGGGCATCCTGCGAGCCCCCCTTGCCCGCCGTGCCGAGCAGCACGTCCACGGCCACGCTCTTGTCACGCTCGAGCACGTTCCGCATGAACTGGTATTCCCGGCTCGGACCGCCCGCCATGAGCAGCACCTGCGTGACGCGGTCGACCACCTCGATCTCCGCGACCTGACGGTCGTCGGATGGCGTGCGATCGGCGGGTGGCGCGAGCACCCTCACGGCGAGGTCGCGTCGGCCGGGCGCCTGGAGCCCCGGGACGTCGAACCGCACGGCGACGAGTTCGTCGCCACCGGCGAGCTGGGCCTCGGCGGTGTCGATGACACGGCCCGTGCCGCCGGTGCCGTCGGCCCCGCCCGCGGGCCGGCCGGCGGCGTCGGCCGTGACCTCGGCGAGTTCCACGCGCACGGTCTGACCAGCCAGTCCTTGCGCCTGCAGGTAGGCGGTGACGGCGAAGCGGTCCCCGGGGAAGACGCGGGCCGGCACGAGCACGTCGGCCACCCGCACGTTGGTCGGCAGCCGATCGGAGCCGATGCCCACGGCATGCACGGGCACTCCCGCCCGGCCGAGCGCGACGCCCGCGGCCGCCGGATCGACGCCGGCGTTGCTGCCGCCGTCGGTCATGACGATCACGCCGGCGAGCACCCCGGCCGGCTCCTGGTCGAGCACCCGGGCGAGTGCCTCGCCCAGTCGGGTCTCGTAGCCCCGCGGAGCGACCCGCTCCCGCCACCCCGGCGCCGGGGTGCCGGCGGTTTCCGCGTCGGCTCCGGCCGCGTCGGCCGTCGTCTCCTGCCGCGGCAGCACCGCCAGCGGCTCGGCATCGGCGTCGAAACGCCACAGCGACACCTCGTGCCGCGGCGCCAAGGCCGCCAACAGCCCGCCCTCGTCGAGCGCACCGACCGCCTGCCGCGACCGGCTGTCCGCCGCCACGTCATGCGGAACGTCGGGCTGGCCGTCATCGGCACCGTCGGCGGCGGCGGGCGTGGCGGCGTCCGGCGTGGCGGCGGCAGGCTGGTCGCGGAGCGTCATGCTGGCGCTCGAATCGACGAGCACCGCGACCCGCGAAGGGAACACGATCTCGTGCTCGGCGGTCCGCTCGAAGTCGAGATAGGCGGCGACGACCGCCGCCACCGCGCCGAGCCGCAGCGCCGCCAGCAGGAGCGCCACGCCGCGGGGCAATTCGGCCGCGTCGCGCCGCACCATCCAGAGTACGAACGCCGCGATCCCCGCCAACGCCACCACGAGCGCCGGCATCTGCCACCACTGCGAAAAACTCTCGACAAGCCCGCTCGTCACGCGGTGCTGCACCCGCTCCGAGGAGGCGAGCAGGCCGGGAATGCCGCCGAGCCACGGCCCCCCCGGCACCCCGGCCGGCGACGGCACGAGCGCGGTCCACGTCGCGATCGAAAGCGGATGCATCGGTGTCCCTGCGCCGGTCAGGCGGCCGGTTTCCCTCGGTTCGCGGCATGATAGCTGGCCGAGAAGGCCACGAGCTGCTCGATGACCAGTACCGCGGCGAGCAGGTGGAGCAACGGCCGTGCCAATGGGGCTCCGGCGAGCGTCGTGGTGTCGGGGTCGAGCGTCGCCGCCTGTTCGTAGCGGTAGGCGATGCCGGCCAGCGTCCGGTCCAGCCGCTCGCGGCCGATCCGCTCCAGCTGCCCCTCGTCGGCCGCCACGTTGACGGCGAACGTGCGTTCCCGCTCGGTGCCGTCGAGCCGGCGCCAGCGGGCCGTGTGGCCGCCGGCCGTGGCCGTCGCCGGGAGCGTCGCCTCGAGGTCGTCCGTGCCGCCGGTCGCGGCCGTGAGGTGGACGATCGTGCCGTCCGGCGGCACGGCGAGATCGACCTCGCGTTCGTCGAGGGTGGCGTCGAGCCGCACGACCAGCGGATCCCCGACCTGGAGCGATTCCGCGCGGCGCCGGGCACGGGCGAGATGGCTCTCCAGTTCGAGCATCACCACCACCCAGCTGGGATTGCCGCGGGCCCAGTTGTTCCATGTGGGGGCCGCCGTGGACAGCACGGCCACGACGAGCCCTTCGCCGTACCGGCGTTCGACCACCAGCGGCGCCCCGGAACGCAGCGACAAGAGCCGGCGGAAGCCGCTCCCTTCCGGCGGTTCGAACCCGCGGTCCACGGCCATCGACCGCTCGACACGGACCGCATCGAGCAACGGGTTCCGCTGCCCCGCGAGAACGGCGACCACGGGATGCTCCTCGACGACGACGTCCGGCGCCGGCGCCGCCCCCGGCGCCGGCAGCAGGTCGACCGGTCCCGCCAGCGGCACCGGAAACAGCCCCTCGCCACCGCGGTGCAGCGACCGGTTCACGAACTCCGGCCGCGTCCGCGGCCCGGCGAAGAACACCACGCCCCCGCCGGCACGGACGAAGGCCTCGAGCGGCTCGATCTCCGCGCGGTCGAGCCGCTCCACGTCGAGCAGCCAGACGCAGGCGAACGACGCGAGGTCGAGGGTGGCCAGGCTCCGCGGCGGCTCGATCCGCGGCCGCAGCCCGGTGGGCGCGCCGGCACCCGGCGCGAGCGCCGTGGCCACGTAGAAGGCGTCGCCGGCCCGCGTGCCGCCGGCCGGATCGCCGTCGATCACGAGCACGTCGACCCGGTCGACCACGTCGATGGCCAGGGAACGCTGGTTGTCGGCGGCCACGGCGTCGGCGCCGAGCCGGGCCTCCACGAGATGGGATCCTGCCGGGGTGAAACGGGCATCGAACCGCTGCACGCCCACGCCGCCCGCGGCAATCTCCGGAATCCGCACGCCCGGCCGGCCGAGGGCGTCCTCGCGCAGATCGACCGCCACGTCGCGCACCGTCTCGGCCGAGTTGTTCCGAACCGCGACCTCCAGCGGGACGAGCACGCCGGTGGCAGGCACGCCCCCGACCATCTCGAGCCGTTCCACCGTGAGGTTGCCGGGATGCCGACCGTCTCCTCCGTCGGCCGCACAGTCCACCAGCCGCAGCTCGCAGCCGGCATCGGACAGCTGCCGCAGCCGCCCCGCGACCTCGTCGGCGGCCTTCCAATCCCGGAGCCGGAAGTCGCTCACCAGCCAGATCACGTGCGCCATGCCCGAGCCCTCGCCCACGAGGCCCGTGGCCGCCGCCAGCGCCGCCAGCGGTCCGACACCCGTCGCCGAGGGCCGCTGGCCCGCGAGTTCGTCGCGCACCTCCTGCACCAGCCGCGGCGTCACCGTCTGCAGGGGAATGTCGAAGGCCTCCGCGCCGGCCGCCGGCTCGGCGTCGGCCACCGGCCCCGCGCCAGCCGGCCGGGCGGCGGGGCGACGGCCACCCTCCCGGCGGGCCGCGAACACCGACCAGCGGCCGACCGCCAACTGCTGCTCCCCGGCGGCCCCGGCCAGCTCGCTGCCGATGCGTTCCACGACGACGCGTCCGCGGTCGAAGCAGCTCGTCTCGCCGATACGCCCGTCGGCGGACAGGTCGCCCATCGAGTAGCTGTCGTCGAGGAGCACGACATGGGCGGTCCGCGCCCCGCCGAGCATCCGCCCCAGGGCGGTTTTCCACCGTGGCTGCGCCAATGCCAGCACGATCCCCAGCACGGCGGCCACCCGCAACGCGAGCAGCAGCAGCTGCTTGAGGAGCACGCGGGTGCGGTACTTCCGCTGGCTCGCCAGCAGGAACTCCATCGCCGCCCACGGCACCGTCCGGTGCCGGAACAGGTTGATGAGGTGGATGAGCACCGGCGCCGCCGCGAACGGCAGGCCCCACCACAGCAGCGGCAGAAAGTCGAAGGTCGGCATCCGCTCGGTCCGTTCTACGCAGCCATGCTGGTCTACACCGCCATGCTGGCACGGCGGGAGAGAAACTTCACCAGGGCCGCGTCGACCGGCTCGCCGGTGCGGACCAGGGAGTAGTCGCAGCGGACCGCGGCCGACCGGCTCCGGACCTCCGCCAGGAACTCCTGCACGGCCGCGAGATACCCGGCCCGCAGACCCCGCGGGTTGCAGGCGATCGCCTCGGGCAGTTCCAGCCCCTCGAACCGGGTCGGCCCCTCGAACGGAAACTCCAGTTCGTCGTCGTCCATGACGTGCAGGAGGACCAGATCGTGACCGCGCTTCCGCAGCAACTGCATGCCCTGGAACACACCGTCCCGATCCCCCAGCAGGTCGGAGACGAGCATCACCATCCCGCGCCGCGGCAGCGTCTCCGCCAGCGTCCGCAGCACCGGAAGGAACGCCGTGGGCCGCCCCGCCCGCGGCGTCTCCAGCACCTCGACCACGCTGGAGAGGTGCGAGCGTTTCGTCCGCGGCGGCACGCTCGCCCGCACGCGGTCGTCGAACACGCTGCAGCCGACGGCGTCGCCGTGCGAGAGCGCCAGCCAGGCGAGGCTGGCGGCGAGGGTGGCGGCGTAGTCGAACTTGGAGAGCGGTCCGGACGCGTAGTTCATGCTGGCGGAGCCGTCCACCAGCAGCGTGACCCGCAGGCTGGTCTCCTCCTCGAACTCCTTGACGTAGAGGCGATCCTGCCGCCCCCACACCTTCCAGTCGACCCGTCGCAGGTCGTCACCACGGACGTACTCGCGGTGCTGGAGGAACTCCACCGACTGCCCCTTGTAGGGGCTCTTGTGGAGGCCGGCGAGCACGCCCTCGACCACGGCGCGGGCGCGCAGTTCCAGCCGGGCGATCCGGGCGATCGCGTCAGGATGCAAATATCGTCTGGAACCGGGCGTCACGGGTGAGCTCGTCCTCTCTGGCCGGGGTCGTCTCGATGAGCCGCTGGATGATGCCGTCGGGCGTCACGCCCTCGCTTTCGGCGGCGAAGCCGACGACGATCCGATGCCGCAGCACCGGCGCGGCCAGCGCCTGGACGTCCTCGACGGCCACGTGGCTGCGGCCCTGCAGGATGGCGCGGGCCTTGGCTCCGATGATGAGGAACTGCACCGCCCGCGGCCCCGCGCCCCAGGCGAGCTGGTCGCTCACGAACTCGGGAGTGCCCTGCTCGCCGGCCCGGGTCTGGCGGACGATCGCCAGGGCGTACCGCACCAGGTGATCGCTGACGGGCACGCCGCGGACGGCCTGCTGAAGGCCGAGGATGTCGGCCGCCGAGAGCACCGGCCGGGCCTCCTCGGCGGGCAGGCCCGTGGTGCGGCGGGCGATCTCGAACTCCTCCTGGAAGGACGGGTAGCGGACGAACACCTTGAACATGAAGCGGTCCTGCTGCGCCTCCGGCAGCGGATAGGTGCCCTCCTGCTCGATGGGGTTCTGCGTGGCGAGCACGAAGAAGGGGTCCACGAGCCGGTGCCGAACCCGGCCGACGCTCACCTGCCGCTCCTGCATCGCCTCCAGCAGCGCAGCCTGCGTCTTGGGGGGCGTGCGATTGATCTCGTCGGCGAGCACGACGTTGGCGAACAGGGGCCCCTCCAGGAACCGCAGCTGCCGGGTGCCCGTGGCCTTGTCCTCCTCGAGCACGTCGGTGCCGATGATGTCCGCGGGCATCAGGTCGGGCGTGAACTGGATCCGGCTGAACGAGAGATCGAGGCTTTTGGCGAGCGTGCTCACCAGGAGCGTCTTGGCGAGCCCGGGCACCCCCTCCAGCAGGCAGTGCCCGCGGCTGAACAGGCTGATGAGCAGCTCCTCGATCACCTGGCTCTGGCCCACGATCACCCGCGAGAGCTGTGCGAGGATGCGGTCGTGCGCCTCGTGCAGGCGGTCGATGGCGGCGGGATCGAGGCTCGACTGGGTCATGGTGGTCTCCGGACGGGGCCGTGGTTGGGGAGCGGCGGCGGGACGGCCGGCGCGGCGGGGAGCGAATCAGCGTTGGTAAATCGGCAGGGCCCCGCGGTCAAGCTGCAGCATGGTGAGGTTCGTGGCGGTCGTGTAGACGGGGCCGATGTATCCCTGCGGCCAGAACAGGCCGTCGCGATCGGTCTGCGCCTCCGACACCAGCCGCTCGTCGATCTGCCGACGGTAGGCGTCCCACTTCTTCCCTCCTTCGCGATACATCACCTGCGCGTAGTAGAAGTGGGCGTAGTGCCAGTGACCGAACCCGTTGTTGGCGATGTTGCCGAGGTGCTTCTCCGCGTAGGAGAGCATGCGGGGCACGTGCGTGTCGTCGTACTCGCCCGCGTTGAACAGGCAGGCGATGGCCGCCGCGGAAATCGCCGGCCGGCCGCCGCCCCCCTTGGAGCTGTACTGCACGCCCCCGTCCGACATGGTGCACTTGTGGATGTAGGCGATGGCCTTGTCGATGATTTCCCTGGGGACGGTGATACCGGCGTTGCGGCACCCCCGCAGTCCCTGGACCTGCGTGATGGTGGTCGATCCCTCGTCGAAGTTGTTGCCGTCCTTGGCGCTGACGTACCCCCAGCCCCCGTCGGAGGTCTGGGCGCGACCGGAGAACTCCACCGCCTTCTCCAGCACCCGCACCAGCTCCTCGCGGCGGCGCTCGTCCTCCTCCTCGCCCAGCACCTGCGAGAGGAAGAGCATGGAGAAGCCGTGGCCGTAGGTGTAGCGGTCGTCCCCCTTCGGATCGCCGATCAGCCCGTTGGGCCGCGCACGGCCCACGAGGTAGTCCACGGCCTGCCGGATCGGGTCGGCGTACTTCCCCTGCGTCGTCGTCGAGCCCTCCATCAGCAGCGCCGTGCCCGCCAGGGCCGTCATCGCCGTCGGATACCGGCCCTCGTTGGCCGCCCAACTGCCCCGCCGCGACTGTTTGCGGGCCAGCCAGTCGAGCCCCTTGGCGATGACGAGATCGACCTTGTCCTCGGAGGGCGCCGCCGCGAGCCGGGCCGGCGTCACGACGAAGGCCAGCGTCACGAGGAGGACGGCGAGCGGACGGGCGGAGTGCATCATGCGACGGCGGTGCGACCGGGGCGGAAGGGAGGACGAGTTCGGGAAGGGGGCGATCCGCCCCGGACGAAGGGATCGGGCTCAGAACGGGAGCGGCAGCGTCAGGGCCTTGTTGATCCAATACTGAATGTCGCCGATCGGGTCGGGGGCCGACGCCGACCGCGGCGACGCCTGGAAGGGCGGCCGCGGTGCCGTCGGCGCGCCGGTGAACTCCAGCTGCACGTCGGCCGCATCACGCCGGCCCTGCGAGAGGGCGATGGTGTGGGTGTCGGGGTCGCCACTGAGGCCGCAGCCGTGCACGCCCATGCCGGGGGGCGCCGCCGACCGCCCGTTGAAGCGATCGTCCGCGTAGACCGCCTGCCCGGTCCGCTTGTCGATGCAGAGCACGCTGAGCTTGTGCCCGTCGGGCTCGCGGGCGGACTGGATCATGCGGGCGAACAGCAGCACCGGCAGCTGCGTGCCGGCGTGCGGCTGCAGCGAATGCCGGAGGATGGTCGCCGGCACCGGCCAGAGCATGTCGCCGCTGGCGGCATCCACGGCCCAGAGCGAGCCCGTGACGAGCTGCGGCATCTCGCGGCCGGGCATCCCGGGCAGCGGGGCGATGGCGCCGACCCGCTCGAGCTGCCGCTGCTCGTCGGCCGTTTCGGCACGGCCGACGAGCACCAGCAGCCGGTCGCTCCACGGGATCACCTGCACCTGCTCGAGCCCCGCCGGCATGTCGGGGAGCCGGGTGCGAAACGCCACCTGCGATCCGGCGACGTCGAGCACGCTGAGGTCCCCCGTCGGCTCCACCACCGCGAGGCGACCTTCCCCGGCCGCGGACACCCGCGCCTCGCCGGCATAGTCTCCCAACGGCAGCCGTCCCCCATCGAGCGGATCGAGACGTTCCAGCCGCACCCGCCTGGCCCATCCCTGGCCGCCCGCGGCCGGTCGCTCGCGGCCTTCCTCGGGCGACTCGCGGTGCGCCGAGACGATGAACCGCCCGCTGCTGAACAGCCGTCGTTCGCCGGGCGGCAGGTCGAGCGTGCGCACGATCCGGCCATCGGTCATGGCGAGCACGACCGCCCCGCGGCCATCGGCCGGACAGACGCACAGCCAGTCGTCGTCGCCGATCAGCTCCTGCGCCGCGGGCAGCCGCTGCCGCTCCCAGAGCAGCCGACCGGTGAGCGGATCGTGCACGCGAAGGGTGCGATCGGCCAGCACCGCGACGCCCGTCGCCCGCGGCAGCCAGGCCAGACCGCCACCCCGCCGGCCGGCCTCGCCGGTGGCCCGCGGCTCCGACACCCGCGCTCCCAGGGGCACGTTCCCGGGACGCGGTCCCCTGGCGGCGGCGAGGTTCATGACGAACATCGCCGCCCGCGGCTCGCCCGCGGTCTCGCCCGGGTCGGCGAACGTCCACAGCGACCTGTTGCCGGCGGCCCGCTCGCCGGCCTCCCGCAGGGCCGCGATCTCGACCGCCGCGATCCCCGACCCGACGCGGATGAACGCCACCCTTCCCAGCACGGCCGCCTCGTCCATGCCGCCCGACTGGATCAGGGGCACGAGCCGGGCCGCATCGGGCCGTCCCTTGATGGCGAACGGTTCTCCGAGGTGCCGACCATATCCGTCGGTGGCGATGATCCCGGTCTGTTGGTGCTGATCGAACGCCAACTCGAGGCCGGGCAGCAGCGACTCGGGCGTGCCCGCCACGGGAATCGTGATCAGCCGCGACCGCAGGAAGCGAAGATCGTCCGCCTCGGCCTGCCGCGGCCGCCCGGCCTGCGTCCCCGGTTTCACGGTGGCGACCCCGCCGCGGCGCTGCGTGACGCGGCCGATCGGCCACGCCGCGGCGCCGGCGTCGTCGGTCGCGACCGCAGGACCGCCGCGCAATTCGGCCCGCAGCGCCGCGAGCACCGCGCGGGCGTGCCCACGATCGGCCGGACCGCCGACCCGGGCGAGGTCGAGGAGCAGGAAGTCGCGTTCCACGACGAGGTCGCGCCGCTCGTCACTCGATGCGGTCGCCTCGATCGCCTCCCCGAGCGTGTCGAGCAGGTGCCGCCGGGCCTCCAGGCCGCGGGCATGCGTGCCGAACCGCTCGATGAACAGTCTCAGCGCGGCGGTGCGGTCCCAGGCCGTCCCGGTGGACGACGGCTGCGCGAGCGTGGCCGCCGACTCCGCGGCCACGAAGGCGTCGATTTCCGCCCGCAGCCCCGGCGGCGTGTCGGGAAGCGCGGCCTTCCGAAACAGATCGGCGAGACGCCCCTGAATCCAGCGGTCCTGGCAGACGCGCAGCGCCGGATCGGCACCGTCGGCGATCAGCCCGCCTGCCGCCGCCTCGACGGACCGGCCATTCTCGGCCACCGCTCGCGGCTCTTCCTCCCCGGCGGCAGCCCGCGTTCCTGGTGCCGCCCGCGCGAGCAGCTGCCGGGCCGCCTCCCAGGCCTGCGGCAGGTCGCCAGACCGCAGAAACCCGTCGACGCTGGCCCGCAGGGCGACGACCGCGGCCGCCGAGGAACCGCTCAGCGACACCGCCTCGCGCCACAGCGGTGCGGCCGCGGCGAAGTCATGCTCCAGCCCGAACACCAGCGCCGACGCCACGACTCCCGCGGGCACGCGGGCCGGCTGCAGGGCGTGGGCCTCCCGCACCGCCGCGATCCCCCGGGCGGTGTGCCCACGGTCGAGGTCGAGCTGCCCCCGCCAGAGGAATGCCCAGGCATCCTGCGGCTGCCGCTGCAGGGCGGTTTCGATCCGCGATTCGAGCGCCGCCGACTGGTGGAACACGTCGAGCGACTCCGCCCCCTGGGAGATCACCTCGCCGCGGTACGCCAGCAGGTTGCCCGGCACGGCCGTGCCGCGCGACGTGGAGCGGCCGACGACGCGGCCATCGGCGAGATCGATCTCCACCACCTCCGGCGTGTCGAGGGGCAGGAACAGGCGGTCCGACGACAGCATGCCGCGGCCGCTGAGCACGCCGCGTTCCGCGGACAGGCTGCGTTGCCAGACCACCTTCCCCGTGGCGAGATCGATCGCCTCCACGGCCCGCCGGCCGACGACGACGACACGGCCGTCCACGACGCCGGCCACGGACAGCCGATCGCGCCGCGGCAGACGCCACGCGGTCGTGCCGCGGCGCAGGTCGAGGCAGTGCAGTTCCTGCGACTCGCCCGGCGTCAGCAGGACGCGGCCGCCGGCGAGGACGGGGGTCGAGTCGAGCCACCGCGGCAGCCGCTGCTCCCGAACATCGTCCGTGACGAACCCCTGCCCGACGCCGTTGCGGGGCACACGGATGCCGTTGGGCAGGATCGTCATGCCGGCCTGCTTCGGCTGCGGATACTCGTGGGCCCACAGCAGGGTGCGGGTCGCCAGATCGACGGCGACGACGGCGCCCGCGCCGGTCGGGCAGACGAGCACGCCCTCGGCGAGCGCCGGAGACAGTCCGGCGAACCGCCGCGACTGGCTCTCGCGGTTGCCGATCGCCCGCTCCTCGTCGACCTCCGCGAAGGGTTGCGACCATTCGACGTCGCCCGTGGCGGCGTCGAGCACGTCGAGACGGATCTCCCCCCGTTCCTCGACCAGCACGAACAGCTGCCGGCCGACCGGCAGCGGCGCGCCCAAGTACCACGCCGTCGAGGCGGAGGTCCCCGCCCCGGGCATGCCCTTCGCGTCGGGCCCACCGCCGGCCCCGGGCAGACGCCAGCGGAGCGTGCCTCGGTCGGCGATCGCATAGGCCGACAGCGTGTTCCCCGCCCGCAGGTCGCCACCCGGGATCAGCCCGCGGCGGACGTCCATCCCCGCGACCGGGCGGGCAGCCTCCGGCGGGCTCTCGACCACGAACACGAGCCGGCCGTCGCTGGACATGTTGCCACTGGTCGCATCCTCGAACACGCCGCGGAAGGAACCGCCGGCGTCGGCATCGCCCTGCTCGGCAGCCCCGTCGGCGGCCGCCGCCTGCCACGCGGCGCCGCCCGGTCCCGTCTGCAGCCAGATCCGCTTGCCGGTCTCGAAGTCGATCGCCAGCAGCCCCATCGCCGTGTGGACGAGGATGGTGCCGTCCACGGCCAGCGGCGTGCCGGCAGGCAGCACGGGGCTGTCCTGATCGGCTCGCTGTCGCCGGCGGGCCTCCAGCAGCCGGGCCTCCTCCGGGTGGCGGGCCAGGGGCACGCGATACCGTGGCGCCAGGAGCGGACACGACGCCGACACGATGCCGTTGCGCGCCGGCTCGCCCCGCTGCATCTCCCAATCGCCGCCCCGCGCGAACCAGTCGCCACGGGTGCCGCCATCCGGGGCGGCCGTTCGACCGCCGGGTCGGGCGGCGGTCGCACCGACGAGATCGGTGAGCCAGGCCAGGCCGCCGCCGGCGGGATACGACACCGTCACGTCCCGGCCCGCGATGCGGGCGACGGGATTGCCGCCGGCCCGGGCCCGGTCGAGGATCGCCGTCGCCGCCACGCGATCGCCGGCCCGCAGCCAGGCGACCGCCCGCATGATGGACAGCGTGGGCTCGAAGACCGTGGCCTCATCCACGGCGGCGAGTCGATCGAGCCAGGCGGCGGCCGCCAGTGGCTGATTCGATTCCAGGGCCTCGACGGCCGCCAGGAGCGTGGCCCGATACCCTGCCGGTGTGTGGAACCACCGGCGGGCCACGGCGACGATGCCGGCCGCGTCGTTGACCGCGACTGCCTGCTCGAGCATCTTCTCGGCCCGCGCGCGAAACTGGAGTTCATACGCCTCCCGTCCCTGCCGCGGCAGCGTGCCGATGAGCCGCTGCGTCTCCGCCTTGATCGACTGCCACGTCCGCTGCTGCCGGTCGCCGCGGAAGAAGCTGTCGCGATCCGACGCGAGGATTTCGTCGCACAATGTGGCGGCGTCGCTCCAGCGTTGATCGGCGGCCAACCGGCGGGCCCGATCCATCTGCCGCTCGCGGACGCGATCGCTCGGAAAGCCGATGCCCGACTCGATGTCGTCATCGTCGGGGGCATCGTCCGACGGCGGCTCGGCCTGGTCGGGCGGCGAGGTGTCCGCCGTCTCCGCGGCGGCCGCGTCGTCCTCCGCGACAGCGACACTCCGGAGACCGACACTCCAGAGACTCACGCTCCAGAGACCGACACCCGGGAAGGCCAATACCAGGCACGACCACGCCAGGCGGGCGGCAGCGAGGGATGCCCGCGACCACCCACCGCCCGCCGGGAGACGACTGCTCGGATTGTTCGGGTGCATGGGGCGACCCCAAAACCGGTTCACTTTTTCATCGTAGCACAGGCGGCGGAATGACCGGGAAATCAGCGGCCCGTCACGAAAAAGCGGCCGGAAAACCGCTCCTGCCCGCGTTTTTCGCCGGCAGCCCCAGAGGTGCACACGCGCAGAAACGCCAATTTTGCGGGGCGGAAGCGATATTTTCGGGTTGCATTTTCATCTCCAGAGTCTCTAATCGGCCTCGCTTTCGGCACCCGGTGCCGGGCTCCGGTACGCGGCGGGGAACAACCGCACACAAGTTTTCGATTTTTTGGAGGTAACGGCGATGGCGAAGAAGTCGGGAAGCAAGCCCATGACGAAGACCGAGATCATGCGGAGCATCTCCGAGACGACCGGTCTGCAGAAGAAGGACGTGGTCGCGGTGATGGAGGCGCTGACGGACGAGATCCAGAAGGCGCTCAAGGGCCAGGGCATCGGCGTGTTTTCGATCCCCGGGCTCGTGAAGATCGAGCGCCGCAAGGTGCCGGCTCGTCCGGCGCAGAAGGGTGTCAAGAACCCCTTCACCGGCGAACTGCAGGATCGGCCCGCGAAGCCGGCCAGCGTGAAGGTGCGTGTCCGGGCGCTCAAGAACCTCAAGGCGATGGTCGGCTGAGCGACCACGACGTGGTGCTGCACGCGGCCGGAACCACCGGCGGCGTCACGCCGAAAGACGACTCGACGGGCGGTGCCACCATAGGCACCGCCCGTTTTGTTTTCCCGCAGCGGCGAGCGTCCCCTCCCGAGACCGCACCGGCGCGCGGCAGGATGCGGCGGGTGATGCAGAATCGCACGGGCTGCGCGGGGCCCGGTCTGGCTGCAGGCCGCCAGGGGATGTCCACGGCAGGCGGGGCTTTGCGGGCTTCCGCGTCGCCCGGACGACCCCGACGCGCCGGATGCCGGCGGGGTTCTCTTCGGCATGCCACTTGCAGCCTGACCGCATCCTGGCGGTCGCGAGCACCTCCCTTCTCCGCGGGGATCCACATGTCTGCACCACACGACACACCGCACGGCACGACGTTCACCAGTTCCGCCGGGCGGACATCCCGGGCACGACGCGACCGGTCCCGCCACCGTGATCGGTCCACCCCCCTCGGATTCGAGGCGTGCGAACAGCGGCTGCTGATGGTGGCCGGCCACATGGACATCGGCATGAACCTGGAGAACGTCGTCGACTGGTCGCCCGCCTGGACGTTCAAAGACGCGTTTCAGGCGTCCCGGCCCTGGATTTCACAGGCGTTCAATACCGCGACGTGGAGCACCTCCTGGGACCCCGCCGATGCCCCGCCGCTCGCCCTCGACAAGGACGGCAATCCGACCTCCCTGGCAACGTGGACCAACACCGCCGGCGAGGCGATGCGACAGGTGGCGGGCACGCTCATGTTCCGCGGACTCGGGGGCGGCTATGCGGCGGGCGTGTACCGGGCGGAATGGGATGGAACCGGCACCGTCCGTTTCGGGTTCGACGCTCGGACGATCGCCTCCGGCCGGACGGCCGCCGGCCGCAACTATGCCGACCTGCAGGTCACCCCGACCGACGACGGCATCTCCCTCCAGATCGACGCCACCGACCCCGCCGATCCGGTCCGGAGCTTCAACGTCTGGATGCCCGACTGGCAGGGGCAGCGGTTCGCGGGCCAGCGGTGGCAGCCCGGCGACGCCTCGTCGCCATTTCATCCGCTGTTCCTCTCGCGACTGGCCCCGTTCCACACCATCCGTTTCATGGCGCTGCAGGAGACCAACTCCTCCGACATCCGCACGTGGGCCGACCGCCGCGACGCTCTCGACATCCGCCAGGGATCGGGCTCGGGGGGCACGCCCAGCGAGCCGGTGGTGAACGGCATGTCGCTCGAATACATGGTGCAGCTCGCGAACGACCTTCATGCCGACGCCTGGTTCAACATGCCGCACATGGCCGACGATGACTTCGTCCGCCGCTTCGCGACCTACGTCCGCGACCGGCTCGATCCGGGCCTCAAGGTGTACGTCGAGTGGTCGAACGAGATCTGGAACTTCGGCTGGGGCTTCGAGGCATCGCAGTGGGTCGCCGAACAGACCACGCTGCCGGAGAACGCGGGGCTCGACCAGTGGCAGGTCGCCGGCCGCGAGGCGAAGCGGGACCTCGACATCTGGTCCGACGTCTTCGCGGGCCGCCGCGACAGGATCGTCCGCGTCGCGGCCGGCTGGGCGGCCGTCGACTGGGTGACCAACCGGATCATGGAGAGCATGGATGGCTCGTTCGACGCGATCGCGATCGCCCCCTACATCACGCCGACCGACGCGCAGCGGGATGCCACCACGGCGGCCACGTCGGTCGACCGCGTGCTCGCCGACACGCGGGCCAACGTCGCCACGTCGATCGGCTGGGTCGACAACCACGCCCGTCTGGCCCGCGACTGGCAGGCCAGGCTGCACCGGCCGATCCGGCTGGTCGCCTACGAGGGCGGGGCGCATCTCGACGGCCGCGGTGGCCCGGCCCAGAGCGTCTTCTACGCCGCGGCCAACGATCCGCGGATGGGCGACATCTACCGCGACTACCTCCGCGGCCTCGATGCGGCCGGCATGGACCTGTTCGTCGACTTCCAGTTCACGGGCGGTCCGGGCGCCACGCCCTGGGGTGACTTCGCCAAACTGCACCGCATGGACGAGCCGCTGGAAACGGCGTACCGCTACACGGCGGTCGTCTCCGCGGCCGATGGATCGCTCTGGGGGGCGGCGCCGCCCGCCCCCGTCATCGGCATCTCGGGGGCGAGCATGCTCGAGGGCAGTGCCGGCCGCCGGCCGATGACGTTCACGGTGAGCCTGTCGGCCGCCGCGTCGCAGGCGGTCACCGTCCGCTGGGGCATGGCCAACGGTACCGCGGTCGCCGGCCGCGACTACGTCGCCGCGACCGGCAGCGTGCGGTTCGCGCCGGGCGAGACCCGCCGCACGATCACGGTGTTCCTGCTGGGCGACCGCGTCGTGGAGCCCAACGAAACGTTCCGTATCGGACTGGCGTCGCCGCTCGGAGCGGTGTTGTCGGCCACGGCGGGTCGTGCCACGGGAACGATCCTCAACGACGACGGTCCGTCCCGGCTGGCGGCGGCGTTCGCCGCGCTGGCCGTGGAGGCGGCAGCGCCGACGACGCCGCGCCGCCGCTGACCGCCGGGCCACGACGGACGCGGCCCTCCCCGTGGCCCGATCCGGCATCGGCCCTCCTCCGATCGAGCCCCCGATCGAGTATTGGTCCCGTGCGGCTTACAATCAGCGGCCGCCGCCCCCGCCACCACTCCCGCACGGTAGCCGCCAGCCATGTCCGCCCCGGCCCCAGACTGGCAGGCCGATGCCGCCGCCGACCGCGTCCGACGGGCCTTCGCCCGGCTCTGCGACGCCGCGGAGCCGGCCGCTGGCGGCGCGGCCCTGGCGATCTGGCAGGATGGCCGGACGGTGCTGTCCCTCCACGCCGGCTCGGCAGCCCCGGACCGACCGTGGACGACGACCACTCCCTGCCTGATCTGGTCGGCCAGCAAGGGGATCGCCGCCGCCTGCGCCCTGCATGCACTGGCGGCACGCGGGATCCCACTGCATGCCCCTGTCGCCGATTGCTGGCCGGAGTTCGCCGCCGCCGGGAAGGGTGACATCACGCTCGCCGACCTGCTCTCGCACCGTGCCGGCCTGGCGGCCATCGACCAGGCGGGCCTGGCGATCACCGACCACTCCGGCGTGGCGGCGGCCCTCGCGGCACAGCCGCGGAACTGGCCGGCCGACGGCAGCCACGGATACGGCGCCCGCACCTTCGGCTTCCTCGTGGACGAGGTCGTCCGCCGCGTGTCCGGGGAACCGCTGGCCGCATACTGGGACCGGGTGTTCCGCGGACCGCTGCGGCTCGACCTCTGGTTCGGACTGCCGGCGGACCGGATCGATGACGCCGCCGTCGTCATCGCCCCCCGGACGCCTCCGCCGCCGGGACCGTTTGCCCGGGCCTTCGCCACGCGCGCGTCACTGACGCGGCGGGCGTTGACCGAGCCGGGCGGCCTGCTCGCCCCCTCGCTGATGAACACGCCGGCCCTCCGGTCGGCGGCACTGCCCTCCCTCGGGGCGATCGCGACGGCCGACGCACTGGCCCGCTTCTACTCGCTGCTGGCAGGCGGCGGCATGTTCTCCACGGCGACCGTCGCCACGATGGCCACCTCGCTCGTCAGCGGCGAGGATCGGGTGCTGATCGACCCCACGTCGTTCTCCGCCGGGTTCATGACGAACGACCACGGCGTGTACGGCGGGTGCGGTGCCGCCTTCGGCCATCCGGGTGCGGGGGGCGCGATCGCGTTCGCCGTCCCGGCCCTCGGGATCGGGTTCGCCTTCGTCCCGAGCGCCATGCACCCGGGTGCCCTGCCGGGCCCGCGGACCCGGGCCCTGGTGGCCGCCGCGTTTCCTCCCGCCTGAGACGGCGGCGAGGTTCCGGGACCGGCGAGTTCCAAAGTGGACGGGGCCGGAATCGAACCGGCGACACACGGATTTTCAGTCCGTTGCTCTACCAACTGAGCTACCCGTCCAGGGGTTTGCCAGACCATTTCGTAGGCCGTCACGGAGGGCCTGTCAACGCGGCGGGCTCCGGGCCGGGCAGAACGTCCCCGACGACCGACTCGCCCGCCGACTCGCCCGCCGACTTGCCGGGCGACCGCCGCCCTGCCACCCGGTCGTCAGGTCGTGTCATCGTCGGTGGGAGACATCACCGCCGCCACGATCAGCTGCACGGCGAGCACGAACCCGAAGGTCGCGAAGAACACCACCGTCAACAGCCCCCCGCGGCCGTCCGCCTCCCCGTCGCCACCGCCCAACAGGCGGATCGCGAACCGCAGGATCGCCGAGGCGATGCCACCGGTCACCGCCCCCACGAGCACCGACCGGACGAGCAACCGGCCCCAGCGGATCTTCCCACCGCCGCCGGCCGCCACGCCCGCGGCGTCCGCCCCCTGCCCTTCTGCTGGGTTCGGCGGGATCCGATGCGGCCGACCCGGCGTCCCGCGACGCGGCTCGCTCCCGCGATCGGTCTCTTCGAGCGCCGACAGCAGTCCGCGCGTCGATTGTTTCCCCACGGACCTCGACTGCGTGGCTCGGGCCCCGCCCATCGACGACGCCGGTGGTCCCTCGACCGCGTCGTTGTCGTCGTCGCCCGCCGTCCGCTGGCCACCGGCCGCTCCGTCGCCGGGCTTCATCCGCGGCATCGCCATGGGCGTCGGCGGTGTCCAGGGGCGGAGCAGTTCGATCACGGTCTGCGCCGACCCGGGGCGGCGGGCCGGATTCTTCTGCATCATCACCTCGATCACGCGACAGAAATCGGGGCTGACCGTGGGCGCCAGTTCGCGGACCGGACGCGGCTGGGCATTGAGTTGCCGCTGCGACTTCTCCTGGCGGGTGCCGCCGGGAAAGGGAACCTCGCCGGTCACCAAGAAGTAGAGCGTGCAGCCGAGCGCGTAGATGTCGGCGGCCGGACCGGCGGAGTCCGCCGAGCGGATCTGCTCCGGCGCCATGAAGTCCATGGTGCCCACCACGCGGCCGAGGTGGGCCGATTCTTCGTCGATGACCGAGCCGGCGAGTCCGAGGTCGAGCACCTTCACGTGGCCGTCGGGCGTGGCGAGCAGATTGGCCGGCTTCACGTCGCGGTGCACGAGCCCCTGTCCGTGGGCGTAGCCCAGCCCCGCGGCCGCCTGCGTGGCCACAGACGCCGCTCGCGGCTCGTCCAGCGGGCCGTACTTGAGCACCTGCCGCCGCAGGTCGAGGCCCGGCACCAGTTCCGTCACGAGGTAGAAGACCTTGCCGTCATGGCCGGCGTCCAGCGCCCGCAGCAGGTTGTCGTGGTCCAGCCTCGACAGCATGCGAATCTCCCGCTGGAAGGCCGACTCCGCCTCGCTGGTCGACTTCTTCCGCGGCAGCACCTTGATCGCGACGTCCCGGCCCATCAGCAGGTGCTGGGCACGGAACACCTGCCCCATGCCGCCACGGCCGAGTTCGTCGAGGATTCGATACTGGCCGAGGGTCAGCTTCCGCCGGCCCGCCAGCAGCTGGTCGGCCTGAAACCGCGTCAGCGCCTCCCGGGCGACGAGCCGGCCGGCCAATTCGGCATCCCAACGCACGCCATCCTCTCTGGCCGCCTCCCCCAGGGAGGTGGCGACCTCGATCTCGCAGGCATCGAGTTGAGGGGCATCGAGCAGGCCGCTGGCCAGCGCCGTTTCTCGAAACCGCGGCGTACCCCGCGGCGGAGCCTGGCCTCCCGGCGGGACGGCATGCGATGGAT
>Ga0214917_10000652_pt1 | contig 45023 bp, 33 predicted proteins | sample LL_1208_BB_MetaG_FD_177983 | JGI IMG/M metagenome (GOLD analysis project Ga0214917, IMG submission 177983) | Freshwater microbial communities from Lake Lanier, Atlanta, Georgia, United States - LL_1208_BB | ecosystem: Environmental > Aquatic > Freshwater > Lake | place: USA: Georgia | collected... | reverse complement strand
CCGGCGCCGTCGCACGACCGCTCGGCATGGATGCCGAGCGCAGCACCAGCGGGCGGACGCCCGCCAAGCGAAAACCGCAGGATGCGGTGTTTCGCGTGCAGCTAGTAGTCGTACCACATCCCGATGCCGAAGCGATTCTGGTTGTAAAACGCGAACTGGAACTGCGGGTCCGACCCGTGGAGATATTCGAAGCCGATGCGATAGAGCTTCTCGCTGCGCCGGCCGCGCCATGCCCATCCGGCCTGCACGCAGACGTTGCCGCCCCAGTCGAGTTCCTGGCGGGAGATGCCGTTGACCGCGCAAAAAGGCGCGCCATGGATGCCGGTCGGACGCGCCTGGATCAGCTCCGTGCCGTACTGGAACTCCCAGGGCTGGGAGCCGCCGGCATTGAAGAACGCATAGCCCACCTCGCCATAGAGCCGCAGCCAGTCGAACAGGTAGTACGAGTTGCCCCAGACGATGCAGTCGCGGACATAGTTGATCCGGGTGAAGTCCGGATGCTTGAGCATCGCCTCGTCGCCGAGGTGCGCGCTGTTGTGGTAGTAGGCGAGCTTCGTCTGCCAGCGGCCGACGCCGTAGACGACCGGCACGCCAAACCGGTAGTCGGCGCTCCGCAGGTCGCGGTCGTCCTGCGGGTCGAGCCGGACGAATGCCGCGCCCTCGATCTGCACCTCGAAGCCCTGCGGATGCAGGACGGGATCGGAGCCATACCTGAGGATCGAGGCCCGTCCGCCGAGCGTGGTGTCCCAGAGCGTGCCGTTGCTGATCGACGGGTTGAGGGGATCCTTCGCCGAGTCGGTATACCAGACGCTGCCGATGCGTGGCTCCTTCGGCCCGGCGAGGTAGCTCGTGTAGATCAGGTTGTTGGGCAGCAGCTGCCAAAACCATGGCTTCGCGGCCCACAGGTCGTCGAACGCCTCGGGAAAACAGGCCCCCGGCAGCCCGCATTCATCCGGGCAGCAGGGCACCGCCTCGTAGGGCATGTCGAGCACCACCGGGCCGGACGGCCGCGTGGGCGGCAGCAGTTGGATCACCGGCTGCCCCTCCGGATCGACGGGGGACACGGCCGGCGCGTCCTGCCGCGGCGGGGGCAGCGGCATGGTGTCGCCGCCCTCCGCGGCGGCCTCCCGGCCGCAGGCGAGGGCGGCGAGGAGCAGGACGATCCCCGCGAGGGTGCGACGTGGCCGCGCGGCTGCCGCGAAGCACCGGGATGACGCGATGGCGATGGCGGGCCGCAGCATGGGGCACACGGAATGGACGGACGACGATGCCGACGGGAAGACCGCGCCACCGGGTTGCGGAGTCCTGCCGTCGTTGCGACACTCTACGGTCGACGGCGGCTCGAACGAGAGAGTGATCGGCACGTATCGGCCCGCGCCGCCAGCGGCCGGCTCGGTGGCCCGTCGCCATCGTCCGCGTTGCCGAGCCTCGCACGGCGCCCCGGCAAGCGGGGCAGGATCGCGACGCCGCAGACCGCCCCGAGCCCCCGGACGCACGACACCTCCACCATGACGCAGCCTCAGCCCGCGGCCCAGCATGCCCCGAACACCCCGCCGGCCGATCTGCCGGGGGAACCGGTGGCGACGGCACTCGGCCGCATCCCCAGCGGCCTGTTCATCGTCACGTGGCGCGACGCCGACGACGCCCCCGACCGCGGCATGCTCGCGAGCTGGGTGATGCAGGGGGGCTTCGCACCGCCGATGCTGACGATCGCCGTCGCCCCGTCACGCGACGTCGTGGCGGCGATCGATCGGTGCAGGCACTTCGTCGTCAACGTGCTGTCGGAACTGCAGCGACCGCTCCTCGTCCGCTTCGGCAAGCCCGCCGCGGAGGGCGAGGACCCCTTCGCCGGCCTCCGCGTCGAACGCACGCCGGCGGGCAACGCCGCCTTCACCGATGCCGCGTCGTGGCTCGAATGCCGGCCGACGTCGCAGACCGGCGGGGGAGGCGGGCAGTCCGGCGACCACATCGTCATCCTGTCCCGCGTGACCGCGGCCGGGGCTGGCCAGGACCTCCAGCCTCTGGTGCACCTGCGGCGCAATGGACTACGTTATTGACCGGGGTCGGGCGGCCGGCGGGGCGCGTTCTCCGGACGAACGCCGGGAGTGCCTGGACCGCCCTCCTCGCGGGCCGCATCTCGCCCTGCCCGGCAGCCGTTTTTTCCCGTCGTGGAGACACCGCATGCGTCGCCTGCCACTCGCCGTTTCGTGTCCTCGGTCCCTCCGTCGTCGGTCCGGAATGTCCTGCCTCGTCGCGTTCGCCATGCTCGCGGCGTTCGGCGTCCCGGGCTGTTCCGGCCACAAGCAGGCCGGCGGCCCGGCCCGACAGGCGGCGAGGCGGATCATCTTCATCACCAACGGCGACGACCCCTTCTGGGACGCGCTGCTCAGCGGCCTCAAGGAGGGGGAGAAGCAGTTCGGCTGCGCCGCCGCCGGGTTGACCGTGTCGCGCGACGTCAACAACGCCTCGGCCGAGGGGCAGATCGAGCGGCTGCGACAGTACGCGACGCAGGGCGACGTGGCCGGCATCGCCATCAGCGTCATCCAGGCCGACAACCAGTCGATTGCCGAGGAGATGAAGAAACTCCAGGCAAAGGGGGTGAAGGTCGTCACCGTCGACGGCGACGTCAATCGCGAGACGTTTCGCGACGCCCGCCCCTTCTACATCGGCACCGATAACCTCGTCGGCGGCCGCATGCTCGGCACGGCGGCCCGCGCCCTGCTCGAGGCGCGGGGGCTCACGGAGGGAGGCTACGTCCAGTTCGCGGGCTTCACCGACAACGACAACGCCCGCAGCCGGATGAATGGCGTCAAGGAGGCGATCGGCACCGCCTACACGGAGCGGGACCGGATGGCCGACGAGATGGATCACCCCCGGGCCCGGGACAACGTCCGCAACGCCACGCAAAACCACAAGGACTTGGCGGCACTCGTCGGGATCTGGTCCTACAACGCCCCGGCCATCGCCGACGTGGTCACCGCCAGCGGCACCCGCGACAGGTACGTCGTCGCCACCTTCGACGCGCCGGCGCTCGCCATCGGTCACATGGAGAAGGGCAACATCGACTGCATGGTCGTGCAGAATCCGTTCGAGATGGGCGTGCAGTCGGTCCGCCTCCTGAAAGCGATGATCGAGGGCGACGCGGCGGTCGTGAAGGAGATGTATCCGCGGGCAGGCGGCCCCGACGGCGACATCTACACGACGGGACTGCGGGTGGTGGTGCCCTCCGACGCGTCGCCCGTGAAGAAGGACCTCTTCGACCCCGCGGTGGTAGAGTTCATGACGCTCCCCGACTTCAAGGCCTGGCTGGCGAAATACAACCTGACCAGTTCGTGACCATGAACGGCACAGGCACTCCGACCGGCGGCTGGCGCATCCCCCGGCACGAACTGGCCCTGGTGGGGGCGATCGTGCTCGTCTACGTCGTCACCGGCTGGCTCGACCCGAACCACACCTACTTCGGCAACTGGGCGGAGAGCCGCGACATCATCCTGCGCAACGCGTCGCTGCTGGGCATCATCGCCCTCGGCGCTGCGGTGGTGATCATCGCGGGCGGGATCGACCTCTCGGCCGGCTCCATGGTGGCGTTCAGCGCCACCACGTGCGGCCTCCTGCTGGCGGTGTTTTCCGACGTCGACGACCGCCGGCTCGTGACGGTGGGGCCGCTCGGCATCGCCGCCGCCATCGGCGGCGGCCTGCTCTCCGGCCTGCTCGTGGGCACGCTGCACACGTGGCTGATCACGGCCATCCGCCTGCCCCCGTTCGTGGCCACGCTGGCCACGCTCGTCGGCCTGCGGAGTTTCGCCCGCGCCATGTGCCTGTTCGTCACCCGCGAACGATGGGGGAGCGAGTCGCAACAGATCAACGTCAACACCCCCTTCTTCGCCTGGCTGAAGGAGCACAACGTCTGGATCTCCACGGGGGCGTTTCTCGCCATCGCCTTCGTGACCTGGCTGATCCTCTCGCGGACCGTGCTGGGCCGGCACCTCTACGCGCTCGGCGGCAACGAGCAGGCGGCCCGGCTCAGCGGCGTCCGCACCGAGAACGTGAAGTGGTTCGCATACTGCTTCGGCAGCCTGACTGCCGCCCTCGCCGGCATCTTCCTGATGGCCGACAGCAGCGTCGCCCAGCCCGGGAATCTCGCCCGGGGATACGAGCTCAACGCCATCGCCGCGGCGGTGGTCGGAGGCTGCAGCCTCCAGGGGGGCGTCGGCACCGTGCCCGGAACGGTGCTCGGAGCCCTCTTCCTGCGGCTGGTCATCGACGCCGTGTCGAAGCTCATCAAGGCGAGCGCCGACATCTACGAGGGCATGATCGTCGGCATCATCGTGGCGTTGGCGGTCACGCTGACACAGGTCGGCCTGGCCGCGAAGGGAGGCCGCGTGCTCTTCCCGGGCGTCCGCGGCCTCGCCGCCATCCCCGCGATCGCCACGTTCGCCGGCCTGCTGGCCATGATGGGTGCGGCGAACGTCGACGCGATCAAGGGGCGCACGGCGGCCTTCGGGCTGGCCGCTGGCGGCTGCGTGCTCGCGATCCTCGCGGCCGTCCGCTGGCTGGAGAGCCGTCGCGCGTCATGACATCGGTCATCGCCTTCCGCGGGATCACGAAACGTTTTCCCGGCGTCGTGGCGCTCGAGGACGTCACGCTCGAGGTGCGTCGCGGCACGGTGCACGCCGTCTGCGGCGAGAACGGCGCAGGCAAGAGCACGCTGATGAAGATTCTCTCGGGCGTCTACCAGCCCGACGAGGGCACGCTCGAGATCGACGGCCGGCCCGTGCGGTTCGCGGGCACGCGCGACGCCGAGCGGGCCGGCATCGCGATCATCCACCAGGAGCTCGCGCTGGTGGAGCAGCTGTCGGTGGCCGCCAACGTCTTCCTCGGCCGCGAGCGGCGCACCCGCGCCGGGCTGCTCGATGACCGCGGCATGCTGGAGGAATGCGGGCGGCTGCTGGCATCTCTCGAGTGCCAGGTCCCCGCCGACGCGCCGACCGGGAGCCTGCGGGTGGGGGACCAGCAGCTCGTCGAGATCGCCAAGGCCCTTTCGCTCGACGCCTCCGTGGTGGTGATGGACGAGCCGACGAGCGCCCTCACCGAGGCCGAGTCGGCCCGGCTCGAGCGGACGATCTCCCGGCTGCTCGTCCGCGGCGCCACGATCATCTACATCTCGCACAAGATGGACGAGGTGTTCCGGCTCGCCGACAGGATCACCGTGCTCCGCGACGGCCGGCACGTGCGCACCGTCGACCGCACCGCGACCACGCCGCGCGAGATCACCGGCTGGATGGTGGGCCGGGACATCGCCTCCGCCGACCTGCAGACGCGGCGGCGCCGCGGCGACAGGCTGCTGCAGGTCCACGACCTGTCGCTGCCCTGGCCGGAGCATCCGCGCGGCTACCGGCTGTCGCACGTCTCGCTCGACCTGCACGCCGGCGAGATTCTCGGCGTGGCAGGCCTGATGGGTGCCGGCCGCACCGAGCTGCTCGAGACGATCTTCGGCGCGGGCGAGCCGACGTGGACCGGCGAGATCCGGCTGGAGGGAGCGCCGGTGCGTTTCCGCCACCCTCGCGAGGCCTGCGACGCGCGGATCGCGATGGTGACCGAGGACCGCAAGCGGCTCGGGCTGTTTCCCGATCTCGACGTGGCGGGCAACGTCAGCCTCTGCAGCCTCCGCGACGCCCTTCGCGGCGGCCTCCTCTCCCGACGGCGTGAGGAGGCCATCGTGGACGGGACGGTGCGCGACACGGGCGTGAAGACGCCGGGGCTGCACGCCGCGATCACGGGGCTCTCCGGCGGCAACCAGCAGAAGTGCATCATCGGCCGCTGGCTGCTGACGCGGCCCCGCATCCTGCTGCTCGACGACCCGACCCGCGGCATCGACGTCGGCGCCAAGGCGGAGCTCTATGCGTTGATCGACCGCCTCTGCAGGGACGGCATGGGCGTGATCCTGACCTCGAGCGAGCTGCCGGAACTGCTCGCGCTGGCCGACCGCATCGTGGTGCTCGCCGAGGGCCGCCTCACGGCCGAGTTTTCCCGAGCGGAGGCGACCGAGGAGAAGATCATGCACGCCGCGACGGGCGGACCGCCCGCCGGCTATCCGCCCACGTAGCGGGCTACGATCGCGCGGGCCTTCGACTCCTCGCGGGTGCCCGCGACGATCGCGCGGCCGTCCGCGAAGACCGACAGCCGCAGGCCGCCCTCCAGATCGACGCGGACGAGCCACGGGTTGGCCGTCACGGCCCCGAGCGGCCCCAGGCGTGCCGCGAGGCTCGCCAGGTCCACGCCCCCGGCCCCGGCCGCCTCCACCTGCACGGCGTCCCGGCCGCAGAGCACCGCGGCCCGGGCGGCCACCCGCCCCTCGAGCCAGGGAAAATCGCCTTCCCTGCAGGTCGGGCAGCCCTGCGCGGCGAGCGCCGCGAGGTCGTAGGATCGCCACGCGCCGCTCCAGAGGTCGCACGCCAGCAGCCTGCTCGCCGGAGCGTCGTCGTGGCCGACGATGAGCTTCATCGCCTCCGCCGCCTCCACCGCGCCGACGACGAGCGCCACCGGGCCGACGATGCCGGCCGTCTCGCAGGTCGGCAGCGCCGCCGCCGCCGGCGGATCGGGCACCAGGCAGCGGAGGCAGGCTGTCCGGCCGGGACGGACGGCCATGACGCGGCCCTCCGCGCCGATCGCGCCTCCGTAGACCCACGGCACCCCGTGCCGACAGGCGAACTCGTTGACGATGAACCTGGCCTCGAAGTTGTCGCTGCCATCCACGACGACGTCGACGCCGGTCAGCAGTTCGACCGCGTTGCGGGCCGTCAGGTCGACGACGACCGGCTCGATGATCGCAGCCGAGTTGATCCGCCGGAGGTGCCGTGCGGCTGCCGCGGCCTTCGGGAGCCCCGCGGCGACGTCGGCCTCGTCGAAAAGCACCTGCCGCGGCAGGTTCGACGTTTCGGGCAGATCCCGGTCGATGAGCCGCACGCGCCCCACGCCCGCGCGGACCAGGGCCATCGCCACGACGCCGCCCAGCGCGCCGCAGCCGACGACGGCCACGGCCGCCGCCGCCAGACGCTCCTGCCCCGCGACGCCCAGCGGCGCGAACCGCACCTGCCTCGAATACCTGTCGGAATCGAACGCCGTCATGCCGCGATGCTACCACGAGGCCGCGAGATATCCGGCCCAGTCGCGGGCCGGCCCCGCACCGCGCATCCCCCACTCGGCGAGGGCGGCCTGCAGCAGATCGCAGCGGCGCCGCAGCGATTCCCACGAGGCTGCAGGCGACGCCGGACGGTCGGCCGCGTCCGTCGCGTGGCACCGTGCGAGCAGCGGCTTCGCCGCGGGCCACCCGCGCCAGGCCTCGTGCGGCATGCAGTCGCCGGGGAGGTCGACGACGAGCATCGATGCCCGGGAGGCCAGCCCTTCGTCCACGGCGGCGGGGGGCATGGTGCCATCGACCTCGACCGCGATCAGCATGGTGTCCCTGACGCCGCGTGCCCCCTCGAGCACGGCGGCAGCGACGGCGGACGGCATGGTCGACGGAACGACCACGATCATGACGGAGGGATGGATCGCCCAGGACGCGATCCTCTGCAGGGACTCCGCCGCGCCGAGCGTCCGTCCGTCGGCATCCTGGAGCCTCGCCGTGACCGCCACGCCGATCGCGTCCGCCGCCGCCAGCGCGATCGCCGCCGGATCGCGGAGTTCGGCGACCGCATGGAGGCCGCGCAGCGTCTCGCACTGCGGCTGCAGGAGCGGGGCGTGCGCCGGGTCGGACGCCCGCGCGACGGAGACGCCGCGCGGCACCCAGCGCCGGCCGTCGAGCCGGCACGAAAGGCCGCGCACGCCGAGCCGCCGCAGTCCGATCATGCGTTCGCACCGGATCGGCGGGCGGCCCGGGACGATCGACCACGCCTCCAGCCGGTAGAGGTTCGGCAGTTCCGGCGACCAGAACGCCGGCTCCGTGAACGTCGCCCGCGACCAGCCTCCCGGCAGCCCACCGGCCTCGAGCGTCACGCGGGTCGGCAGCGTGGTGTCACGGTGCCGCAGCGGTCCCGTCAGCGTGCCCTCGAGCCGTGGCTCCCCTTCGCCGCATGCCGGGGCTACCCGCAGCAGCAGTTCGGCCCGGATCTCGTCGGCCCTGACCGTGGCGAGGCCGAGCGCCGGCTGGTCGAAGTCGGCAATCACGTGGCCCTGCCGGCGGCGAACCGCTCCCGGGCCATGTCGCCGAGCCGCCGCAGATCCAGCTTGCCCGATCCGAGCATCGGCATCTCCGGTATCTCGGCGAAGCTGTCGGCCGACGGCACCCAGAGGTTGGGCAGTCCCTGCTGCTGGAGCCCCTTGACGATGTCTCGCGGGTCGCGATCGGTCGGCAGGTGGAACACGATCAGCCGCTCCCCCTTCGACGGGTCGGGCACCGCCGTCACCACCGCGAGCAGATCCCCTTCCGCCGCGCCGAGCGCCTCGTTCACCGCCGCCTCGATCGTGAGGTGCGGCACCATCTCACCACCGATCTTGGAGAAACGGCTCTCGCGGCCGGTGATCGTGATGAACCCTTCGGCGTCGAGCCTGGCGACGTCGCCGGTGCAGTACCAGCCGTCGTGGACCACCTTCGCGGTGAGGTCGGGGCGGTCGAGGTAGCCCTGCATCACGTTCGGCCCGGCGATCCAGAGCATCCCCTCCTCGCCGACGGGCAGTTCCCGCATCGAATCCCGCTCGGTGATCCGCGCCCGCGACCCGGGGATCGGCTTGCCCACGGTGCCCTCGCGGGCGTCGGGCGGCCGTCCGGGCACGTGCCGGGAGGGCGGCACGTTCACGGCCACGAGCGGCGAGAGTTCCGTGGCGCCGTAGGCCTCGCGCGGCCGCACGCCGAACCGCTTCTCGAAAGCGTCGCACACCTCCTGCGGCAGCTTCTCGGCCGCACCGAACACCACCTCGAGCGTGGAAAAATCCTCCGGAGGCGTGCGCCGCGTGTAGATGCGGAGAAACGTGGGCGTGGCCATGAGGATCGTCGCGTGATGGTCGCGGGCCATCCTGCCGACGACCTGCGCATCCCGCGGGTCGGCGTGGTAGGCCACGGCCGGATCGAGCGCCAGCGGCGTCCAGAGCGTGGTGGTGTAGCCGTACGAATGGAAGAACGGCAGCACCCCCAGGGCGACGTCCGCGGGGGAAAGGTGCAGCAGATTGTCGATCGCCCGCACGTTGGAGCCCACGTTGTCGACGGTCAGCACGACGCCCTTGGGGTCGCCGGTCGAACCCGACGTGAAGATCACCGTGAGGACGTCGTCCGGGCGGATGCTCCCGAGCTTCAGCAGCCAGTCGAGCAGCGGGAGGGGCGTGAACCGCGCGTGCACGAATGCCGCCGCCTTGTCGATGGGGGTGAGCCGCTTCCGCAGGTCGCCGGCATCGAGCAGCCTGTCACCGACGTCGAGCCTGACGCGACCGAGGAACACGGGGCTCGAGATGACATGCCTGAGCCGCGCCCTCTCGATGCAGAGATCGAGGATCGATTGCGACGACGTGTAGTTGAGGTTGACGGCGACCCGGCCCGACAGCGCCAGCGCCGCGTTGACCACCGCCGCGGCCGCCGTCGGCGGCAGCAGCACGCCCACCATGCGCTCGTCGGGCGCCAGCACGCGGTCGAGCACGCTGCGGGCCGCGAGGATCCGCGTGAGCAGGTCGCGGCCCGTGAGCCGCGTGCCCAGCGAATCCGCCATCTTGAACCGTCCGCCGGCGCTGCGGCACGCCCGCACGAGCAGCCGCTGCAGCACCATCGGAGCGTCGGCGTGCGTGGTCATGGGGCCAAGGGGGGCGTGGGGCCGCTCGCACGGGCCATTCGGGCCGGGCTCGTTGCCCACCCCGGCGAAGGCATTAGAATCGGCCCGGCTCTCGCTGACCAGTTCCTGCCGCCGACCGCTCCCCGCCGGACACCCCGGCCGACGCCAATCCAGCCGCCCCGTGCGGCCGCGACGGACCACGCGATGCCCCGTTACCAGCCTTCCCGCATCGAACCGAAGTGGCAGGCGTGGTGGGACGAGCACGGCACCTTCGCCACCGCCCGGCTCCCCGCCGGCCGCAAGGCGTACGTGCTCGACATGTTCCCGTACCCGAGCGGTGACGGACTCCACGTCGGCCATCCCGAGGGGTACACCGCCACCGACATCGTGGCGCGGTTCGAGCGGATGCGGGGCACGAGCGTGATGCATCCGATGGGGTTCGACGCCTTCGGATTGCCCGCCGAAGAGCATGCGATCCGCACCGGCACGCCGCCGCGCGAGAGCACGCAACGCAACATCGAGACGTTCCGCCGCCAGCTGAAGATGCTCGGCTTCAGCTACGACTGGGGCCGCGAGGTTGCCACGACCGATCCGGAGTATGTCCGCTGGACCCAGTGGATCTTCCTGCAGTTGTTCGACACCTGGTTCGACGCCTCGCTGCAGAAGGGCCGGCCGATCGCGGAACTGCCGATCCCGGACGACGTCGCACGGGGCGGTCCGGCGGCCGTCGCCGCCTACCGCGACGCGCACCGTCTCGCCTACCGGTCGGATGCACCCGTGAACTGGTGTCCGGCCCTCGGCACCGTGCTCGCCAACGAGGAGGTGATCGGCGGCGTCAGCGAGCGGGGCGGCCACCCCGTCGTGCGGATCCCGCTGCGGCAGTGGATGCTGCGGATCACGGCCTATGCCGACCGGCTCGACCGCGAACTCGACGGCCTCGACTGGCCGGCGAGCATCAAGAAGCTGCAGCGGGACTGGATCGGCAGGAGCACCGGCGCGGAGGTCGACTTCCTCGCCGCGGTCGCCGACGACGACGAGGCGTTCGTTCACTGGAAGCGGCGCCGGGCCGCGGAGGGCCTGCCGGAGCGGGCCCCTGACGACGTGCTCCGCGTCTACACGACCCGTCCCGACACGCTCTACGGCGTCACGTTCATGGTGATCGCGCCGGAGCATCCGCTCCTCGATCGGCTGACCACTCCGGCACAGCGTGACGCGATCCGCGGCTATTGCGAGGCCGCCGCGCGGAAGAGCGACCTCGACCGCACCGACCTCGCCCGCGAGAAGACGGGCGTGTTCACCGGCTCGTGCGTCGTGCATCCGCTCACGGGCGGGCGGATTCCGGTGTGGGTCGCCGACTACGTGCTGGCGTCGTACGGCACCGGTGCGATCATGGCGGTGCCCGCCCACGACGACCGTGACGGCGAGTTCGCCCGGACCCACGGGCTGGAGATCGTCACCGTGGTGGAACCGGCCGGCGACGCCACCGGCGAGCCGACCGGGCCCTTCACCGGACGCGGCCGCGCCGTCGCCTCCGGCCCCTACACGGGCCTCGACACCGACGCGTTCATCGAGCGGGTGGGCCGCGATCTCGCGGCGGCCGGTCTGGGCCGGCCCGCCGTCAACTACAAACTGCGCGACTGGCTCTTCAGCCGCCAGCGGTTCTGGGGCGAGCCGTTCCCGATCCTGCACGAGGTCGACGCCTCCGGCACGGCCACCGGCGGGCTGCGGGCGGTCGACGAGGCGGAACTCCCCGTCCCGCTTCCGCACCTGACCGACTTTCGGCCCGGCACGACTCCGGAACCGCCGCTGGGCCGCTCTGGTCCGGAGTGGCTGGTGGTGGAGCGGGACGGCCGGCGGTACCTCCGCGAGACCAACACGATGCCGCAGTGGGCGGGGTCGTGCTGGTACTACCTGCGGTTCCTCGATCCGCACAACACGGAGCGGTTCGTCGATCCGGAGGTCGAGCGGGCCTGGATGCCCGTCGACCTCTACGTGGGGGGCGCCGAGCACGCGGTGCTGCACCTTCTCTACAGCCGGTTCTGGCACAAGGTGCTCTACGACCGCGGCCACGTCTCCCACCCGGAGCCGTTCGGCAGGCTGGTCAACCAGGGCATGATCCTCGGCGAGATGGAGTTCACCGGCTACCGCAGCGCGAAGGGCGGGTGGGTGTCGGCCGGCAGGCAGGCCGAAGGCGACTCCCCCGTCCGCGTGCCGGCTGACCACGTCGAGAAGCAGGGGGAGCACTTCGTGCTGCGCGACGCTCCCGGGATCCGCGTCGAAAGCCGGGCCTACAAGATGTCGAAGAGCCGCGGGAACGTCGTGAATCCAGACCAGGTCGTCCGCGACCACGGGGCCGACTCGCTGCGGCTCTACGAGATGTTCATGGGGCCGCTGGAGGCGACCAAGCCGTGGAGCACCGCGGGCGTGGGCGGCGTCCGCGGCTTTCTCGACCGCTGCTGGCGGCTGATCGTCGACGAGCGGGCCGACGACCTCGCGCTCGCCCCGCAGGTCTGCGACGACGCCCCGACCGACGACCAGCTGCGCGAGATCCACCGGACGATCGACAAGGTGACGCGCGACGTCGAATCGCTCTCGTTCAACACGGCGATCGCCCGCATGATGGAGTTCGTGAACTTCTGCACGCCGCTGGAACGACGGCCGCGGGCGATCCTGGAGCCGTTCGTCTCCCTGCTCGCGCCGTTCGCCCCCCACATCGCAGAGGAACTCTGGGAAATCCTCGGGCGGCCGGCGCCGGTCTCGCTCGCCCCGTGGCCGGCGGCCGACTCCCGTTGGCTCCGCGACGATACGGTGGAGATTCCGGTGCAGGTGCAGGGGAAGCTGCGGGGCCGGGTGATCGTCCCCGCCGACGCCGACGCCGACGCGATGAAGGCGGCCGCGGCGGCGGATCCGCGGATCGCCGAACTGCTGGCGGGCCGCGAGATCGTCAAGGTCGTGGCCGTGCCCGGCAGGCTCGTGAATTTCGTGCTCCGCGGCTGAGGCCCCCGCCTCCCGGGCCGACCGCCACCGCCCGCGTCCCCGGCCATCGGCCGGGGCGACGCCGTGTGGACGAAAGTGCCGCCTGGTCTGCTAGAGTGGTCGTCCTGTGGACCGACACAGGCTTCGTGGAATCCCGCGGCATGAGCGTGCAACGTGTTCTCGCCCTGGTGCTCGGCGGCGGCCGCGGCACCCGGCTTTTTCCCCTCACCAGGGATCGCTCGAAGCCGGCAGTCCCGCTCGCCGGCAAGTACCGCATCATCGACGTCCCGCTGTCGAACTGCATCAACAGCGGCGTCCAGCGGATCTACGTGCTCACGCAGTTCAATTCGGTGAGCCTCCATCGGCACATCCGCCGCACCTACACGTTCGACCCCTTCAACGGCGGCTTCGTGGAGATCCTGGCCGCACAGCAGACGCTGGACAACGCGGGCTGGTACCAGGGCACCGCCGACGCGGTCCGGCAGAATCTCCGCTATCTCCAGCAGCCGGACATCCACCACGTGCTCATCCTGTCCGGCGACCAGCTCTACCGCATGAACTACGCCGACATGCTGGCCACGCACATCGCGAGCGGAGCCGACGTCACGATCGCCGGAATTCCCGTGCACGAGGAGGCGGCTTCGGCCCTCGGCATCATGCGGTTCGACGGCGGCGGCAGGGTCGAGGGCTTCCTCGAGAAGCCGCAGCAGCCGCGGGAGCTCGACATGGTCCGCACCGATCCTGCCTGGATCGAACGGCAGGGCATTCCCGCCCGCGGCCGGAGCCTGATGGCGAGCATGGGCATCTATCTTTTCGATCGGGACTGCCTCGTCGATCTCCTCATGAAGACCGACTACCAGGACTTCGGCCGCGAGGTCTTCCCGGCGTCGATCCGTGCCAGGCGGGTGCAGCTCCACCCCTTCGACGGCTACTGGGAGGACATCGGCACGATCCGCTCCTACTACCAGTGCAACCTCGACCTGGCCAGTCCGACGCCGCCGTTCGACATGGCGATGCCCGAGGCGCCGATCTACTCGCGTGGCCGCTTCCTGCCCCCCTCGCGGATCGACGGCGCCACCATCCGCCACAGCCTCCTGTCGGACGGCTGCCTGGTCGAGGAGGGCGCCGTGATCGACAACAGCGTGATCGGGGTCCGCTGCCGCATCGGTCGCGACGTCGTCATCCGCGACTCGGTCATCCTCGGCAACGACTTCTTCGAGACCGCGGACGACATCGCGACGAACGCGGCGCGGGCCCTGCCGCGCATGGGCATCGGCGCCGGCACCGTCATCGAGCGGGCGATCGTCGACAAGAACGTGCGGATCGGCCGTAACGCCCGGATCGTCAACGACCACGGCCTGGAAACGTCTCCCGACAGCGGCACCTTCATGGTGCGGGACGGGATCGCGGTCGTCCCGAAGGATGCCGTGATTGCCGACGGCTGGCGGCCGTAGCGGACGTCCGCGTCAGGGAGCCTGACGACGCCGCGACCGCCAGCCCGGCGACTCCCGCAGCTCCAGGCCCGGGGTGGGTGTCGTGGCCGGCAGCCGATCCCCGCCGGCAGGCGACTCGATCTCCGCAGCGACCGCGAGGCCGGCGGGGAGAGGGGTGTCCACGGTGAGTGGCGGCGCCGGTGGGGCGGCCGGCACGGGCACGAGGTCGATCCTGGCGTCCGGCACGACTGCGGCGTCGCCGGCCGCGGCGTCCGCGTCCTGCTGCGGCACGAGCACCGATGTCTGCCGCAGATCGCTCGAATCGCCCTCGGCGACGACAGGCGACTCTCCCTGCGACTCCTCTTCGGCGATCACCGGCAGCGCATCGGGCCGGCCGACGTCCTTGACGATCGGCGGCCACGGCCGCGGCGCGGCCCCCACGGGCAGAATCCCGCCCGCACGGGCCCGAAAGTCGTTCTGCGGCGGCGAGCCGTCGGGGACGGGTCCGGAGTAGTCGAACGGATCGGGGCAGATCGTGCAGCCGGTGGACGCCAGCACGATGGCGACGACGGCAGCCGCCCTGACGCGACGGTGCGAAGGCATTGCGGTCCCAGGCGTCGTCCCGGCCATACGGCTCATCCTCTCGTCGTGGCCCATCCGCCAGTCGATCCCGGTGAGCCTGCCGCCGGCCTCTGCAGCGCGACGAATCCCTCCGGACAGCCGGTGAACCCCGGGCGGCCGCGCCCGGGGTTCCCAGCGGCTGTTCCCCACCCCGAGACCCCGCCTGTTTGTTCGGACCGGCAGGGTCGGAATCTCCAGAAAAACCGGAATACCCGGGAAGGGGCGGGCCGCGGCCGGGGATGCGGCGGGCGGCGCCGGCGGTCAGAGTCGGACGCCGAGCCTCGCCATCAGCAGCTTCATGTCGTCCCAGACGTCCCGCTTCGCCGCGGGATTCCGGAGCAGATAGGACGGATGGTAGGTGCAGATCACCTGCGACGACCGCCACGTGAACCAGCGCTTGCGCAGCTTGCCGATCGTCTCGTCGGTCTCGAGCAGCGCCTGGGCGGCCGTCGTGCCGAGGCAGCAGATGAACTCCGGGGCGATGATCTCCAACTGCCGCTCGAAGTAGCCGCGGCAGTTGGCCGTTTCCTCGGGCGACGGCGTGCGATTGTCGGGCGGGCGGCACTTGAGCACGTTGAGGATGTAGACCTCGTCTCGCGAGAGCGTGCAGGCCTCGATGATCTTCGTGAGCAACTGTCCGGCCCGGCCGACGAAGGGCACGCCCGACGCGTCCTCGTCGGCGCCGGGGGCCTCGCCGAGGAAGCAGAGCCGGGCCGTCGGCGACCCGCTCCCGAACACCGTCTGCGTGCGGGTTCGGGCGAGGCCCGCACACCGGCCGCAGCCCGCCACCTCGACCTGCAGCACCCGGAGGAGTTCGCTCCGCCCTCCGGGATCACCGACGGCTGCAGGGACCGCGGCAGGCGTACCGCCGGCCGGCGGCGTCTTGGCTCGACGCATCCTGCGGCCGGGCAGGTCGGACACGCCGGCAGCCGCCAGGCTCTCGAGCCGTTGCCTGAGCGGCCGGGCGGCTGGCGAGCCCGACGTGCCGGATGGTCCGTCCATGGGTCGGAAAAACGGCCGGGATGGCCCCCTACAAGGCGCGGCGATGCCGCTTCGGTGCGCGTCCCTTGCCCAGCAGCGATGCCGCCGACGGCTTCTTGGCGGCCGGTGCCGGCTCCGCCCCGGCCGCGTCGTCGGGCGTCGGCTCGGTGCGACCGCTCTCGCCGACGGGAATGCGGGGGAGTTCGGTCCTCGGCCGGCGGTCGAACGCCTCGAACCCGGGGATTTCGTCCCGCTTCAGCAGCCGCTCGATCCGCATCTCGATGCGGGTGAGCTGCGGCCCTTCCTCGGGGCTCACGAACGTGTAGGCGACGCCTTCGCGTCCCATGCGGCCCGTGCGGCCGACACGGTGCACGTAGTCGTCGCAGAACTCGGGGATGTCGTAATTGATGATGTGCGACACACCCGACACGTCGATCCCGCGGCCCACCACGTCGGTGGCCACGAGCACGCGGACCGTGCCGTCGCGAAACTGACGCATCGCCTTGTCACGCGCCCCCTGCGACAGGTCCCCGTGGATGCAGGCGATGCTCTCCTGGGCATCGCCGGCGCGGCCCCGCCGCCGCGACAGGCGCTCGTAGATCTTGTCGGTGCCCCTCTTCGTGCGGCAGAAGACGATCACCTGCCGGGGCTGCTCGCGTTCGAGCAGGCGTTCGAGGAGGTCGAACTTCCGCGTCGGCTCCACCGTGAAATAAAACTGCTCGATCGTCTCCACGGCCAGTTCGTTGACGGAGAAGTCGAGGATTTCCGGGTCGCGCATGTACCGCGTCGCCAGCTTGGCGACAGGCGGCGGCACCGTGGCCGAGAGGAGCAGCGTCTGCCGGCTTTCCGGGCACCTCCGCAGAATCTTCTCGATATCGGGACGGAAGCCGATGTCGAGCATCCTGTCCGCCTCGTCGAGCGTCACGATCTCGAGCGCGGAGAGCCCCAGCGTGCCGCGGCTCATGTGGTCGAGCACGCGGCCCGGAGTGCCCACGACCACGGCGGGATGCTTCGCGAGTTTGTCGATCTGCCCCTTGAGAGGCTTGCCGCCGTACACTGCGACGCAGTGGATTCGCGAGCCATGCGCGAGCTTCTCGAACTCGTCCCGCACCTGCACGGCGAGTTCGCGGGTGGGCACGAGCACCATCGCCCGCGGCCCTCCTCCCCGCCCCGGCCGCGACACCCGCTCCAGGATCGGCAGCACGAATGACGCCGTCTTGCCCGTGCCGGTGCGGGCCTGGCCGAGCACGTCCACGCCGGCGAGGGCCCGTGGGATCAGCCCGGCCTGCACGGGCGTGGGCGTCGAATACCCCGCCCGCTCGACCGCCGCGAGCGTGGCCGGCGAGAGCCCCATCGCGTGGAACCCACCCTCCGTGCCGCCGTTCACCCGCTCCGCGGCCCGGCCACCGCTCTCATGCACACCCACTCGTGACTCTCTTCCGTTGCAACGGCAGGTCGCGCATCGGAAACTGGTTCCACGAATGCCACCCGACCGGAATTTCCGCTGAAAAATACCACGGCGGCCGCGTTCCGGCAAACCACCCCTGGGCTGCGGTGCGCAAAACCACGTCCCGCCCGCCACCGGCCGGCAGGTGGGAGGGCCTGGGTGGGGCGGCCGCGTCAGCGGTCGAACAGCTTGCGGATCGCCCAGACCGTCGCGGCTCGGCCGGCGCGGGCGATCGACCGCGTGAGCGGGATGCTCTTGGGGCAGACGGCGACGCAGTTCTGCGCGTTGCCGCACATCTGGATGCCGCCCTGCGACGTCAGCACGTCGAGCCGCTCGTCGGCGATCATCTTGCCGGTGGGATGGCCGTTGAAGAGCATGGCCTGACTGACGGCGTGCGGGCCGACGAACGCCGCGTCGAAGGCGGCATTCCGCCGCTTCTCGAAATCCTGGGACGACTCGCCCTCCCGGCGCACCACCTCGATCTTGTTGAACTGCGGGCATGCCTCCATGCAGCAGCCGCAGCTGATGCAGGTCGCCAGCGGATAGGCGTCTTCCTGCGCCTCGGGAGAAATCCGCGGACCGGGGCCATGATCGTACGAGTCGTCCACCGGCACCCATGCCTTGACCCGCTCGAGAGAGCGGAACAGCCGGCGGCGGTCGACGACGAGGTCGCGCACGACCGGGAACTTCGACATGGGCCGCAGTTCGATCTCGTCCGGCGACTCCTCGAGCAGCCGGTCCACGAGCGCGGAGCAGGCCATCCTGGTCCGTCCGTTGATGAGCATCGTGCAGGAGCCGCAGACCTCCTCGAGGCAGTTGCAATCCCACGCCACCGGGGCGACCCGCCGTCCGTCCTGTGACGCCGCGATGGCGGCGATCCTCTGCAGGACGCTGATGACGTTCATGTTCGGTTCGTAGGGAAGTTCGAACCGCTCCCAGTAGCTTTCCTCTCCCGGCGCGTCCTGACGCAGCACTCGGACGAGAACCTTCCGTGGCGGCTCCGCGGCATGCGCGTGCCCGTTCGTGTCGGCGGCCTTGATCATGATCCTGTCCTCCTGCACGTGCTGGAAACCCGGTGGCTGAAACGTCGCGGCGTCACGCCGACGCCCCGGCGAGCGTCCTGCCGGCGGCATCGGCCTGCCCGCCGCGGGCCGCCCGCTCCTTCCACACCTCCTCGATCATCTCGCCCCCCACGAGGCCGTACAGCCGGGGACGCGGCGGGATCAGCGACGTGTCGATGGGCTCGTAGCTGATCTCCGGCTCGCCTCCCGCGCCGCAGCGAGCCACCGTGCTCTTGAGCCAGCGGCGGGTGCTCTCCTCGAACGTGTCGCACCAGCGTTCGGCCTCGCGACGCTTCTCCACCGGGTCGGTCGCATGAATCCCCGGCATGGCGAACTCCGGCTTGAAGTGGGCACCGCGGCACTCGTCCCGCAGGAGCGCCCCCTTGAGAATCAGCTTGGCGAGCGGGAACATGTCGCCGAGCGACTTGGTGAAGACGACATTCTGGTTCGTCCAGTTTCCCGAGTCGGAGACGGCGCAGTTCCGCCACCGCTCCTCCAGGGCGACCACCTCCGCGTAGGCGGCGGCGAGCTGGTCGTTGCGTCGCACGACCGTGGCCACGCGGGTCATGAGGTTGCCCAGTTCCTGGTGCAGCGCATAGGGATTCTCGCGGCCGGCGGTGCGGGCCAGCAGGCTGCGGTGCCGCTCCTCCTCCCGGCGGCTGACCGCATCGAACAGCCGCGACGACTCCTCGGCGGCGGTCTTCCTGGCGGATTCCGCGGCGGCGGCGACCCCCGACGCGCAGAACAGGCCGCTGAAGATGCACGACAGCAGCGAATTCGCCCCGAGCCGATTGGCACCGTGGTACTGGTAGTCGCACTCACCGATGGCGTAGAGGCCGGGAATCGTCGTCTGCTGGTTCCGGGGCGACCCCTCCACGAGACCGCCCGACCCGCTCTTCTCGTAGTCGACCCACAGGCCGCCCATCGAGTAGTGCACCGCCGGGAAGATCTTCATCGGCACCACGCGCGGATCCACGCCCTGGAACTTCTCGTAGATTTCCAGGATGCCGCCGAGCTTGCGGTCGAGCGTCTCCCGCGGGACATGCGTCAGGTCGAGGTAGACGCAGAGCCGGTCCTTTTCGACCGACAGCCCCTCGTTCGTGCAGATGTCGAAGATCTCCCGCGTGGCGATGTCCCGCGGCACGAGGTTTCCGTACTTCGGATACCGTTCCTCCAGGAAGTACATCCGCTCCGACTCGGGGATCTCGCGGGGATCACGGGGATCGTGCGGCTTCCGCGGCACCCAGACCCGACCGCCCTCGCCGCGGGCGCTCTCGCTCATCAGCCGCAGCTTGTCGGCCCCCGGGATGGCGGTCGGATGCACCTGGATGAACTCGCCGTTGCCGTAGGCGGCGCCGGCGCGGTAGGCCCGGCTCACGGCGCTGCCCGAGCAGACCATCGACATGGTGGACCGGCCGTAAATCAGCCCGCATCCCCCCGTCGCCAGGATGACGGCATCGGCCGGAAACGCCCTGAACTGCATCGTGACGAGATCCTGGCAGATCGCGCCGCGGCAGCGGCCGGCGTCGTCGAGCACGGGCTCGAGGAAGTCCCAGAACTCCCACTTCTTGACCCGACCCTCGACCTCCCAGCGCCGCACCTGCTCGTCGAGCGAGTAGAGGAGTTGCTGTCCGGTGGTGGCACCGGCGAACGCCGTCCGCTTGTAGAGCGTGCCGCCGAACCGCCTCTGGTCGCGGAAGCCCTCGGGGGTGCGGTTGAAGGGCACGCCGAGCCGGTCCATCAGATCGACGATCCGCGGCCCCCAGTCGGCCATCTCCTTGACGGGCGGCTGGTGCTGCAGGAAGTCGCCGCCGTACACGGTGTCGTCGAAATGCTTCCACTCGTTGTCGCCCTGCTGCCGCGTGAGCGAGTTGACGCTGTTGATGCCGCCCTGGGCGCAGACGCTGTGAGACCGCTTGACGGGCACGAGGCTCACCAGGTCGACCTGGATCCCCAGTTCCGCCAGCCGCATGGTGGCCGAAAGACCCGCCAGCCCGCCGCCAATCACCAGAATCCGTGGTTGCGCCATCGATTTACCGGCTCCTCGCTTGCATGGGCTCGGTTGTCTTCGGCCGACCCGCGGAGGGCAGCCCCCCCTCCAACAGCCGCCGCCCCTCCTCCATCCTCGACTCGATCACCCGCGCCTGCTCCACGTCGACCGCCCGCATCCCGCCGAGGGCTCCCAGCCCGGCGGCGCCGAGCAGCACGCCCACCGCGACGCTGATCCAATTGGCCCGCCGCATCGCGGCAGGGCTCGTCCAGACGCCCCACGTGATCCCGAGCGTCCACAGGCCGTTCGAAAAGTGGAAAACGGTCGAAAGAATCCCCACCGCGTACAAGAGCGACACGAGGATCGGCCGCAGGGCGACCGCCGCCGAACTCGCCGCGTGGTGCGGATCGAACTGTCCGCCCCCCAGCGGGGCCCCCATCCAGTGCAGCTGCACGACGTGCCAGATGATGAACGCGAAGGCGATCATGCCGGTGGCCCGCTGCAGGGTGTAGCGGACGTTGCCGACGTAGGCGTACGAGCCGACGTTGGGCATCCCGTTGGCGATGATCACGAACCCGACGACCGCGTGAAAGAGCATCGGCAGGAAGATGAACGCCCATTCGATCGGCACCAGGAGCGGCCCGAGCGAGTGGATCATGTCGACCCGCGACTGAAAGGTGCCCGGGCCCGACAGCACCGAGGCATTCGTGAGCAGGTGCACCGCCAGAAACGCCCCCACCGGCACGAGGCCGGCCAGCGAGAACAGGCGGTAGATGAGAAACTGGTGCCGAGCCAGAAAGGGCGTCGACGTGTCGTTCGTGGTCACAAACTGCCTCTTGAGCTGCCTCTTGAGCTGCCTCTCGACCGGTCTCACACGGGATTCGCGGATATCCGTGGCATCCGACCACTCGCCACCGACCGCCGGGCAGCCGAGGACGCCCAACGCCATCCTGGTTCATCCGCCGGATTCTGCCGCATCCGCCGGCGCTCCGGCCCCGGCACCCGAGCCGCATCGACCGAAACCCGGCACGGCCGACGGCACGCAGGCAGTATAGATTTCGCACCGCCGGCGGCAACGGCGGCGACGAGTTTGGCTGGTGCTGCGATTGTTTTATACTCTTGACCGCGTGTCGCATCGCCGGCGGTCTTGGCCGGCAGACGGAGGGCTGTCGGTGCCGAATCCAGTTCCCCAGCCCCCCGATTCGGTGCCCGCCGCAGGGTCGGTGCAGGGTCCTGTGCCGTATCCATCGGGCGCGGCCGAGATTCTCGAGCAGTTGCCGGACGGGATCGCCATCGTGTCGCGGGACGACGGCATCCGTTGGGCGAACAGGCGTCTCGCCGGCTGGTGCGGCAGGAGCGACGTGTGCGGGCTCGATTTCTTCGAGGCCCTCGGCTGTCCGGAGGTGCTCGGCCCGGACGCCACGCCCTTCCGCACCGCCATCGAATCGGGCCGCATGACGACGGCGACGCTGCGGACGGCCGACAACCGCTACTTTCACCTGCAGGCGTCGGGCAGCCCGTCGAACCCCTACGCCGTCGCCGCCGTGCGGGACGTCACCCACGCCATCCTCGACCAGCAGAAGCTCGCCGCCATCCATCAGGCCGGTCAGAAACTCGCCGACCTCGCCCCGACGGAAGTCGCCGACATGACCGTCGAGGAGCGGATCGATCTCCTCAAGAGCAACATCCTGCACTACTCGAAGGATCTCCTCCAGTTCGACGTCGTCGAGATCAGGCTGCTCGACAGGCAGACCGGCAGGCTCGAGCCGCTGCTCGCGGTGGGCATGCAGCCCGAAGCCGAATCCCGCGTGCTCTACGCCCGGCCGGAGAACAACGGCGTCACCGGGTACGTGGCGGCCACGGGCCACAGCTACATGTGCGGGGACACCACGAAGGATCCGCTCTACCTCGAGGGGTGCAAGGGAGCGAGGGGCTCGATCACGGTGCCGCTGCTCCTGCACGATCAGGTGATCGGCACGTTCAACGTCGAGAGCCCGGAGCCCGACGGCTTCTCGGAGACCGACCTGCGGTTCCTCGAAATTTTCTCACGTGACGTCGCCGTCGCCCTCAACACCCTCGAACTCCTCGTGGCCGAGAAGGCGTCGACGGCCGCCGAAAGCATCGAGGCGATCCATGGGGCCGTCGCGCTGCCGGTGGACGACATCCTCAACGACGCCGTGAGCGTCATGGAGCGGTACATCGGCCACGACGTGGACGTCGTGGAGCGGCTGCAACGCATCCTGCGGAACGCCCGCGACATCAAGCACGTCATCCAGAAGGTGGGCGAGCAGATGACGCCCAGCTCCGCGCACGTGCAAAAAAGACAGGGCGAGCGGCATCCCGCGATCGGCGGCCGCCGCATCCTGGTGGTGGACGCCGACGATCAGGTGCGGGCGGCGGCCCATGCCCTGCTCGAGCGCTACGGCTGCACCGTGGAGACCGCCCGGGACGGCGCGGAGGCGGCGTCGATGGTGCGGGCGTGCGGGGCCGAAGCCTACGACGTGATCATCGCCGACATCCGCCTGCCGGACATGAGCGGCTACGAACTGCTCGTGAAGCTTCGGGAGCTGCGCGACGACGTGCCGCTCATCCTGATGACGGGCTTCGGATACGATCCCGGGCACTCGATCGTCAAGGCGCGGCAGGCGGGTGTCGACCTCGTGCTCTTCAAGCCATTTCGCGTCGACCAGCTCCTCGACACGATTGAAAAACTGCTCGCCCGCCGACAGGTCCCCCTGGCCGGAACGGCCCCCGGGGCGACTGCCGGCCCCGACTCTCGCTGAGACGACGCGACTTCCACTCGCCGCGTCGAGGCACCTGACAGGCCACGGGCCGTCGGCGAAGCGCTGGCTTTTGTCGCGGGCGTGTCGGATCGCACGGGCGAAAGCCATGCATCCGGCGGAACGCGGCCCCCGACCGCGGCAACTGGGCAATCGGGGTGATTTTCAGCGCCGGACATGCCCTTGACCCGCCGGCTCGCGTCACGGTACTTCCCCGCCGCGACAGTCCGTTCCGCGTACCGCACGAGCACAGAAAGCAGCTTTCATGGCACGTTTCGCCAAGCCTCGCATGCCCGGCACGGCGGCCCCGGTCCCCGTGACATGGCCGCGCGATCTCGCAGCCTCGTCACTCGCCCCCCTCGCGTTCCTGCTCGCCACGTGGCTCGGCAGTCACGGCGTCGGCGGCCGCGGGGTGTTGGCGGCGGACGAGCCGGCGGCGGAGGCCGACACCGCGTTCTCCGATGCGACAGCCGCTCGAAAGGTGATGCAGGAGGCCGTCGATCGGGCGAAGTCCGGCGGCGAGCCGGCGGCCGCACGGGCTGCCGCACCCGGAGCAGCGGTCGCCGATGACCTGACACTCGCCCGCATCTCCGCCGAAGTGGCCGCCAAGCAGTTGGAGGCGCGGAGGATCGCCCAGAAGTCGCCCGCGGAGGCGCTCGCCATCCTCGACGAGGCGATGGCGGCGGTCTCGTCGCCGTCGCTGCCCGAGAAGGTCCGCAGCCAGTTGCAGCAGCGGATCGAACGGTCGCGCCGCGACGTCGAGGAAGCCTCCGGGAGACGTCGTAACGAACTGGAAATGGAGCGGAAGAGCAGCCAGGTGGAGGCCCGCGTCGATCGCGAGAGGGCCCAGCGGGTCGAGGTCGACCAGCGGCTGGCGATGCTCGTCGAGGAGTACAACGCCCTCATCGACGCCCAGCGGTTCGCCGAGGCCGAGGCCGTGGCGAAGAAGGCGGGCCAGCTCGCCCCGGACAACCCCATCGTGCGGCAGCTGATCGCCCAGAGCCGGGTCATCCGCCGGCTCGACACGCAGAAGTCGATCGAAGGACAGAAGCGTCAGGGCTTCACGGACGTCATGGAGGACACGGAGAAGTCCGCAACGCCATTCGTGGGGCCGATCACCTTTCCGACCACTCGCGACTGGGAGGACCTGACGAAGAACCGCACGCGGCTGCAGGCCGAGGGGCGGACCCGGGCCACGCCGGCCGAACTCCAGATTCAGAAGCGCCTGAGCGCCAGGGTCAAGGCGACCCACCGGGACCAGCCGCTGTCGGCCGTTCTCGACGCGCTGGCCAAGCAGGCCGAGGTGCCGATCCACATCGACATGGTCGGCCTCGAGCAGGAGGCGGTGCGCAGCGACACGCCCGTCACGATCTCGCTCGACCAGCCGATCTCGCTGAAGAGCGCGCTCAAGCTGTTGCTCGAACCGCTCCACCTCGATTACGTCGTCAAGGACGAGGTGCTCAAGGTGACCAGCCCGCGGCTGGTGAAGGGAGAGGTCTACAGCGTCTCGTATCCCGTCGCCGACCTCGTGATCCCGATCCCCAACTTCTCGGCCGACGGTCTGGGCATCACCGGCGCGCTCCGTGACGGCTATTCCCGCATCTCGCCGCGAGGCGGTGCCTCGGTGCAGTACGGGCCGCCGCCCGCGGGCATCAACGCCGGCCGGTCGGCCTCCGACGCGCACCTCGACGCCGCGTCGCTGGCACAGCTGCAGATCGGCGGGGGGGGCGTGGCGATGGGATCGGGGCAGGCGCCGCAGTTCGGCGGGACAGGCGGTGGCGGCGGGGCCGCCGACTTCCAGTCCCTCATCGATCTCATCACGAACACCGTCCAGCCGCAGACGTGGCAAATCACCAGCGGTGGTCCGGGGCAGATATCGCCGTTCCAGACGAACCTGAGCCTCGTCGTCAGCCAGACCCAGGAGGTGCACGAGCAGATCGCCGACCTGCTCGAGCAGCTGCGGCGGCTGCAGGATCTGCAGGTGACGATCGAGGTGCGGTTCATCCGCCTCAACGACACGTTCTTCGAGCGGATCGGCGTCGACTTCGACTTCAACATCCAATCGGGCGTCAACGCCCCGCTGAACATGACGGCCCTGCCGACGTCGTCGAACGGGTCGATCAATCCCACCGACGTCGGCCTCCAGGCGCGGCCGGGCGGCGCCTCGCAGACGATCGGCCTCGACAACTCCGGCTTTCCGGGAGTCGCCCTGAGCACGACGGCCCTGAGCCAGGCCTTCGGCGGTCAGACCGGCGGCCAGGGCGGCGGCCAGGCTGGCGGCGGCCAAGCCGGCGGCGGCCAGGCCGGCGGCGGCGGCGGCCAGACGGGTGGCACGACGTCGGGCGGCACCGTGACGCCGCGGAACTTCTTCTCGATCCCGTTCCGCCAGAACAGCTTCGGCAGCGCCACCGTGCCGTCCTTGCCGGGCCTGCCCGATCCGGCGACCTCCGCCGCGAATTTCGGCTTCGCGATCCTCAGCGACATCGAGGCCTACTTCCTCATCCAGGCCGCACAGGGCAACACGCGGTCGAACGTGATGCAGGCGCCGCGGGTCACGCTCTTCAACGGGCAGAACGCCTACATCTCGGACAGCCTGCAGCGGCCGTTCGTCACGAGCGTGGTTCCCGTCGTCGGCGACTTCGCGGCGGCCCAGCAGCCCGTGATCACCGTGCTGTCGGAGGGCACGGCGGTGAACGTGCAGGCGGTCGTCTCCAGCGACCGTCGGTTCGTGCGGCTCACGCTAGTGCCGTTCTTCTCGCAGATCGGCAAGGTGGAGCAGTTCCAGTTCGAGGGCACGCGGTCGACGAAGTCGAAGAGCAGCGACGAGAAGACCGGGCTCAGTGGCGACGCCAACGCGGGGGTGCCTGCCGTCAGCGCCGGCGTGGAGACGCAGGCCAAGAGCGCCAACGAGCAGGAGATCTTCTCCCGCGGCACCACGATCCAGCTCCCCGAATACATCTTCACGACGGTGACCACCACCGTGAGCGTGCCCGACGGCGGCACCGTGTTGCTCGGCGGCATCAAGCGGCTCCGCGAGGGCCGCAACGAGTTCGGCGTGCCGATCCTCTCCAAGATCCCCTACATCAACCGGCTCTTCAAGAACGTCGGCATGGGCCGCACGACGGACAGCCTGATGCTGATGGTGACCCCGCGGATCATCATCCAGGAGGAGGAAGAGGGGAAGTTGCTCGGCACGACGCGGCCCTGAGCCTCTGGCGGGCACCGGCATGACACGGCTGTGGATTCTCTTCGGCGCGATCCTCGGCGGCCTCGCGGTCGCGGCCGGCTCCTTCGGTGCGCACGGCCTCAAGCAGGTGCTCGAGGCGACAGGCCGGGCCGACAACTGGGAGACGGCCGTCCGCTACGCCTTCTATCATGCGGCGGCGCTGCTGGTCGTCGGACTGGCGGCCTCGCTGCCGCAGGCACTCGGCGTTCGCGGCCTGCTGAACGCGGCCGGCTGGAGCTTCCTGACGGGCACGCTGATCTTCAGCGGCTGCCTCGCGGCCCTGGCCCTCTCGGGCGTGCGGGTGCTCGGGGCGATCGTGCCGATCGGGGGCGTGCTGTTTCTCGTCGGCTGGGCGTTGCTGGCTCTGGCAGCGGCACGCATGGCCGACTGAGCCGCGGACAGCCCGCATCGGCCGGCCGACTACAGTGATTCCTTCGCGCCGAACGGGTCGGCCGCGTCCGAGTCGGCGGCCATCTCCTTGTCGGACTCGCCCGCTCCGGTGGCAGATTTCGGGTCTCCGAACGGGTCGTCCCCCTCGGTCGCGGGCTTCTCGTCCTCGACGGCCCGCCCGGGCCTCGCCCGCGGCGCAGGAACCTCCTCGACCCCGTCGCGGCGGCGCGGCGGCAGCAGCTCCGGACCGACGTCCTCCGGCCGCCGCCGCCGCAGCAGCTCGCCCGAGGGATCCTCGATCGTCGAATAGCGGCGGGCCGCGGCCTCGTTGTCGCGCTGGAGCCCGGCGAGCCTCGCGCGGGTGCGGAAGCGTTCGAGCGCCAGCCGGTCACACCCCTGCACGCGTTGCAGTGCCCGCGACACCCGCAGCGTGCTCCCGTCGACAGCCTCACGTTCCGCGCCGGCGGCGAAGTCGGCCTCCGCCTCGCCGGTACGTCCGAGTCGCAACGCCGCCAGGCCGCGGAAGTAGTACGCCCGGGGATCGGCGGTACCCGCCTCGATCGCGTTGGTGAACTCGTCGTATGCCCGGTCGAAATCGCCGCCGTGGAAGTCATGCATGCCGCGGCCGATCGCGTCCTTGATCGCGAGCGGATCGTCACCGGGCAGTCCCGCGACGGCCGCCGGGCCAGAGGAGAGACAGGCCACGCCCAGCACCGTCAGCACCGTCGCCCGGAGCCGGGCGGCCGCCACCCGCCACCCGCATGGCCTCGAACCGCCCGACCGCACACGAGTCATCTGCACTCCTCCGTTCACGGCGCTCGGCAGGCCGACCGCTTCCTCCGTCCGCCGGCAGGGCCGGCGCCGTGAGAGGATATCGGCCCGACAGACGGCGGCGGCGACCTGCGGGGCGCATCGGCCGCACATTCGCCGCGACCCGCATTTCACGGGGGCCGCAGAGTCTCCCCATCCCCGGCAAGCCCCCGCGCCATGGCATGGCGTCGAAACGTCGGCTCGTCGAGGAACACGGCGGGCCGCACGAGCTGGAACAGCATGTGCTGCCGCGGCCATCCGAGGCACGCGAGGAGCCGGTCGAACTCCCCGGGGGGGCAGCTCCCCTTCAGGTCCACGAGGAGCACGCGGCCCTCCTTCTCGTAGGCATTCCCGTCGACCTGCCAGCCGGCCGACTCGCGAGGGCTCGTCCACACGAGGGCACCGTCCGGCTCGACGTACATCCTCTCCAACGCTCCGAGGCGGGCCAGCATCCCGTCGAAATCGACGTCCATCGGCACTGCCAGGCAGTCGCGTGACACGGCGACCGTGGGCCATGCGACGCCGAGTTCCTCGTGCACCGCGCCCATGGCCGGATCGCCCGGGGGGCGGCCGTGCACCGTGATGTCGAACGCATAGCAGTCCGTCGACGATCTGCCCGACATCCCGCCTCTCCCGCTCAGCCCCCCGCGACGCTCGCCCTCACCCACGACGCGTAGGCGGGCGTCGCCGTCACGGGCGACAGGATGACCTCCGGCGTCTGGTAGTCGTGCCCCTGCTCGATCGCCGCCACGCACGCCTGCGCCCGCTCAGCGGTCGTCTTGCAGGTGCAGCGAAACTCGTCCGCGGCTTCGATGCGACCGTGCCAGCGGTAGACGCTGCGCACGGGACCGTCCACCTGCACGCACGCCGCGAGCCGTTGCTCGACGAGCCGGCCCGCACACGCCTCGGCGGCCGCTCGTTGCCCGAACGTCGTGCGGATCTCCACGATCGATTCCTCGACGCTCACCACGTTCCTCGTTTTCGTGATTCCCGAACGGCATCGGCACGGCGGCCCGGGAGGCCCACCCTCCCGGTCACGCGGCATCGACCACCCGCCGGCCCGACGGGGCCGGCTGCGACCGCCAGATGCCACCGTGCCAGGCGCGGCCGCCATCCGCGGGCGACGGCGTTCCGCCCGACGCGAGGGGAAGCCATTCGATCCAGGAGCGGGGGGCCTCCAGGGGGACGACGACCGCGAAGGGCGCTGCTGCAGCGTCGCCGCCGCCGCTCGGCGACATCATCCCCGGCGGATCGAACAAGGCAAGCCCGCCCGTCGCTGGCCCGGAGTCCGCCCCGCGGCCGTCGCCGGTGGGTGGCAGCGGCTGCGGCCCGATGCAGAAGACCCGGCCGAGCCGGCCGGCCGGTGGATCGTAGCCGGCCGGAGGATGGCCGAGGATCTCGCGACATCCCGCGGCACGCGTGGCGTCTTCCCGGGATTCGTTCGCACCACTCCACCGCGGCACGACCGGCGGCGGGGCGGCGGCCGCCAGTGTCATGGCCGCGGCCACATGATCCACCACGTCGACCCCTTCCGCACGCCCGACCCCCAGCCGGCGGGCGGCCCGATGCCACGCCGACACGGCCCGATTCCACTCGTCGGCGACCATCGTTCGCCCCGCGGCCGGCAGCGTGCCACCACGCACCCCGGCGTCGAGCGCGGCCGCGAGCCGTGCCGGGGCGTCCGCCAGGCGTCCCGCCACGATGCCCCGCATGACGGCCGCCCCGCTCGGCCACGACCTGACGCCGCCCGCCACCGCCGCGGCGAAGCGGGAGACCAGGTCGACCCCCAGGCTTTCACCGAGCGTCGGCTCGGCGACGCCTGGGAACCATGGCGGCTCGAGCTCTTCCCCGTGCCGCACCGTGACGGCACCGTCCGTCCAGCGTGTCCCCACTGCGAGTTCCGCCGGCACGGGCATGCCCTCGATCCAGCGATCCCGGTCGCCTCGCAGCAGCGACACGCGCACGCCCACCCGGTGGACCGACCCCGGCAACGGCCGGCCTCGTCGGTCCGCGGCCGGCACGACGAGCCCTCGCCGCACCCAGGCCGCGAGCGTGCCGAGAAGTCGGCCGCCGTGCCGCAACGAAGCGGCGGCGGCACGCTCGCGGGCGGCCGCGGCGCGGCGGCCCGATTCCCAGGGCCGCACGTCGCCGACCCACTCCCGACTGGTCAGCCAGTCGAACGTGTCGCCTGCGCAGACGACTGCGATCCCCTGCACGGGCCGGTAGCGGCCATCGGCGCGAAAACCGGCCCGCAGGCAGGCCCGCCGCACCTCCCCCCGGAGGCGGGCGACGAGCCCCGGCGCCGGCCCGGGCACCAGCGACCCGTCGGGAATGCACCAGTTCGACGTGACCACGAGCACGGCACGCACTCCAGGCCGCCGCCCGCCCGGTCCCCGCCGCGGCATCGGCTGGCCATGCACGTCATCGGCACGCGGCGGGACGGGCGGTGACCCTCCCGGCCACTCCGCGTGCAGAGCCGCGCGAGGATGCCGGATGGGAAAACCCTGCGGGTCGCCGGGGGGATCAGGGGGCCAGAAACGTCGTCAGACAGCTCGAATCGAGGGAGCCGTCGAGTTCCGTACCCGTCACGATCGCCGTGGCCTTGGCCGGGCCCGGGGCCGGGCTGCGATAGCTCAGTTCCAGGGTGGACTGCCCGCCCGGCGGGATACTCGCGAGCGCGTCGAACGTGACGCTCGAGCCATCGATCCGCCAGCGGGAGGGCCGCGGATCGCCCACGAGCGTGGCCCGTTCGGGCAGCATGATGGTGACATCCATCTTTCCCGACGCCATCGACCCGCCGTTCACCACGGTGCAGACGAGGTTCGTCGACTGACCGACGACCACCGGGTCGTCGCAGTCGGCGAGCGTGATCCGGATGCCGGCCTCGCGCGGCGTGCGCAGCCTCGGCGCGGTGGAGCGGATCACGACGCACGACTCGTCCGCCACCATGACGCCCCCGACGGCACCGCTGAGCACGGCCCGCACGCAGGACCGTGACGCCCCGCCGGGATGCACGGACTGCGGCTTGAGATTGATCTGCCTTCTCGTCTGGCCGCCCGGCTCGATCGGCGGAACGTCCCACGACACGCGGGACGACGCCAGCTTGTAGCCGTCCGACGCCTCCTGCGGTGTGAACGCGTCGTCCCACGCGAACTCCAGCGTCGTCTGTCCGGAGGGGACGGCCCCGGTGTTCCGCACGGTGGCGAAGAACTCGCCCACGGCCCCGGGGAGCACCTCCGCGGGCCCGACGAGATCGAGTTCCAGCGATGGCGGCGACGCGGGCAGGGCGATGCTGCTGGCCGCCGCCAGCGCCGGTTGCTGCGGCGACGGCATCGGGGGTGCGGCGGCGAGCGGTGCCGTCGCCAGCGGCGCGGCGGCCAGTGGCGCGGCGGCGAGGGGCGCCGCAGCGAGGGCCGCGGCGGGCGCGGCCGCCATCGCTGGCACGGTGGCGCTGGGGGGTGGGGACACGGGTGCCGCCATGGTGGGCGGATAGCTGTTCGGTGGCGGCGTCTGGATGCCTGCCGGCGGCGGGTAGGTCGTCGTCGGTGCCGCCATGGGAGCCGCCGCCACCGCCGCCGGCGCGACCTGCACGCACGAGGTCGCCCCGCCCATGAACGTGTGCGCCTGGTCGAGGATCTCGACGCGGTGGCACTGCCTCCCCGGCTCGTCGAGGAGGAATTCGAGCGTCAACCGCCGCGACGTGCCGGCGGCCAGATCGATCGTGCCCTTCTGCTCGATCGGGCTCGCGGAGGCCTCGTGATGGAAGCCCCTGTCGAAGTAATCGATGACCCGCAGTCTCTCCAGCGGCCTCCCGGACCGGTTGACCAGTTCGACCTCGAACGACACCCGGTCGCCGACCTTCGCGGCGAGTGGCCCCGTGACGAGCACGGCGACCAGATCCTCGCCGCGGGCCGACACGGCGCACGCCGCGCACGCGACGGCGGCCAGGGCCGCCCAGCGATGGCGTCTCCCTCGGACACCCGGCGAGGACGAACGTGACGTGGCGAATCGGCGCATGGTCGGGGATTCCGCGGTGGACAGGCCTCCAGGGCACGAGAAGGCTACCACGGGGCCGCCCCGGCCGTGAACTCCGCCCCGGCCCTGAAAAAATGCCCCCCAAGGGGTCCGGCAGCCACGGCATCCGAGCCGGCCGAGCCGGGGCGGCCGCACCGCCCCCGGTCAGTCGGTGTTCCGGTGCCGCACGATGTCCCCCTGCACCATGTAGATCACGTCCTCGGCGATGTTCGTCGCCATGTCCGCGATCCGCTCGATGTGCTTGGACACGGAATTGATCCGCAGCAGGTTCTCGACGTTCTCGGGATCGTTCTTGATGCCCTGGATGATCCGCCGCCGGATCTTCTGGCGGGCCTCGTCGACCGCATCGTCCTCCTCGCGCACCTGCCGGGCCAGCAGCGGGTCGGCCTTGACCACCGCGTCGAGGCACTCCTTCACCATGTCCTGCGCCTGCATCGCCATCGTGCGGATCTCGGGCGGCAGGTCGGTGGCCTCGCCGGCCGTGAGCTGCGCCACCCGCTTGGCGATGTTGCGGGCGAGGTCGCCCATCCGCTCCAGATCGTTGTTGATCTTGAGCACAGACACCACGAACCGCAGATCGGCGGCGACGGGCTGGTAGAGGGCGAGGATCTTCAGGCACTCCTCCTCCACCTCGACCTCCATCCGGTCGATTTCCTCGTCGTTGGCCATCACCCGCTGCGCCAGGTGCATGTCGCGGTTGATCAGCGCCGTGATCGACTTCGAGATCGCCTCCTCGACGAGGGTGCCCACCCGCAGGATCCGCTCCTTGAGGTGCTCGATCTGCCGCTCGATGTGGTGCGTCATGGGTCGGTCAGCCGAAACGTCCCGTGACGTAGGCTTCCGTCTCGCGGAGGACGGGCTTCGTGAAGATGCCCGTCGTCGAGCCGTACTCGATGAGGCGGCCGAGGTACATGAACGCCGTGTAATCGCTCGTGCGGCTGGCCTGCTGCATGTTGTGGGTCACGATCAGCACGGAGTACCGGCCCCGCAGCTCCTGGATGAGCTCCTCGACCTTTCCCGTGGCGATCGGATCGAGGGCCGAGCACGGCTCGTCGAGCAGGAGCACCTCCGGCTCCGCCGCGATGGCCCGCGCGATGCACAGTCGCTGCTGCTGGCCGCCCGAGAGCCCCAGCGCGCTGTCGTGCAGCCGGTCCTTCACCTCGTCCCACAGCGCCGCGCCGCGGAGGCTCAGTTCGCACACCTCGTCGAGCACGCCGCGGCTGGTCTCGCCGTCGATCCGCAGCGCGTAGACCACGTTCTCGTAGATGCTCATCGGGAAAGGATTCGGCTTCTGGAACACCATCCCCATCCGCTTGCGCAGCTCGATGACGTCCATGCGGGGATCGTAGATCGAGTCGCCGTTGAGCCGCATGTCGCCCGTGATCCGCACGCTCTGCACGAGGTCGTTGAGCCGGTTCACGCTGCGCAGCAGCGTCGACTTTCCGCAGCCGCTCGGGCCAATGAGGGCCGTCACCTTGTTGTGCGGGATCGGCATCGTGATGCCGTGAAGCGCCTGCTTGCCGCCGTACCAGAGGTTGAAGCGGTCGATCTCGAGCACGGGCGTCTCGTCCCGCACCTCGGGATGCACCTCGGCGGGCACGTCGCGGCCGGCGGCCACGGCCAGGAGCCGGTCGTTGGCGGGCTGGGCCGCGGCCAGGGGAGGGCCGCCGGGCTGGGCGTCTGTCACGGGCTGCATGGACATGTCACGTTCGTCCGCATCGGGCCGCTTCTCGCGGCGGGAACCGCATCATATCAGGTCAGAACTGCTGGGCCACGTACCGCCGCTTCAGCCGCGACCGGATCCAGATCGCGGCCACGTTGAGCAGGGCGATGATCGCCACGAGCAGGAAGGTGATCGTGAAGACCATCGGCTTGGCTGCCTGACTGTTGGGGCTCTGGAAGCCGACGTCGTAGATCAGGTAGGCGAGGTGCATGAACTCCCGCTCGGGGTGGATGAACGGAAACGTCCCGTCCACCGGCAGGTCGAGCGCCAGCTTCTTCACGCCCACGAGCATCAGCGGCGCCACCTCGCCCGCGCCCCGCGCCATCGCCAGGATCAGTCCCGTCATGATCCCCGGAAGGGCCCGCGGCAGCACGATCCGGCGGATGGTCTGCCACTTGCCGGCGCCGCAGGCGTAGGAGCCCTCCCGCATCGAGTTCGGCACCGCCGAGAGGGCCTCCTCGGTGGCGACGATCACGACCGGCAGCGTGAGCAGCGCGAGCGTCAGCGACGCCCAGAGCAGCCCGCCGGTGCCGAACGTCGGCTGCTTGTCGGCCACGAGCGCGGCGCGGAAGAAGAGCTCGTCGATGCCGGCGCCCAGGCCGTAGCAGAAGAACCCCAGGCCGAACGCCCCGTACACGATGCTCGGCACGCCGGCGAGGTTGTTGATGGCGATCCGCACCGCCGTCGTCACGGGACCGGGCGACGCGTATTCGCGCAGGTAGAGGGCGGCAAGCACGCCGAAGGGCGCCACCAGAAGCGCCATGATGAGCGTCATCGTCACCGTTCCCCAGATCGCGGGAAAGACGCCGCCGGCACTGTTCGCCTCGCGGGGGTCGTCCGCCAGCAGCTCTCCCCACCGGCTGCCGTAGAGCGCCAGGCTGCCGGCCAGCGAAAGCCGATTGGGCTGCCAGGCCCGCACGATCCCGGCGAGCGGGATCGCCTTGGTGCCGCCGTCGGCGGTGGTCAGTTCGAGGCTCCACCCCTCGTTCTCGGCCCGCAGCAGGGCCGTTCGCTCGTCGAGCACCGCCGACGCCCGCCCCACCGCGTCGACGGTGCGTTGTTCCGCGGCGAGCGCCGCCGCCGCGTCCTTCTCGTCGAGCCGCGCCTGCACCACCGCCAGCCGCGCCGCCCTGAGGCGGCGTTGCAGGGCCCCGCGGTCGTGACGGTCGATCCGCGTCACCTCCCGCCACCGCCGCCGCACCGCGGGGTGCTCCCGCTGGAACGCGGCCCAGGTCGCCGCAGGCCCCGCTGCGACGACGCGATCCCCGCGCAGCAGCCGGGAGGGCGTGCCGTGGAACCGTCCCGATTCCATCCGATCGACCGCCGTCGCCCATTCGGGGCGGCTCACGCCCGCGACGGCGGCGTCGTCGACCCACTCGTAATGGTTGCCGCTGAGTTCAAAATTGGCGGTGCGGACGAGGCGACGGCCCCCCGTCCCGTCGGCGTTCGCGGCAACCTCCCGTTCCGTGACCTCGCCGAGCACGCGACGGCCGTCGCGCAGCTCCACCAATTCCAGCGGCCGGGGCCAGAACGTCGCCGCACCGCGCATGGCGATGAACGCGAGCAGCCCGGTGATCATCGCCAGCGCCAGCGCCAGAGCCCCGCCGGTGAGCCACACCCATGGCTCGCCGTGGGCGGCGAGGTTCGAATGCGCCGACCGGCGGCGCCGCGGCCGGATCGCTTCAGAGCTCATGGGCCCTCCTGCGGAACCGCTGCCGCACGAGCTCCGCCGCGGTGTTGACCACGAACGTCATGGCGAAGAGCGTGAGCGCCGCGAGGAACAGCACCCGGTAGTGGGCGCTGCCGCGGGCCGCCTCCGGCAGCTCCGTGGCGATGGCCGCCGACAGGGTCTGGAATCCGTTGAAGAGGTTCCACTCCATGAGCGGCGTGTTGCCCGCCGCCATCAGCACGATCATGGTCTCGCCGACCGCCCTGCCCAGCCCGATCATGACGGCCGAGAACAGGCCGCTCGTCGCCGCCGGCACGATGACGCGGACGGCCGTCTGCCAGGGCGTGGCCCCGGCGCCGAGCGAGGCGCTCCGCAGGTGGTCGGGCACGGCGGAGAGCGCGTCCTCGGCGATCGTGAAGATGAGCGGAATGATCGCGAAGCTCATCCCGATCGCGACGACCAGCGAGTTCCGCTGCACGTAGGTGCCGAACAGTCCGCCGCGGGTGTCGAGCCGCAGCGCGTCGAAGAACGCCGCCCCCGCCACGGCCAGCCCGACTGCCAACACCACCCCGGACACGAAGGTGGCGAGCGATGCGAGGGCCGCCTGCCGCTGCGACCAGCCCCCGCTCGTGCGCCGCAGCCAGGGATGGACGAACCGTCCCACCACGGCGGCAGCCGCCACGGAGGCGAGCGGCAGCAGCGCCAACACCCAGCCGCCGAATCCGCTGCCCCCCCGGCCGTCGAGCCAGGCGACGACGTCGCCCTGGAAGAGGAGCCGCTCGATCGGTGCCGCGGCCGCGCGGGCGACGAGGCAGCCAGCCGGCAGCGCCACCGCCGCGATCAGCGGAAACCGCCAGGCCGCGAACCGGCTCCGCCAGCCCGCCGGCAGGAGCAGCCACAGGTGCGCGCAGCAGAGCAGTGTGAGGGGCACGCAGAAGACCCCCGACAGGAGCGTCATCAGGAACCGTTCCACGACCGGCGCGAGGATCAGGCCGGCGATGAATCCGAGCACGACGCTCGGCAGGCTCGCCATCATCTCGATCGTGGGCTTGATGCGGGCCTTCCACCGCGGATGCATGAACTGACTCGCGTAGATCGCGGCGAGGATCGCGATCGGCACGGCGAACAGCATCGAGTAGAAGGTGGCCTTGAGCGTGCCGAAGACGAGCGGCACGAGGCCGAACTTCGATTCGAAGGCCTCGTGCCCCGTGGTCTCCCAGGCGTGCACGGTGCCGGGGTACTTCTCGTACCACACCCGGCCGAAGAGCGACCGCCAGGAGACCTGCGGGTAGCCGGCGGAGAACCCCCACGAGGCCAGCCGGCGGCCGTCGGTGGCGAGCAGCCTGTTTTCCCGGGGGGTGATCAGCAGCCGGGTGGCTGCGGACGAAAGCCCTTCCTCCCCGACTCCGCGGACGAACGCCACCGTGTCGCCCGTGGTGGTCTGCACCAGCCGGATGCCGCCGGCCGCATCTGCCACCGCCAGCAGCCGCGACCGCGGCGAGGCCGTCATCGTGGTCACCGGCACCGCGGCCGCCCGGCCGTCGGCCGGGGCGAAGACCTTGGCGCCGACCATCCGCAGGCCATCCGCCGCCGTCGCGTCGGCGGCCCGGGTCGCGAAGAACACCCGGACGACGCCGGCGGCGTCGGCGATCGCCAGCGCACTGCCGCCGAAAACGTGCACGGCGCCCGTGACCCTGGTCCCCTCCGGCGCCGCCTCGAACGACTCGCGAAACACCGGCGACTCGACGTCGCGGATGTCGTACCGCTGCGCCGTGCCGCTCTCCGCGATCAAAAACAGTTCGTCGCCCAGTTCGGAGACGCGGACGAATCGCGGCGTGAAGCCGGCGACGACACCCGTCTCGATGGTGCTGCCCGAGGCCGTCGTGACCACCTGGTCGGTGAGCAGGTTGCGCCGCGACGACGCCACCTCGACCCGCACCCTGCCGCCGGCGTCGAGCGCGGCCACGAGCGGGCCGGACGACAGCATGGTGATGTCGACGTCGACAATCCGGGCGGCAAGCTGGTGCGACGAGGGGGGGGCCGACAGGTCGGTCACCATCCGCGCCGTGGCGTGCTGCCCGGCGGCCGCCCGCACGATCAGCTCGTCGCCGAGCTTTCCGGCGGAACCCGGCACGAGCGGCGACACCCCCCCGGGCAGGCCACCGTCGGCGAGGAACGTCGACTCGATGCCGATGCGACCGATCCGAAATGTGCCGTCGTCGAAGCCGGCGACCGCGTGCATGCTGCCGGGCAGCACCCGCAGCGCGGACACGCCGGCCAGACCGCAGTCGGCCGCCGACCGCTCCAGCAGCGGCGCGCCGTCCGCGATCGCGACCACCGTGAGACCGCCGGCATCGTTGCGGGTCGCCCCGCCCGCATCGAACAGCCACGCCACCACCCCAGACTCATCGGCGCCCATGCACGACACCGCGTCACTGCCGGCCACCGCGGCGCCGGGCTGCTTCCTGACCGGGAACGATCGCTCCGCCGCGATGCGTGCCGGCCGAAACAGCGGCAGCGCGACGCTGAGCAGGAAGACCGCCACCATCAGCACGGCCAGGATCGTGCCGATGCCGCCGAGCGTGATGATCGCCCGCGCCAGACGGTCGCCGGCCTTCACCCACGGGTGGGTCGTGCGACGGCGGGCGCGTCCGGTGAACGTGGCCTGCGGGGGCATTGCCGGAGAGGTGTCCAGGGGCGTCTGCCGGAAGGTCATGCCGAGGGGGATCGTCGCGGAAGTCGCACCGGGCCCGCGGCCCAACGGCGTCGCATCAGACGGTGCGGATCCCCGCGACGGCGAAACGGCTCACGGCGCCGCGAGTCCGAGGCTCGCGAGGCCACGCTTCGCGATCGGCGCCGTGATCGGCAGGTAGCCATCCTTGAGCACGTCGGCCTGGCCGGTGGCGCTGAGCACGTAGCGGACGAACTCGCCGCGCAGCGGGTCGATCGTCGATCCGGGCTTGTGGTTCACGCTCAGGTAGAGGAACCGCGACAGCGGGTACTCGCCCGAATAGGCGAACTTGGGCTCGGTGGGCACCGGAGCGGCCCCCGGCTTCGCCGCCAACGGCACCGCCCGGACGTCGGCGGTCCGGTAGCCGATGCCGCTGTAGCCGATGCCGTACTTGTCGCTGGCGACCGCCTGCACGACCGCGGAACTGCCCGGCTGCTCCTTCACGGTGGGCTTGAAGTCGCCCTTGAACAGCGCGTTCTCCTTGAAGAAGCCGTAGGTGCCGCTGGCGGAGTTGCGGCCGTAGAGGCTGATCGGCTTGTCCTTCCACTCCCCCTCGAGGCCCAGGTCGCCCCAGGTGCGGATCTCGTTTTTCGCGCCGCCGCTGCGGTTCTTCGAGAAGATCGCGTCGACCTCCTGCAGCGAGAGGCTCTTGAGCGGGTTGTCCTTGTGGACGAACACGGCGAGCATGTCGATCGCCACCGGCAGGACGACCGGCGCGTAGCCGTGCTTTTCCTTGAAGGCGTCGATCTCCGACGGCTTCCAGTCGCGGCTCATCGGCCCGAAGGTCGCGGTGCCTTCGGTGAGCGCGGGCGGCGCCGACGCGGACCCCTTGCCCTCGATCCCCTCCTGCACGCTGGGGTACGACTTCTTGAATCCCTCCGCCCAGAGGGCGACGAGGTTGTTCATGGTGTCGGAACCGACGCACTTGAGCGAGCCTGCGACTTCGCCGCCGACCTTCACGTACGCCGCGAGCGCGGGGTCGATCTCCTGATCGAGGGCCACCGCGGATCCCACCGCGAGGCACGCCGCCAGCAACGCGGCCGTCGACACGACCGATCGCCACCAGCCCTGACCCGACGCCGCCTCTTGCCGCACCTTGCTCACTGGTCGACTCCTTGCTCACTCGAGGGTGTCATGAACGGGACGCGGCTGCCGCGGCCCGCTGTTCGGAAGGGAACGTGTGTCACGGCACCAGGACCATGCGGCTCGGGCACGTGACGCCACGGCCGTCGTCGACGGCCGGGTGTGACGAATCGTACCGTGTCCTGTGAGTGTTTCGTGAGGGCGCGGATTTTCCCCCGGGAAACCTCCAGAAAAATTGACTCCTGGCCGCCGCGCCGGGAGCGGTCAGCGGGAGGTCGCGCCGTCGTCGTCTCTCGCGGGCGGGGCGAATCCCCGACGCAGCGTGTTCTCGGTCACGGTCCGCGGCAGCAGGAACTGCTGCAGAGAGTCCGGGCCGCCCGTCTTGCCGCCGATGCCCGACATCCTGTGGCCGCCGAACGGCTGCCGATGGACCAACGCTCCGGTGATGCCGCGGTTGAGGTAGACGTTGCCGGCGGCGAGCTGTCGCGCGGCGAGTTCGAGGTGGGCCGGGCTGCGGGAAAAGACGCCCGCGGTCAGCGCGTAGGCCGTGCCGTTGGCGAGTTCGATCGCGTGCGCGAAGTCGCGGGCCCGAAGCACGGCCAGCACCGGGCCGAAGATCTCCTCCTGCCCGAGCGGCCCGGACGGGTCGACGTCGCCGAAGACGTGCGGTCCCACGAACCAGCCCCGCTCGGCCAGCGGCCCGACCTCGACGCCGGCGATGCGGCGGGCGGTCCGCAGCCCCAGGTCGATGAACGACCGCACGCGATCGCGTGCCTCCTCGTCGACCAGCGGGCCCACGCGGGTGCCCGGGTCGGCGGCAGGCCCCACGCGCAGGCTTTCCACCGCCGCGGCGAGCCGGCCGACGAACGCGTCATGCACGCGGTCGAGCACGATCACCCGCGAGCAGGCGGAACACTTCTGTCCCTGGAAACCGAACGCGCTCTGCACGACCGCCACCACCGCCTCGTCGAGGTCGGCGTCATCGTCCACCACGATGGCGTTCTTGCCCCCCATTTCAGCGATCACCCGCTTCACGAGTCGGCTGCCGGCCGCCGCCGAGGCCCGGGCCGCATCGACGTTGATCGCCAGCCCGACGGCACGGGATCCGGTGAAGGCCACGAGCGCCGTGTCGGGATGCGACACGAGCGACGCCCCCACCTCCTCCCCGCGTCCGGGCAGGAAGGCCAGCACGGCGGGCGGCACGCCGGCCTCGAGCAGGATCTCGTGGAGCCGCAGCGCGACGAGGGACGACTGCTCGGCGGGCTTCATCACCACGGGGTTGCCGGCGACGAGGGCGGCCGTCGTCATGCCGGCGAGGATCGCCAGCGGAAAGTTCCACGGCGCGATCACCGCGCAGGTGCCTCGCGGGATCCACGTGCTGGCGTTCTCCTCGCCCGGCACGTCGACGCGGCACGGCCGCCCGAGCCGGCGGGCGGACACGGCGTAGTAGCGGCAGAAGTCGATCGCCTCGGCGACGTCGGCGTCGGCCTCGCGCCAGGGCTTGCCCACCTCGAACACCTCGACCGCCGCGAGGTCCCAGCGGCGCCGCCGCATGATCTCCGCCGCGCGATCGAGGATGTCGGCCCTGCGGTCCCATCCGGCCGAGGCCCACGCCGGCAGTGACCGCCGGCACAGGTCCACCGCCTGCGACGCAGCGGCGGGCGATGCCGCCGCGATCTCGGCGACGTGCCGCGTGCGGTCGGATGGATCGTGCCGCGAGAACCGGCCGGCGGTCGCGATCCGCCGGCCGTCGATGACGACGGGCACCTCCACCGGCCCCCGTGCGAACGCCGCCGCCGCGCGATCGACGGCCTCGGCGAACGCCCGCCGCGACGACTCCAGCGAAAAATCGGCGAGTGGCTCGTTGGTGAACGCCGGGTCGTGGCGGACGGCGGCGGGGGCGACGGTGGTCGCGGCGTCGGCCGGAGGCCGGGGTGCCGCCAGGAGCGTCGCAGGGGGGACGTGTTTCACGAAGCCCGCACGCAGGAACGAGTCGTTGGAGGAGTTCTCCAGCAGACGGCGGACCAGGTACGCCATTCCCGGCACGAGCTGGCCGTAGGGCATGTAGATCCGCAGCCGCCAGCCGGCGGCGGTGACCGCGTCCTTTTCGGGGTCGCCCATGCCGTGGAGCATCTGCATCTCGACGGCCCGCCTGTCGACGCCGAGGTGCTCGGCCACCGCCATGCCGTGCGCCAGCGACCGCAGATTGTGGCTGCCCAGCGCCGGCCGCAGCACGTCGGCGTGCTCGAGGAGAAAGGCCGTCGCCGCCTCGAAGCAGGCGTCGGTCCGCCACTTTTCCCGCCAGACCGGCACCGGCCAGCCGGCCGCCGACGCGTGCACCGTCTCGTAGTCCCAGTACGCGCCCTTCACGAGCCTGATCCAGACCGGCGTGCCGCGCTGCCGCGCCCAGTCCGCCAGCATCCCGAGGTCGCCGAGCGATTCGCGCAGGTAGCACTGCACGACGATCCCGCAGTGCGGCCAGTCGCGAAACTCGTCCTCCATGGCGATGGCCCGGAAGATCGCGAGCGAGAGGTCCTTCGTGGCGTGGCTCTCCATGTCGACGTGCACCTGCGCTCCGTTGGCCCGCGCCAGCCGCCAGATCGGCCGCAGCCGCGCCAGCACGCGATCGGTCGTGCCGCGCGGGTCGATGGCGTCGAACTGGCTGTCGAGCGCGGAGAGCTTCAGCGAGACGTTCACGCGGGGCAGCGGCCCGGCAGGCCCGTCGTCCACGAGCGGATCTGCCGGCCAGCCCGCCGCGACGGCCGGGAGTTCCCGCAGCAGCTGCGCGTAGGCCGCCGCGTAGGCGTCGGCCTCGGCCTCGCTCGTCACCGCCTCTCCCAACAGGTCGAGCGTGAACCCCCGGCGGTGCCGCCGCTGCGCCAGGGCCGCATGCGCCGCCTCCGTCGGATTGCCGCCGGCGATGAAGCGGCGGGCCTGCGCGAGCGTGGCCGCCCGGATGGCACGGGCGGCCAGCGGTGCGAGGAAGCCGCTGCGGGCCGCCTGGAACGCGAGCTTCAGCGAACGGGGCAGGCGGGCGACGACGTCGTCGTCGACGTATTCACGGACATGCCGGTCGAGGGCGGCGGGGTCGTCGAGCATCGGCATGCAGTCCACCAGCCGGAAGAGCCGCACCTTGAGGTCGTCGTCCTGCGTGGCCCATTCGGCCGCCTGCTGCACCCACCATTCGGTCGACGCGGCGGTCGGCTCGGCCGCGAGCGACCGCTCCAAGAGGCCCCTGCCGATCTCCTGGACCCGCCGCTCGATCTGGTCGCGGTCGGCGGACGACAGCCGGCTGGGCAACACCCCCTCGAATGCGGCTGTGGATGGAATGGTCATGGTGAACCTCGCGTGGTGCCCAAGTGTATGTACGGAAGGGGTTTGCGGGTGGATCGTGGCCCTCGTCCCCGGGCGATTCTCCCGGTGTGAAAGCGTCCGTCTGATACACTGGGCAGACCGCGTGCGGGCTAAGGTAGCCCGTGCTGCGGACGATCGCCGCCCCCGCCCGCCTGCGACCCTCGCCATGGCCGAAGACCGCGTAGCACCGCTCCGTGACGGCACGCTGGCGACGACCCCCGCAGGTGGGCCGGCCAGCCTGAATCCCTCGGCCGACGCGGTGCGGGATTCGTTCCTCCTGGAGACCTTCCCAGCTCGATGATCGAATCCCTGATCGTGATCCGCTCGGGTGCCACCGACTACGAGATGCAAGGCCGCATCCGCGGTGCGGTGGACATTCCGCTCTGCCCCACGGGCGTGGCCGAAGCCTCGCATGCAGCGGAACTCCTGGCGGCAGCACCGCCCCGCGCGCTCTATGCCGCCGCGTCCGCCTGTGCCACCGAAACGAGCCGCATCATCGCGGCGGCCCTGTCCCTCAAGCCGCGAACGGTCCGCGGGCTGCACAATCTCGGGCAGGGTCTTTGGGAAGGCATGCTGGTCGACGAGATCCGCAGGCGGCAGCCCCGGCTGTATCGGCAGTGGCAGGACAACCCGTGGGCGGTCGCCCCGCCTGAGGGCGAGATCCTCGAGGATGCCTGCCGACGGGTCGAGACCGTACTCGAGAGGCTCCTCCGCCGAGGGGAGGGCCGCATCGCCCTGGTCGTGCCCGACCCGCTCGACAGGATCGTGCGCTGGATCGTCGCCGGTGAATCGATGGGCGACCTCTGGTCCCGGGAGCCCGACACCGCCGCGGTCGCCGAACTCCCCGTGGCCGCGCAGTGGCGCCAAAGCAGCCGCGAGGAACGGCGGCTGGTGGGCCGGGCCTGAGCGGTTTGCCGCCCGAAAAACGCAGGGGAGCGCGGTCGGAGCCCGCGACACGAGGAGCGGCTCCACCCCCTCTCGTCGGGCCTTTTCCGGCGCAGCCGCGCCGGTGCACCCCGGGCTACAATGCCGCGGTTCGTCCCGCGGTTCTTCCTCCCGCTCGTCGCCCGTCTCCGGTCGCACCAGCATGCAGCCCCGACGTTCGTCATCCGCGACTCCGGTAGAGACAGCCGCCCAGCCCCGCGCGGCTCACGGTGCCGACCCTGCGCCAGCGCCGGACCGCGCGGCCGGTGGCCGCGAGACGACGGGACGCACTGGAGCCCCGCGCGACCCGCAGCCGCGGGCCAAACGCGGCGTGCCGGAGGGGCTCTGGCAGAAGTGCGACGGCTGCGGGGCGACCATCTACCGCAAGGAAGCGGAGGAGATGCTCAACGTCTGCCCCCAGTGCGGGTACCACTGGTACGTCTCCGGGAAGCAGCGGATCGCCCAACTGCTCGACGATGGCACGTTCGAGGAGTGGGACGCCAGCCTGATGCCGACCGACCCGCTGGGGTTCCGCGACAAGAAGGCGTATGCCGAGCGGATCGTGGCCGAGCAGAAGCGGACCGGCCTGCGGGACGCCGCCATCACCGGCACCGGCATGATCCGCGCCCGCCGCGTGGCCTGCGGCGTGACCGACTCCTCCTTCATCATGGGCAGCATGGGCAGCGTCGTCGGCGAGCGGCTCGCCCGGCTCGTCGAACGCGCCACGGCGGGACGGCTGCCGCTGATCATCATCAGCGCGTCGGGGGGAGGCGCCCGCATGCACGAGGGCATCCTGTCACTGATGCAGATGGCGAAGGTCTCGGCCGCGCTGGCGCGGCACTCGCAGGCCGGCGGACTGTTCATCTCGGTGCTGACCAACCCCACGATGGGCGGCGTCGCCGCCAGTTTCGCATCGCTCGGCGACCTCTGCTTCGCGGAGCCGCGGGCGCTGATCGGGTTCGCGGGCCCGCGGACGATCAAGGCTACCATTCGCATGGAGCTGCCCAAGGGCTTTCAAACCAGCGAATTCCTGCTGGAGCACGGCTTCGTCGACCGCATCGTGGCCCGCAAGGACCTCAAGAGCGAGATCGCACGGGCGATCGATTACTGCGGCGGGCCGCTGCCGCACGCCCCGTGACCGCTGCGCCGCTCACGCCGGCGCGAGGGCGTCGATCTTCGCGGCGAGCACGAAGTCGTTCTCGGAAAGCCCGCCGATCGCATGCGTGTGGATCTCGACCCACACACGGCGGTAGCCCTCCAGGTGCAGGTCGGGGTGGTGCTGCTCGCGTTCCGCGAGCGCGGCGACGTTGTTGATGAGCTTGATGGCGTCGCGGAAGTTTCGCAGCGTCCAATCGCGGCGGATGCGGCCGCCGTCGTGGGTGAGCCGCCAGCCGGGGAGCACGGCGATCTGGGCTTCGGCCTCGGCGGTCGAGTACCTCGGCACGCCCCCTTCACAGGGCACGCACTTCTGCGCGGAAAGCTCGCCGGGGAGTTTGCACGACGTCATGGGGGAAGTATAGGCGACGACCGCCCGGCGCACAGCCACGGCTGGACCGGAAATGTCGTCCCGGCAACGGCGGATCGGGGCTGCCCGTGCCCCGTCGCCGGACGTTCGCTCCGGCCCTCCGGGCCTCCACTCACTCGGAGATGACTGCGCTTCGGTCGACCAATCCGCCGGTAGCGGACCGGTGCCCGGCCTGCGCTGGTCATCTACGCCGGCTCCCGGGACACGGACAAGCCCTCACGGATTGCGTAGCAAAGAAGAAAGACCAACCGGGAAACCGGCGGCTCAGCACTGCGGAACCCCACAACTGCGTCGCATGGATGCGACGCGCAGCACCAGCGAGCGGAGCTCGCCAAGACAAACTGGCCAGGATGGCCAGGTTTGTCGTGAAACCGTTAGCGACGCGCAGCACCAGCGAGCGGAGCTCGCCAAGACAAACTGGCCAGGATGGCCAGGATTGTCGTGAAACCGTTAGCGACGCGCAGCACCAGAAACCGGAGGTTTCCAAGCCCGGTTGGCCCGCCCTG
>Ga0214917_10000651_pt1 | contig 45062 bp, 70 predicted proteins | sample LL_1208_BB_MetaG_FD_177983 | JGI IMG/M metagenome (GOLD analysis project Ga0214917, IMG submission 177983) | Freshwater microbial communities from Lake Lanier, Atlanta, Georgia, United States - LL_1208_BB | ecosystem: Environmental > Aquatic > Freshwater > Lake | place: USA: Georgia | collected... | reverse complement strand
TCGCTGATCGCGTTGCGCTTATCCGCTTTTTGATCTTTCTCTCTTACTTGGTGACCAACATGTTTATCATCGCTGGCGTTATGAGGCATTGGAATGGCTGACTACAAAGCAACGCCTGAGCAGTGGGGCTCTATATACGAGGACGTCTTCCACTGTGACGCCCAAAGCGCTTGCATCCTCGAACTCCGCGCCAGGGTTGAGCAACTTGAGGCCAAGTACGAGACGCAGCGCTTGGCCACGCTGGAGTGGGGCCAGCAGGTCGATAAGCACGACCGGTGGATTGACGAGCACCTGAAACGAATCATGGCACTGGAGGCGGCGCAACAGGACAAGCTCGACCGCTTGATCGCGCAGGATCGGGACGATGCACCCGACTCCGCCGGTTTGCTGGTGGAGCGGGCGGCCGACAAGATCAGCAAGCCGCTGCAGCTGACGCCGGAGCAAGCGCAGCAGATCAGTGATCTGCTTGCGCCCAACTCCAAACCAACTCCTAATCCAAGCCAAATTAGGAGTTCACTGGTGGAACGGGTGGCGTGGGCGGTTTGGGGGTACGACGCACCGGAGAACACCGCCCGCGCCGCGATTCGTGAGGTGGCGGAGTGGCTCAACAAGATTGCAGCATGTGACAGTGATTATGCGCATCGTGCTGCCGCTTTGCTCAAGCAGGAGGCCGAGCGATGAGCACGCTCACCACCGCCTGGATGCTTGGCTGCATCGTTGGGTTCTTCATGGGTGTCACCGTGGCCTCACGCCGCCGCCCAACGTGCCGCGAGTTGATGCGCGACCCCGCACCACGTCAGCCCAGCTTTGCTGAGTTGCTGTTGCCCCCACCTCGCGACCGTCACCCCGACTTGCGCCGCAGCTTCAACCACGAGAACACCGCTCCTAACAGCAGTAAAGAACGTCCGCTCAAATGGCGGCAGCGCACGGTGCGTCTCGACGAAGGCCGTGTCCAGCGCGGTAACGGTGATGGCTGCCCAAGCACACCGAAGCCTGTGATCACACCCAAGCCTCAATTCCCACCGCCCCGGATCATCCGGGAAGACTTCCTGCCATGACTAACTACCACTCACTTACCCCACCGCTGGAGCTCATAGAGCAGTGGGTTGACGAGGCTTGCCCTGGGTGTCGCCTGAGTAACTACGACTTTACCGGTGAAAGCATAGACATCCTTGCCACCCGCGCCGCTCAATGGGGCGCTAATCAGGAGCTGGAGGCGTGCTGTGAGTGGCTTGACATACCCAATAACCGCTCAGATCGTGGAGATGGGTGGCTTATGCCAGATAGGCTCCGCCGCGCCCGCCGCCCCAAGCCGCCGAGCTTGAAGGAGCAGGGATTGACAGCAATGGAACTGCTAAAGCAACGGACCACAGATCCAAACATCATCGAACCACTTAGCCGCGCACTGGATGCGCTTCCTGAATGACCTACCTAATCACCCCACCGCCGGAGCTGGTGCAGCAGTGGCTGGGATTGCCCCTGGCAAAAGCAATTTCAGCAGCATTCCAGGCTGGCGCTGACCAAGAGCTGGAGGCGTGCTGTGAGTGGCTGAGCGAACTGCCTCAGTCCGGTGAATGGTTCGCTAATGAACTCCGCGCCGCCCGCCGCCCCAAGCCGCCGAGTTTGAAGGAGCAGGCGTTGGCATTGATCGACGAATGCACTGATCCTGAAGGCGACTACCTAGACGACAGCGCTCTGTCCACCATCCGCCGCGCCCTGGAGACCCTGCCCGAATGATCAACATCGACTCTGACCAAGGCCGCATTGGTGAGCTGTGGTGGATCAACTCTGATCCGTCACCACACCGCGTCGGCTTTAACTTTGCTGGCGCCCATGTTCACATGGATCTGTACCGCTGGGGAACCTGCGGCATCGGTCGGGACGTCCGCGTTGCAATGGAGCCGGCCAATGACTGACTTTCGCGCACTGTGCGCTGAGCTGCTGGCTGCTACAGATGAGTACACCGGCATGAATCCTTACATGAGGCTGGACAACGCCATGAAGGCCGCCCGCGCCGCTCTGGCCCAGCCCGAGCCGCAGGGGCCGACGGATGAGGAGCTGTGGGATTCCTGGTTGCGGCTTAGGGAAAGCCTGGACGGCCCGGCTGCTGCGGCCAGGTTCTGGGAGTGCGCTCAGGCTGCTGTCCGCCCTACTATCACCCCCATCTCGGTGAGCAAGCGGCCCTGGGAGCGCGAGGGGTGGTGTGATGCAAACCAAAAATGCTGGGTTTGGAACGAAGGAAATTGCCGATGGTGGGAGTTTATTGATTCCCGCATGATCTCTTTCTCCCATGATGATTACACCCACTGCTTGCCCCACTGGGCGCTGCCGGTACCTAAGTCGGAGGTTTCCAATGGCTGAATTCAGCTCCTGCGTTGCTGGCGTGCGCCTGTCTGCACGCGATCGAGCGACTGCCCTGAGGCTAGGCAACGGCAACATCAGCCAAGGCGTGCGTTATGCACTGCGGTTTGCTGCTGATGAACGCGCCACTGTTGCACCACTGTCTGAGATCCTGCGGTCTGCTGTACGGATGGCCGAGTCCCTTGAACAGAAGAGCAAGGCATGACCACCGCCTTTGTCCACTGCACGCCGAACGCTGAGCAGCTCATTGTCAAGATGGCCAGGGTGAGCAACCCCGCCAATGCCGACAACACGGCGACAGCGCCGAAGCTGCTGCGGTACCTGATCAAGCATCAGCACTGGTCACCGTTTGAGATGGCCTCCTTGTGCATCAAGATCGACACCGAACGGGACATTGCGGCGCAGATCCTGCGCCATCGATCGTTCAGCTTCCAGGAGTTCAGCACCCGCTACGCCGCAACCATGCGGGCCGAGATCCCATCACTGCGCAGGCAGGACATCGCCAACCGGCAGAACAGCACCGACGACCTTGACCCCGAGGTGGCCGAGGCCCTGCAGATGGATGCCGGTGGCGTGATCGCCGCGGCCTTCCTGACGTATCAGAACATGCTGCAACAGGGTGTGGCCAAGGAGACGGCTCGCCGGATCCTGCCGCTCTGCACGCCCACGACGCTGTACATGCACGGCACGCTGCGCAGCTGGATCCACTACATCGCCATCAGAACCGACGCCTCGACCCAGCTGGAGCACCGGCTGATCGCTGAAGGATGCCGAGCAATCTTCGCGCAGCAGTTCCCCACCATCGCCGAAGCCGCCTTTGAGGCGTCATGAGGTGCCGGTGGTGCAACGGCAAGGCCAGAGTCACCCACGTCACCCATCGCGCAGACGGCACGCATCGCTGGCTGCGGTGTTTCGACTGCGACGGCAGCTTCCGCACGCTTGAGACCTACCTGATCCCCAAGCCAGGGCCGCCGCTTGGTTCCAAGAAGTCAGGACCTGCCGCCTGCGGATCACGCAATGCAGCCTCAGTGTTGACCGAAGAAGATGTGATTCGATTGCGACAAATGGCAGCAGATGGTGTGCTGCAAAAGGAAATCGCCCGGATCTATGGCATCATGCCCAATACGGTATCCCGTATCGTCAACCGCAAAGCTTGGAGACACATCCCATGACATCCGATCATTTCAGGGACTACCTCAACGAAATCGCCCGTTATCCGCTGCTGACACCAGACCAAGAGATTCAGCTGTCACGGCAGGTGCATCGAATGCTGGAACTGGAGTCAATGCCAGGAGATCGGACGATGCGCGAAAAGCGTGAGATCAAGGTCGGCGCTCGTGCGCGTGACTCGATCATTCGCAGCAATCTGCGATTGGTGGTTCACATCGCAAAGCGCTATAACTCCAGGCTGCGCCATAACAGCCTTGACATGATGGACCTGGTTCAGGAGGGCGCTCTCGGCTTGCATCGCGCAGCGGAGAAGTTTGACGGCACCAAGGGTTACAGGTTTTCAACCTATGCCTATTGGTGGATCAGGCAGGCGATCAATCGAGGCATTGACACGAAAGAGCGGCTGATCAGGGTGCCGCAGCACATGATCGAGCGGATCTATTCAATCACGAGGATACAATCTGAGTTTGCGCAAGAACACGGACGAAATCCAAGCATCAAGGAGATTTCGGAGATCATTGATCTTCCAATGGATGAGCTGACGATGCTGCTGCAACGCAATACAACGCACTCCAGCCTGGACTCATTGGCTGTTGAGGATGGTAGCGCATTGATCGACATGATACCCAGCCAAACCGATAACAACGACGATCTAACCAATGAATACTACGATCAGCTTCATCTGGCTTTTTTTAAGCTTGATCCAGCGGAGCGGGAGATCATATCCGGTCAATACGGGCTGAATGATACGCCACACATCACGATGCGGGAAATCGGTGAGCGCCAAGGCGTATCACGCGAACGGATCAGGCAGAAGATGGTGGTTGCGCAGCAAAAGCTACGCATCGCGCTCCGCCAGTAAGCCCTGCATCTCGATCTCTGCGATGTGACCGGTCGCCTGCTTGATGAGCCTAGACTGATAGGCGTTCTGCCTGATCAGGCTGGCGCACAGCTTGGCGACCGATTGTGAGTCATGGTGAGCTAGTGCGCAGCGGACTTGTTTCTCAATTTCAAGTTGCTCTTCAAGCGTCAGATTCACAACCATCCATTGACCCCAGGCCATGACAGACAGGCATGATTCCAATTCTATGCCAACCATCGAAAACATTGATGGCGTCTGGCGTATTGAGTATGCAGGCATTGTTAAAGAGCATCGCCAATACTGGCAGGCCGATTGGCACTACCAGCAAGCGATGCGCCTTTATTTAGCCTCGCGAAGCGGTGACAGTTAGATCACCGTTGTATCTTCCGGTGATGGCATAGGACTTTTCAGGCCTGCCAGCGATGTGATGAAAGACCATCTGACCGATCTTCATCCCAGGCCATAGCGCAATGTTGTGATAACGGCGGCTGTTGTGCAGCTCAAGCGTGAGGCGGCTGCCGTGCCATCCTGGATCGCAGTATCCGGCGAGCAGATGTTCGAGCCCTTCGCGTGCGCGGCTTGACTTGAGCACAAACTGCGCCGCAACAAAATCAGGCAGGTTGAAGATCTCCTGCGTCTCACCTAGCACAAACTCGCCAGGCGCCAGGTAGTACGGGCTGGATTGAGTGTGATGGCTGATGTCGTACGGCTGAAGGTCCAACGAATGCTTGACCTCCAGCATCAGATTGTTGCCGAGCAGTACGTCAAGGCTGGCAGGATTCTGAAGATCTGGATTGTACGGAAGCACCATGGCTTCATGAATGCACAATTCCCTGATCTCATGGTCTGGAATGATCATCAATAATCCCAACGAACGCGTGGTTGACCTTTGCGGATGCCAAGATGCACAAAGCCCTTGGGCGCCCCATAGCCTACCGAGTACGGCCAGATGCGATCGCAGAACTTCTGCACTTCATAGATGTCGGTCTTCTCAACGTAGAAGTCCACGGCGCCGACGCTAGGTGCGTCGTATAGGTGCTCAGAGCTGCTGGCGCCACCAACGCTGCGATTGATGATTGGCGGTCTGTATCCGCTGGTGATGACTACGGTATTGTTCCCGAAGGTCATCCTGACGCGTTCTAGGAACTGCGCCAGCTTCAATGCCGTATCGCACTGATGCTGATGGTCGAAGCGCCGCACCTCCTGATACAAGGCAAACTCGCCGTAAACGATGTTCGGTGTGATGCGGAAGTCGAAGGGACTGTCAGGCTTGAATTGCCCTGACTGGCTCCAGGTCTTGAACCATGGCCTGTCGCGGCGCATGGCGATGCTGTAGCCAGCGGTGAGGATGTCCTGCTCCAACTCGGCGATGGCTGCCAGCTGGTGCGGCATTCCACGGTTGAAGCGGAACAGTTGCTCCAGCGTGATCGGTGCGTTGTTAGTCACGTTTCCATGAAGAGTGGACGCTGATTGAGCCGCCGTGGCCCGACGGTCAGCGCTTTGGGAAGGCAAGCCGCAGGAATTGCAGGATCAGCTGAATGATGCTGTTGGACTTGAGGGGGCTGATGCCGATGATCTCGCTGGCAGCTGCAACGGCAATGGCGATGCCTGCTGCGGTGTTGGCGTCGATGCTCATGGGTTGACGTGATTGGTTGCTTCAAGCCTAGCGATGCGCTGCTCAGCGGTGCCAAGACGCCCAAACAACTCGCGTCTATCGGTCCGCATGTCTTCGCGGATGGCTGTGAGTTCTGTGGCGATGTGCTCAACGCCTGCGGATAGCTTGGCGATGGCTAGGTTGGCGGCTTGATCTTCCTTGCCGCGACGATCTATCCACTTAGCGGTGTTGCCGCCAAGCCCACCAAGCAGTAGGCAGGTGACGCCCACGATGAGGTTTTCGATCATGCCGAATGCGTGGTCACTATGCAGATAGCCTAGCCAGGCTGTGCTTTTGGGCTCAGCGGAGCGATTTAGCGGATGAAGGCGAAACTGCAAGGCCCCAATGGAGCAGCGTAGGAACTGGCTCCAATGTTTGACCGAAAAATTGCATGAGTTGTTGTGGACGAATTGTTTGCAAAAAAGACATTCCCACCGTTGTTGCCCATAGACATAGAAGCATAGAAAGCATCTGGCATTGGTGTTGCAAAGTTGACGTAAAAGACGTTGGTACTGAGACTATCAATAGCAATTGAGTGAATATTGTTAGATGCCTGTATAGAGGCAATAGCAAAGGTAATAGAGGCATTAGTAACCGCTGTACTGGCATTGCTAGTAAATGTAAAAGTTTTGGAGGTGGGAACGCTAAGAACACTAGTTGGTGTTCCCGCTGCCACCCCGGTCAAAGGAAAAACCCTACTACCAACATTCAAACCATGGTCATATGTTGTCGTAACAGTTGCCAAAGTTTGTCCTGACACACGAGTAACAGTTGAGGTTCCACCGGGCCAAACCCCATAAGCAGTGGGGTCAAAACGAACCCACGCTTTAATGAGACCCGGCCCAGCATCTCCAGGAGTGACGATTACATCATTGGGATAGAAAGTGACGGCGCTTGCGCTCAGTGTTGCTGTAAGCGCTGTGCTCAGAACAAGACTTGTAGTGCCACCACCTGAGGACACTGTGGTGCCCTTCGCAAAACCAAAACCAGTGACGGAGTCGCCGTTACTGATGCCAGTTCCCGAAGCAACTGTAAGGGATGTTGATCCGGCAGTTCCTGTGGCGGTGGTCGTCACACCATCCATATCGGCAACAGTCGCCAAACTTGCGCTGACAGTTTGCGTGCCGCTGTTATAGGAAATAGGCGCGGTGGCAGCGATGACGCCAGTTGGACCGGTAGGGCCTGTAGGCCCGGCAGGGCCAGTGGCGCCCGTAGGGCCGGCTGGCCCTTGAGATCCAGTGGCGCCAGTTGGGCCGGCTGGCCCTTGAGATCCAGTGGCGCCAGTTGGGCCGGCTGGCCCTTGAGATCCAGTGGCGCCAGTTGGGCCGGCTGGTCCCTGAAGTCCAGTGGCACCGGTAGGGCCGGCTGGTCCCTGAGGCCCAGTCGCGCCAGTTGGACCGGTAGGACCGGTAGGGCCAACCAGGTAGAGGCCGGATCCCCATGCGCCGGCTGTCTTTGGTCCGTAAAGTCGGCTCGCCGCTGTGTCCAAGTAGTAATCGCCGTCCGTGCCCATCCCAGAGGTTGGAGCGCCGGATCCGTTGAGGATGGTTCTGCCGTCGGCGCCTGGAGATCCAGTCGGGCCGGCTGGTCCCTCAGGTCCAATGGCGCCGGTAGGGCCAGCCGGGCCAATCACAGAAATGCCAGATGGCCATACGCCTGAGGCCTTCGGGCCATAGATGTAATTGTTGGCGGTGTCGATGTAAAAATCACCGTTGGCGCCAACAGTGTTCAATGGCGCCCCGAGGCCGCTGAGGATGGTCCTGCCATCTGCGCCAGTGGCGCCCGTTGGGCCGGTAGGACCAGCTGGCCCTTGAGATCCAGTGGCGCCCGTAGGACCAGCCGGTCCTTGAGGTCCAGTCGCGCCCGTTGGGCCGGTAGCCCCGGTAGCTCCAGTGGCCCCGGTGTCCCCCGTTGGGAAGAAATCAATGACAACGATTGTGCCAGTTGTAGGCCTAGTTCCGATAACAGGCGTGACGGAAATTATGAAATAGCCAGTTGCATCTACGCTGATGCCGGTAACTTTGAAAATGGTGTAGCTAGCAGCAGAACCTGTCGCTAGCTGCACTCTTAAATAGCCGCGATTGGATGCACTGCCTTGGTCATCAAGTGTTGACCAAAATGCCGATATGTCAAAGCTAGATGAGTTGAAAGCGCTAACGTAAAGCTGAGTAATTGAACTGAATGTTGTATTGTTATAGCGGATAGTGCCAGAGGATGGCAGGCTATTCGCCGTAGATGAGTTGAATGTGTACCTTGCGCCGTTCCGCTCTCCAGTCGGTCCGGTTGGCCCCGTTGGCCCCGGAACGCCGTCACTCCATGTAGGAGTAGCTCCGGGGCCTGCGGAAGTAAGCACCTGAGCGCTTGTCCCTGCTGATCCGTTGACCAGCAGGGGTGCCTTCAGATTGGGCGAACTCAGGAAGTCCTTACTCATCAGCCGAGAACAACGACGCGATAGGCGTTAGCGGATGGTGCTGTAGCAAAAACCAGGGTGGCCGTGGTCGTGCTCGGGCGTGTCACATCCACCTCAACGTCATCATACGAACCGGAGTTCGTGTAAACACGAATCAGCACATCGCGGGTATTCAGGTTGTGGGTGATGGTGTACGAAGTTGCACTGCCATCACCGATGTTGGTGGCGTACTTGCGAGTGCGCCCTGCCCAAGCTGCGAGTTTCAGCGGGGTAACGATGCGTGCATCGTCTGTGCCGGCATCGGTCTCGGCCTGAGTGGCGATCTCGGCGATGCCAGCGGTGGATTCACTCGCAGATGGGGCGACGCGACCAAAGGCAGCCCAAAGGACGGGGCTGCTGTCAAGGGTGCCATTGACCTGCGTCTGACGGAAGGTGGAGCCAGCGTCGGTGCCCTCCTCAACTGTGATAACAGCCTGCTCCAGCTCAGCAAAGGTGCTGGCATCCAGAGCCCGAGTCATCGGGGATGTTGAACCATTCCAGACGTAGATGCCGTTTTGGCTGTCGGTGGACTGGCTACGGACCAGGACTCGATCCTGGGAGGCCATCACAATGCCATCGACCGTCAAACCGGGGCTAGCCAGGTTGATGTTGCTCTGCGTGCTGACACGGACAGAGTCCTTCCAGGCAAGGCCCTCAACCATCGAATCGACATACGCCATGTTGACGGCGTCGCCAGGATTCTGCGGAGTTGGAACGTTGACGACCTTCGAGACACCCTGAAGGTCGATTGATGTGAAAAACTTCTTGGCCATGGTGACCTATCAGGTGAGGCGGGCCAGCCCCGCAATGGGTAAGCTCAGTGTAACGATGGTTTGATTCAGGCTCGGGTGAGACACTTCGCCTTCAATCTCCTGGCTGCCGGAATCCAGCAACTCAACGCTTGGGCGAACGCCTAGGTTGTGATTTATTGTCCAGATTGTTGCCGGAGTTGTTTGAGTAAATACATAAGCAACAGTAGTGCCTGCTGGGCCTTGAGGTCCTTCTGTAAGTGCTGTCACCACCGACGTGACGGGTACCGTGACGACCGTGCTGCTGCCGTTTTCGGTGACCGTAACGGTATTGCTGACAGCGGTGACATTAACAGTGGTCATGCTGTGTAGCCCTCGTTGACATAAATCACGCCTTCCAGGTAATACTCCTTCAGCCCGGAAGGATTGGTGAGCAAGACATCGTAGTAGGCTTCGCTGGGGAAAATTGCTGTCTGCTCATCGGTCAATGCAATAGCAACTGTGCCAGTGCTGCGGTTGGCGTAGGTAACGGTGAAGTCTGCGTACTTGCTGGTGCGTGCTTGATTCCACGCTTGCGCAGCTACGGTCCAGTTGGTCAGGTTGATTGGAGTATCGGCGCTATCTTTGAATTGCAGCGTGATGCTGTAGTCCGCTCGGCGCTGGAGCGTGATGTTGTATGTGCCTGGTGAGATCGCCATGGACTTAGCTTAGCGACCCTGACCGCGTGTCTTCTTGCGGCCGTGACTGGGCTTCGAGCGTGCGCCTTGGCCTTGACGCGTCAGCTTAGGCTTGCCGGGGATGTGCTCAATGCGAGCGGTGCCGGTTTTGCTGCGGACGGCCACTACTTCAGCCCCAGTAGCGCCTTCAGGTCAAACACGTCCAGCCCAAGGGCTGCCAACTTTTCGGCAGGAGTTGGCACAGGAATCGGCTCCGGTTCCGGCTGGGATTGGATTGCTGCGATTTCATCGGCGGTCAGCTCAATGACCCGCTGCTCGCCAGTTTGCAGATCAACAACGATGCGGCGCATGGATCAGCCCTCGTAGAAAATGTTGATGTTACCAGCGTCGAACGTATCAGTGCCGTTGACGGTGGTGATACGAACGGCTGTGAGTGCTGCGGCCAGTGCGATTGAACCACCTGCCCAGGAAACACGAGCGGTATCACTTTGGCCTAAAACGCTAGATAGCGACCAAGTGTTGCCGGTCAGGTTTGAAATAAAGATATTTCCATGGTTGACGCTAGCAGCAACACTGTTTGCATAGATACGGAATCCAGTTCCGTTTTGCTCTCCGGCGGTGCCGGTGGTGCTAGCTACAGCCATTGAAGCGCCGAGGTATCCCGACGTTGTAAAAGTTGGGCCTGCTCCTGTGCCCAGCTGTACCTGAACAGTGCTGGTTCCACTTGTACTCACCCCCTGAAACATCACAGTGATCCGCTTCACCCAGCTAGGCAGCCCAGTGAAATCAATGCTGGTGCCGCTCGTCGAAGCGACGGCAGTACCGGACTTAATGATGTTGCTGGGCGTCAGCGTGGTCGTGCCATTGCTGTTGACCGTAAGGCTTTCAACGCCTTCAACGGTGACCGCGAATTTGCCATTGCTGCCGGTATCCGTGACCTCGGCTTTCGTGTTGCCGACTTCGATCTTGGTGCCGCCAATATCAGTAGCCCAGCTCAGGGTGCCGCTGCCGTTGGTGCTGAGCAGCTGGCCTGAGGTGCCGTCAGTGCTCGGCAGGGTCCAGGTGACGTTACTGGCAACCGTGGCCGGGGCTTGGAATGCTACCCAGTTACTGCTGTCGGAATCAGCAAAGCGCAGATCACCTTGCGCGTTGAGGGTGACATTGCCGCCGTAGACCGTGACATCACCAGTGCTGGCGATGCCAACACGCCGCGTGCCGCCGGTTGCGAAGTCAAGCGCATCAGCGCCGCTGCTGTAGATGCCAGTGTTGAGGTCACCTGTGAACGTAATCGATGGCGTGCCAACAGCGCCAAGCGGATAGACAATCGGAAGGGTTGATGTCGTTGCCGTGGTGCTGATGCTGAACCGCAGCGTGCCGCCGGTGCTGATGCCCACCTGATCGGCGCCAGGGCTGTAGATGCCAGTATCAGTGCCGCTGTCCTTGAAGTAGAAGGCAGGCGCAGCTGCCGTGCCGTTCTCAATGGCGATGGTGGTGTATTCGCCGTCCAGCTGATACAGCGTGATCCATGCGCTGTTTGCGCCATTGCGCATCTTCATCACGCCAGCGGTCGTATCCGCCCAGCGCATGTATGCGTAGGTCGTTGCGGGTGCAGTGGCGCTGCTGTTCTGGCTGACGATCGCCGCCAGCGCATCATTCAGGTCGCTGCGTACCGCAGCACCTGTCCCGTTGGCAATGACGTAATCATGAGTGGCCACAAATCAGGCTCACACTATGCCCACAGTTTACACTTGCTTGCCGTAGCCGGTTGCGCTGTAGGTGAAGTTGCGGTCCACTGCCGTGCCGCCGCTGTTCTTGAACGTCACCGTAAAGCCAGTGCCGCTGATGCTGGTGACCTCGTAATAGTCGCCGCTGGCCATGTTCTGCGCCAGGATCCCGATGGTTGGAAAGACCGTGCCGCCCTTGGTGTAGAAGGGATAGTCGAACGTCACGGCCTTGGCGCCTGCGCCGCTGGCGATCGTGTCGGTGCTTTGATCGGTGCGGCGCTGGAATGTCGCCTCGTAGCCCAAGGCATCGATCAGGATGTTCTGCGATGCGTTGCGGCTTTCGAGTTGCGCCTTGAACTGGAACGCCCGAGCGCGGAACGTGCCGTTTACGAAATCCTGCCAGCCGGACCAGGTTGGCGTACCGCTCGGGTTGTCATCAGTGGAGCGCAGCATCAGGCGTGCGTTGACCTGATCGACCACCGCACCATCAAAGTCGTTCCAGCTGTCGATCAGATCAAGCCGTGCGTCGATGGTGTCATTCGGGTAGAAGCCACGGGTAACGAAGTAGCGCTTGAGGTCCAGGGCATAGACAGCGCCCAGGTCCAGCGTGCTGGCGAAGGCGTATTCGCCCATCGTCACGATGCTGCCGAGATAGTCGAGGCTTGTGACAAGATCCAGGTCGAGAATCGCATCAAAATTGCCATCGCCGTCTAGGGTCAGCGCATCGAAATCGCCGCTGTAGAACACATCGGTTTTAGCGCCTTGGAATGGCGGCGAATCCTGATCTTCGCGGCGTGCATCGGCGACGAGGTAGCCGAGCGCATCAGGGAAATCAACGATGACGCTGGTTTCGCTGGTCGATTGCCTGCCGCCGTCGTCTTCAAACTTGACGAGGATCTCGCCTTCGACCAATGGCACGATGGCCTCAGTAGCAGCGCCGGACTTTGCTGGGATCAGGTCTACGCTGTTGCTCCATGTCGCCGTGCCGTCGGTCAGGTTGCTATGGCGGATGTGGATGCGTCCGCCGGTCTTGACGTCAAGGTCAACGGTTTGATCCCACCGCAGTCGTGCGCTGTTGGCGCTGATCGGCTCAATCGTGAGGTTCTGTACGTTGCCTGGTGGTGCAGTCTTGCCGACGAGCGTGAACTCAGCAATAGCGGCAGAGCTGAGCTTGCCGATGCCGTTCATACTGCGGACTTGAACGTAAAGCGTGCCAGCCTTGAGACCCGTCAGCCGTACCGAAGGCGATGGCGTCTCGACTTGAATCCAGTTGTTGTTATCGAGGCGGTATTCAACGCGGAAGGTGTCAATGCGCTGCACCGAGCTGATCCAGCTCAGCTCGACGGCAGTCAGCACACTCTGGCCATCAACGTAGAGGTGTTCGGTTGCGGTGATTGAGCTTGGCGGTTCTGGGATGGCCGATAGGTTGCTGATGTCCCTGAATTCCAAGGTCAAATCAGATTCGATCGCGGAGTAGAGGGATTCGTTGTAAGCCAGAGCCGTCACCGAGAACGCACCGCCTTCGCCCTCGGCGACGCTGAGCACGCGGAACAGGCTGCTTTGGATGTCGGTGGTTTCGATCAGGAAGACACTTGCCGGATTGGGCGCTTCGCTGAAGGCTGACGACACGGTGAACACGTTGCCAGCAATGGAGCTGATGTTGCGCGTCTCGACAAGACCTGTAGGCAGCAAAACGGAGATCGTTGGACTGTTTGCTGTTGTTGTTGGCAGGCCACTGGTGCTGTCAACCGTGATCGCGGTCGTGGTGGCAGACGTGATGCGTCCTGACCTCCTGGCGCCGGACTTGACTGGATCAGCGATGCCAACCACCATGCCAGGCCGCAGCACGATGCCGGAATCGATGCTGACGCCGAAGCTTACGGTTTCGGTAAGGTTCTGCTCGGTCAGCAGCGCCCATTTACCGAGGCGATGGGCCTGGCCGCGGCTGTAGCAACCAAAGGCCTTCAGGTCCTTATTGATGACGCCGTACTTGCTGACCGCATCTGAGTCCTCGACATACTCAAACTCGACTTCGCCCAGCGTGTCGTAAGCCTGGTACGAGACTGTAGCGGTGCTGTGGCGTGACTTCTGCGAGCTGCCGCTGTAGCTGAAATTGCCATCGACGACGTTGCCTGGCCCGAGGATGTATTGCGGGTCGCTGGGTTTGTCAGCCAGTACCACCATTGAACCAGCGCCGTAATAGGCGATGCCACGGAAGATCGAGACGAACTCTTGGATGATGTTGTAGACCTCATCCCTGGTGTTGAGCAGGACATGGCACATGAAGCGCGGCTCTAAGCCGCCGAATCCGCTGCTGACCAGCTCGTTGCAGTATTGGCTGATGGCGTAGAAGTCGTAACGGTCGAGGCTGGCCTCGGGGATGCCTGCGCCATATCGAGTGCTGGTAAGCAGATCCCAGAGACACCAAGCCGGATCAGCGCACCATGTAGCAGCGCCAAAAGTTCCATCCCAGACGCCAGCGTATGTGATGCGGCCTTTGTAGGTGGTTGTATCGACCGTGGCATTAGAAGGTATGCGAACCTTGATGCCGCGAATCAGATACTTCCGCTGCGGAATGTTGTTGAACTGGCGTGAGTCGAAGCGCATGCCAACCAATGCGCTGTTGGGATAGCGGAGCTTCTCGTCAATGATTTCGGTGTAGCTGAACCAGTAGGTTTTGTTCTGGCGACGTGCGCTGGTTTCATCAGCTGAGACGCGGACCATCTTGATGTCAACAGGGAACGCACCACTCAACTCAACGATGTAATCGCGCTGGTAGCTGTTGGTGGTCTTGCCGCTGATCGTGTCGTCAGTGACGGTGGTGTAACCGCCGCCGTTGTATTGAACCTGGATCTGAACGCGAACGGAATGGCCAACGATATCGCCATCGTCTTCGATGATCTGGAGTGCCGGAAGTTGCACCGTGACGCGAACGCGATCAACGTCGGTATCAGTGATCGTGCGAACGACGGGCGTCGGGTTGGTGATCTCAACATTGACGCCATTCTCTGATTCGATGCCGGTATTGCTGGGGATGTAACCCTGCGCCTGCGTGCCATTACGGGTGATGACTGTGTAGCCGCTGAAATTATCAGTTCCGCTTGTTGACTGAACCGGGGTGCCATCGAGGTAGATGCTTTTGGCATTCTCGTCGAGGCCTTGGATTTCGCCTTCGCTGAGCAAATCCAGGACGCTGGCGTACTGGACTGACTGGAGCGAGTCATCCGCCTCGGTCGGCGTGTGCTGTCCGCCTCCGCCGTCCTTGCCTCCACCTCCGCCGCCTGCGCCACGAATCAGCATCATGCCCCCTTGCTTCCGATGAAGCCCTGCCACATCTCAATCGTCGGGCCAGGTGGCGTGATGTTGGAGCGCAGCTGATCCACGTCAAGGCCGCTACTGATCACGGCAGAGCCGGTGAACACACGACCGTAGGCGATTGGTACAGGCAGGCCCTGCTTGCTGGTATTGACGATGCTGCTGAAGGTGAACGATTCAAGCCGTGCGGCTTCCTTACCGGTGTTGAAGCCGAGTTCAGGCTGAGGTGAGATCATTTGAGCAATCCCACCAAGCAAAAGGCCAGTGCCAATGGTCGTCAGAACGCTGCTGACTGCAATCGGCGCGGCTAGACCGAACAGTCCGATGGTTGCGCCGCCGGTGAAGAACGAAAGCGCAATCAATCCAATGCCCGCTAGGACGCTGCCAAGGCCCCGCCCCGCACCCGTAACCACTGGCGTGATGCTGAAGACTTCACGTTCACTCCAAGGCAGCACCAGACCTTCGGGTGCGTCGTTGGTGATCTTCTCGCGGCCAACGGTGACTCGGAAATACATGCCCTCGCCTTCGCGGTCAACGAACCAGCGATCAAGGCCAGGAAAGTTGACGCAAAGAGCCTTCAGCGCCTGGGCAGGTGTGTCGGCGTGGAATTCAAAGCGGCACTGGCCCAGCTTCTTGCGGAGTGCGCCGTAGACCTTAACGACTTTCATGCCGTAGGACCATGGCCGTGTTCTTCACATAGTAGCCACCGTAAACATCACGGCTTGACAGGCGGCCTTGGACATGGTGCAGGATCTGCTGATCACCTAGGTAGATGGCGGCGTGGTTGGGCAGGTTGGCGCCGAGCTGCATAAGCACAGAGTCGCCGTGCTGGAGTTCAGCGAAGGGGATCTGGCGGAATCCTTGGCTCTTAAAGTTGTCGAGGTAGAGATTCTCACCGCGCTCCCAAAACAGATCACGACGCTCGAAGTTGCTTAGGTGCAGGTTCCATTCACGGGCATACCAGTCACGGACCAGTGAGTAGCAATCGACGACACCGAACACAAACTCACGACCGACGTAAGGCAATTCGAACTCGCTCGGTTCGCATCCGCCCCATTGTTCGGTCTTTGGGTTGACGATGACCCACGGCATGCCGGTGGCATTGCAGCTGAGCTGATCGGCTGGTGACGGCGCGGGTTGCGTGGTCGGGTGGCTGTGAACGATCGCCACGACCTCGCCAGCATCTTCAGCAGCGGCGTAGTCGGCAGGGTCAAGAACGAAGTGCTCCGACGGTGTGGCGGCGATGTTGCGGCAGGGGAAGTACCGACGCCGACCTTTGACCACGACGATCAGCCCGCAGCACTCGCGAGGATCTTCGGCCTTGGCGTGCGCAAGGATTTCAGTCTTGAGGCGATCGGTCAGATTCATTGAGTCAGCCCCGCGCCTGGGAAGGATCCGAACGGCAGGGGTGACGTAGCACCAAACCGCAACTTGCACGAACTCAGCCGCTTGCCGCACTTGTCAGCGCCGAGAGTGGCCACGGGTTCGTCCTTGGCGTTCCAATAGCTGCTGCCGGTGTAGCCGCACTCCGCCGAACGGTACTGCCACTGACAGATGTTGGCGATGATCTGCCGCTTAGGCAGCATCATCCCGGCGAGATCAAACTTGCTGGCCAGCTCCCATTGCACCACATCGCGGGTTTCGGCGCTCTTGCGATCGATGTACCAGACTTCGTCGGCGAACTTTGCGTGCGGATCTGCAGTCGCCTCACCATCGAGGAATTTCTTCAACGTGCGGATGCGTGTCACGATCGCACCGCCAAGGTCATTGCCTGGCGTGAAGGCGTTGGCCAGCAGCAACAGTGCGCTGATCTCGCCGCCGAGGTTGGCGACGCTGAGCGTTGGTCGCGGCAGGGTGCCGGTGTTGCCGTACTCAAAACCTTCGGCCTGGATCGGCAGGCGGATATAGGTCTGACCGTTCCAGGTGATGTTGCCGGTGACGGCAGCATTGACGCCAGCGTGGAAATAGTAGGTGTCAGAACTGCCGTGGAGTGCAGCGACCAGCTGCAGCTGGAACAGCTCGATGATGGCATTAGGCGCCAGCGCTGCCAGCTCCTCGTAGACGCTGCTGATCGCCTGCCAGGTGGTCGTGCCGTCGGTGACGGTGCTGCCAATATCGGTCGGCCATGCGGGCTCGGTGCTGGCGCTGGTGCCTGCGACGGTGCAACGAAACACCAGACCGCTGGTCTGCAGCGTCGTGGCGCGTCGTACATCACCGACGACGAACGCAGTAATGGCAGTCCAGGCCGTGAAGCTCATGGCTCGAACACCTGCTCAAACGTTGCTGACAGATTGGCCCTGCCGGTGTATGGGATCGACTTGCTCCATTCGCGGCAGATCCACTTGTAGGGCGTTGCCGTATCAGGAGGCGTCCAGTCGAAGGACTCCTGCCCGCCGCGTGCATCAAGGAACGCCTCAAGCGTGTCGCAGTTTGCTTCGGAGATGTTGTTCCATGCCAGCGCCCACGTCTTCGGGTTCTGGTTCAATCCAAACGTCAAGCGCTGCTCGTAGCCATCGCCGAACTTGACGCTACGGACAGCAGGCCTGCTGCGCTTCTCGGCGCCGTAGGCAGGTGCTGGCGTGGATGGGAAGGTAGCCATCAGGCGAGCAGTCCTCCAGGCCGTTTCTGCTTGATCAACTCCGATTGTACCGCTGCCGAAATTGCCAGCCCCAGCTGTTTGCCTTGCGCCTGATCGCCTTGCACGCTGCTGCCGCTGGTGGTGACATTGACGGTCACGTTGACACCTGTGCCGCCGAAGCTGCCGGTCGGCGCGATGCCACCGCTGCGGCCTGGCATGAAGAGCTCAGGGCCACGCTCGCCGACAAGATACGGCTGGCCAGCGGTGACGCTACCGCCTTGGGCGCGTTTGAACAATCCACCAAGCAAGCCGCCACCGGTGCCGGTGCCTGACATCGCGCCGAACAGTGCCATGTTGACGGCCACCTCGAGCAGCTTGTTGGCGATGCTGTTCAGCAGGTCAACAGCCACCTGCTGCAGGCTCTTGGTGCCGTCGATGGCGCCTTGGATGGCATCAACGACGCCTGACTTGATCGACATGCCGATGTCGGCATAGAGCGATTTCAGTTCTTCAGCGGCGCTGGCTTGTTGCTTGAGTGCCTGCGTTTTTTGAAGCGTGGTCTTGATGTCAGCTTCGTTGAGTGCTGGGTATTGCGCCTTGAGATCACGGATTTGCAAGTTCAGTGCGTATTCTTCGCCGAGTCCGTACAGCTTGGCATTTTGCAGTCCAAGCTCATCTTCCAGTGATTGCATCGCACCAGCTGCTGCCTTGACGCGCTCTTGCTCGTAGCTCAGCACATCGAACGCAAGTTGTCGCGCGACGGTTTGAGCTTGGATCTTCAGTACAGCCAGCTCATTTTCCTTTTGCGCTGCTGGCAAGGTTTTATCCATCGCCACCTTGTTGGCTTCGTAGGTGATCTGCAGCAGCTTGGCTTGCGCCTCACGGGCGAGCACCAACGGCTGATAGCCTTCCTGGCGAGCCGAAAGGATCCTGCCTTCCAGCTCATATTGCGCCTGCGCCAGTTTGAGCTGAAGGCTGGATTCCCGCAGCATGTCAGCCCTGGTTTGCTCTGCGTCTTTGGATGCGGTTTTTGCCTTGGTGCCGGCACCCATCGATGGCACTCCAGAAGGCATAATGCCACTGCCAGCCGGCGGTCTTGGAGCGGGGGCCGCAGCCCTTGTCGGCAACGCAAGGATGGCTTGCGCTTTTTTCAGCTTCTGATCTGCAAGTATCAGATTGTTTGTCATGTTGCCAAGCTGCATTAGCCCCTGCGGAGCAACTGCAAGCCCCTGCATCGTGAATCCTGCCTTTTCCATAAACGACTGATTTTGCAGTCGTGCGATGACCTTGCGTTGCTCTTCTTTCTGTTGCGCTGTTGCCGATCCACCAAATGATGCCCCATAGCCGCCAGTCTGCGTACGCTCCCCCCTGAGCCTGTTCAGTTCATTGAGTGTGTTGAATGCCTCGACCGCACCTTTGATCACAATATCAATCATCACCGTGATGCCACCGATGGCGGCAATGCTGCGCAGCGCAGTGCCCAGTGTGGTGACCTGAGGGGTTGCAGTTGCAGCCGCGCCCCCTGCCGCAGCCGCGCCCCCTGCCGTAGTTGCAAACATCGCGGCGACACCAGCCCTCAATCCGATGACTCCTTGGATTGCCTTGTGCAGCAACGCCATCTGAATGCCAAGCTTGATCACTTCACCAGTGGCATTCATCACCGGCTGCGGGATTGCGTTCATCGCTGACGCAAATCCATTGACGCCTTTGGTGAGATCCTGAAACGTGATGACAACCGTCGGCCCAAACGCTTTTAGCAGCGCTTCACTCAGGTTCTTGAATGATGTATCAAGCGCCTTAAGTGTATTCTCAACACTGCCCTTCATGGTTTGAAAGTCAGCGTCAGTTTTGCCGGTAGCATTGCCAATTTCAGCAAGAATCATCCTGAAGTCAGAGCCATCTTTTGAGGCAGCAGCAAACGCGCCCCGCATGGCCTCCGTATTCCCAGTCATCCGGGCCGCAGATTCCTTGTCCTTGTCAATGGCAATCGCCAGTTCTCTCATCAAGCCGTCAAGACCCTTGGTCTGAAGGCCCATCAGGTTCCATTGGATGCCAAGCTTTGCGGCTGCGTCTTGGCTTTCCTTGGTTGGTTGCAGCAGCTGCGTCAATACAGCGCTGAGGCCCGTAAACGCAACTTCAGCCGTAGCACCATTCTTGGTGGCAGATGCGATGAACGCATTCATCTCATCCAAGCTGACGCCAGCCAATGCCGCTGTAGATGCAACGCGGCCCAACTGGCTGGTGTAGTCGCTCCATTCCTGGTTGCCCAGTTCCACGGCTTTGGAAATGCTGTCCGTTACCTTGAACGCTTGGCTGCCTGACATGCCATAGGCATTGAGGGTCTTGACAAGCACCTCCGTCACCGCCTGCGTATCCGCCAGGCCGCCGACAGCTGCTTTTGTGGCGGCATTCAGGATCTCGACATTGCCTGCAGTATCGGCAAAGCCAGCTGATGCAGCCTGGTAGGACGCCGCTGCCAGTTCCGCCTTGCTGGCAACGCCGCCAAGGTTGTCACTCAGCTTTGACAATGCTGGGTTGATCTTGGCAACATCAACGCCAACTGTTCCAAGTCTGCGGATGTTGCGATCAAGCTCTTTGACATCACTGACAATACGGCTCAGCGCAAAGCCAGCCGCCAGCGATGCAGCCAGTCCGGCTACCTTGCCGGTCAATGCACTGATTGACGCTTGGCTGTTCTTGGATGCCTGATCAAGCTGCCGCAGATTCCGTACTGCAGCAGAGCTTTCTACCCGTACGTCAACAACAGCAACAGCCACAGCAGGAACCGACCTTTGGGGTCAGTCTACCGGCTGCGGCGTTTTGCCTTGTCCATCTCCTGTTTCTCGCGTTTGCCCTTCACCTCGTAGTACGCAGCGAAATGCACGAACTCATCATCAGTCAATTCTTGCCGCAACCGGCTCACGGTCTTGCCTAGCTCAGTCGCCAGGAAGAACTCAAAGAAGAGCCAGTTGTCGGCTTCTAGTCGTTTTTTGCTGTCTCCAGAGATTCAGCTTGGCCGAGACCAAACAGAAACAGTTCCAGCTCGTTCAGCACTTGCTCCGGGAGCTCCCGTTGCAGCTTCACCGCATCAGCTGCGGCGAACGCCTTGGTGCCGTCTTCAAGCTCTGCCTTGTGGCACAGCATTTGCGTGCTAATGTCCAGCGCTTCATCAGTGCCCGAAAGCCCTGTGGCACGCTTGCGATCGGCGCGGGTGATCGGCGTGAAGTAGAGCGACAGCACAACTGTGCCATCCTCTTTCTTCACGTCAAACCGCCGACGTTGCGTCAGATCAAAAGCACCGGTGAGCAGGTCAACGGTGCGGGTTGTTGCAGGCATCAGATGCTCAGAGTGATTGTTCCGTTCATGGTGAAGTTGATCGTCACCATTTCAAGCTCGCCAACAGTGGCGCCATATTCGGTGGAGTTGATCACGATGCTACCCGTGATCTTCTTGCCGCCGGTTTCATCAAGGTACAGCTCAACGAAGGCATTGCCTTCATCGGTTGCTGTATTGGCATCCTTGATCAGGTCCAGCTTATCGCCAGCGCCTGGGGCGTCGTACAGCACTTCCATGGTGCCCGTACCACCAAGAAGGCCGCCAATGTTGGCCTTGTAGGTTGCGCCTTGAGCGGTGGTCTCAAGGACATCCTTTTCAACAGTCATCGACCATGAACGCACGGCAGCGATCTCGGAGATGCCGCCGCTGCTGTCTTTATCGAAAAAGACAGTACCTTGCTCGCCGCGATAGAAAGCCATGATCAGATCGAGGTGGTGATGGTGCCGGAGGTGGTGAAGTTACAGGTGATAACTTCAAGCTCGCCGACGGTGGCGCCATATTCGGCGGAAGTGATCAGCCCGGTGAAGCTGATCTTCTTGGTGCCGCTGGTGTCAAGGAACAGCTCAAAGGTGGCTGATGCCCCATCGGTGGCGGTATTGGCTGCCTTGATGAAGGCATTGGTCTCATCAGCGCTGGATGCGGTGTAGAGCACTTCAACAGTGCCGCTGCCGCCGATCAATCCGCCGATACTGGACTTGTAGGTGGCCCCGAGTGACGTGGTTTCGAGCACGTCCTTCTCAATGGTCATCGACCATGATCGGGTGGATGCGATGGTGGTGTTGCTGATCCCGGCATCGTCAAACTTGACGGAGCCTTGTTCGCCTCGGTAGAAGGCCATGGTTAGAGATCCTCGAAGGTTTCAAAGGTCATGCGGACCTGTGATTGGAAATAGCCTTCAGGAGATGGCGCAGCCATGACCTCCGGCCCGGTTGGGGGATCGAAATGAACTCCCGACACGATAACCCTATTGTAGAGATTGCGAACACGCTTGCCGATCACCAGGTTCGCACCAGGGCCAACACCCTTAGGAGTGAAGATGTTGACGACGACGACACCGATGACGCTGTTGCTGCTGCCGGTGGTGCCGCCCATCGTCAGGTACGAGTTGTTGCCGAAGCTGACGAGGCATTGCAGCCAGGTGCTATCTGGTGTCGGCGTGTATGCCATGTTGTGGAACACCACCGCATAGGACGGTGATTGCGCCATCTCAGTGGCGAGCCTGCCCTCGATGGTGGCGCGGACGGTGTTCAGATCAACGGCAGCCATCAGTCAGCCCTCCCGAGCTTGTCAGCCTCGGCCCGCGCCCATTGCGTGATCTCGCGGGCGATGAGATCAGTCCATCCTGCAGGTGCCTGCGGGCTGTGGCCATTGGCCAGCGGCTCAGCGTATGGAAGGTTGTTGTGGATGTGGTAGACGCCGCCAGCACGCTCCACTTGGTAGTCCAACCGTCGCGGTGGCGTAATGGCACCGCCTCCAGTCTGCGGCCCAGCGTCATAGCCTGGCGTGCCCTGCTCGCTGATCGCCCAGCTCATCCTGAACCGTCCCGTATCGACAGGACTGCCCTGCTTGAGCCTGCTGTCAGTTTCCAGCACCACCACGCGCAGGAGCTGCTCGTACTTCTCAGTCGAGTAACTGCCGATCTGGGATAGGTTGATGCGACGCGCCATGATCAAGCCCTCAAGATCAGCTCGTAGGTGATGGCCGTATTGTCTTGCTCGATGGTCTGCACCCGAATGATCTGATGCGACACCGTGCTGATCACCACGCGGTCAGCAGTGTTTGGTGTCACAGCAAGGTCCGCAGCTGCCAGGATCAGCCGTTTGTCATCAGCCTGCACCAGCTCGTTCACCTCACGCTTGTTCACGTCCTCCAGCACGCCACGAATCACCGTGTCGGTGACGGTCTCGACGATGGCGCCGGTGGTGGCGTTGTAGGCGCCGCCACTCACCTGGCGATAAGTCAAACTGCCGCCAAACTTAGCCATCAACTTGGTGGCTGCCTTTCGTAGCGAGCTTGCAAGTGCCATCAAAGCTTGTAGGCGACGCAGTGACCGTTCTGCAGTTTGATGCTAGTGAACACGCCATACAGCGTAGAGCTAGCCGAAAACGACTGGCCCGATATGGTCTCACCGTCCCAGTTCAGTGGCACCAACGTATCGATCTGGCAGTTGGTCGTGAAATGAATCGCGCACCACCGTCCCGTATGTGTCGTGGTGTCACCAATGAAGGTGGCACCCTTCGCGTAGTCAATGCCAAGGACGTTGGAGTCGCTCATGGTCAGATCTTGTAAGCGGCGATCTTGCCCGAGGCCAGTGTCACACTGGTAAATACCGCCTCAACGCATTGACCGGCCTTGAGCGGCACATTGGTAAAGGTATTGCCTGTCTGGTTCAGAATCACGGCGCTGGCGATCACCGAATCTTCAAAGGCCACAAGCTCATTGAACCGTCCCGTATGCGCAGCGGTGTCGCTGATGTATTCAAATCCGATGGCGTATTCAGACATGATCAGCTCCGGCGGATTGAGATGTTCCCTGGTCCACTGATTCTAAGACCTATCAGGTAGCGTTCCATCAGCGGTGGCACCTTGTCAACACCCATTGACTGGGCAGGTGTCACGTCTAGGCTGCCGATTTTGACGTTTTTGTAGTCCTCAAGTCCGGTAAGCCCCAGTCCGTCGGTGTTGTTGTTGAGGTAGATGGCAAGCACCACCTGCGCCCGCTTGACCTGATCCGGGATCTCGGTGTCGGTGTAGTAGTCGGTGGTAATGCGGAATGGAAAGCCGACTGCGTATGTATTGATGTAGGTGTCAGGCTTGCGAACGCCGGTTCTGGGCCATTGCATTGACTGAGTGTCAGTAGCGCGAGCACCAAGGAACCTTTCACGATCCAGCCTCTGCGCAGCGGTGTAAAGTGCGCGATTCTTGGCGTCAGTAGTTGCTGTTCCCCATGCGGTGACATCAGCATCTTGCACCATGCCATCAACAATGGCTTGCGCGTCAGCCAGCGTCAGGTAGGAATTGGCGTTTGCGCCGCCCACTGTTGCGTCGAGGCTGATCGCCATTGAATCGCTCGGTAGTGTCGTCAGTTGCTACGTCAAGCGTAGCTGGGCTCTCTGTGGAAAAAGAGGCCACCTCCGAAAAGGTAGCCTCACGTTCACGCAGTCGCCGGAAGGCGAACAATCCCATCAGGCAACAGCAGAAGCAGTTGAGCCGAGGCCGTAGAGGGTGATGGCCTGGGAGCCTGCGGTCACGTTGGTGACGTAGCCGATGAACTCCTTCGAGGCGTTCTGTGCCACGGTGGCAACACCGGAAACAGTCACGCCAGAACCACCGCCAACGGTGATGGTGATGGCGCTAGCTGCAGCGTTCAGCACAACAATGCGGAAGCATGTACCAACCGCGCAATCACCACCGATGGCGGAGATGATGGCGGAGGCAGCTGCCGTCGTGTAGGTGGCGGTGCTAGTAGGCACGCCACGCACGATTGCGTTGTAGGACTGAGCAGCGGTCAAGGTGGCCGTATTGGTCACCTCGGCGAGGGTGCATTGACCCGGCAGAAGGCCGCCGGGGATGTCGCCGAGCTCAAAGATCGAAGCCATTGTTAGGTCCTCCTATCAGTCGTAGTTGGACGTGATGGTCGCGCGGACGATACCAATGTTCTTGGTTTCGTACACCTTCGACCAGTTGGCAACCGTGGCCAGCTGTGCGCCGGTCGGGTTGGTGGTGGTGACGGCCCACTTGGCACCTACCGGGTGGTAGATGTTGTGCCAGTCAACAGCCATGGCATCGGACTTGGCCAGGATGTCCCGGTCAGTCTCGGTGCGCAGCGCCTGCTGCTCACCAGTGGCAACAGCGCCTTGGGTGAAGAAATAGCAGGCGTAGTTGCCGCCGCTGTTGGTGATGTCGTCGGAGACGATCACGCGCAGGCCCATGTAGGTCGGGACTGAGTTGTCACCGCCATAGGCAGAGACCAGCGAGCCGCCGCCAAAGGTGGTTGCAGTACCACGGGCGTCAGCAGTGCTGACGTAGTCGATGGCCTTGCGCTCAACGAGGTCGTAATAGCAGGCGCTGTGCATGGCAACAGCAGCGAGCTTGTCACCTTGATCGCCGAGCTTGGCGCGGGCCTGAGCGACCTGCTTCGGCCCCAGGGTGGTCATGCCACTTGTGTCAAAGCGCAGCGCATCAAAGGCGGGAGAGTCGGAGCCGGTGAGGCTGCCGAACACGCCTTCGAGACACTTGTAGAGGTCCTTCTGCTGTTGGTTGGCGATGTACTCGCCGACCTTGGCGCCGATGGCAGCCATCGGATCAGCGCCGGCAGCAAGAGCCGCCAGGTCGCGTGATTCAAAAGCGCGGCCACGGTGGAGGATCACGCCGATTTGCTTGTCGGCTGTGATCTTGCCAGGCGTGAGGCTGGTTGAATCGGTCAGCACTTCAGCGTCGCCGCTGAGGTTGGCTTTCCAGAATGGGATGTTGACAAAGTCACCGCCCTCGGTGGCATTCAGCTCCGCCATGGGTTGAGCGACGCCACTTTGCAGGAACTGGTTCCTGACGGTGGTTTGCTCAATGACGTACGGAGTAAAAACCTCGGGGATGATGACATCGGAGCGAAGAGTCGCCACGGTGTTTCTCCTGAAGGGGATTTGTGATCAGTGGGCGCAGCCCTTAGCACCAGCGCGGCCGGTTGCAAACAGCTTAACGATTAGCCGTTGCCTTGAGTCTATCGTACAGATCTCGATCGGTCCTATACAGTCGTGATTGCTCGGTGAGATTGAACGATTCGCGGCTGAATGGGTTCTTGATGCCAATCGTGGCGGTGCTGCTCACCTGTCCTGATGGTGCGCCGCCGCCTTGAGGCTTGGGTTGCTTCTGCATCCATGCCGGCAGGCCCTTGGCCCATTCGCCCACTGGCGTCCGCTGGTAGCCGTCAACCACCACGACGGTGCCGTCAGGTTCGCGTTCGATCTGATCGGCGCTGAGCTTGGTTTTGAGCACCAGGTCTGGATCATGCACGATGTCGGACAATGCGGTCACTGCTGGGGTGATGAGTTCCAGCTCTCGGACTCTGACTTCAAGTTCGGCAATGCGCTTGTCCTTCTCCGCCGTCGCCTCGCGGAACTGCTGCTCCAGAGCCTGTCGAGCTTCCTGATAGTTTCCTTTCGATTCAAGCTGCTGCTGTTCGTAGCTTCGCTTGAACTCCAGCAATTCATCGACATTGACACCATCCGGCAGCTTGGGTGCTTTCTTGGCTGCACGCAGCTCTGCAATCAGCTCTTGATTCTTGCGTTCGAGCGCCTCAACGCTGCGCTGCAACGCTTCAGCCTCACCAGTTGCCGCAGGCTCCTGGTTCTGGATTTCATCAGACATGAACAACCCGCAGGGTCAAATACAGATCAAGGCTACCATTTTTCGCGGTTGGCCCAGTAGGCAGGCGACATCTTGCCCTTGGCTATGTTGGCGGCATGGCGGGCCTTGAATGATGCCCTTCTGGCCTTGTCTGCTGCTGTTTCTCCTTTTCGTGGCGGCGAGCCAGATACGCCCTGCTGACCGAAACGAATGAGCTTCACCGTCTCGCCTTCCTTGGCGAGCACGGCATGGGATTTGGTTGGATGGTTCGGTGTGCGCTTGGGTTGGTTGTAACCCTCGAACTGCTCACCGCGATAGGTGATGGTCACTTGCGTTTCGGCTTGCGTGGCTTGGCAGTCTTGGCCGCGGCCTTGAATGCACCCTTGTCTGGATAGTCAGCTTCGCCAGGTCGCGCCTTGCGTTCCTTGGCGCCGGACTCGATCCGTTCGCGTTTGGCATTGATGTTGGCGTAAAGGCCGGACTTCTTGCGTGCCATCACCTCCTCTTCCGTGACTTGCCAGCTTCGCTCAACGCAATGGCGATCGCCTGCTTGCGGCTGGTGACCGTCTTGCCCTTGCCAGGCCCTGGTTTGCCGGTGTTCAGGGTGCCGCGCTTGAACTCGCTCATTACTTTGGCAACCTTGTCAACCTTCTTGGATTTTGCCATATCGTTTCTGCAGGTCCTTCAAGGTTAGCTCCGACCCGTCATCACGAACGAGCTTGGCAATGGCATCCTTCGGACCGTACTTGTCGGATAGTCGGTTGAAGTAGGCAGCCTTCCCTTTGCCGAGCACTTCCTCCTGTGTCTCCTTGGATTGCTTGCTCAGCCAGTCGCCGTAGGACTGGTTTGCAGGCACTTGGCCATCCATTGACGCACGCCTTGCCGGCGGTGGCGGGCTGAAGCCGAGGCCTTCGTAGTCGATCACCGGGACTGTCGTGCTGCGGCAGTTGAAATGCTGCGGAGGCTTCGGGCCTTGCCCGTACGTGAACTCTTGGCCATCCAATGCGCGGCAGATGCTGCTGGTTCTGGTGTCGAGCGTGGCAACGTAGCGGTACTTCTTGGTGATGTCCTGATTCGCCTCATAGACCTGCTGGCTGGCGGTGTTGGCGACCTGGTTGATGCTGGTGCGGACCAGCGCCATGACCTGGTTGTTGGCCACCGCGGTGGACTGCCCGCCAGCGGCGATGAGCTGCTTGACCGTGCGGGCTTCCTCGCCGAACTGCAGGTTGCCGATCAACCGCTTGGCAATGGCAGGCGTCGTCTCGCCGGTCAGCAGGCCATTCCTCACCACCTGGCTGAACCGCTCCGCCTGATCCACGGCGATGCCCCGAAACGCCTTCTCCACGGTGCTGCCATTCGGCAACGTAATCGTTGCACCCTTGGCTGCGGTGAGGTTGAACGTGCCGGTGCCGGCCTGCTGTGCCAGGGCTTCGGTGCCGTAGACGGACTTGAAAAGGTCATCCGATAGCGCAACCACATTGAGCTGCGTCGGATCAGTAGTCACCACCGACTCCGCAAACTGCGGGCTGATCTCGACGGTGTTGACGATGTTGCGGCTGCCGGCCGGCAATGCCTTCCTCAGCTGCTCGGTCACAAACTCCGACTGCAACTGCGCAAGGCCTTGCAGCTCGGTGGCAGTTAGCTCAGTGCTGTCGCCTGCCCATGTCCCGAGGCTTTCCTTCAGCTGCGCCAAGATCGCCCGCAACCTCGCAGCCTTCACCGGTGCCGACAGTTCATCAATGGTACGGAGCTGATTCACCGCATCAATGATGATGTCGTTGTAGGCATTGATCACCCGCCTGCCGACGCTATTGCTGTAGCGATTCAGGTCGATCGCATTGCGGTACAGGCTGCTAGGAGTGCTCATGGCTCGATGCCAAGGTCCTGCGGGTTGTATGCCGATTGGATGCTGATGTTGGCGCCACCGATCAGTCCAGTGCTGATGATTTCATCAAAAGCGTCATACCCGCGTTGGCCGTCTTCCATCAGGATCACTTCATCAACGCCGTCTGCCTTGTCGCCTTTGTACCAGGTTGTGCGGATGATGGCCAGGATCTCATCCGGCAGGTTGGTGATCGTGTAATCGACTTCCTGATTCCGGTGGTTGGGCTTGGCCATGAGCGCAAACCTAAGCAGCAGTTTGGCTGTCCATTGTCTCAAGGCCACCATTCGACGTTGCATCTAACTCCTCCTCGACATCGAAATCATCCCCAAGGATCTCACCATCGGCCAGCTGCTGGAGCAGGGTTTCTTGGGTGATGACGCCAGCAGTGTAGAGTTCACGCAGTGAGTTGATCTCCTGCGGTTCAAGCCTGTTGCCGACAAAGTCACGATTCACCAAGCAGCTGCCAGCGGCTTCATTCTGCCCGAGGAATTGCGCGTGGAATTGCAGGCAGTTGTCGATCATGTCCTGCACGTTCTGCGCAATCACCATCATGGTGCTATCGCCTTGACTGCGGTCGATCCGCTTTGCCTCAGCGGTCTCGGCGCTCAGCTTTTGGCCCAGCACTGCCGACAGGCCAAGCTCATTGATCTGCGCCGCCAGTTGCTCCAGCCTGCGGAACTGATAGTCGAAGCTGCGGCCCTGCGGCTCGATGTACTCGGCGCGGCCTTCAGCAGGGAAGGCGATCGCCTCGCCAGGTCCGGCTGATACCTCCTCGGCTGCTGATGGGAAGCCGAAGAATGCCAGCATCGGCACTGCAGAAATGTGCAGCTGGTTGTCGAGATCGCTCTGCACCTGATAGGTCTTCAGGTTCAGCTCCGCGATGTCCTCCATGGGCGGCCTGGATTCCATGAATCCATGGCGGTTGCCGTAGGCGATAGCAAATGGGATCACGTCAAGGCTTGTGCTGCCTTCATCTGTGACCTTGAACTCTCCATCGTCCTGCCGCTGATGAATCTGGTATTGGCCTGGCGTCAGCACCCGCACCTGCTCGATTGCCTTCTCGCCATAGAGACCATCAGGCACGACGACGGATTCCATCAGCCGCAGCTGAACCAGCTGCTGCGCTCCGTCGCGTTGCTCAGTGCGCCATCCGAGGATCTGCCGTGGCGTGTAGGTGCACCAGTACGGGCGACCGCCATCGGACGGAGCATCAACCAACGTGCCGACGTGGCCGTAACGGATCAACTTCCGTGCGGTTTCGTAGGTCCAGACATTCAGGTCATTGCCTTGCAGGTCAACATCAAACAGCTGCTCGCGGATTGTGTCGCTGGTGTCAGTGAGCCTGACGGGCTTGCGTGTCAGCGTCCCGGCGAGCATCCGCTCCAGCCGCTGGTAATACGGCGGAACCACGCTGCGGGCCAGTCGGTTGTCGTATGACTCATCAAGCTCCCTAGGCTCCTGCGGCAGGTACCGACGATGCTTCCGCCGCATCCCGTAGGTGCCCTGCATCAGGTCCTCGATCAGGATCCAATGCGGCTCCTGCGCATACCATGCGGAGTTTGGATCGCTGACTGCAGTGACAGGCCGCTGGGCAGGGTTGCGATCGTAGAAGGAGTAGCCGGAATACATGATCAGTACAGGCGGATTCCCGTGCTCCGGCCTGCGCCGGCATGTAGCGGGTTGAATTCACGCCACACGAGATAGCCTAACGCGTCGTTCATGTGGTCATGCCCGGCGTCCTTGTCGGGATCGCCTTTCTCGCTGTAGCACTGCAGCTCCAGGCATTCGATCATCCGGCGGCAGGTGCTGGCGATCGTCAACCGCACCTCGCCCTTGCCGTTTTCCAGCAACGCCTGAACCGCAGCGACACGATCACGCACTGGCGGGTTGGCCTTCGGTGATTGATTGCTGATGCCGTAGGACTCCAGGATCTGGATGTCGGTCTGGCTTGCGTTGGTGCTGCGGTTGCCGCCGCTGGCGTCTGGATAGCCGTAGATCCGATGGTCTGGATATCGCCTGCGAATCTCAGTGCCGAGCGCATCCGTGTCATGGGCGCCGCTGATCTCGTCGATGATCACCAGGCCCTTGCTGCTGCGAACACCGATAACCGCCGACATGTTGCCGACGTTGAAGTCAACGCCAACCCTGAGCGGTTCGCGGCTAATGTCTGGCAGTTCAGTGATCACATGCTTGGCACGATCGAAGCGGTCATATACCGTGCCGGTGGTCAGGTTGATGAACTCCCCGTCCAGATAAGCACGTAGCAGGTTCGGGTCGTAGTTGGCCTGCAGCCGCTCGATGAAGTCCGCAGGCAGGAATGGGTTGTCCTGCGTCCGCATCTTGATCAGCCGGCGATCGCTGCGGCCTTGCGCATCCTCACTGGCGAAGGTGTTGAACATCCATCGGAATCCCTCAGGCGTTGATGCTGCACCGAACTGCCGGATGTTGCCGGATCGCAGGCGACCAAGGATCTTCGGGAATGCCCGGCTGGCGATGCTTGGCGTCACTGTGTCAATCTCATCCGCCAGCACCCAAGCAAGGTTCAGGCCGATAATCCGCGTCCAGTTCTCAAAGCTGCGGCATAGGATCTTGGTATCACCGCCAGGTAGGTGCAGCACATACTCCGGCAGCGGTGAGGCGCGGAATGTATAGGGGATCCCATAGGACTCCAGGAAGTCATCAAAGTCGTTCTGCCAAATGTCCCGGATCAGCGGCCCGGTCGGCTCCATCACGGCGCCGATGAAACCCTGATTGGCCGCGGCCAAATGCACAGCCTTCGCGCACAATGCTCGGGTCTTGCCAGCGCCATAGCCTGCCGACACGCCGAGGATCTCGGTGGTCTGATCCTCGACAAACGCAAGCTGGCCAGGATGCAGGTCATTGCGGATGGCGATCAGCTGCTCATCAAACCGCACTTCACTTGCGCCATTGCGCTCTAGTTCCAACGTTGCCAGCCGTGCAACGATCGGATCAAGCGTTCGCATTATGGCCAGTCTTTGCGCTGATCCTCAGTAGCAAATCACGCTCCTGATCAGGTGGCAATCCAGCATCAATGATTGCCTGCACAGCCATCTCGATGCCTTCCTGCCGATAGCGCTGCATGGCGGCTGCATCGCTGTAGTGATCACGAAAGGCAGGTGAATGCGTGAGCATCCATGTCGTTGCCTTTAGGTCATTGTTCTCAGCGGCTTCAGCAACTTTGCCGATCAGCCGTATACCACCTGCAGCCCTACCCTCCTCGATAGCCTCTGAAAGCTTAATCTCTAGCGGTGTTGGATCTGGCCCTTTGGCATTCTTCAGCCATTGCCAGAGCATGACATATGAAACACCAGCAGCAGGCGCGATGTGCTCAAGAGGTGCGCCGAACTCCGCGAGGAAGCGCACCTTCTTGATCACATCATCGTTGAGCTTGCGATGGCCGCGAACGGGCTTCATTTACCGGACTTGAACAGGCATCACCAGGTACAGGCTATCGGCATCAGTGGCGGAAGTGAACACCACTGGCGTCGTTGCCGTATTGGTCTTGATGCTCAGCGTATCACCGCTGATGCCCTTGATGCCGTCGATCAGGTAGTGAACGTTTGCCGCCATGGTTGGCAGCTTGCCATCACAGGCGATCAGCTCGCTGCCGCTGTTGGCCTCAGCTTCGGCGCCAACCTTGAGCGCCATGCCATCAACCTGCAGCTTCACGACGCTGTTGTGGCTGTCGGCGATGACGGCGACACGCTCCAAGGCGTGTAGCAATGACAGCCGGTTGACGGTCAGCGCCTGCGCGAAGGTGGCAGGGATCAACGCCTGCACGTTCGGGTAGGTGCCCTCCAGCGTGCCGGAGATGATCGTGGTGCCGTCTGCGAGCACGATGGCCGCCTGGCGTTTGTCAACGGTCAGCGCTGCAGGCTGCCTGACCTGCTGCAGCGTCCGGGCTGGCACGATCACGTCGAGGTCTGCGATGTCGGCTGCGATGGCTCGCGTGGCAAGCCGATGGCCGTCGGTGGCTTCAATTCGCAGAGTGCCGCCAACGCTGCGCAGGTGGATGCCGGTGAGCAGCATCTTGCTGGCGTCGGTCGCCACGGCAGGCATCACGGCAGCCAATGCGCCGGAGAGGTCCACAGGAGCGCCTGCAGCAGCATCCACGGCAGGCAATGCGGGGAAGTCATCCGCAGAGGCCACTGAGAGGCTGTAGGAGCCGCTTGAGGCGGTCAGCGTGACCCGTGCGCCATCAACGGCCAGCGAGAGCGCCTCAGAGCCGTCCAGGCGGCCTGCGATGTCCGCCAGCAGCCGATGCGGCACGACGGTGGCTCCAGGCACCTCTACGGCGGCGGTGATGCTGGTGCTGATGCCGAGGTCCAGGTCGTAGGCAGTGACGCGCAGATGGCCATCAGCGGCCTGCAGCAGCACACCCGACAGGATCTGATGCGTGCGGCCGCTGCCGACAGCACGCGAGACAAGTCGGAGCGCGTGTGAAAGTTCAGATTGTGCGACGAGGATTTTCATTGAGCGGCTTCGGTGAGTGCGGAGATGATCTTGTCGTAATCGGCCTTGAATGATGCAACCAGATCCATGGGGATGGGTTGCTGATCATCTTGTGCATTGTCGCGGATCGCGCAAGCGTAGGCGAGCGCATGATCCATGGCGTCACTGAGCCGGTTGATGACCGGCGTCTGCTTGGCGGGAATGTTGATCAAGTCGTGTGATGACATACGCAATGAGATGCTCGACATGTTGCTGACGCAAATCACCACGCATGTAGGTGGTGGCATCAGACACGAGGCGATGGTAGCCGGAGACGGTGAGCCGTGGCAATGCAGGGCTTAACGCTCTGTTGCGAATGAGCTGGGCTCTGGTGGTCGCCGCAGCTGCCGCCTGTTGGTCTAGGGCAGCGATGTCTGACGGCTGAAAACGAACCTTGACTTCTTGCATTTTGAGAGCGGACGCAAAAATTGAGTCAGTGACTGGGTTTTGGGCGGAGGCGGACGCAAGTTGCAGTTGGGCGGACGCCAAACCACTTGCAAACACTAGGCGGACGCAAAATCGGCCTTTTCCTACCCCCCCCCTATGTAACCACATGTTCACCCTGTTACATATCTGTCCATTCTCTATAGGCGTTTGTATACCCCTATTTGCGTCCGCCCAAGGAAAAGACAGTCATAGCAAGGGAGTTTGCGTCCGCCTTTGCGTCCGCCAAGGGTGGTAGCGGACGCAAGTTGCGTCCGCCAACTGCCTCACCATGCGTCCAGCCTGAGACCCATGAGCAAACGGTCTCGACTCTTGCCGACTCTGGCGGACGCAAGTTTCGGGAAGATCTGCCGCAACGCAGGCGCCAGAAGTCGTGCCGCCTTGACCGTCCGATCAGCTGGCGGATCGACCAACCACCGGTCTCGATCGTCCAGGTAACCCTCCTCCCGGTACCAACCGAGCAGTGCATCCCATACACGTTTGACCGCAACCTGAGAGCCTTCCTCATACGTCAATCCAACCGCATCGCAGAACTCCCAGAGGTGGCAGCTGGCGCGACGGACATCCTCCATGGCCTGCCTGCCGGAGCTGTAGTCGATGCCATCGCTCATGCTGAGCGCCATACCTTCAAGCAGCCAATTCAGGAATGCTGGGCATATCTGCTGCTGGATGAATGATGGGTCATCCTTTAGCCGTGGATCGGCCTGAATGTGGCTCGCCTCCGTTGGCGTTGCCATGAATGTCTTCGAAAACCGGAACACGTGAAACCGTGTCTCGATGGCCACCTGATCGCCGGAAAGCGATGGATCCTTGTTCAGGTTGAAGACAAACAGGGCTGATGGGACAAACTGCGACTCCTGCACGCCTTTCAGCTCATAGGACAATTCCTCGCCACTGATTGCGGCCTTAAGTGACTGCAGGTTGTCAATGTGGACAAACTGACTATTCTCGCTCGACCAGTTGACCGAGGCATCCCGCAGCGGAGCGATGGGAAATTTTCGGCCTTGGTCGTACTGGCGGAAGTCAGCAAGGGTGCAGGATGTGAAGTTACGACTGCCGAGCGTGTCGCGCAGTGCGGTGCGGATGGTGTCCTTGCCGTTGGAGCCAGCACCGATCATCAGCACAGCACGCGGCCTGCCACGAGTGGCGCGGTACTTTGACAGATCAAGACCGCTGCCAAGGATGCGTTGGAGGGTGTCGCGGTCACCAGGCTCTACTGCCTCGAGCAGGCGCCAAAGATGCTGTGAGTTGGCGGCAGGGTCGTAGTTGTAAGCGGTGACGTAGGTGAAGGCGCTGTCTGGGCTGTGCGGCTCGAATGTGACGTCCAGCTTCTTGCCAACCCAGGACCACGAGATCACGCCATTGGCGCAGTTGATGGCATTGGCTGGGTTGACTGCCACGGGCTCCAGCAGGCGCCGCATCCACGACAGGGCCTCATCGACGTATTTCGGGCGCTTCCATGGGTGGCATTTCTCGCCGCTGCGGGCATCCACCACATAGAGCATGGACAGCAGCCGGGCGATGGATGGCGCCAGCTCCTCGTCGGTGGTCGGCTGGTAATGAGTGCCACACCATCGATGGAGAACACCATCAACGCAGATCCATCGGGTGGTTGGGTAGTCGAAGACATAGCGAACGGCCATGTCGAGCCATTCGGTATCGGTCTTGTTGTAGAGCTGGCAGTTGATGGCATCAGAGCTTGCCGCCTCTGGCTCTTGCGGCTGACTGCGTGCAGGTGTCGGCGGCTGCCAGCCGTAATGCCGCGCCCAGTACCAGAAGGTACCAGCGCCGATGCGATCACCACCAGATGCGGCGATCTGCTCCAGGCCTTGCCATTGCGGGCTGTGCTGCTGCATCAGGCTGATGGCCTGATCGACGTTGCCGCAGGCCTGAATCAGCCCCCAGAAGATGTTCCGGTAAATGTGATAGGTGCCGGTGCCGGGCTGCCGTGGTGGGATGGCCGCGAGCGCCTCTCGGATCTCATCAATACCGCGATCGGCGTGTTCGGTGTGCCTGCGGGCTGGTGCCTCGTGTTGGTAGTAGGCCTCAGACGGCAAGGCTGACTCAATGGCGGAGACGGGATAGTGAGTGCCGCTGCAGGACACGATGCGGCATTGCTCGCCGAGGCTGCCGTCTGCGCCGGCGTGGTAGGTGCCCGGCAGCCGCATGACGCGTGCGGCGTTCTTGATGCTGCGGTCTGCGTCGCAGTACTCGAGCAGGCGAGCCTGCACCAGCCCCCAATGGGCAGGCGTGATCGGATCGGTCAGCACCCAGTAGTTGTGGATCGACTTGCCGCCGGTGTCGATCTGGATCGTGGGTTCTGGCAGCTTGAGGTCCTGCCATGCGGTCAGCTGCCAGTCCTTGGGACGATCGTCCCATTCGGCGAAGAAGGCGCGGCAGGTGGTGATCTCGGCATTGGTGTCACCGCCATCGTTGATGACGACATAAACGCCGCGGCCTTCGGACTGCCATTCAGTGATCAGGCGCTTGCTGCTGCCACCTTTGCGGCCCTTATCGGTTGCCTTGCCTGGGTGGTCGGCGTGGAGGAACGCCCGCAGCCTGATGGCGCCAGCAGGTTTCCCGAGCACGGCGATGAACCGCCGCGCCTCGTCAAAGTCGATCTCCTTCATGCCTGTTCACGTGTCGCGGTGGCTGGCAGCACGCCATCACGGTGGAACCGGATCGACTGATCAAGCAGTAGCCGGATGGCAGCACTCCGGGAGATGGTGTCACCACGCCAGGAGTCCAACCACTTCAGCTGGTTAGGCGCAAGGCGCAACGGGATGGGTCGAGCTAATGGCATCGGCTGACGGGCTGTCTTGACAAGCGTATACGGTTAGTCTACGGTGGTAAAACCTGACACTGGCCATGGCCTACCAAGACTTCCTAGATCAGAAATCCACTGCATGCCCTGCTGTTGGCTTTGACCCGGATGAGTTCACGGCGCCGCTGTTTCCATTTCAGCGCGACATTGTGACCATGGCCTGCCGCGTTGGCAGGTTTTGCATCTGGGCTGACTGCGGCATGGGCAAGACCGCCATGCAGTTGGAATGGGCACATCAGGTGCATCAACACACTGGCGGCAACGTGCTGGTGCTGGCGCCGCTTGCGGTGGCGCATCAAACCGTGCGCGAGGGCGCCAAGTTCGGCATCCCATGCGCCTTTGCTGCAACGCAATCCGACGTGCGCGACGGCATCACGGTCACCAATTACGAGAAGCTCAGCCACTTCGATCCAGCTGCTTTTGATGGCGTGGTGCTAGACGAGAGCAGCATTCTCAAGGCGTACACCGGCAAGATCCGCAATCAGATCATCGAGTCGTTTGCGCAGACGCCATTCCGATTGGCCTGCTCTGCCACGCCTGCGCCGAACGATCACATGGAGCTTGGCAACCATGCTGAGTTCATCGGCGTGATGACTCGCACTGAGATGTTGGCCATGTTCTTTGTGCACGACGGTGGTGATACCGCCAAGTGGCGCATCAAAGGACACGCAAAAAGCAAGTTTTGGGAATGGGTCTGCAGTTGGGCAGTGACCATTCGCAAGCCGTCGGACCTCGGCTATGACGACGGCAAATTCATCCTGCCGCCACTGGAGATCAAGGACTGCACCGTTGAGACGCCACGCGAAGCGATGGCTGACGATGCTGGCCAGATGGCGTTGTTCGCCATGGAAGCCCGTACATTGAGCGATCAGCGGCATGTCCGTAAGTCATCGCTTCAGATGCGCGTCAACGCAGCCGCTGAGCTGGCAAATGCAAGCACTGAGCAATGGCTAATCTGGTGTGATCTCAACGATGAGTCAAAGGCGCTCACTGCTGCCATTGATGGTGCTGTTGAGGTGTCAGGCAGTGACAGCGATGAGCACAAGCGCCAGGCGGCGATTGACTTTCAGGATGGCAAGATCCGCGCACTCGTCAGTAAGCCCAGCATCTTCGGATTCGGCCTCAACTTTCAAGGATGCCACAATGTCGCTTTTGTTGGATTGTCCCATAGCTACGAGGCTTTTTATCAGGCGATCCGCAGGTGCTGGCGCTATGGGCAGGAGCATCCGGTCAATGCTCACATCATTTATGACGTGGGTGAAGGCCGCGTGATTGAGAACATTCGACGCAAGGAAACAGACAGCATCGCAATGGCTGAGTCAATGGTCACCATCATGAAGCAAACCACCATGGAGCAACTCAAAAAGATCCAGCGCCAGGTTGCGCCGCACATCACCGAGCACAAGTCCGGTGACAACTGGGATCTGTACATGGGCGACTGCGTTGAGAGCATCAAGCAGCTCGACAGCAACTCCATCCACTACAGCATTTTCAGCCCGCCATTCGCATCGCTTTATACCTATTCAAACAGCGACCGCGACATGGGCAACAGTCGCAATGATCAGGAGTTCTTCGATCACTTTGTTTTCCTGGCCAAGGAGCTGCATCGGGTGATGATGCCCGGCAGGCTGATCAGCTTTCACTGCATGAATCTGCCCAGCAGCAAAGAGCGCGACGGCTTCATCGGCGTGAAGGATTTTCGCGGTGACATGCTGCGCATCTTCCAGGCTGCTGGCTTTGTATTCCATAGCGAGGTGTGCATCTGGAAAGATCCGGTCACCGCCATGCAGCGCACCAAAGCGATCGGCCTGCTGCACAAGCAGATCCGCAAGGATTCTGCCCTGAGCCGCCAGGGCATCCCTGACTATTTGGTCACCGTGCGCAAGCTGGGCGACAACCCCGAGCCATGCGCCGGACCATTCACTGAGTTTGCCGGCGAGAATCCTCCCGCCAAGACCGGCGATGCAATCAAGGACAGCATCAACATTTGGCAGCGGTACGCCAGCCCCGTCTGGATGGACATCAACCCATCGGACACACTGCAATACCGCAGCGCCCGCGCCAATGAAGATGAGCGCCACATTTGCCCACTGCAGCTGGAGGTGATCCGCCGCGGGCTGCAGCTGTGGAGCAATTTAGGGGATCTGGTGCTGTCGCCGTTTGCCGGCATCGGCAGCGAGGGTTACGTCAGTTTGCAAATGCAACGCCGGTTCGTTGGCTTTGAGCTGAAGCCCAGCTACTTCAACTGCGCTGCGAAGAACCTTGCCATGGTTGAATCGGTCCAACAGGGGGAACTGGTTTGAACCTCCGCCCCTACCAGCAACAGCTGATCACCGACATCCGCCTGCAATACCAAATGGGCAGGCGTGCGGTGCTAGCGGTGCTGCCAACCGGCGGCGGCAAGACCGTGTGCTTCAGCCACATCGCCCAATCCGCTGCCCGCAAAGGCAACCGCACGTGCATCTTGGTGCATCGTGCGGAACTGCTGGATCAGGCCAGCCGCAGCCTCAGCGGCATGGGTGTCACGCATGGCTGCATCCGCGCAGGTCGCAGCATGGACCTGAGCCATGCGGTGCAGGTTGCCAGCGTGCAGACATTGGCCCGCAGGCTGCACAAACTGCCTCGGGACTTCTTTCAGCTGATCGTGGTCGATGAGGCGCACCACAGCAATGCGGGAACGTGGGTGCAGGTGATCGAGCATTTCCGATCAGCGCACCTGCTAGGGGTGACGGCGACGCCATGCCGTGGAGACGGACGCGGCATGGGCGAGTGGTATGAGGCGATGGTGGAGGGTCCGAGTGCTGCATGGCTGACGGACAATGGATTCCTGGCGCGTGCACGCGTGCTGGCACCGCCGGGCTTCGACACCGCCGGAATACGCAAGCGGATGGGTGACTTCGACACTCGTGAAGCCGAGCAACGCGTCGGCACGATCATGGGCGATTGCCTGAGCCACTACCGCAAACACCTGAGCGGTCAGACGGCGATCGCGTTCTGCTGCTCAGTGGCCCATGCCGAGGCCGTGGCAGCACTATTCATGGGCGCTGGTATCCCATCTGCCAGCATTGACGGCAGCATGGATGGCGCCACACGTCGCGACCTGCTGCAGGCCCTCGGCACTGGTCGGATCAAGGTGCTGACTTCGTGCGCTCTGATCGGTGAAGGCGTGGACGTGCCCTCGGTCGGCGGTTGCATCCTGCTCAGGCCAACCCAGAGCGTGAGCCTGCACCTGCAGATGATCGGTCGGTGCCTCAGGCCATCACCAGGCAAGACGGCGGTCATCCTTGACCACGTGGGCAACACCCTGCGACTCGGGCACCACCTGGAACCACGGGAATGGACGCTGCAGGGAATCGCCAAGCGCGACCGCTCTGCAGCCCCCAGCGTGAAGGTGTGCCCGCAGTGTTTCGCCGCCATGGCCAGCCAGGTGTGGCAGTGCTTGGAGTGCGGCCATCAGTTTGCGCCGGAGGTGCGGGAGCTGCAGCAGGTGGAGGGGGAGTTGGTTGAGCTTGGCGCCCGTGAACGCAAGCGCGAGCAGGGTGGGGCGCAATCGCTGCAAGACCTGATCGCATTGGGTCAGCGCAGGGGATACAGGAAACCACGCGGCTGGGCTGAGCGGGTGTATCAGGCCAGACTGGCGAAGAGGCATGGCATTGCGTGACCGAGCAACAGATCCAGCAGCACATCCGCCTGGCGTTGAGCCGCGGCCCGGTGCGCCTGTACCGCAACAACACCGGCACGCTGCGGGATCAGCATGGCCGCCCGGTGAGCTTCGGACTGTGCAAGGGCAGCGCCGACCTGATCGGCTGGACAACGCGCACGATCACGCCGGACATGGTTGGGCAGCAGGTGGCGGTGTTCACCAGCATCGAAGTGAAGACCGCAACCGGCAGGCTCCGTCCCGAGCAGCGGCAATGGTTGGAGGTTGTGCAGGCCGCTGGCGGCATTGCTGGTGTCGCCAGGAGCGTGGAGGATGCGCAGGGGTTGACCATGGTTGACGGTGGTGGTATTGTTTCCAAGTCGCCAGCGATGGCGGCGATCCACCGCACCTAGACAGATGAATACACTCGCAACCCAGTTGCAGGAACTGGCCACGACGCTCAACACTGCTGAGCAAGTGGTCACGGCATTCCAAGCGCTGCGGGATTTCTGCTCTGAAGAGCAGTGGGACGAGCTGTGCAGCTCGGGGCCACTCTCTGATCTGCTGGATGCCTGCAGCGATCTGGAATCCGACCTGGGACGGTGATGCACTGGCCCGCCTCGGCGGGCTTTTTTATTGCTCAGCGGTCGGTCCTGCCCGTAAGGATGGACGCGGTGCTGCGGTCGCGGTGGCCGCATCTGAAACCGTATCGGAGGCCGCTCCCAATGGTTGACCATGGTTGCTAGCGGTGGTATTGTTTGAGCAAGCCGGACGAGCCGGCACCCCACACCGAGAACCATGAACCTGATTCAATTCGGCTACGACAAAGATCCCGAAATCTGGCAGCGCGGTTACGCCCGGTCGGATTGGAGCCTCACAGCACTGGAGGACCCTCGCGGCTATGGCTGGCAAATCTGCGATATCTACGGCAATTGCTCTGGATACATGACGAAAGACGATGCACTGGCTGCCCTGCAACCAGCCTGACCACCCACGGCCCGCCGGAGCCCATCCGGCACCATCAACTCCACACCAAGAACCATGACCACCGAGACCATCGCCTTAATCCTTGCCCTGCTGATGCTGCCTCTGGTGGTACTGCTGTGGGCAACTGAGACCACCGAAGAGCGCGCCGTGCGCCTGCGTCGCAGCGGCTGGAGCCAGCGGCGGATTGCTGAGCACATGGGCATCAGCCGCAGTCGCGTTCATAGGTTGACCATGGCTGCATAGGGTGGTATTGTTTAGGGACAGGAGGCGAGAGCTTCCACCCCACCCCGAGAGCCATGACCGCCTTCACCGCCACCAGCAACCTCGACTACGCCGAGCGCATCGGCTCCGTCTACACCGCCATCATCGACAGTTACTGCGCAAACGACAACGCCTACTGGCCCAAGGAAATCGAGCGCACCGCTCTGGCCTGCCCCGTTGACGCTCGCGTCCAGCGACTCGACGCGATCTACGCCGCAGCCTGACTCGACTCGGCCAGCCGGAGCCGCACCCAATCCGGCATCATCCCAACCCTGAGAGCTATGAATCCCTGGATCAATCGCGCTGCGGTTTTCACGTTGATTTTTGCAGCATGGGCAATGGCGTATGACATCGGTAGAGACAACGCCATCGCCGGTCACCATCAATCCTGTCAGCAACAACTCAAGCCATGAACGACTCCGACATTTACTGGACCTTCGAGACCGCTGTTCAATACGGCGGCGGATTCTTCCAACAGCTCGGCATGGCCGGGCTGAAGGCTGATCCGGGCAACAAGCGTCGCATCCTTGCGGCATTCCCGGAGATGGTCGCCACCTACGGCACCGCCAGCAAGCTGCATCGCCACCTGCGTGATGGTGTGGCGGCATGACCAGCAACGCCGATTATCACGCCGATCCAGCGATCAGCGCCAGCCACCTCCATGCCGTGGCTGCCAGCCCATACCACTACTGGAGCCGGTTCCTCAACCCAAGTCGTCCGCCGTCGGTGCAGACCGCAGCGATGAAACTGGGCAGCCTCGTGCATTGCGCCGTGCTGGAACCTGACGAGCTGGCCAAGCGCTACGGCATCTGTCTACCCCGCAACACCAAAGCCGGTAAGGAGATGGCCGCCGAGATGGAGGCCAGCGGCATTGAAGCCGTCACTGCCTCCGACATGGAGCAGGCCATGGCCATGGCTGGTGCGGTGCGGCAGCACCCCTACGCTGCAGCGCTGCTGTCCAATGGCAAGGCTGAGCAGAGCTTCTGGTTTGATGATGCGCAATCCGGTCTGCGGTGCAAGTGCCGCCCGGATTGGCTTTATCGCTCGACGGTGGTTGATCTCAAGACCACCACGGACGCCAGCCCGGCAGCCTTTGCGCGATCCGTCGCATCCTTCCGCTACCATGTTCAAGCCAGCCATTACCTGGCGGGCACCTTCGCCAAGCGGTTCCTCTTCATCGCGGTGGAGAAACAGTATCCGTTCTGCGTCGCGGTCTATGAGCTTGACACGGAGGCGATGAAAGCAGGCGAGACGCTACGGCGCCAGAACCTGCAGACCATTGCCGACTGCCGCGCCATTGATGAATGGCCCGGCTACAGCACCACCTGCGAAACACTGCAGCTGCCCAACTGGGCGCTCAGTGCCACCCCAACCATGACCTCCGATGACTTCTAGCCTTGCGCTCTGGACTCCAGAGCAGACCCAACTGATCAGCACCACCATCGCGCCTGGTTGCAGCGCCGATGAGCTGCGCCTGTTTGCCTATGCCTGCCAGCGGACTGGCTTGGATCCGTTTTCGAAGCAGATCTACGCCATCAAGCGCGGCGGCAAGATGACCATCCAAGCCGGCATCGACGGCCTGCGCAGCATCGCCGAGCGCACTGGCCAGCTCGATGGCTCGGAGACGTATTGGTGTGGCGAGGATGGCCAATGGGCTGATGTGTGGCTTGGCAGCAAGCCGCCTGCTGCAGCCAAGACGATCATCCACCGCAAAGGTGCCAGCCATCCATTCGTCGGTGTGGCGCGGTTTGCCGACTACAACGCCGGCCAAGGCCTGTGGTCGAAGATGCCTGCCGCGATGATCGCCAAGTGCAGCGAGGCCCTCGCGCTCCGCAAGGCATTCCCTGCTGACCTCTCAGGCGTCTACAGCACCGACGAGATGGAGCAGGCGATCGAGCCTGTTACCGTGACCACCACCGCCGCCGCAGCACCGGCACTGCCTGCCAAGGCTGGTGATGCGAAAGTGTTTGCAGCTGGTAAAGCCGCGATCGCCAAAGCTGACAGCCTGACCAAGCTGGAGGAGGTCACGGCACGGATGGAGGCTCGCAAGGATGATCTGAGCGATGAGCAGTACCGGCAACTATTGACGCTTGCTTGCGAACGTGAAGACAAGCTGACAGCACAAGTCGCGGAGGCTGATCCCTTTGACGACTGAGCCGTACCTGACCACTGATGAGCTTGCAGCCCGATGGGGTATCAAGCCATCAACGGTAAAGAACCAACGAGCACGCGGCATTGGGCCGTATTACTACACGATGCCACGTATGGCCACACCAATCAGCACCCCACGCGTCCGGTATCCGCTTTCACAAGTCCTGGCCTTTGAAGAGGCCAACAACATCACACCACTGAATCCATGAGCCTTTACGCATCTGGCATTGTTCGCATCATCACCGACCCTCAGCTCCGCGCCTTTGACAGTGGCACCATGGTCTGCAATTTTGCAGGCGGCATCCAAGAAGGAAAGGACAAGCAGGGAAATTGGATCAACAATGCCATCGACATCGAGGCATGGGGCAAGTCGGCTGAGGTGATCACCGACAAGTGCAGCAAAGGCGACTCGATCATGGTGACCGGCAGCATCCGCCGCCAGGAGTGGCAGGACAAGGAAACCGGCGCCAAGCGCAGCAAGCACATCTTGAGCGTGCAGCGGTTTGAGTTCCTGCCGCGTGGTGCTGCTGCCACTGAGGAGCCGTTCTGATGGATCTTGAAGCCACCTTCAAACAGTGGTGGGAGGCGTCTTACGGGCGCCCTCCCGGCACCCATGCCGTCATGACCCATGCGGCCTTCGCTCAATACATCCTCGACAACCATGAACGATCCAGTGAACCATCCTGCCCATTACACGCAGGGGAAGATTGAATGCATTGATGCCATCCGTGCAGCGTTGACCCCGGAGGAGTTCCGGGGCTTCTGCAAAGGCAATGCGCTGAAGTACATCTGGCGCGAGCAGCACAAAGGCGGCGCTGAGTCATTGCTCAAAGCGCAGTGGTATCTAGACCGACTTCTCGTCAGCCAGATCAGCTGATGCGACTCTGGCACCTTCTGGCCCTGGCCTTAGGTGCCAAGGCGCACAGCAACAACCGTATCGCTGATCGCGTTGCGCTTATCCGCTTTTTGATCTTTCTCTCTTACTTGGTGACCAACATGTTTATCATCGCTGGCGTTATGAGGCATTGGAATGGCTGACTACAAAGCAACGCCTGAGCAGTGGGACGCCCTGGAGAAATGCAGCCACGCATGGCCCGGCTCATGGGGTCCTTGCATCCTCGAACTCCGCGCCAGAGTCGAGGCGTTGGAGGCTGCGCAGCCCAAGCAGATCATTCAAGAAGAGCTGGCCAAGTTGCTTGCGCAGCCTGCACCAGTTGTTCCATTGACAACTGCTAGCGCCTGTTCGTTGGTGGAACGGGTGGCCGACGGGATCAGCAAGCCATTACAGCTGACGCCGGAACAAGCGCAGCAGATTAGTGATCTGCTTGCGCCAGAGCCGCGACGCAACCATCCGGCCAAACCAGATAGTTCGCTGGTGGAGCGGGTGAGCTGCGCCATTGACGGGCAAATCAACCCTGACCAATGGCTGCACCAAGACGCTGCCCGCGCCGCGATCCGTGAGGTGGCGGCGTGGATGACCAGCAACCCCGATGTTTACTTCCCGCCTGCACTTGTCTTTGCGCTTGAACAGGAGGCCGAGCGATGAGCTGGTTCCCGATTTTTGGCGCTGGCTTTTTGGCTGGTTGGTGGATGTGCGTTGCTACCTGGCCCCGCGACCGGCCCCAGGGAGAGCCGCCACTGAGGTTGCAACGCACCGTGCAGGGCCTCAATTGGCCCGCAACCATAGGTGATTTCACCCTTATGGGTCCAGTCAACAACAAAGGCGCCTGGCGTTGGTATGAGCGCCATCACAACGGCACTATTGAACGCATCAAAGTTGACCACCAATTGCGCCCCATTTATCAATGACCCACCCACTTACCCCACCGCTGGAGCTGGTGCAGCAGTGGCTTGGCGAGTTTTTTGGATGCACTGTTAGCGGTGAGCTGAGTGATTCAGAGCGTTTTCTTGCCAACCGCGCCGCCCAATGGGGAGCCGATCAGGAGCTGGAAGCGTGCCTCAGGTTGGTTGAAATTGATGCTGGTGAGGACGCTTATGACTTCTCTCGCTACATCCGCGCCGCCCGCCGCCCCAAGCCGCCGAGCTTGAAGAAGCAGGCGCTTGCAATCCTTGCAGGCGTTGCGGTTCACGAGCTTTACGGCGGTGCAACAACTGATAACCGCCTGTCCGCAGATGACATG
>Ga0214917_10000648_pt1 | contig 45194 bp, 50 predicted proteins | sample LL_1208_BB_MetaG_FD_177983 | JGI IMG/M metagenome (GOLD analysis project Ga0214917, IMG submission 177983) | Freshwater microbial communities from Lake Lanier, Atlanta, Georgia, United States - LL_1208_BB | ecosystem: Environmental > Aquatic > Freshwater > Lake | place: USA: Georgia | collected... | reverse complement strand
ACGCTATGAGAGACAGAGGGCATCTGGCAGACGTTCATCACGACGCTCTCAACGCGCTTCGATTCGACTTGCATTCTCACGACGACGACCGAGTCCTCATCGATTATCTTCGCCATTACATTCTTGACTGCAAACACGGCGTTCCTTTGTTGTCCGCCGCCGTTGGCCGCGGTCTCCTCCACTTCACCGAGTTCCTGCTCGATCATGGAGGCTACGACCTCACTTATCGCAACATGTTTTTCATGTCGCCATTGGAGGACGCCATCTATAATGGCTACGCTGGCATCGACTTGACGCCAATGCTCCAACTCTTGATCGCGAGGGGCGCACTCGTTCCCGACAAGACCGGTTATAGAGGATTCGATATTCTCCAATTCGCCCTCAATGTCTGCCCTTACAATCCACGCATACTAGAGTACGTTGAGATCCTCTTGACACACGGCGCACGACTGAATTACCCTCTTGACACCAATTTCTTCACCATGAGACGAAACGAACCTCCCATTCTCGAGGCCATGTTCTTGCTCCTCGTCCACTACGGCTTTGATCCTCTCTTCGCTGACAAGACCGGCAAGACATTGCTGGACAAATATTATTACAACAAACCACTATTCTCTTTTCTTTGTAACATCGGATTTCATCAAACTTGTTGAGCAGCGAACCTCACCGCACCTATTATATTAAAACAAAACACTCTTGTTGTTGCCTTTGTTTAAATTACTTTCATTAACAATTAACCTAATTTTCCAACTTTCTCTTTACTCCTTACTCTTACACCATCGGCTTTCTCTTCCATCCCACCCCGCCATCTGGCAATGCAAATCCAATATCCTCTGGACACACCTGCAAATCAGCTATCACCGGCGGTAAAGACAAACACTCCAAGCCACGCGGCAATGCCGGGCGCAATGCTTCCACCAACGCCTCCTCTTTGAAACGGCTCAGAAACTTCCATTTTGCATCCAGACCGGACACAAATATTCCTGGCACAATGCAATCCTGCAACACTGCGTAATTCTCTGGCTGATACACAAAACGCGAATGCACATTCACAAACACAGAGTGAAAGTTATCCTCTGATTGAATACCCTCGTAATCCGGAAACAATTTGGCTGTGAAGCAGTTTTCCGCAAAAGTGTACTTCCAAATCTGCTTCTCTACGAATTGCTCTCTGCTCATCATCGCATCCTCTATTTCAGGTTCTTCACACGATTCTCCTGGATATTTCACAGACACCTTTGCGTACTTGTACCCGATCGCTTCCAGTGACTTTTCCATCTTCTGTTGGTCCAGAGGATATTGCGTCATCACCTTTGTTCCAGCCACCGCAACGCGCAGGTCCGGAAGAGGCAGCTCAAAACTTAGACGCACATGGCAACCCTGGATACAAAACGCTTTGGTTGCCGCATCCAATTGATAGACGTATCCCACTCTTGCCAGCGCGTTCCTTATCAATTGGATGTGCGTCTCGAAACTCGCATAGTCCATTATACCCAGGACCACATGGACCGACCTTTCCTCGTTGTCAAACAGAGACGACATTTTCAACACTTTTATGCTGTCGATGTTATTGGTTATTGATGGTTATCGATTTATGCCAAATCACTGCTCATTCGTCTTTCTCATTTACAAACACAAAACACATTCACATTCCATTCCTCTTTCCAATGCACGCAATTTGGACCCCCACGTACGCGCGACATTTATAGCCACACATATTTTACGTACGCGCGACATTTATAGCCACACATTTCTTGTGTTTATGTTATCCTTTCTCTGTCCCTCCCTCCGGTCGGGGAGTCGGCCATATGTTAGTTCGTTGGAATTTTGTTAGAATTTTCATTTTCCAAAAAGGTACCAGTTTTCTCTCTTCCTTGTCTGCAAACTCATTTCGTTCCACTTTCAATGCTTTTTGGATTTCTCATTTTCTAACAATTTTTTAACTTTCTAACACTTGTTCCTCGAAAAAAAATTGAAACACCCTTTTTGCAATGTCTCTCTGAAACTTCATCAAATCCCTTACACAAACACAAAGAAAAATGACCGACTTCGTCAAGGTTAAAAGCCATGAACAGCTGTTTCTTCAGCATCTCATCTCTGCACTTCAAGATGAAGAATATCTTGTATGGGACTCCTACTTCGAAACTGCATCCTGGCGACATATTCAGAAAGTGTACAAGATAAGACGTGTCGAAGTGTTGCGTATCGCCATGCATTCCTTTCGCAATTACCCAGAGAGTCTTCACAATTCAGATCTCGAAAATCTCTTGTATTGTGCCGTTCGATGCAACAGTGTGGGCTTCGCAAGGTTCCTTCTCGATTTTTGCGGAGACAGCATCGATTTAACGAAGAAGTTTCATTCCTTCTCGAACGAATATTCTGGGCTGATATTGGATGTCGCGTTGACTTTCCATTTCAGAGATCACCGGATACCTTTTGAGCTTATGCAGCTATTGATCGACAAAGGAGCACCTGTAACCACAATCTTTGAAACCCTTTTTTATCTGCAATTTGTCGGCTGCTATGATATCGGACTTTCGAATTATTCGCTCAGCCTACTCAAGTTCCGCGAGGTCACTCAGTTTTTCTTGGACAATGGCATCCGTACTACTCACGACATCAGAGGAACTCCTGTTTATTTGTTGGACTTTTTCCTCCATTTTGTGGAGACAACATGTCAGGATGCGTTAGATTTCATAGTCGATGTGGTCCATCTCTTGCTCCTCTATGGATTCAATCCTCACCGTGTTGTGAGAAGCACTGGAGAAACTTGGGCTGAGGTGGTGATTGAATCGGACGAAGAGAGGACGGAGTTCGGGCTTCAAAGAAGATTTGATTTTTTATTGGAACATGTGAACTGAGTCAATATTTCATACTTTCATTTATAATTTTTTAAAATTAAATTTTAAAAAAAATCAATCAATGTTTCAGTTTCAAACAGTCTTTGTCAAAAATAATTCACGCTTTTTCTTTCCCAAATAGGAACCTTTGGAACGTACGAATTCCATCTCTTCTGGCTCGTTTTCTTTTTCGTTTTCTTTTTCCTCTTCTCTTTCCTCTTTTTTTTCCACTTCTTTTTCTATTGTCTTCCTCTTGACATTCTTTTGGTGAGGAAATCGACCCGTCTCGGCTTCATAAAAAGTGGCTCGCAATTGCGTGAGAACGGTTTGGCCGCTTCCCAAAGAATAGAACTGGTTGGAACCTTCTAGTGCAGAGCAAACGTATACCAAAAGTGTTTTGCATTTACGCATCGGAACGAACGACAAAGCACAACGTAAGTAATTCGTGTATATCAACAAATACTCCTTCTCATCTTCGCGTAGAGGAGCAACGTATCTCTCCTCCAGCACTTTTTGCACGATTGGTCCATATCGCTGATCAAAAGACGCCATGTCCAGATCCTCGTTGCGGCTACTATTGTGTCGGAGCAGAACTAGAGATGCTGTCCAAATTTCGCGAATATGGTTGCGGATTTGTATCTGTTCTTCTTTGATGGTGGAAGGGAATGCTTCCCTCGGCATAAACTCTCTGAGTTTGAGGAACATGGCTGAAAAACTCGTCTCTCGCTGTGCCCAGACAAGCAAGTCGCGAATATGTGGTCGGATCCAAGGCAGACCGTAGAAGTGCACACGATTCTTGCCCAAGATGTCAAGGACCTCGTCCACTGTTCTGCCAGTGATATCATCCGGAGTTCCGTATCGATGGCGAAAGTAGTCGATTCTCATTTGGTCGAAGTAAACCGACAGGTCGGAGAAAGCACGTTCGTCGAAAAATGTCAACATTCTAAGGTGGGAATTTGATTCTGATTTGGTTTTGAATTCGAATTTTTTGACAGATTCTTTTTTCAATTTTTTTTGTCAAATTAGGAGCCAGGAATCCAGACGTGCGCGCGATTTTGATTGAAAAAAAAAATTGAAATGGCGGACTGGGAAAACCCCCCAAGAAATTGGAAGCAAAGAAAATCGAAAATCGAAAAAAAACAATGAAGCGAAGTCGCGATTACTATTCAAGCACATCATCATGTACCCCTCAACAGAGTCCCCAGATTTTGGGAACCCCGACGATGAGCAGAACACCGTCGTCTCCTCGCTCTATGAGTCCGCTCCATTTGCCCCCATCTGTTGTTGACCCTTCGTTGATCGATGACAATGACATGCAAATCGACGCACCACTTATGCCTTTTTCTATGCTTCCCTTGTCCTTTGCTGAACAGTCGAGAACTGTGATGCCTGTTGGTGACGGAACACTTCTTCCGATGGAATCACCTCCTTCCAGTCCTGAGACAAGACCCCCAATGTCAAGACCTCCTTCGATCTATCACACTATATTTTGCAATTTGGCGAGATGGAAGAAGGAAGAGGATACCAATGACGATAATAATGATAACAACAACAATGTCATGATTTTGAAGCGGCTTGATTACGAATACTAAGAGTAGTAGAGTTGTTGTTTCATTTTAATTTTTTAAAGATAAATGCATTTCATTTCAATCTAACAAATCTTGTTCGTCTTCTGTAAAAAAATATGGCAATACTTTTGGTAATCCAAGGGAAAACAAGTTCATATCATTATATTCAATGACCCATTGGTCACGTTCATGCATCGTCGGTGCATCCAATGTCAACAACGACGCCAAGTCACCAATGAGTCTTCTGGTGCATCGCTTGGAAATAGAGCCAAAGTTTGTTCGCACGGTTTTGAAGTTGCGTGCGAATTCTCCAAAGGTTCTTTTCCTTCCGTAATAGTACGGACCCACCATGTCTTCCAAGTCATCTTCTCTCATGAAGTCCTTCCACCACCCCGGTAATGGCTTCATCTCGATGTCGAGGATGGTGTCTGCACCAAATTCAAGAATATTATCAAGCAGATTGAAATAAGTTTGCATATAGTATGTGAACACATCAAAAATACTATATGAATAAGCATCAATGGTTCCAATCAAGAAGTTGGTGATGCTTCGAATCCAGCCTTCGTGGAAGTTGTAAAGTGTCGACTTTGCCATTTTTCACATGTGTGGATATGGACAAAAGCAACAAGAAGACAACGCGATGACAAATATTTTTTTTTTAATTTTAATGGTGAGTGAGTTGTGTGAAAATACACTGTAACAGACGAGCAAAGGGAAAAATCATTTCAATTTTTTTATCGATCTGTTAGGTCTGATGCGACGTGTCTTGGGTGTGCAAGCCGCCACAGGTCTCGTAAAAAAATATGAATGTCATAAGCAGTCATTGCGCGCAATTTGTTAGTATCAAAATGCAAGAGGAAATGATGGAAACAGTCAGGACCGCTGGCCTGGTCAAGCAAATCCTTGAAATAAGAAGGAACTTTTCGTCCCATGATTCTGTCATGAACGACGAGGCAACCGTATCCATGCATGCTTTCGTCGTCGATGATTGCTTGCTCAGCCATGGTATCTAACATTTTGCGGATCCAAAGAGGCAATGCTACTAGTGCCTCTCGATTGTAATCCGATTGAAACAGATTAAACCTGAAGTCCTGATAGGTGGCAAGCACATTTTGTTCCACTCGGCTGATATGGAATGCCATCTCTTGATCGATCATGCAAGCGACGTGCTGTTCCATAATGTCCTCGTCTTCGATCATTTTTTTTTCACACAAAACACAATGTTAGAGAGATTTTTTTGTGTGTTGACTGTGATTGTGAGATGCGAGAAAAATCATTTCAATTTTTTTATAAAAAAAATTGAATCGGATTGATGACGGGGTTTTGAAGTGAAAGTTCAACAGCAACCCGCAAATTCAAACACAAACATGGAAAAAGATAAGAAGAGTCCAGGGAAGCCTTGTTCCTATTGCAAGAAGCCTGGGCATATGCTTCACAACTGTCTGCGGTTACAGCGGCGCATCGAGAGACAGATTAGAGAGCAGCGTGAAAATAACTACATCATCGAGATGACGTCGAAGTACAGCAAGCATTGGTTCAATGATGTCGAAGGAACCGCGGACGACAGTGATTTGGCGCGAAAAATTCGCATGGAGTTCCTCATTAAAAACGATGAGAGGGATTGGAATGTCCTGGCCGAAATGATGCAGGCCAACCTTTTGCAATGGAATGACGATGCTGGATCCGAGCAAGAGTTCAAAAGTCTATGCGATTGTATTGAATATGAACGTCGGTTCATTGCCGAGGACAAGGATTATTGGAAAGAATTGGCAGCGATACAGGCATCGGTGGATGATGAATATTTATCGGATCTGAGTGATGAGTGAAGTGATTTATGAGTAATGAGTCTTTTATGTTTCCATCAAAATCAAAAAGGGTTGGACCTTTTTTGTTATTGCATTTTTCTTAAAAAAATTTAATTCAATTTCAATTTCAATTCAATTCAATTCAAAGTTTCATGTCATATTAAAAATATTAAAATTCATAATCTTCCTCTTCCAAGTCACTAACGTCGACATCCTCTTTTGCTTTGGCATTTGCCTTGGATGATGACTCTGCCAATTTCTTCTCTTCTCGATACTTGCGATCTTCGGCGTCTGAATCCTCACCGTCGTCGTCCTCGTCGTCCAAGTCATCCTCGTCGTCCTCATAATCAGAAGGAAGTTCCTTGATGGTGTTGGTGACTGGATCAAAGAGTCCCACTTCTTCTTTCGAGTCAGGGTCATACAGAATATTATCGGCGGTCTTCAAATATTTCTTGCCTTCAATGGTGACATAGACAGCTCGAATTGTCACCTTTTTTCCCTCTGGTTCCTTGGTCGGTTCGGTTTTGACCTTGGTCTCATTTTTGGTGTTGTTTTCGAACAGTCGCTTCAGTTCCATACGGTCTCTCTCTGCCTTTTCTTTGGCCGCCTTGGCTTTGGCTTCTGCTGCCTCTCTTTGCTTGCGCTCTTTTTCGGCTTTCTCTTCGGCCATTTTGCGCTCTCGCTCGGCTTTCTGTTCAGCAGCTTTGCGCTCCCTTTCCGCTTTTTGTTCAGCGAGCTTGCGCTCGCGCTCTTGTTTCTCCAAGGCAGCGCGTCGTTCCTTTTCGGCTTTTTCCTCTGCGATCCTGCGCTCCTTCTCAGCCTTGAGTTCGGCCGCTTCGCGGAGTTTGCGCTCTTTTTCTTCCGCCAGCTTGCGCTCCTTCTCAGCTTTTTCAGCTTTCTCCTCCGCGAGCTTTCTCTCCTTTTCGGCTTTCTCCTCTGCTAATTTGCGTTCTTTTTCAGCCTTTTGCTCTTGAAGCTTGCGTTCTCGTTCCGCCTTTTCTTCCGCGGATCGCTGCTGTTTCGACTTGTTAGCGTTGTCATCGTTGTCGATTTTTCTTTTTTTGGACGGAAGAACGATTTCCATGTCCAAAGCTTCGTCAACTGCAGTAGAAGCAAAATCCTCTCTTGCAGATGCTTGCAACATTTCGAAAACGTCATCCGATGCGGAGGAGGAATGAACATTTGGCAACGCGATAGGTTTCCTTGCAGCAGCGGCAGCAGCAGAAGCATGTCCAGGTTTCATTGGGCATTTTGCCAAGAAAACCTCAGCAGCTTGCGCATTGAAACCATATTCCGATGCGAGTGCATGAACGATGTCTTTTTGATAAGACTTGATCAGCGCATGGAGTTGGCTTTGGAAAACTGCGTCCATTTTTTCCCTTGTTAGTCAGAGTACATGTGGTGTGAAAGTTTTTCTGATTTTTTCCGTCCCTGAGAGGTATCCCGTTTTCCAAATCAATTTTTTTTTAAACGGTGGAAAATCTGGAATTTCGCAAAAAATGAAAAAAATCTGGAAAATCTGTGTTAGGTGCTGAAAAAAATGTTTCAAAGAGAACTTCAAAAACCTAACACCATCCAACATTACGAAAAACGAAAAAAAAACGATGCAAATACTTTGGTTGTTGCTGGTCCTGGTTGGCACAAACAGCATTGAGTTGAACATGCATGGGTGTCGGAACCATTGGTTACGAACTTATCTGCTGTGGAGGAAAACGGACAGCTACCTTGTGGTGCAGCGGACGCGGCGTCTACTATTAGAGCAATATCGGAAACTTCAGATCGAATATCACACTCGGTATGAAACACTCAGCGAAGAAGACAAAGCCATTGTGGATGCCATTTTCACATTGCTTTTTTGAAGATTCAAAAATCAAGGAATCAAGGGGATTAAAAAGAACACATTGATTGAAGCCAAGCAAAAATGGATCCTCCTTCGTCGATTCCCTGGGTGGAGAAGTACCGTCCATCGGACTTTGACGAAATCGTCTTGGATCCTCTGAACAAAACGATCCTCAAGACCATTTTGGACAAGTTGTACTTCCCCAACCTCTTGTTGTATGGCCCTCCCGGCACAGGAAAAACAACAACCATCATCAATCTCATCAACGCTTACCAAGACACCCTTCAACAACGGAACAAGGGACTGCTGATTCATCTCAATGCGTCGGACGAAAGAGGCATCGACACTATTCGCAATCAGATCAATCAGTTTGTGAACTCGAAATCTTTGTTCCATCAAGGAATGAAATTCGTCGTGCTGGATGAGGTGGATTACATGACAAAAAATGCACAACAGGCACTACGTTATCTCTTGCAAAGTTACAGTAGCGGAGTTCGTTTCTGTTTGATTTGCAATTACATCAGTCGCATCGATGAAGGGCTGCAGAATGAATTTTTGAAGCTGCGTTTCAATCAGTTGCCGCAAGAGGACATCATTCGCTTCCTTCGACGGATTGCACAGGCAGAGAATCTGTCCGTGTCTGACAAGACGTTGGAGCAGATTCAGCAAATGTTCCGCTCTGACATTCGTTCGATGGTGAACTTCATGCAAGCCAATGAATCTGCGACGCTGAAGAATGACGACGACGAAGTCGATGACGGCAAGGGGACATATTGTTGTGTGATGGACGAGTCCGTTTGGGAAGTTCTTATCAAATATCTAAGGGACGGACTTTCCTTGGCTCTTTTGATCGGTCACGTCAACGACCTCAGTGAACGCCATAATGTGGACAAGAAAAGTATAGTGAAGTGTCTGTTCAGCTATATTATTCGGACGAGAGGAGGAATTGTTGATCGCACTCGCTTGCTGCATCACGTGGAAAACATTTTGCACTTTGAAGAATGCCGCGATGAATTTTATGTGAATTATTCACTGGCCATGCTGCTAACACTGTCGCATGAGTTATAGAGACTGTTTCGCATGTGCAACTTGATCATAAATTCGTTTGGAGATGCGTCATAATGGAATGCGTCTTTGTGTTGGAGTTTCAATTCGTACGCGCCCCTAAAATAGGAGCGGGACGATGCCGCGGTCGGTGAAGAAACGGATTCGCTTCTTTCGTATACAATGTTGGATTTCATTTTTTTCCCTCTTTTCCCTCTTCTCGTTCAAAAAACAATAAATTAAATCAAAAAACACGATGAAGCTCCAACGGTGATAGCAAGCAATGAGTTGTCTCTGTAAAGAGAAAGAGAAAAAAATTGAAAGGTTTTGAAAAGCAGCTTAAAGAAATACAAAACATTAAATAAAAACAAACACGGGTTTAAAGGAAGGAAATGAAGCCTTCATCGATCGATGCTGAGTGGCAGCTCTTTTTGGAACAACGTCCCAATGAAGATGATGATGACACATCTACCGCAAAATATGCGGACGAGCTACTCGAATTTGTCTCTGTTTCAAAGAACGCTGGTGCTGAACCAGCGAAGGCGCCAGAACCTAGTGACATTTACATTTCCACGAAATCGAAAATTGCTTACTTGACAGCACCTGTCGATTTGAAATTATTTTGGGATATACCTGTGATTCCCTATGCAACTCCTTCCGACGGTGTCGTCAAAAAGCAAATAAAATTTAATTCTGCATCCGTCGAAGAATTAAATCTTATTCAAGAGAGACTGAAGAAAGAACTTTATTTCGAGGAGCAGATCATCACCAGCATCAACAATCCCAATGGGCGCATCAAATTCAAAGACATTCGAAAAGTCACGATCGGTCTCTCCAAGAAGGATATCATGACCTATCGCAGCCGCAAGCGCCAAGCATTTTACAATTGTTTTGTGTTGATTCTGCGCATCCGAATGCCCGACTTGATGTTCAAAGAGTTTCACGTCAAGGTGTTCAACACGGGAAAGCTGGAAATTCCAGGCATCCAAAGCGATTACGAGTTCGAGACCGTGTTGGCGAAGATCGTCGAAATCCTCCAGCCTCTGATTGAGCAGCCTCTCTATTACAACAAGACCAGCGACACCGTCTTGATCAACTCCAATTTCTCTTGCGGGTTCTTTATCGACCGTGACGTCCTTTTTGAAACCTTGAAATTCAAGTACAAAATACAATGCATTTACGACCCTTGCTCTTACCCAGGTATTCAGTGCAAATTTTATTATGACAAACGATTACCTGCGTCGTTGCAGACCGGCATCGCGTTGCCAAAAGATGCTGTCGCGGAACACGGTGTCGAAGTGTCATTCATGATTTTTCGCACAGGCAGCGTGTTGATCGTGGGAATGTGTGAGGAAAATGTACTGTTCGATGTATACCATTTCTTGTCCAAACTCCTGAAAGAGGAGTACGTAACCATTTGTCAAATGGGCGACAATGCAGCTGTCGTGAAGAACAACAAGAAACGCAAAACAAGACGTCGTACGGTGGACTTTGACGACAATGTCCACCACCACCACCTTGACGAAGCTGAGCCGCAAAAGAAAATGCTCAAAACAAGTGACGAATAAAGGCTTGGTCGTTGACGGTGTCAAAGTAATCTTCGATGATTTGTTTGTAGCATATTGTTGTAGTACTTATTTTGCTTTGTGAAAGTTTGTTTTTGTGCGCACGCTTCAAAAACAGGTCACATAATTTAATCAAACGATCGTTGTTGTCTTTGTCCATTGATTCTCGCTTGGTTTCCAACAAGTCTTGCACAAAAATCAGTAGATGCTTTTTGCAGTCCCGATTGTACTTCTTGGATCTTTCGTAGAAATGCACTATCTGTTTGCACTGTTCGTCCTGTTTGTTGTGTTGTTTGGAGAAGAGACTCACTACCAAGGTACTGTAAAGCCCAGTGCTTTCCCTCAATTCCTCGAAAAACTCGGTTTCAAAGGCGGAAGCATCAGTGACATTCTTTCGAATGGTGTGGTTGATATCGTAGATGGTGCGTTTGTACACGAACAAGAGAGCATCTTTGGAGCTGAGGTTGAGAAAAGCATTTTGGTCATAATTGATCTGTTCGACAAATTCAATGTAGAAAAAATAGGCACGTTGCGATTGATGTGTAACAATGTCAAGATTTTTGGTGTAATACAGAAGGGTCAGAAACACGGTCGTCAGACCTCGTACCCCTTTGTCAAAGAGGAATCCATAATTTTTCTGATGTCGGGCAGCGATTTTCTCCTCCATGAGTTTCGCAAATTCGAGCAAGAGTAGGACGTATTTATTCATGGCTGCGTCAATGGAAAACTCGATGGACGCTCGATAATTGGACGCATTGAACAATGAATAAGCGGGCGAAGTCAATGTAGCAGACATTTTTAATTCCTGATTTCCTGGTTTTATTTTGGATTTTTCCTTTTTTTTTGTCTCTTTCTTTTTTTTTTCTTTTCTTTCAGGATCCAGAAGCAACTTAAAGACTTCGAATCAAGGCGGTCAAACATTAAAACAAAAAAAACAAGCAAAAAATGTCAGCCATGGTGACTACAACTCCTCCCGCTCAAACAACAGCGCCTGCCGCAGCTCCTTCTTACCGACTGCCGCTTGACGTGACCCTTCAGCATGCTGCCAAGCTCGCCATCGTGGAAGACAAACCCATCGTGATGGATTACTGGACTTCCTCCCTGGACAAGAAGATCATCATTGGCGTCCGTGAAAACGGTGCCGAACGCATTTTAGTAAAGAGCGAAGAAGAGTACACGTCCCCCATTGTCAAGTTCTTCAAGAGTGGCACCGAATACATCATCATCACGGAGAATTCGATTTACATCGTGTCCTCGGAGATCTCGTCGCGCAAGATCTCTTAAAAAATGGAACACGCGTCTCTTGGTTGTCGACTTTTTTTTCAATGAAAAAAGACGACAACGGCAACTGTGAAATCATTATCATACGTTAATGCCGTGAATGTGAAACCCCGCATCGGCTGTTGAGGTTGCAGGTGGCGTGAAACGAAACTTGAGACTAGTATAACTAGTATACTCTGCGGCTGGATAGGGAGGGATTTGCAATTGTTGTTGACGAACGTAGGTCGTGGTCGGTCGGGAAATGAATGTCGATCCACTGTTGCAGATGACACGTGATGGTGGGATTGGCAGATTGTACCAGTTTCCTAAAACACCTGTGGCATACGCATTGTACTCTTTCGATGGGTTCGACGGTGTGAAACCTTCTGGCACAGGTGTTTGGGCGGGGTTGATGTTCAGGAACACCATGTTGTTGTAGGACTTCTTGACGGCATTGGGATTCTGGTTGCATTGTGTTTGATAATTGTACCAGAAATTGCGAGTGATGCCGACACTGGGTCCAGTGCCCATTTTCATCGGACCAGAGAAAGTATGCGCATCAATGTGATTCACGTAAGATTGTTTGTTTCTAACAATGCGTGGACGACCTGCCATGTCTGTATGTGTGTTTTGTTTTTGTTTTGTCATCAAGATTAAAAAAAAGCAAAAACATTATTTCCGTCGATGAATCTTCTTCTTCCGTGTTGCTCGTTTTTTGTTCACTCTTCTCTTGTGGGTGCTCCGTCGTCTTTTCATTTTTCTTCCACCTGACGACGAAGATGACGATGCGGTTGGTGAGGCGTTGTACGAAACAACTGCCAACTCGTGCACGGGTCTATTATTGCGATCGCGACAAACGACATCTTTTGAAACATTATCAGAAATTTGCACAACGCGAATCGTTGGCGACGCCAAGATGGCTTCAATACTTGAAAGTCGCACAAAGATGTCGATGGGGGCAATCGCTTTGAGACTGAAGTATTGGACGCCATCACTGGCGATTGAATTGCCGTTTCGAACTCCACACCCGCTGAACACATATATCGTCCTGTGTTCAGCGCTGATAAATTTCTGCAATGTGCTTTTTTGAGTCAAGAAAAAATGGTATTTGTCTTTGTCTTTTTGGCTGTAGATGAAAGCGATATTATCAGTGTTGGCGTTCAAGAATTCGATCACTGACACGTCAATCTCATAATTAATTAAATCTGAGCCAAGAAGGAAGTCGTGAGGAAAGTCTTGAGGAAAAGAAATTCCCGCTTCGGGCAAAATTTCCTGAACTCTCTGAGTTATTGCTCTATTATTTGCTACTGAAGCATAGACCCAATTTCGTCTGAGTCTAGCTCGTCTAGTTTCCTCCATCAAATACACGGCAGGATAATTTTCAATTGGAAGTCCCCGGAATGGCGTTTGATCAATCCAGTCACCAGGTGGAATGTCGGGTCTCCAATTCACCAGAGACTGATTGAAATTTGTGCAATCGCGAAACATATCGGTCATATTCCGAACGCTTGACACATCCCATCTACCGATGGGTTGATTGAATAGCAAACAAGATACGAACATAAATGACATGTCAATCACGTTGGAAACATTCCATCCACTTATATCTTGCTTAAATCTTCCGCACTCTTGAAACATGTGGTACATTAATCTGACGTTGGACACGTTCCATGTTCGGATGTTTCCATCGAAATTGTGACATCCATAGAACATGTAAGACATATTATCTACCCTGGACACTTTGTCGCCCCACAAAAGGGGACTATTGAACGATGTGCAGTTTCTAAACATTCCTTCCATATTCCTTACATTCCGGACGTCCCAAGGAGTTAGATCCTGATTGAAAGATGAACAGCCAGCGAACATGTCACTCATGCTGGAAACCCGGGATACGGTCCATTCGCTCAAATCTTCATTGAAGTTGCTAAGAAACTCACTGATGCGATTGAGCTCATCGACAGTTCTTCTTCCACCATACACGTATATTAATGCATCGTCGTCGTACCTCTTGAACAATCTATCCATGTTGGTGACTCTTGACACATTCCATTGACCAATCGGTTGGTTGACCAAGTCTGCGGGCAAATTTTGTCCACCTAAAGCGTACTCCCATACGAGATCTCGAATATTTCGATCATCGATCACCGTTCGTTCGACCCTGCGCCGGACATTTCTGGTTGCCATTCGGTTCAGTGTTTATGCAAATACAACACAAAATTTATGCTTTTAGCGTAAGACAGCCTCTAATTGTGCAATCTGCTCTTCTGTCAGTGTCTCGGGAAATTCAATCGAGAAGTTGATGATCAAGTTGCCAGTAAAGGTGTCACGCGACAGACCCATGTTCGGTATCACTTTGCGATGATTGGGAGGAATCACGTTGCCCCGGCGGTTGCTGATCGTGTAACTCTTGCCGTCCAAATGGGTCAGGGGAAATTGGAAACCGCACAGGGCGTCGACCAATTTGATCTTCTTCTCGAACACAAGATCCAGACCGTTGCGCGTGAATTCGGTGTCGTTCTGTACCTTTACGAACGCCTGGACGTCACCTTTGAGTTCGTCTGTCACGACGTTGCCTTTCTCCTTCAGCAGAATAATTTCATTGTCGTCGATTCCCTTCGGCACCGTAACATAGAGTTTTTCTTTTTCCATCACTTTCGTGTTCCCCTGCATGACCCATCGTTCAATTTCCACAGGCACTGTGATGCCGTTCAACACTTGGAGCATGCTGATGGTCAAATGAATCGCAATCGGGGGTGGTTTGCGGTGGATTTGGAAATTCATTGGCACGCCGTTGTGAAAGATGTGAATGCCGCCTCCTCCCCCTCCGCCAAACAATTGCGCGAAAAGCGGATCATTGAATGGATTTTGGCCGGGAAAGGGGAAAGGGAAGGGCATTCCCATGCCGCCCCCAAATCCTTGAGGCATCGGGTTGTCGTACTGTTTTCGCTTTTCTTCGTCGCCCAGAGTTTCATAGGCTTCGGAAATTTTCTGGAATTTCTGGATACAATCGGGATCGCCGGGATTTTTGTCGGGGTGGTACCTCAGCGAGAGTTGACGATAAGCACGCTTGATCTCCTCCTGGCTGGCAGTTTTGGGAACACCGAGCACGTCGTAAAGGGTTTCGGCCATAATGAGTGTTTTTGATTAGTCAGTCTGTTCCTGAGTTCGTCTGATTTTTTTTAAATCAAAAAAAAATCGCAAAAAAGTGGAGCTTGCAAGACTTAAAGATCTGTCGCGCGAAACGAGGAAGCATCCAACATTTAACATGAGCACTTCAGACGTTTCCCAACCCCTTTTCATTCAAAAGTACCAGCCTTTGCGCTTCGTCGACTTTGAAATGAATTCAGAGTTGAGAGCCGTGCTGGAAATTCTCATTGGAATCAATCATCTCAACATCCTCTTGATCGGCGACGTCGGTTCCGGAAAGACATCATTGTTGAATGCAATCATTCGAGAATACTATGCGCTCCCGTCTGACGCCGATTTCTCCGAAAACATTCTGCACATTAACAATTTGAAAGAGCAGGGCATCAACTTCTATCGCAACGACGTGAAGACATTCTGCCAGACGTGCTCATCGATCAAAGGCAAGAAGAAATTTGTCGTGTTGGATGACATTGATCTGATCAATGAACAGAGCCAGCAGGTGTTTCGCAATTGCATCGACAAGTATAGTCACAACGTGCATTTCATCTCGGCTTGCACCAACAATCAGAAGGTCATTGAAAGTTTACAGTCCCGTCTCTTGATTGTGAAAATCAAGCCATTGCAGCACGAAAATTTGATGAAAATTGTCCGAAAAATTCAGCACGCGGAAAAACTCGAGATCGACGACGAAGCCGTAGAGTTCATTCTGTCGATTTCCAACAACACAGTCAAGACTGTGGTCAATTACATGGAAAAATTCCACTTGCTTCAAATGCCCGTCACGATGGATTTGGCAATGCAAACATGCACCAACATCAGTTTTCGCACGTTTGAAGAGTACACGTCGTGTCTTCGCGAAAGACGATTGTATGAAGCTGTCATGACCCTCTTGGCTATTTACGACCGAGGCTACTCTGTCATGGACATCCTGGACAATTACTTCCTCTTTGTGAAAGCGACGAATGTTTTGACAGAGGTGGAAAAATACGAGATCGTTCCACTGATATGCAAGTATATCACGGTGTTCCACAACATCCACGAAATCGAGGTGGAGTTGGCCTTGTTCTCTAACAATTTGTGTGACGTGCTTCAAAAAAAATAATGGATGGTTTCTGCGCGTTTGAAACCTTGACGAACCAAAAAAATAAATTCTCCGAACAATGGAAGGGACCAAAAAACAAAAAAAAATTGGACTACGAAGAGGGTGCCACCCCAAATGACGTCGCCATCCCAAATCTTCAAAGAGACCATTCCCAACCAAATCCTCTTTGACTTCTTGGAGCAAAATGCCACCAAAATTCTCAAGGGGTTTATTTTCAATATTGAATCGTACAAGCGCGCCAGTTTGAATGCCAGTTTGCCTGTTTTTCTCGACACGTGTCGCCCTTTCTACCATTTATCCAAGCGAAAATATGTGGACAGAAAGATGACTTACAATGCGTTTACGACGATATTAAGGCAAATTTGTAAATTTAAAAAAATTACATACACGTCACAAATCAAGTATGACAAGTCAGACTACACGATTGTTTACTACATATACGGATGCGAATGATTGCTTGATTGCATTCAATAATAATTGAGCGCCGTCTTCAGCATTCGCAGATTCGTCAGCATGACCTCTGAATTGTACGCTTCGTCCTTGTAGCCAACCATTTCGTTGGCTGGTACCGCGTCGGAAACTAAGTCTTCATAGTAGATGTCTTCGTATTTTTTGGCCAAGTCACTGAAATTGTAAAACGTCACGCGCAGTTTACTCTCTCCAGCCAGCTGTTTTACGAAGAGGTCGGCGTCTTTGGAGCGCTTGATCTTGTAGGAGAAAGGGTTGTATTGGAGATGATATTTATCGGCTCTCTTACCGCATACAAAGAACTGCTCGGTACGAGTGTCCCACATGATGAATATGTCGCTGTCGAAGGTGCCCACTGCTGCGCTTTCCACTTCCTGGACTCTCATGACGACACAGTCAACAACCGCGTTTTGCTTTGTCTTGGGCTTGGACATTTTCTTGGTGTTGATGATGATCGTCATTTCTTATTGTGATTTTGATTTTCTTGAATCAAATGGGGTTGAAGAAAATCAAGTGGGGCGCTTTTAAACACATTTTTTTTCATTTTTTTCGTTCTTTTTACATACCTTCGCCTGTGTAAGGGACACGACGCACGTGGTTGCCGAGATCGTTGGGTTTCAGGCCATAGAGACCCGGGTAAGCTGGCACTTTCCAAAAGCCGACCCAATCCGGCCGGTTCTTGAGAGGTTCAATGACACCCAACTTGCTGTCGGGTGCGCTGGCCAACAGGATGTACTTGGGCAGAATCAAACGGGATTCCATGATCTGCTCGGGGCTGAGGCGCGCGAACCATTCATATTTGTGGCGCTTCAAAATTTCATCCGCGGGGATCCAGATGCCATAAGCGTCGGCGTAAAACTGGATGTATTCTTCGCTCAACAAATTATCCACCCGGACGGCCTCGTCGTGCATGGTTTTGGTGCCGACCTCCCTTCCACTGATCAAGGCGACTGCACCGGATTGCACACGTCGATTCAACCAGCGGTCGCATTCTCCCAGAAAAGTCGCCTGGTCGGTGTAATCTTCAGAGATGGAACGTTGCATGAACTCGATGAACGATTCCAGTTCGGGGTCTTGCTTGATTGGGGTGCCCATGAAACGCACATCCGCACTGAATTCCATTTGGGAGGAGGAAGAGGAGGAAATCGCGCGGTTCACGTTTTCGCAGACAAAGAGTTTGTCGCGACGAAGCATTGGTTTCAGGTCACGGAAACACAAAAACGATATGGGAACATGAATACCACCGTACTGATAGAGCAGCTTGGCGATGGCCAATTCCCGGATGCGGCACAACACAGGATCCGACAGGCGCGACAAATCGATGGACCAATTCGGCAAGAGGCGTCGGAAACTGTCGTCGTCAATGATGACAATTTTGAAAGAGGAACTGCAATTTTTGATGATTGATTTTACTGTGAGAAACAAGTAAGGCTGGTTTAAATCGTGGGAACTACGGGAACCAAAGTTGAGCCAATGACGTGCATTGTATTCGTAAGGCACATGAATCCACAGAATCGGTTTCTTCGACTTGGCTAAAGACGATTCGGTCAACATTTCCTGACGAAGAGCGTGGTAGGTCTCTTCTGAGCTATCAGGCAAATGTTTGTCTTGAAACCTTTGCCAAAGGATTCCCAAAAAGATGAGAATCATCATCAATATCAAAAAATGAATCAGCAGCATCTCTGTTCCTTTTTTTTTTCTTCTGGTCTAATGCTGTTATTATTTTTTTTTGTAATGCCATTGGCTTGCTTCTTTTTCATTTGAGCATTTTCAGTTTGGCCCATAATTGATTGGTCTGTTCTTGTGCCTTCTGTGCTTGTTTGGCGAATTCAAAAGCCAGGGAAGCACTTTGCTCTTCTCGGCGAAGATCGTCTTGTTTCAACAGTGCCATCGCTTCCGCTTCTGACATTGGCCTCAGGAAGAGATCTTGTTCCGATCGCAGCTGTTTATGCTGCTCATATGTCATTGCATGACGACCTGTCTGCTCCTCTTTCACTGGAAGGATGGTCTCTAAATGAGCTTGGCGCAAATCTTGATAGCTGAGACCGCCGCTACCAACGAACAAATCGCTGCTTGAAAACGAATTTGTCGCCGACAGACTTGTCGTCAAAATGCTGCCTCCGAGAGGGGAAGCATAGTTCTCTCCGATCCCACGGTACACACTCACACTCATGGCGTATTCTCTTTGGCGCTCGATTTCGCGATGGAGCGTCTCCTTCGTGACATCTCCTGCAGCAGAGTATATCCCTTCCTCGGACTTCAACCATTCCCCGTAGCCGGCGTTTTTGCTTTCGTCGTCCGCCGTGGCGAGTTCGAATTGTTCGTTGAACCAGGTGTGGAAATTACCTTTGCGCGCCAAATCTTCTACAAGAGCGCGCTTATCCATTCTTTCGTTCGAAGCCACGTTCGCCTGGTAGTCCACCTCCTCGAGTTTCGACTTTTTGGCGGACTTGTTTTGAAACGAATAGACCTCATGCAATTTCTTGTACGCGGCGGAAAAGAAGAGGAAGTACTCGGGGGACAATCTGGATTTGTCCGGATGGGTGAGTAGTACTCTTTTTTTAGCTGACCTCATGGCATCTTCGGTTAAAGGAAGAGACACACGAAACAAGCTGAGAATATCATTCAAATCGTAATTCGCTAAATTCAGATCTGTATCCGCGATCATTTTCCTTTTCCTTTTTTCCTTCCTTTTTTCCTTTTTTTTATGTGTTCCCAGTTGTCTTTCGCTTCTCTCTATTTTGGATTTTCGCAAGAGGAACATTCTGCGTCAACGACAATTTCATACACCACTGGATGAGGGAAAGGATACACCGGCACAAGACGATCCAAATTGCGACTGATGAATTGATTCAGCGGAATGGATCCATCGTATGGCATCTCTATCAACATTCGATCGCGACCCACCAGGAACAGCCTTCCATATTGATTTGTATTGAAAGACGCCTGAACGCTCTCGTGTAAGACTGCCAAGGAAAGACGCTTGTATACTACCACGAACTGCGACGCACCGCAACATTTGGTGACTTCGAAAGTATACATCCGCCAAGGGATGGTACTTTCATGCAAATGCTGCAATTTTTCTTGGTATTGGTTGTTCATTTTCTTCCTGACACATTTCATCCAAGTTAACAATGTCCTTTTAATTACAAATTTCTCTAGGTTTCAGTTTCATTCATCGGACAGTGGACAAGAGGTTGCCGCATCGACGGAAAAATTGGTCCAGTTGAATGGGGTCCGCTCCCGTCACAGAGTCGTCCGGAATGTATCCGACGTTTCCCTTCTTGTAGCAGAGGATCACCGGGATACCATTCACCATCTTCTTGCTTTTCAGGAAAGCGTAAAAATCAAAGGATTCGTCTACGTCGATGTCCGCACAAACCACATTGTCTGGAGATGTCGCGAAAAAGGCGTCCAACACAGGCTTGATCTTCTTGCATGGCCCGCACCATTCTGCGCCGAGTTTGATGATGACCAGGCCAGGGTTCAAGGTCAACAAATGGAAAAAATCTTGCCGTGATCCGAAGGTGCTGATGATGGTTTTGGCTGTCATTTCGTGTATTTTCTTTCTTGTCTTGTATTGAAGAATTTCGCACCCTAAACAGAAACGCGAATGAGTTCTCGGTTTTTCTCAATGAATTTCTCCAATTCGTCCACGTCAATGTGTTCCATGAGAACATGGGATTCCCACATATACTTGCAAAACGCCCACAACAATTCACAGTGGTCTTTGTACCATTCAGGATGTTCTTCCAAGAGCTTGCCGGCGATTCCCCTTGGCAGCAGATGCAGGGCAGAATGTGGCAACACATAGCACAACTGAACCAGCGCACTCACCGGACGTTTCTGCTTCACGGGGAGAACCTGTGTGTCAAACAGTGGAATCGCTTCGACCAAGTCCACTAGAAGTGGAGGGTATTCGTAGTTGTATTTCCAACGCCAGTCGGGACATCCATTGGTGTAATATTGAAGCGTCCATTCCAAACCTTCCAAGAAATTTTGCGAGATGACCCTCTTTCTTGAGCCGTCCGAGTCGGACACAATGCCCAACAAAGCGGTGTAGTACCGGTCCTCCCAATGGTCCTTGGATGGGTTGATGTAGTGTTCGACCGATCGGTCACGCATCGGCATCGTTTCGACAGGATCCTGATCGGACTGCACGCGGTACTTGTTTCGCGTTTTGTATTCTTGCAGGATGAAGAACTGTTCTTGTTTGGCCAAGAAGGCGACCAGTTGGCGCAGATGACTCCAATGGATGCCGACTTTGCCGCCAGAAGAGACATAACATAAGGTGCCCGCGCCTGCGGCGCGATACGCCGCCAACATTTTGTCCACGCCACCCGTTCGAATGTTTAGAGCAGGGAAATGCGGCAAAAAGTCATTTCCGAGGAAAAAACACAGCAGCAAGTAATCCAAGATAACGACTCGTCGGTCATCATTCATTGCATCTGTTGTCCTGGACTTCATAAAGGTCACAATGGCGTCGCCAAGCATTCGAATGTCCAACAGGTAATTGGCACACGGCTCCAAATCCGCATCTACGGACTGGATAAAATGGGGAGCCTCTCGGAAGAGGAAGGTGCGCGGGCAAATGTGCAGGTGATTTAGAGAAAGCATGATGAGATCAGCGTCTAGACCATAGATAACCGTTACAGCATCGGCGTGTTCTTCGGCGTGCATGCGCATGTATTCGAACAATTTGTGCTCGCCCTCGCCACTGACGTCGCTGCTGGAGACGATGAGTCTTTGAACGCCGTAAAACCCAGGCTGTATAAAATACTTTTTGAGCGCAATAGTGAGATCGTACATGAACTTGGTGCCGGGGGTGATCGCTGCCGTGTTCCATGCATCTTCTTTTTGGTTTTGATCTTTGCGCAAGTAGCTGGATTTGTAACGTCTTGACCTTTGTTGTTGCAACTTGGCAACAGGGGCTACGCCGTCAAATGCGATGAAGATGGTGTGGGTCGGCTGCACAAGAGCAATGTACGATTCGATTTTGGAAATGACTTTGCGAATGATGGCATCTGTTGAGAATGGTTCCTTGTCTAAAATGAGTTTGTAATAGGCCTCGTAGATGATGGAATTGCTGTCAAGGTAAAAATTGTCGATTTTGTTGGAAGCGACAAATTTCTTCAAAATAGCCGGGTAATTTTTCACGATGTACGTGAAATAGCTTGGGATGCCCATTGTTGTTTCTTATGTGCAGTTATTTTCTGTCCAATGTTGTTGGAAATGGTCTCTAAATATGTCTTTTCGAAAGTTTCTTCACCTTTTTTTTTTATTTTTCTCGATTTTTTCTCTATTTTTTTTGAATTAATTTATTCAAATATATATAGCTTCCCGAAATCCTTCCCCCTTCGATTTTTTTGTCTCCCTCTTTATTTGAAAAAAAAAGAAAAAAGAGGCGGTGAGAAGGAAAACAGAACCAAAACAACACAACACCCACAACAGAACAGAAAAAACATACCAAACCAAAAAAAACTGGGATAACAAAATGAGCAAAAACGGAACCGATATGTCGTTGCTCATTGAGAGGAAGATTGACTTTTTCCGGGATATCTTGCAGAAGACCGTCCAGCATGCACAAAAGCAAAAAACACTTGACGTTTTAGGCATCAATGAAGTCAGCACGTGCATTCAGCTTCTGATGAACTTGAGTGATTCGCTGAACAAAGTAACAACCAGCTGTGATGAAGCCATGATCGAATCGTTGCAAACCATCAACAATGAGCTCTCTTCATGCTTTAAGACGTTCGGTACAGAATGTTTTGATGACTTTCTAACCGTGTGTTTCGGCAACAACATCGTTGCCAGTTTTGTAGACGCCGATGATTATCAGGGCAAGCAAATTCTTGAACTTTTGAAGAAACATTTCCATCCCATCGGGTACAAAATGGTGAAACCAGCGACACAGGCGGGAAAATTGCTTGAAGTGGAGGATGTTCCGCTAGGCACGAAGGCATTTCATGTGAAAGTTCACGGTCTCCAGGTCACCATGTTTGACAAGAAAAAGAAAGGTCTACAAATCATCGGCATTTTGGACGACGTTCAGATGAACATGGTGCGCAACGATTACCTGACAGAAAAAATGCGTCAAGTGACGACTCAGCCTCCCCAAGAAGTGCGCTTGGAAATGTACCAAGTGTTCTTGAAGACACTGACATTGAAGGATTACATGATTTGTTCCCCACAAGACATTCATCACAAATATGTCGGCTACGTGAGCGTCCTGAACGAAATCAAGAACAAACAGACCAATGAAATCGTAAAAGAATTCATCGCGGCACCTCTGTTTGCCAAGCGTCTCACATTGATTCAACTGCTGCTCAATCCGTCCCGCATCGAGAACCAATATTTGGCGTATTTGTTGTATGACTTGCTTTCGAACGATGCGGGTGGTTCCGTGGACAGCGTTGAGCAATCCATCTTGTTTGACAGTTTCCCTTTTGTCATTCGTCAGCTCTTCAAGGACGCCATGCGTAAAACCGTTCAGTACACGACGGAAATCACCAATTACGACGCCAGCAAAGTGCCCCTTGAACAGCAAATCTGTCTCATGAAAGCAGACGATGATGTCAAAGAGAAAGCAATGCGACGTCTGCGAGAACTCAAGACGAAGGCAGACGATTCTGGTGGAGGGAAAGCACGTCAATACTTGGAAGGACTGCTCCGCATCCCCTTTTCGGTATTTCGACGAGAGCCGATACTGCGAGTGATGGATGAGAACCGTGCTTTGTTTGCAGACTTGTTGAAGACACATCCCTTCCAAGAAGGAGAGATCGAGCAACCTTTCACCAGCCTCCAGATATTGCAGCACTTGCGCACCATTCGACAACGGACGCAGAACGATGTCTGCTGGGAACAAGTCGATGCAGAGGTCGCCTGCATGAAACGATCGGCGTTGAAGCACTTGTTACAAAAAACAACAACGTCATCAACGACAAAAGTGGAGGCATTGAGGACGGCAGTTCAACAGCATTTACGAACGTTATCTGCCGACGAAGTGCGACGACTTTTCCCAAAAAGTATATCCCCTGCCATTGCTGCGCAAAAGTTGCCGCCAGAAGTGGCGAAAATTGAACATAACTACGAGAAAATCAGAGCCTTTTTGAAAGAAACCAAGGATACACTAGACGAGTCGGTTTACGGTCATGATACCGCCAAGACACAAATCGCCCGGATCATTGGACAATGGATCAATGGCGAAACGGACGGATACTGCTTTGGCTTTGAGGGTCCCCCGGGGGTGGGCAAAACAACGTTGGCCAAATACGGACTCAGCAATTGCTTGAAGGACGAGAACGGCGTCGGTCGCCCTTTCGCCATGATCCAAATTGGCGGTGATAGTAACGCGGTTACCCTGCTTGGTCACAGTTACACCTATACGTCTTCATCGTGGGGCGCCATTGCGCAAATTCTCATGGACAAGAAATGCATGAATCCGATCATTTTGATCGACGAAGTGGACAAAATCAGCAAGACTGAAAATGGGAAAGAAATCATTGGCGTGCTGACACATTTGTTGGACCCCACACAGAACGACTGTTTCCAAGAGAAATACTTCGCCGGCATCAATTTGGATCTGTCCAAAGCTCTCTTCGTGCTCTCTTACAACGACGTCAATTCAATCGATCGTATCATGCTCGACCGCGTCCATCGGATTCAATTTGATCCACTGTCGCTGGAAGACAAACTGGTGGTCGTCAAGGAACATTTGCTGCCGGAGTTGTACCGCAAGATGGGTCTGGTCGGAATGATCGAATTCGCGGATGAAGTGATACAGCACATCGTTGAAGAATTCACGAACGAACCAGGCGTGCGAAAATTGAAAGAATTGCTTTTTGAAATCGTCGCCGAAATCAACATGGACATTCTGACCAGGACAGACAATGTCATGTACGAGTATCCCATCCAAGTCACGCGAGAGGCACTGAGGACAAAATACTTGAAAGACAAACCCGAGCAACGCCATAAAAAGACGCATAAGCTGCCTATGGTCGGAGTCATTAGCGGGCTCTGGGCCAACGCTGTGGGAGGCGGTGGTATCATCCCTATCCAGGCGAATTGGTTTCCCGCCAGTCAACTGCTCACGCTGAAGCTAACAGGTTCACAGGGCGAAATCATGAAAGAAAGCATGAATGTCGCATTGACGCTCGCCTGGAAGTTGACCTCGCCGGAACGACAGAAGGTTTGCACAGAGTTGGCGCAAGGTGTGCATATTCACTGTCCGGAAGGTGCGGTGCCCAAAGATGGTCCGTCTGCTGGAACGGCTATCACGGTCGCTTTGTACAGTCTGTTCAGTGACCGTCGCATTCGAAACGATGTGGCCATCACGGGAGAGATCACGTTGGATGGAAGCATCACCGAGATAGGAGGGTTGGAGTTGAAAATCCTGGGTGGCATTCGAGCGGGAGTGAAGACGTTTCTTTTTCCCTCCGAAAACGAAAAGGAGTTTCAACTGTTCGTCCAAAAACAACAGCAAAAGAACGCCGCACGCCTTTTGGACGGAATCGTTTTTCGCAAGATAAGCCATATAAGCGAAGTGTTGGACATCGTTTTTTGTAGTGAATAGGTAATAGGTAATACAGATGTCCGCCAGTTTAGCCAATAGCCTCTCCTTTTTATCACCCGTGATCGTTGCGACCGGTGTGCTCATTTTTGCCCTCTTTTCTGCCAGTTTCTTGAAGGGCCTCTTTTTCCTTTTTTGGCTGCTCGTTGCGACAGCCACCCGCATTGCCTTTTTGTGGATGATCGGAGCGTCGCCTCTGGCGGCCACGACCAATCCCATCTGCACATCAGGCGATTTCCTGCCATACGCCAACACAACGTACAGCACTTTCGCCCTGTGCTTCACCTTTTTCTACTTCACGATGCCCATGTACATTTCCGATAACGTCAATTACGTGGTGCTCACATTCTTCTTATCGTACATCATGTTTGACATTGCCATCAAGCTGACCAATGCTTGCTACCCGAGCGTCGCCTCTGTTTTAGGGGAGATCCTGGCGGGTGGCGGTCTGGCGGCCTTGATTGTGAGTCTCTTGTATAACTCGCCCATTGGAAATTACTTGTTCACGAACGAAGTCAATACCAACAAGGAAGTCTGCAACATGCCTTCCAAACAGACCTTCCGTTGCTCTGTGTATAAAAACGGAGAATTGGTGAGTTCTTCGCTTACTTCTTGATTTCTTGATTTTTATTAAAATCAATCGAACGACATCAAATTGTGCATGAGCCAATGCCGGAATTGTTTGAGCGCTTGCGCACGGTGGAACGATTCGGACAGAAGACGCATGTTTCCCTTGGTGTGATAATTGCGCGCAAACTCATTGAATACGGGTATCACCTGTTTTGATTGATAGGCCGCGTCGAGTGCATCAACCGAAAAGAGCGGTTTTCCTTTTCGTTTGTTGACAGCATTATGAAAGACGTAGAGGACGTTTTTCAGGCTCGTTTTGGTGGTCAAGGCGTTCGGGTTGATTCGCGCGAGGAACTGGCGTGCATGCAACGCGCAGTCTGGGCAAGGTAAATTGTGACAAATTTGTACGATGAATTGAAACAGCTGCTGGCCGACGATGGGATAACGTTCCTCTTTTATCTTCGCAGCGAGCGTATGCAAAAGTGTCCAGGTGGGTGGACCCCATTCATTTGGCGACATGTGTTGTTTTAAAAAACATGAAAAAACTAACTTAAATTCAGACGAAAGGTAAAAAGTCAACGAAAAAGCGCCATGGCCTCCTCCTCCTCTTCTCCTTCTTCCTCTTCGCCAACGCCTGTTCCGAGTACAAAAGAGGAGTTGATTTTGAATATTAAGGAATGGATGAAGATGGACAATGAGATAGCTAAATTAAAGGGTGAAGTCAAAGAGCGCAACAACAAAAAGAAGCTGTTAACAGCATCCTTGCTGAACGTGATGAAGACCAATTCGATCGAGTGCTTCGATATCAAGGGGGGATCTCTGGTATATCGTCAGATGAAGACGAAAAAGACGATTACTGGCAAGACATTGTTAGCTGCGCTCGAATCTTACTATCGCGACAACCCCGAAAAGGCGAAAGACATTACCAAGCACGTGTTGGAGACGAGAGAAGAGAAAGTGAAAGACACGATACGTATTATGTTGGATAAATAAAACGATCCCTCCGTCCAAAAAAAAAATTGTCCAATCCAATCAAACAAAAAACCAAAACAATGTTGACTGATCTTTATCTGAAAACCACCGATCCTTCCACCACAGTGACTGAAATATTCACTTCCCCAAAGTGGTTCGGCCTTCTTATCTTTTCCGTTATCTTCCACACTTTGTTGTACGCCTTTTTCGCCAATCTCGCTTCGTGGGTGTTCCTTGGAAGATGGCTCTCTTCACCTATCAATCGACGTCTCATGGTGTCCCTGTTGGCAGTCATGACCCTCGGATACATTGGAAGAATGATGCATGTACGGGAAATGTATCGCGCCTTTCACGGTGATCATGCAGCAGGGAGACAACATGTGGATGCGTTCTTTACGTCTTTCATCTTTCTGGGTTAACGGACTTTTTTTTTCGATTTAAAGAACCAAGACTCTTATCAAAAAAATCAAAAAAAAATGTCATCATTCCATTACGACATCGATCCCCTTTTGTCGAAAGACATCGATGTGACATTCACGCCTGATACTCAAATCAAACTTTACTGTTACCATGTCACCACGTCTGCCAGGCACCCATTTTTACAAGTGATGCTCTCTCGACATCGCGACAAATACCGGGAAAGAGAGGAGCTTGACCTGCCTGAAGTGGATCCCATCGACTATAGTTTCTTCCGCTCCTCCAACGCATTAGAAATGTTCGCGGAGACCATTGTCCGAAAACGTCTGCAGCTGCTGTCCTGTAAAAATATCAGTTTGTCCTTTCGCGGCCTCCTTTATGACAGGGGCATCTTGTATATGGTGGTGGACGCCACTGGCACGGACATTGCAAACTTGTACTTGACACCGGCGGATCCCACACTGTTTGCATCGATCAGCGAAATTGTCAACAACCGTCACGTGTGCAAAACTCCCATTCAAGAAAACGTCACAGATTTCCTGTTGGAATGTCGGGATTTCTTGGTTTTGCGCGACAGCGAGTCAAACATCATTGAAACTCCAGAAGTGGTCTACACCGGCCACCAGAACACAAAGAAAGCGCAATTCGAAAACGTTTTCGGCAAACCAAAAGAAGTGACCGAATTCGGATTTTTGTATTGCTTCAGCGATCAGTATCCAGAAGCTGCACGTGCTGTGAATCGGCTGGCTCTGTTCATCGGATCACCCACCTATACATTAGAGGCCGGGCAACTTCTTGACGAGAGCATGGACTCGGCGATTGTTTCTGGCCCTGACAAAAGCACGCTTGTCGTCGCGGTGAATGATTATGATCGTCAGTTTCCTTTGTCGTTCCATTCAGTGTAAGTTTTTTTATAAACACTATCATAAGGTTTAAGAATGAAGTCCATGTCTCTGATTACCACGGTGGGTATGATTGTGGTACTTTCTTATGTGGTGAAATCCATTTTGGATTTTTATGGGTTCGGCATGAAAGACTATGGACCATACCTTGTTTTTTACGCCTTTTTGGTGCTGATGCTTCTTGTGTCAAGAAAAAATTGAAAGCAAAGGGTATAGAGTACAACTCACAAGACAGCAAAAAACAAAAGAGAACCAGAGAAAAAAATGATGGAACGACGACTCAACAAAAAGGTGGAAGCCTGGACCACGCAATTCAAGGATTCCATTCGCGAAAAAGCGGTTGACCTCGGGGTTATTGCGAATCCCGAAGTCAATCAACTCTTGCAATTCATTTTTGATTACGAACATCTGTCTTTTGAGAAGGATGACCTCATGAAAAGAAGACGAGTCAAAAATGCGGTCAATTTGTTCGAACGATGCTGTGCCAAACGCGCCACCGGCGAGCAGTGCACAAGAAAAAAGAAGGATGGCATCGACTATTGTGGAACGCACCAGAAAGGCACCCCCCACGGTATTGTCGAAGTGAGCACCGGCTTAGAGGCGACCGCAGAGCCTGTCGAAGAACCAAGAGTAACTCCAGTCACTGGCAAACGCAAGGTGGAATTGTGGGCGCAAGAGATCTCTGGAATCATGTACTACATTGACGACCATGAGAATGTTTACCAAGCGGAAGACGTAGTAGCTAATCGCTGCAACCCCAAGGTCATTGCGAAATATGTGAAAGCCGATGACAACACCTACCATATCCCTGCATTTCGTATTTAGGACAAGTAGTGCCTTTTTTTCAGTAAACCTCTTATTAAAAAAAATATGACAAACAAAACCGTAATCGATGAAATAAGTCAACAAATATTGCAATCGGTCGGCATTGAATGCGACCAGGAAGGCAACATTCCTTGCGTCTTGATTGAACGGGAGGTGTTTCTTGATTCAGAAAAATACACTGTTTTGCGAAAGACACTGGTTCCAAAGCTGAAGCATGTGTACAGTTCGAGCCATTTCACCAGCCTTCATCAGGGAGCCGAAAGAGCGCAACGATGGCCTCTCTTGAATTTGGTTCGACAAATTTTGCATCAACATGGATACTCCATGCGCCCCGTTCGTCAGTGCGATGGGTATTCCAAAGACGGGAAAAAGTTGTTCCGCCGTTTCTTTGGCATTGATAAAAATGAGAAGAAGAAAACCTTTTCTGTCGATCAAGAACAAGAAACGAAACGAAACGAGACAGCGTGAAATGAAAGTACTTGATAAGCGTTTTCTTTTGTCCGTGGCTTTAGCCACACTTGCAGGTATTTTGACTGGTGTCTTTGGTCTTGAGGGCACCTTGGTGTTGACGCCAGGTCTGCTCTTGCTCGGACTGGAATCCGACTTTCGCCACTCTTTGGGAACGGCTTTCGCAGCCCTTGTCTTTCCCATCACACTGCTTGGCGCCTACAAATACTACCAGGCTGGTGACGTCGATGTTCCTGAGGCTATCTTGATTGGTACCGTTTACATGATCTTTGCCTACCTAACAGTGGACATCAGTTTCACGATACCTTCTCATCAGTTGCGTCTCGCTGCGGGAACGATTTACATGCTAGTCGGCGCCATTGTCTTGTGGTCGGTGCTTCGATCGCCGCAGAAATGATTCATTCAAAACAATATAAATCCGAATTCGATTCGACCAGGCAACGAAACCCCAAGAAAACCCAAGAGAAAGAAAAAAATGCCCACATTTTCGACCCCTACCTTTTCTTCTCCAACTTTCTCCGATCCTGTGCCTGTCGTCAGAGAATCGGACACTCCAATCGCAGCAGCAATCGCTCCTGTTGCAGAAGAAGTAAAAACACCTGTACGGAAAACGAAACGCGCCAAAATCACCAAAGCTGTTGAACATGAACCACCTTTGGTAATCCAAGAACCACCACCACCACCGGTGATCACCTTCAGTGTCCAAGAGGAAACAGACAACAGTGCCCTTTCAAAGAAGGAAGACGATGCAGCCCTCAAAAAAAGGGGACGGAAACCCAAAGGCGGCAAAATTGTTCAACATGTCACTCTCAGCTCAGCCGAACAAGTGACACGCCCCAACATCATCTTGCATTTGAAGTGTTATTTGCGTGACCTCTTGAATAACGAAATGCACGGCAATGTCGAATCGTACAACAATTATTCCTCCCATGCGAACGAATTGTACTTTGACGTGTTGAACACGACGCATTCGCTCGCCGTGCACCAGCAAGAAACGGCGTCCTCAACGGTGGACTCACACAATCTTTTTTGTCAAATGTCCGCGTCTGCTGCTGCTCCTCCTCCTCCTTCTTCTTCTGGTCAACAAGACGTGGACATGAAACAGACGTGGAAAAAACTCAAGAAGCTAGAACACGACCTGCACATTAACGTTAGCGACAAACGATCGGCCTGTTTCTATGACACGTGCCCTTTTGACAGCCCGCCCATCTACATTCCCAAACATTTCATACGCGATTCCTACCAAGTGTATGGATGCTTCTGCAGCCCAGAGTGCGCAGTCGCATACCTTTTCAACGAAAACATCGACAGCTCGGTGAAATTCGAACGGTACCACCTGTTGAACCACATCTACGGCAAAATTTTCAATTACACGAAAAACATCAAACCGGCACCAAATCCTTGTTACATGCTGGACAAATTCAGCGGAAACCTCACCATTCAAGAGTACCGCGCCTTATTGCGCACTGAGCAACTCTTTCTCATCGTCGACAAGCCCTTGACAAGAATCTTGCCAGAACTGCACGAAGACAACGACGACTTCCTTCTGAACAATCGAATTGCGCCTTCCACTGCCACCCATCATATCAAGAAACCTGGGCAGCGAAAACCCGTTGACAAGACGAACATCTTGACCGAGACATTTGGTTTACACCCCGTCTCCTCGTAGGCCTTCCTGCTGTGCAAAATGATCTGCCACTTTTTGGACATCGACGGGATTTTTACGGAGGTAATCGATGCTGGACACATCGAGCTTTTGTCGAATTTGACGGTAGATCTCTTGATTCAATGACTTTGTCACGGTGTCCGTTTTGGGGGCCTTGACGTTGACGCCCATGAAATCACGCACTACGTCGATGGGATTCATCCCGAATTGTCGAAGCTTTTCTTCTGCCTCTTGAGCGTTGTACGTTGTTTGGCGCATGACGACCTCGACGAGGCGTTGCAAATCCACTCGAATTTTGTTATCACTCATGCTTCTAGTTCTACTTCTATTGAGTTACTTTGCGTTAATCATTTATTTAAACCATATTAAACGAAAAATGCAAATCAAAAAAAAAGAGCCCTTTCAACCATGACGGAATTACAGGACGACATCGACCGGATGGTCGACACCATTCGCTCTAGCTTTGTACAGGTCATCAAGAAAGTGGATGCTCAGCACGCGGAAAAGGCGAGAAACGCGGAAACTGTCTTAAATTCCATCATGTGCTTGGTCAATGCGTGTGGAGTCAACAAAGCCATTGAACAACGCCTTGCGTCCATCGAAAAGAGGTTGGAAGCATTGGAGTCGAAACAAATCGATACAACTACAACAGGCAAATGTAGTAGTTGTCCGATCATCATCAAAGAGGAGAAGGAGGAAAAAGAAAAAGTGTTTGTGAAACAAGAGAAGCAAATCGAGCTGGTCATCATTGAAGATGAAGATGAAGCCGTCGTCGAAAAAGAGAAAGAACCACCGGTTCAGGAAATATCGCATGTCGAACAGGAAATAGAAATGTTTGCGAACGAAAAGGAGGAGGAGCACCTGGTTCAAGAACCTGTGTTAGAGGAGAAACAAACAGAAGAAGAACAAATAGAACAAATAGAAGAATCGAAAGATGACGACATTGAAACCGAGACTTCCTCTGTTCACGACGACGAAGATGAACAAAAAGATGAGAAACAGATAGAACAACAGGAGGAGGAGGAAGAGGACGATGAAGAAGTGTTTGAAATTGACATCGACGACGTTACCTACTTCACCAATAACGAAGAAAATGGAATCATTTACGAGAAGGACGCAAATGGTGACCCTGGCAAAAAAGTTGGCATCATCAAAGACGGAGAGCCAATACTAGACTAATAATTTTTTTATCCGAGTATCGTAAGCCTATAACAACAACTAACTAACTTTAATTTTGAACATGGATTCACCGATTTGCCCTCCTGCTCTTGTCTACCTCATCTTCTCGATGATTCAAGTGATCATTGACGCTTTCAATGGCTTCTATCAAGTCGCGTTGTTGAAGCTTGTCATTGTTGGTATGATCACATTCTTGCTGAACGCGATTTGCCAAAATGGTATGGGCTTTTTAGCATGGTTCATGGTATTCATCCCATTTATTTTCATGACTGTTAGCACTACACTTCTAGTGTACAACAAAACCGTGTAAGAGACAAAAAAATTGATTTTTCACAAAAACTATATAAGAGATTTTTTCAAGACAAACAGAACACAGTTTCCTTCGGAAAAAAAAGCAAAAAAAAACATGATCTCTTACTTGTTTCGTCTTCTAACAGGGAGCTTTGGTCTCGTGAATTTATATTTTTATTTCTTTCACGAGGACGTATTCAATTCCTTTTGGGCTGAGGCAGCTTACCGCGCCATCTATCTGTTCAGCTATTTGCAGACGAAGCTGCGACCTTTTTTCGAATGGATTGAAAAGCAGCAGCCGACCATTTGTTTCTATCGAGAAGGCAACCGCGTCAGCCATGCGGATGAAAAATACGATCTGGCAACCTATTACCCTAACAACTTCGGCTTCGAAGTCGCCACGTTCGACGCATCCGCCGACCTAACCGGGCCTCTTGAAATTCAGCCTTCATTGGTGCGTTTCTTCACCATGGTGTTGGAGATCCATGATGGTGCGAGATCTGTCCCGATTCGCATGGTCACAGACCGATACAATTTCTTCGTGACAGGAAACAAAATCAACTTGCCTTTCCTGCAGTACTACGTGAAACACGTTGCTGGCCACATGCAAATGGATTTCGACCGATTCAAGTTGGAAGTGTTAGATGACTCTTTTCAGAAAGTAACGATTAACGAGACCATGCACATTGCGATCGGAGAAAAGGAGTACAAAGTTGTTAGTTGCCAACAATAAATCAATTTAAAAGAACACATAATACGTTATTTAAAATTAAAAATTCGAAATTATGTCGTATTTTGACTTCAATGATCACATCGATCCTTCAAAAGTGAACACAATTTTTGAATTGGGAAGCCGTGATTTGATTGATGCTGTTCACTTGTTGAACACTTACAAGTCAGCGAAAATTGTTTCATTTGAATGCAACCCAGATTGCATTCAAGCATGTCATAATCTCCTAACGAACATCGATGCTGAGACAAAATCGAGGATAACCTTTATCGAGAAGGCGGTGTCTATCGATGACGGACCCGTGACTTTTTACCCATTTGACCTCAGCAAATACGACAATATGGGTTCTTCTTCCATGTTTAAGGTGGACTTTTCTCAACGGAACCCAACAGATCCTGATTACAACAGAGATAATCCTCAAAAGGAAATTACAGTGGAGGGGACTCGGTTGGACACATTTATGAAGACAAATGGCTTTGACAACATTGATTTGCTTTGCATTGACCTCCAGGGTTACGAACTTAATGCAATCAAGTCTCTTGGAGAAAATATACACAAAGTCAAGTACATAATAACTGAGTGTTCAGTTTCAAGTACTTATGTTGGTGGTGCGACATTTTCAGAATTGAATGCATATTTGAATCGAAGAAACATCGTCTATGTGGCAAGTAACAAGTTCGGAAAAAACTATCCTGATTTAAATTTACGCGGATTTTCTGAATTCGACGCACTCTTTATCAACAAATCAATGTTATAGAGGTACACAGTTATCACAACAAACTAGAACTCAACAGGTATCTTGTCGATTTTCTGTTCTATCATGCGTTTTGCATGCAACTTGGTCTTTTTGTGAGCAGCAAAATTACAGCGTCGGATTTCTTTCCCACAGGTACATGTCACACTTCCTCCCATTTTTTCTAACAGTTCACTTCGGTGTTGGGTGTAGTACTGCTTGTTGTATTCTTTTACCTTGTTGCGGTGGGTCTCATTGTACTCTCTCTGGTAGGCCAACTTGGACTCCCGATTGGCCTTGTACACCCCCTTTTGATATTCAATGATGCGGTCGCGATTTTCGACATACTTGGAGGATGATGAAACAAGCGACATTGCAAAGAAAGGAGAAATGACGAGAAGAGATGTGTCTTTTGAACTTGTCTTTTGATTCAAACTTCAAATGGAAAGAAACCTAATTTCAATTTTTTTTGGGACAAAGATCAAAGAATGACAAAAAGTAAAATCGATATAAAAAATTGAAATAAAAATCTCCTTACAAAACAAAGTTGGATGGTGGTTCCAGGTAACAAACAGACAACCGTGAACATGGCAACTGCGAAAGACCACCCTTTGCGGTCAGTGTGGAACTTATGGGCACATTTACCGCACGACACCGACTGGACGCCGAATAGCTACAAGCGTATCTATCAGTTCCGAACTGTGGAGGAGACCATTGCCATCACCGAGACGTTGCCAGAGATTCTCGTCAAGAACTGCATGCTCTTTATCATGCGCGACGGCATCATTCCCACATGGGAAGACCCCAAGAATCGTGATGGCGGATGTTTCTCGTACAAGGTCAGCAACAACCATGTTTACCAAGTTTGGAGAGAGTTAACCTATGTTCTGGTTGGAGAGACAATCAGCAACAACAACTCTTTTGTTCAACACGTCACCGGAATCACCATCTCTCCCAAGAAAAATTTCTGCATCATCAAGATCTGGATGAGCGACTGCGATTTCCAGAATCCGGCTGTTGTGACCAATGAGATCGACAACCTTGTGCCCAAAGGATGTCTTTTCAAGAAACACACCCCGGAATATTGAACATTTTTTTCCTTTTGTTGTTTTTTTGTTTTGTTTGTTTTCGCAAAACACGAAACCGTATTAGACACTTGCCATGCCTTTGATTTAATTTTTTTTTCAACGAAAAAATGAAATATCCTCACGTCCTTTTTTTCCGCTATGCACGCTATTCCGATGTCGATATACAATTAGACGCGGCGAAGCTCGATTGCACTGTCACTATTGTTGACACCAAAGAGCAACTCATCCAACTCTTTGACCCCTCTCATCAGATTCTCGTCACTTACGGACCAGACGAAACCGAATACGTCGACGAATGCAACGCAGTGATTGCGCCTCGCATGCGCAATCGATGGGTGCATTACAAAACGCTTCCGACATTGCCCGAATTCAGTCGCGCAGTCAATTACTGCTTTGTCCACAACTGCACGTTGCTCCGAGAGATGATCCGCCCCGTCTTTTCCGTGTTTTCCTCGGCTTACAATTCTTTCGATAAAATCCGGCGCGCGTACGACAGTTTGAAAGCGCAGACGCTGCGCGATTGGGAATGGATTGTGTTAGACGACAGCCCCGATGATAAGCACTTCGAATTCCTGCGCACCCTCTTGGGAAAAGACCCCCGTGTGCGTCTGTACCGACGATCCGAAAACAGTGGGAACATCGGCAATGTCAAAAACGAAGCGGTGTCGCTGTGCCGCGGGAAATACGTGGTGGAATTGGACCACGACGACGAACTCACCGAAACCGTCCTCCAAGACGCAGCCGCATATTTCGACAAACACAAAGACGTCGGCTTCATCTACATGGATTTCATCAACGTCTTCGAAAAGACGGGCGAGAATTTCTCCTATGGCGACTTTTTCGGCAAAGGTTACTCCTCTTACTATTGTCAGAAAATCAAGGGCAAGTGGCGCATGGTGTACATTACTGCCAACATCAACAACGTCACGTTGAGTCACCTGGTGTGCATGCCCAACCATCCACGCATTTGGCGCAAGGATGAATTGATGAGAGCAGGTAATTATTGCGAATTACTGCCCATCAACGACGACCAAGAGATTCTGATGCGCACGGCCATCACCACCAAAATCGCCAAGCTGCACAAGGTCGGTTATGTTCAATACATGAACGAAAACAACAACAATTTCTCTCTCATCCGAAACGCCGAAATCAATCGCATCGGCCCGTTTTTCTTGCAACCGATCTTTTACGACATTTTGAAAATCGGCGAGGCCATGAAAGAGAAAGACGCATTCGAAGACGAAGTGTACATTCACCGGCATTCCAAGATCTGGAAGCGCCCTGCGCCATACGAACATCGATTCTGCAATGACGTCGTGAATGTTGATTTCGACAAACAGTATTGTATCCTCGGTCTAGACACGTTGATTCGCCATTTGGACAAAATCACCGAGCTCGCCAAGGCCAACCCTCGATTCGACTTTTTGTTGCTGGACAACAAGGCCGCCTTGCCGTATCTGTGGACCAAACTGGACGACTTCGGTCTATCACGCTTCAAATGTTATAGTTTGCTGGACGACACGCGAGAAGAAATGTTGCACTATTTCACGATGCTGTACAAGAGCTGCGACCTATATGAGGTGATCGAGGAGCCGGAATTCTTGGAAAGACCGATCTTCAATACACCCCTCGCCGAACGCCACAGCATCATCAACCGTTTCACGCAGCCAGAATCAAAATATCTGGAAATCGGTGTTGAATATGGCGAAACCTTCCAGCGCGTCCATTTCTTGAACAAAATCGGAGTTGATCCAGACCCAAAGTACAACGACGCATCGATTCAAAGAATGACCTCGGATGACTACTTCCGATTCGGTGTTAGTCATGATATCATGTTTGACGTGGTCTTTATTGATGGAATGCATCATGCAGAGAATCTGATCGACGACTTCAACAACACCCTGCAACATTTGTCCGATGGTGGAATTGTCTTCCTGGACGATGTCATGCCGCATTCACACGACGAGCAGCTGAAAGTACCGCGTCGTCATTATTACGAAAACGGAATCCTCAAATATCGGGAGCCGTGGACAGGAGATGTTTGGAAAGTGCTCTATTACATGCTGTTGGAGAACCTTGTTCCAGATCACACTCAACTCTTTTTCCATCCACATTACCGAGGGGTCGCCATGTTACCGCAACCGACAAAACGCATTCCACCAGAGGCGAAAGAAATCGTGAACCAATACGACTACTGGCGCGATTTTCCCAGATATTTGAAGCTGCTCTCGCAAAAAACAAATATAGAGGAACTGCCTCGTGTGCAACAAATTGCCTCTCTTGATTAGACATTAACAACAAAACAAAACAAACAGATGTCGGGACCAAGTGTCTGTTTGAACATGATCGTGAAAAACGAGGCTCATGTCATCGAAAAAACCCTTGCGAATCTAGTCGACAAAATGCCACAGCTGCGGTACTGGGTCATCTCTGACACTGGCTCCACCGATGGCACCCAAGACATTATTCGATCGTTTTTCGCGCGGAAAAACATTCCAGGCGAATTGTTCGAAGATCCTTGGCGGGATTTTGGTTTCAATCGCACACGTGCCTTGGAGCATGCGTTCAACAAAACAGACTTCGTCTTGGTGTTCGACGCCGACGACGAAATTTGTGGCCATGTGGCGCTGCCAACCACTGGACCGTTGGCAGATGCCTATCACTTCAATTTCGGCAGCGAGTATGGTGTGAGTTACACGCGTGTTCTCCTAATGAACAATCGGAAGCAGTGGGTTTACGTGGGCGTTCTGCACGAGTTGCTGCAATGCAAAGATCCGGACTGTCGTTACGACTTCTTGACAGGCAATTATTACGTTGTCTCTGGCAAAAGCGGCAGTCGCAGTCGCAACCCGAACAAATATCTGGAAGACGCGCAAATTCTGGAGAAAGCGTACGAAGAGGCGAAAGCGAGAAACGATGACATCTATGTGCGTTATACTTTCTATTGCGCCAACAGCTATTTTGACTGTGGGCAGAACGAAAAGGCCATCGAATGGTACAAAAAGACCTTTGGACAGAGCAATTGGATTCAAGAAAAGTACGTGGCCTGTTGGCGCATTTATCAATGCTACGAACGCATGGGGCGAGAGACAGAGGGGTTCTACTATCTAGTCGAGGCCATCCAATACGACTCCGAGCGCGGAGAATGCTTGTTTCATCTGATCTGCCACTACTGTTGCAAACAAATGAACAATGTGGCTTACGCATATTACTCGACGATTCGCGACTTTTATGAGAACCGTTATTTGAAGGTGGATTCAGCCGCCAACAAACTCTTCGTCGATACCGCCAAGCTCAGCATGCATTTGCCGTATTACATGATTCTGGTGGCAGACAAAATGCAGGACTTCAAGACCGTCATTCACATGTACCGTGTCATTTTCACCAAGAAGCACAAGGAGTACAGCCGCTTCTTCGTCGGCAACATGTTGTACAATTTGCAGTTTTTCATCGACAAACCAGAAGCCGCCAACGATCCTGATTTTTATCGCCTGTTTCGAGAGTATGTGGATTTCTTGCACTCTTACAACTTTGGACTGGAGGAGTACGACCACTTCATGAGCAAGTACGAAAAGTACGGCGTCACGGTCCCGCTGTTGCAGAAAAAGCAGCATTTCACGCCTGAGCAGTGTCGACACAGTAACAAGGTCCTCTTTTACGTCGGGTTTTCCAATGAGCCCTGGAACTTTTCCACCTCTTTTGAAAGGGCGCTGGGCGGATCAGAGAGCGCTGTGGCCTATTTAACCGAGCAATTTGATTCGTGGTACGACATCGTCGTCGCCGGGGACGTGAAACCCGAAACCGTTGGCACCCATGTACGTTACATGCATTTGGATCAGTTGCACCAATATGTGAAGTCCGTGCCTTTCCACACGATCGTGGTGTCGCGCTACGTGAGTTTCTTCGAGCTCTTTCCTGAATTTTCGGCTCATCAAGTGTATATTTGGGGACATGACATGAGCTTGATTCACTACGGTGCACAAAGGGACGTATCGTCGATCTTGCATCGTTGGAACCGGTATATTACAGGATGCGTCTGTCAAACAGAGTGGCACAAAAATCTGTATGCGTCCCATTACCCCCTGCTCAGAGACCGGTTTCACATCATCAACAATGGTATCCGTCTGTCCCTCTTTCCCCCCGTCACTGAAAAAGTGCCCGACCTGTTCGTTTACTCCAGCTGCTCGGAGCGTGGTCTCAAGCGACTCCTTGAAATTTGGCCAGACATTTTACAGCACAAACCCCATGCGCAGCTGCGAATCTCCAGTTACAACCCCTTCCCCAAAAAGGACGACGTCGAAGAGGCAGCCATGCAACGGATCATCGAGGCGCATCCGACCAGCATTCAACACCTTGGACGTCTCTCCAAAAAAGAATTGTATGCGCTGATGGCAAGTGCGGAGTACTGGTTGTACCCTAATTGTTACAATGAGACATCGTGTATAACGTCGTTGGAAATGATGATCAACGAAGTCATCTGCTTGTATTATCCCAATGCAGGCCTGGTCGACACCATCGGCGATTACGGGGTCGTGATTCATCACGGGAACGAAGTGGAGAAATGGATGGCGTTGACAGAGGAAGACAAGGCACGATACCGACAGAGAGGAAAAGAGTACGCCACGAGTTGTTCTTGGCAAAACAGATACCGGCAATGGGACGCCTTGCTGTTTGGCCAGGATATAAGAATCAAAGAAACAGAAACGGAAATGAAACAAACGACTACGGCAGAGGAAAGGGACGTTGACCCTTCGGCACAACCAAAGGTTCCGGCATGAGCACTGGACCTTTGTCGAACACATTCGCAGACGGCAAGTATTTCAATTCTGGCGTGAGAGGGTCGGCTGGTTTTACCAAGTTGGTTGAATTGATACCGAACAAGAACGATTCGATATCAGATGCATTGCTTGAGAGTTGGTTGCCAGGAATCTGCGCTGGGTTAAGACCGTTGCCGGGTAGCCTTGTGTCATAGGCGCTCCCACAAAACGAGTGCTCGTACAGAGCATAGTCTTTGGCCTCGCGATATTGTCGCTGCTCCTGTGCGTAATTGATTGGGGTGTTTCGGTTTCGTGTTGATGCCATATTTTTTAGCGTTTAGCGGGTGTGTGGTTACTAAACTGAATATATTTTATTTTTAAACAACTCGACCGAAAGAGCGTCGAGCATTTCAACAGGGATGTTGCCCTCTTTGAGTTGACTGACGATGCATCGATGCAAGAAGTAAAAGTGGTCGAAATTGAACATCAACGTGAATGTGGTCAAAGGATCCATGAGACCACCGTGGCGCTCGAGCAATGCAACAAAGGCTGCATTCATTTTCATTCTGGAAAAGAGAGCGCGAAGGGTTCGATCAAATATCGGCCCATCTAATTGGTCATTGAACACCGTCGCGATTTCCTCTTGATAGAGTTGGTGACAAATGGTCTCGACGTCATCACGATCATATTCTGTTTCCCCTCCCTGTATTTTTTGAAGCAAGTCTTGCTCGATGGAATGATATTTAACCTTGATGTCTGTGTTGTATTGGAGAATGTTCTGCATTTTTGGATTTTTCGATTAATAAGCCAACCTGTCCTTATCTGAGTTTTATTTTTCAACCGTCAATATAAAAAAAAAGAATTTGCGAAAAGAATGCCAAGACGAAGACAAGAGCCAAGACCGAGACAAACCCCTGCGGAGCGTCAGAGAAGTCGTCAAGAAGCTCTCGCTTTTGTGCAGGCGGAGACAAGACGTCAAGAAGAAGCCCGAGCGGCTCAAGTGGCTTCCCGACTTGCTGCCAATCCATTCAGATGGCAATTGGACTTGGAAGAAGATTCCCCGCTAAGAGTTCCCGATCGACCTCTGTCCCCGCCACGATCTCCTCCTCGAACTCCACCTCGCATCCCATCTCTTCCCCGAATGCCTTCTCCACCTCAAATGCCTTCTCCACCTCAAATGCCTTCTCCTCCCCAAATGCCATCTCCACCTCAAATGCCATCTCCACCTCAAATGCCATCTCCACCTCAAATGCCATCTCCTCCACGAACAGCACAAACACCATCTCCTCCTCAAATGTACCAGGCAAACACTCCTCCGAGAGCAGCGCGTCCAATCGCTGTGCGTCTTCAACAACCGATCGACCCTTTTATCATTGACGATAATGACTTTATTCCAGATGAGGCATTCGATTTCCCGCCGACACCACCTAGACAACCCTCTCCACCACAACCTGTCACCGAACAAGTAACGACAACGCCACCCAGACAACCCTCTCCACCACAGCAAGTTGCCGCACAAACCCCACCACCTCTTCAACAAGAGGCGCCTCCTCGATTCACTGCACGAGCTGCAGAATTCGGTCGCCGAAGGATGCAGCAAGCGGCTGATGCGATGCGAAATACTTGGCAGAGAACATTTCGGCGACGACCGAATCCTGAACCAGCGGCTTTTGCTGCTGCAACACCTGTAGCTGCGCCAGTGCCTGCACCTGGGCCAGCGACCCCACCCCCAGCCCCAGTTAGAGCACCGCCTGCACCAACAAGAGGTCCCGCACCAGTACCGCCCAACCAGATTTTCAGAGAAGGTCCTGTAGCCATGCAAATACACGTCAACTTCGCTTCCATGAATCTACCAGCCATCAAACGATTTTTGCGCCGAGGTATTGCCTCGAATCCGGCGGCAGTTCAGGAAGCCGCAACGGCATCCCAGTACAGAGGGCAGATGTTGAAAGATTTCATTGGCAGGAAGTTACGAGCGATGGCACAATTGCTGCCACAGGAAAACCGCGATCGTTTGACCAGAACTCTTGATGTGATCATCGATAGATATGGCGAATGTGGTGGTCTTAATGCTGGATCGATCGAAAACATGGTTCTGCCTCTCGTTTACGCGTCGATCCAACCCGACGTGTTCAAGCGTTTCTACATCGAGGATTACATTGACAAAAATTCCAACGCGTATGAATACGAAAGTGCGGCCGATAATTTTTCCTGTGTAAAAGGATCGTATGAGCGACTGCTGACTTGCTTGAATGAAGCCGCACGCAACTCTGAAGGAACGGGCGAATTACCACCTGGAAAATTAGAGGAGTACGATGAACTTTATCCACTGTTGGTGCCTGCAAAGGATTACATTCGCAATAGGGCCCAACGTTATTTCATGGTCAACACCGACAGAGGGGAGATCGAAGCAGCTCCCGAGGCTCAACGACCGCAGGTCATCGCGAGGCAGAGACAGGAATTGCGACAATTCGTTATTGATGGATTCGGAGAAAAAGACGCCAATGGCGATTTTATTCCAGGATCTGGCCAAGCGTTCATTGAAGAAAATTTAAGGAGCTACCCTCCAGAGGAGAATGGCGACGCAATCATCAACATCATCAATCGTGACTTGCGTGTTTATCCAGATGAGCTTTTCATCGATCAAAACTTGGGTGGCGGGACCAAAAGAAGGAAGAGACGATCATCCAAGTCGAAGAGAAGGAAACCACGGCGCGGAAGAAAACAGACAAGAAAGGGAAGAAAAAGAATTTCAAGGAGAAGGCGTTAGAACATCTATTCCATCTATATTCTTCTTGGATCTTTTTGATTAATTTTCTTTCTCCACCAAAGAAAACGATGTCCATGCTTTCCCACCGCGACCCCATGACGTCATCCGAAGAAGATGCCGAAGAAATCGCGCAGTTGATCGCAGAATACATGAAGATGCATCCGCGACCTCAACCGACTTCAGTAGAAGTCTCTATAACAACTGCCACCCCTTCTTCGCCGCGTTCTGCGGCTAGGATTCCAACCTCTTATGCTGAATTTTTGCGAACACCCGGGCCTCCACTGTCACGTCAATATGCAGTCGATCCCTATATGCTGCAGAGAAGAGTGATAAGCAACAAAAGAAAAAGTAGGCAAACAAGAAGAAAGTCTAAGAGTCGAATGAAAAAGTCCAGCAGAAGAAAATCAAGCAGCAGGCGTTGAATACTCTGATTTTTGTTCGCGTTTGTTAGTGCATGAGTAATTTTGTTAGAAATTCTCTTTTCAAGAAACCTTCCAGTTTACAAAGGAATTAGTTTGCAAACTGCAAGAATAGAATTCTACGACCTTTTGGAGAATTGTATTTTCTAACAAAAAATCCAACAAACTAACACTTTTCTTTCTCAACTTTATGCAAAAATAAAAAAAAAATGGACAGCACTGGTTTGCCCCTTGTTATCGGAAAACGTTACAACGTCGATGGATTCAATAATGTTCAGTACATCGGTCTTGAGAAAACCAAGCGTGGGTATATGTTCGAATTGGTGAGTCCGAATAACCGAAGGGCGGTTTTTGTGCGGTATCAATTCGAATCACCACCAATCCCTGTGGAGGATGGAGACGAGACCGACACTGAGTTTATGGACAATCCTTACGAATCTGACGGATATGAGTCAGAGGGAGGACGGAGACGGAGAAAGAGGGCAGCCACGAAAAGGTTAAAAAGATCAAAGCGAACAACCAAAAGACACAGGAAATCGTCGAGAAAACATAGACGACGAGTTTCAGCAAGACACCGTTGAAATAATGTTAGAAGACACATAATTTTGTTAGAAAATCTCTTTTCAAAAAACCTTTCATTTCTCTGGGCAAGTGGTTCGCAAACTATTTGCTCAGAAATCTCAGACCTTTTGGAGAATCGCATTTTCTAACAAAAATCAAAACAAACTAACAACCCTACACGTACTGGTTGGGGGTGTGAGTCGTGTAGAAGTCCTTGTCTCTGGTCAGTTCACGGCTAGGAACCCCGCCGCGAATCCAGCCATTCACCGCCACGCCTTCGACCAAGTTGTTCGGATTTTGAACAGTTTGGCTGATCTGAGGCAACAGAGGAGTGGTATGGTAGCACAAATAACTTTTCTCACCCAACTGGGCAATCGTCTTCTTCGCAGTCTGGGGACCGTCACCTTGCTGGATCTGCGACTCTAACACAGGGTCCACCGAACCGCGACCCAGGAAAGGAACGGTGGCAAAGGGACGATGGAAGAGGTCGATGCGCGACTTGGGGTGGGTTTGGATCGAACCAATCAGCAAATTGGAACTCTCTTGCACATTGCAGCCTCCTGCACCCATCCCCATGCCTCCAGTGTAGTTCACAGCTGGTTGACTGGTAGCGAGTGCTTTTGCTTTGGCCAAATTGCAATCGCTCAGAAAGTAGTTCTGCAACATATATGTCGCGGCCAATTGATCCTGCAATGACTCCTGTGTCTGGAAGCATTGGTCATTGCCGATTCGCGACATGTTGTCGAAAGCGTAGTTGGATACAAAAGCCATCTTTTTTCTATGAAGTATATTTTGTTGGGTCAAGAAAAAAAAAGATGACAATGGACAGATGATGATTATTAATCGTATTCGAAACAATACGATAAAAAACAAAAACAAAACAAAGGTGACAAGGTGACTTAATACAAAATGTATCGGTAATTGTCCTTGACACGCTGCATGGCTGCCTCGGCGTTGCTCTCTTTGGAGGATGGCATATTTCCATACAGGAATTGACCATAGGCACCTTGGTCGTTGGTGACACGAGTGTTCGCAGTCGAATAGAAAAGGCGCATGAACTGGTCTAAATCGTATTGATCGGCTAAATCGCCGAAGAGCTTTTTGTTCGTCGATTGGATGCCCGGGTTCAACCGCTGCACTGCTTTCTTTGTTGATCGCAGAATCTCCTCGTCTACGTCCACGTTGAATGACGGGGGAGCCGCTTTTCTTTCGGGGTCATCCATGATTTCTGTTAGAAGCACATTGCCGAAGGGGTTTTTCGCGTTCGACGGATAGTAATCCGATCGCAAGACTGTCTCTAAAGTGACAGGGTTATCAATCACCACTTTGCGATTCTGATTGTTGTTGTCAAAACCCTCTGGTTTATGGAGCATGGTGCTTATTATTTGTTGTTTGCGAAGTTTGTAGACTGCGACAATCACAAGCAGTGTCATCAACCCGATCAAAAGAAAAGATATTTTCATGGTAACCAAGCTGCCTAAAACGGAGAGCAAGATGACCATTCGCGTCATGGCATTCAGTTTCTCCTCGAAATTCATCGAGGGCGTCGGCCATATCTCACTGATATGGTTTTGATCCAATAACACCCCTGGATTCTGAAACCAGAACGATGCTGAAGACATTGTTTTTAAAATATTA
>Ga0214917_10000645_pt1 | contig 45247 bp, 44 predicted proteins | sample LL_1208_BB_MetaG_FD_177983 | JGI IMG/M metagenome (GOLD analysis project Ga0214917, IMG submission 177983) | Freshwater microbial communities from Lake Lanier, Atlanta, Georgia, United States - LL_1208_BB | ecosystem: Environmental > Aquatic > Freshwater > Lake | place: USA: Georgia | collected... | reverse complement strand
CTTCCCCACTTAGGTACGAATGTCAAAAAACTTAAAGAAGCTGGTGATCGTTGAATCACCAGCAAAGGCACGCAAAATTGGCGGCTACCTCGGCGATGGTTTCATCGTCGAGGCTAGCGTCGGCCACATTCGCGATCTGCCACAGCGCGCAGCTGATATCCCTAAAGAGGTAAAGAAGCTCGCCTGGTCTAAAGAAGGCGTCGATATCGAAAATGATTTCGCACCTCTCTATGTCATCAACCCCGACAAAAAAGCGAAAGTTGCCGAGCTGAAGGAGTTGATGAAGGGCGCTGAAGAGATCCTTCTAGCAACTGACGAAGACCGCGAAGGCGAAGCAATCGCATGGCACCTCGTTGAAGTTCTTCAACCAAAGATTCCTATTAAGCGCATGGTCTTCAACGAGATCACCGAAGAGGCAATCAAAGCAGCTGTAGAGAATACTCGCGACCTTGATTACAACCTCATTGATGCCCAAGAAACTCGTCGCGTTCTCGACCGTCTCTATGGCTACCGTCTTTCACCTGTCTTGTGGAAGAAAGTCATGCCACGCATTTCTGCAGGTCGCGTGCAATCTGTGGCAACACGACTTATTGTTGAAAAAGAACGCGAACGCATGGCCTTCATCTCATCTTCTTGGTGGGATCTCAACGCAAAGACCGACCTTGGCTTTACAGCACGTCTTCTTTCAGTAGATGGCAAGAAAGTAGCCTCCACTGCTGACTTCGGAGCAGATGGCGCAGTAAAAGAGAAGTCCCTCAAAGACATCTTGTTACTTGATGAAAAGCAAGCAAATGATTTAACAAACTCTCGTAAGAACACACCACTGACTGTTAAGTCGATGGAAGAGAGCCCACGCACCGAACGACCAAAGCCACCATTTACGACATCAACAATGCAACAAGATGCTGGTTCACGTCTTGGTTGGGGCGCGCAGATCACTATGCGTATTGCACAGCGCCTGTACGAAAACGGTTACATCACCTACATGCGTACCGACTCAATCAATTTATCTGATCAAGCAATCAAGGCAGCTCGCGCTGCAGCTTCTTCGCTCTACGGAAAAGATCACGTCTACGAAACCGCACGTCTTTACCAAGGTAAATCTAAGAACGCACAAGAAGCGCACGAAGCAATTCGCCCAGCTGGAGATGTCTTTAAGACACCAGGTGAATTGGCACCAGAACTTTCACGCGATGAATTCGCGTTGTATGACCTCATCTGGAAGCGCACAGTTGCATCCCAAATGGCTGACGCCAAGAAGATGCAGATGCGCGTCGACTTCGATGCACAAACTGCCGATGGCAAGGAAACAATCTTCCGCGCCAACGGTTCTGTCATTACATTCCCAGGATTCCTCGCTGCATACGATGACATCGCAACGGATGAAAACAAGGATGAAGAATCTGAAGATCGTCGTTTACCTGCAATGACTATCGGCCAATCAGTAAAGGTCGATGAATATTCATGCGAAGGCCACGACACCAAACCACCTGCGCGCTACACCGAACCAACTCTTGTTAAGAAACTTGAAGAACTCGGTATTGGTCGCCCATCAACATTTGCCTCCATCATCCAAACCATTCAAGACCGCGGTTACGTATCAAAGCGCGGCCGCGCACTCGTTCCAACCTTCCTTGCCTTCTCAGTTACAGGCCTTCTTGAAACCCACTTCACCAAGCTGGTGGACTATGACTTCACAGCTTCTATGGAAGAAGACCTCGACAAGATCGCTTCAGGTGAAGCAGGACGCGTCGATTGGCTCCGCGATTTCTACTACGGTGTCGATGGCCAACCAGGACTTAACGAACTCTCACTCGACCTCGGTGTCATCGATGCGCGTGCTACAAACACAATGAATTTATCTGACACCATCGAAATCCGCGTTGGTCGCTACGGTGCGTACTTACAAGAGAACATCGAAGGACAAGATCGCAAGCTTGCAAACATTCCTGAAGGTTTAGCACCTGATGAACTCACCCTTGCAAAGGCAATCGAACTTCTTGCAGCACCTTCAGGAGAACGTGAACTCGGTATCGATCCAAACACTGGCCTTGAAGTTGTTGCAAAGTCAGGACGCTTCGGTCCATATATCACCGAGATCTTGCCTGAAGAACCTGTTGAACTAAATGAAGATGGCACGCCAAAGAAGAAGCGCAAGAAGGCTGATGCACCTAAGCCAAAGACCGCGTCTCTCTTGAGCACAATGAACCTCGACACCATCACACTCGATGATGCACTCCAACTACTTTCACTTCCTCGCGTACTCGGCACCAACAGTGCAGGCGAAGAGATCACCGTACAGAACGGCCGCTACGGTCCATATCTAAAGGCCGGTACAGATTCACGCACTCTCACTTCTGAAGAGCAACTCTTCTCTATCAATCTTGATGAAGCACTTGAGATTTACTCAAAGCCAAAGGAACGCCGCCGCGGTGTTGCAAAACCACCTCTAAAAGAACTCGGAGTTGATCCTGCTTCAGAGAAACAAGTCATTATTAAAGATGGCCGCTTTGGCATGTATGTCACCGACGGTGAAACCAATGCAACGCTTCGTCGCGGTGACACATTAGAGGCGATGACTCTTGAACGCGGACTCGAACTCCTTGCAGGCCGCCGCGCATGGGAGGCAGAGAACGGCCCTTCTCCAAAGAAATCGCGCAAGAAAGCTGCAAAGGCAAAACCTGGAGATACCGCACCAACACTTACAAAGAACACTTTTAAGAAAGCTGCAACAAATAAGAAGGCAGCTAAAAAGGCATCACGAAATGAAAAAGTTAGACGGTTAGGACATGCCTCCCATGATGAGCAGTAATCAATCGAGCTACAAGAATAATGAATCCAAAAAGAGCGGTTACGAATTTCGATATAAACATAATTGCTTCGAGAGCTAATTTGCTAGCATCGAAACGTGCTTATGAGAAAGCCTAGCCTGGCGTAAAAGAATTTTCTAGGTAAAATCACCCAATGAACAGTGTTAACCGAAAAGAATCACTCGATGGAGTGAGAGGGATTTCAATCTACTTTGTGATATTTTGCCACTATTTTGCCCATGCGGGAACTCAGGGCATTGGTACAAAGATTACATTTTTGTCGATAGACATTCAAGCCGCACTATTACAACTTGGTAGTGTCGGGGTTACGTTCTTTTTTGTATTGTCAGCATATTTACTCACAAAGAATTTTCTGGATCAAAAGTACAGAAACATTCCTGATTATGTGCGTAAGCGATTTTACCGAATTTATCCCTCATTTATTTTTTTTACGAGCATTTACCTGATTTGTTATAAACTTCTCGGGAAGTACCCTTACGCTTCCCAGCTTGATAATAAGTATTTCGTTATCTGTATAGCATTTCTTCAACCTTTATTTATAGGCACGAGTTATCATGCCGTAGATATTCTGCCTGGAACGTGGTCTTTATATCCAGAAATATATTTCTATGTTTTTTACCTGCCATCTTGATGTTACTTAAGAAATTGAAACGCCCACTGGATGTTGTCGCGAGCTTTTGGATTCTCACACTTCTATTCAGGACCCATAATCAGAGCAATGCCAATTGGGCAGTATCCAATGGTTTACTGGGTTATTTCGACGCATTTTTAAGTGGAATAACCCTAGCAACACTAAAGATTGAAAATACAAAAACAAGAATAAGTGGCGGTATCGGCTGGATCTTGATTTTACTCTCCTTGACGTATCGCATTCCAATTATCGATTCTATATCACTTCGGACAATTGGATCCTTTATAGTTCTCAAAGCAATAATTGAGAGAGATGGTTCATTAATTGCTAAGTCAAAATCTATGCAACTAATAGGGAAGCGTTCGTACGGACTATTCTTGATTCACACCGCTGTTTTTTGGTACGTCTCTATTCCACTACTCAAGTATTTTGGAACTCAAGAATTTCTCTTGGGATTTGCAATTGGTGGACTTATAGGTCTCACAATAAGTTTGGCGTTAGCAAACCTGAGCTACCATTTATTTGAGAACCAGAGCGGTATTAGCCTAAACAAAGGTAAGTTGAAACTAATGATTCTTTGCTGCATATGAGCGGATATGGTAATCATATCCGCCCTATAGGTCAGAAGAATCACTAAGGTATTTTTTTCGATTTGAAAGCGATAGCATTGCGAGAAAAATAGAATCTAAGTGACTACTCCTTCGCATCCCACCTTTCAAAATAAAGAGACTCCTAGGAAAAACGTTCCCCTGCAAGCTTGCAATGTGCTTATCCAAGATTTCTCTATTCTCAACACTACCCATTGAATAAAAACTCGTGTTTCTCAAGCAAAGAGCTTGATTAAAAAAATGTAGATTTCGAGTCTTAAGAAATCGATAAATTCTAATCTTGGTGAAAGAACCTTTACTAAAGTTTGTATGGTTTTCATTATGCCGACGATAGAATATCTCTGAATTTTCATCGTAAACGGTAATTCCAATATACGAGACTACCAAGTAATACCAGGCATCATGCCCGACCGAAGTACAAACCTTTTCAGACGAAAGATTTGAAGCAGCATTCTTGTTCAACACGATTGTTGCGCCTATAGCCAAATTCTCTACTAAGGCATTTCTGAACCCTACAGAGAATTTCCTTGAACTTAATTTTCTTGCTGATTCGACCGAGGAAGCAAATAGATTCACGCCGCTGAAATACATGATCGACTTATTTTCAGCTTGTGCTCTCAATAAAGAAGTAGCACGAAGCAACTTTTCAGGACTCCAAATATCATCTTGGTCACAAAAGGCGAAGTAGTCCGCTCTACCGTCCTGAACTGCAAATTGAAGTAAATTGTGATACGAGAGAGCTGGGCCAATATTCCCTGCTTCGCTAGGCAACCAGGTGAAATCACCATATTGGGCTAAACTCTTCTTCATAATATTCAATGAATCTGCTGTTGAACCGTCATCCCGGACATAGAGAAATATTTCAATATCACGTTGTAGAGTGAGGCTCGAGAGTAATTCAGGAAGATATCGTTCACCATTGTAAAGTGAAAGCAACACGGCAACCCTTGACTTATTAAGCATACTTCCATCTAACGCGTGGCACGAACGGTGCAAAGAATTCAAGTTGCTCTAGATACCATCGCCAAATATCTGCCACTAATGGGCAATCGTGTGAGCCTTTCTGAGACATAGTAAGCCCTGCCCCGTTTGCTTTACTAAAATGATAAAAGATAAGTGGTTGCTTGTTAACTAGAAAATTCCCAGCCTGGTCAACTGAAAAAATCCTTTGGCTAAGGTTCCAAGATGCAACATTTGCTCCAGGATGATTGCAAATAACGACATCCTGAAAGAATATGGTTGCAAAATTCCCCCATTTTTGGTCAGTGAAGAGACCGAGAAGAGCATCATCTGTTGAAAAGTACTTCAATCTCTCTTTCCAGTAATTCAAAAATCTAATTCCTTGAGAGTGATTTGAATTTAACCCCAAGAAACCAAAATTATATATACCTGTTTGTAGAGAACCAATCTCATTATCGACTATAGATTGCCATTCTGTTTCGGGCTCCAGCTGGTGAGGTGTAAGAATCAGACTTCCTCCAGCGACCAATGATGTGTGCAGTGGTTCCAACGACGAAAAAATGGCAAGATCTGGGTCAAGGTAAAAAACATATTCATGTTTCTTTGAAATGTACTCCATCCCAAAAGGCTTGATTGCTGTACAGGCTTCAATGACGGAATGTTGTTGTAGCCACGTTGAAACACTAATCGATGCGATATCTCTATCTCTTACTTTATGCCAAGTTGAAAAATCCTCCATAACCACTTCATCGGGATATAAAACATAATCAAAGTTATCAAGCAAGCATTCAATTTCTGATTCGAGTTTATGGTCAACCAATAACAGGTAAGAGACCCAATCGGGGTGGTGCTCCTTCATAGACCGCGCCAAAATGGCAGCCCGGTCCAAGTAATCAATATTTACCGATGTAAACCATGCCACTGACAATTCTCAAACCTCGCTTTTCATTGGTATGTAGTGGTCCAAAATAAAATTTCTGTGATTTAGTTTTCTAAGAGGTTGCTTTGGAGTTGAGCCAAATATAGAAGAACCGCTCGTTTGAAAAGCTTGTTTGAGATCCTCAAGATTTCTGTATTCCAATAATGCATCGAACCGCTTTGCCAATTCATAGACATTTCCTGAACTTGAGGAGGTTATAATCTTGCAACCCGCCGATATGGACTCCATCGTTACAAAAGAGTAAGTCTCTGGCCATAGTGCCCAGATCATGACTGCGTCGATTTGATTATCAATCAGCGCCTTGGACATTGAATCAGGATTACTTCCAGTCTGAGAAACAGGTACATGCTTGATGTATTTGACTTTCGGATCTACAAGACCAAAGGTATAGAACTCAAAAATCTCACTAGTACTAGATTTGGCTAACTCTTGGAAGTGGTACCACCCTTTAGAACGAATCGGATATCCAATGTATGCAATTTTTACAGTTGTATTTGATAGGTCCTGAATCTCAGAAGACGACTGAGTTATCACCTCAGATGAAAATTCGCTGTGTTCAAATATCTGAACATTTTCAACCCGAGGATAAGTTTTAACAAAAATATCTGCCGCTATCTGGCTTGGACTTACAATTACTAGATTTGGCAAATCAAACAACCGAGTGAATTGATTTAGATGGTCAGCTCTCTGGTGCCCATGTACACAAACCTTACAACTCGTTGAAGAAATTGCGGGAGCGTTGCAAAAAATCCATTCATTTCGCATCAGTTTTACACTAGAGCAAATAGAATAGTAGTCGTGAAGATAAAAAAATGGCTGAAAAGACCTTCTTCCTTTTAGAGCAGCTGAAATATCCCGCAAAGAATGACCAAGTAATGAATGGAAGGATACAAAAAATTCTTCTTCGGGTTCCTGCATATTTTCTTGTAGTAAATCACACAAACTCCCAATATCAGCAGAGTCTATTTGGCCAAGAAGGGTGTCATTTAGTTTGAGATTTAACAATGTGGAATCCCTTAGGGTTTGCGAGAATTCAGTAGGGTAGAGAGCCAAATAGTTGCCTCGAACTGCCTGAAATCTTTTTGACTCAACACCGAGTAAGAACTGCACCCCGCCAATATTTGATGAGTAGTCATCTTGACAGAAAGTTAGAACAGTAGGACCCGACCCTCTTACCAAGTTCGTTTCAAGTAATTCAAGTACAACTTCCTTGGGGTTATTACTGGATTGTATATTCTCAATCATGTTCTGCTGTGACCGAAGTGACGTGATTGTGGAAAAAGCGTCATGTGGATTCCTGGAGTACTGAGGAAAAGTTGCCGACTTAGAAATTTTCGATAGCGTAGCGCGATTTACCAAACTGAGACTGCTTTCAATGCGGGCTATGAAGGAACCCAAAATGATATGGCATTTGTTTAAATCTAAAGTTCTGCGCGGAAATAGAATAGCAAAATATGCACCTGACAGAATAGTTCCTTTGCGTAATTTTAGAAGTGACCGGCCATATAAATTGGCTATTCCTGGATCAAGCTGAAGTTCGCTTATAACCTGTATATATACTGTTCTATAACTGGCCCGATAAAGTTTTAAGCGCTGAATTAGTGTCCCATTTTTCACTTTTAGATTCTTTGCGTGATGTCCCCCATGAATCTCTGACTGAAAGAACATTTTCCTTTTAGAGCACAGAGCTAATCGCTGCAGACTTGATAGATTGGTTGAACTACTCAAATTTTGCATTATCTGAATATTCCTAGCACTAATGAGTAAAGGAGCTTCCAATCTCGTGAATGCGAAATTTCGAACAAGTTCCCGTCGTGATATATCAGACAGTCTCCCTTGAGATTTATGGTGTGATGCGAATACAAAGTTGCCATCGCGAGAGCCGCTGTCAACCAGATTCTTTGCCCGCTGAAAAAGGTCATAACTAAAATTAGTATTTGGGTAAAATATATAGTCAAATAAACCATAATTCTCTTTTGTCGACTCAAGAAAAACTATGTTTGCAGAGAGGGAATCAATTTCTATTTTTGACCTAGAATAATTTCGAAAGACATAGAGAGACGATTCATGAAAAGAATCCTTAAACAAGTAATTATCGATTATTTGTTGAAGCTGGATTTCAGAATCAACCATGAGAGCCATCTTGGATTCAAACGGTGCAGTTGCATTATTCAATTAGTATTACCTGATTCCCTAAGGCAATTAATCGAGATTTATCCACAATAGACACGCGAGAATCTAGGTGGAATCATCGAAGATGAATAACAGGGGTAACCCTGTAACTCATTAAGTAGGTAAATGCCGGCCCCCAATCCTCTCCCTGTAACATCAATGGCAAATGGGAAAAGAGATGACTAGTCTCTGAGGTTTCAATTATATCTAGTGAGACAATTGGACGGCCCGAATGATTGAAAATAGTAATTGCATTAAGGGAGCACCCCCATCCCACAACCGTGTTACCCAAGTCAGCCGCCCTCGTACTGCCAGCGCATAGTGAATTTATCCCATTAGGATTCAAAAATTCTCTTACCATCGTAGCTCGTCTATGGTGGGTCGATCCCGAAACTTTAAAAATTACACCCCTTGCTGGCTTGGAGGTGTGCGAAGCGTTATCAAAATAACTGAAAAAACCGTTTCCTAGCGACCGAGCATCGTGCTGGGCAATGGATTCATTTCCCACCCCCCTCTTGAATCCGGAAGTTAACAGAGAAACGCCTTTTAAATAATGCCCACCTAATTTCCATTCGATTTCTGAACTTGCAGTGTTTAGCAGGTAAATCGAATTCGTATTTCTAAAAGACAAAAGGATTCTTTGGGAATCCACGAAATCGATACTATTGCAGTGGAAGAGATCAACATATTTGCCACGAGGGCCCTCCTTAATATACGCAGGATAAACCTCCGCACTCGGAATATGTTGGCTTGCTTTCCACCTGAATACAGTCTGACCATCTGAATTCATCGCATTGATCTGACAATCAGCAAAAAACTTTGTTGGATTGATTTTGAACGAGGCACAAATAGAGGTCGTAATCAAACAATCTATTTTCGGATAACTTAAGAACCAGAAATTCCCACGGTCATCAATTTTCAGTTCGTGTGGGTCAAATAGATTATCGCTCTGCGCGGCAAAAAGTATTTTCCCTGTTTTCAAGTCCGAAATGTATTTACATTCGTCTAAACCAAATGCAAGGTTTACGCACCCGGTCATCCCGATAAGAGAACCATCCGCTTGCATTGCCCACGCAGTTGATACCTGGTTAAGCTTTTCGCTTGAGATTAAATCAAGACTCGGCCCAAACGTAATCAAATTACCATTATGAATTAACTGATATTCAACGCTGCTGTTATTAAGCTTCGCGAACTCCTCTTTGCTGTAGACGGTTTTTTGTAGAATATGACCTTCCGGCAATTGAATCAATACATTCCCATTAGCAGGGACGTCGAGTGCCATTACACCTGGAGACGTGGAAATCAAAAATAGTAGAGTGACAAAAAATAAATTCGCACGCAACCTATAAGACATTAGAAGTACTCCTTAGGGGTCAGACTATTCCATAATTAACCATTTTGAAGCAAAGTCGCGGAGGTGGCCCCCCAATTAAGCGCCGGCGACTCAACCGAATACTCAAAAAAGCACGAGGAAAATCTCCAGATATATCTTATGAGTTCACATTCCTATAAACTCTGGTTATGTCATTTGTTGGCGAATCTAATGTCTACGACTCAAGAAAAAGCGACCTCAATTTTATCGCTTTTGTTAAGTCTATATATCACCAACGGAATCTCTTGGCATTATTAATATTGGCTGAACTGAGGTCTCGATATCAAAGATCATTTATGGGGTTGCTCTGGACCCTCATTAACCCAATCGTCTCAAGTCTTGTCCTATGGGCGGTGTTTGTTTCGATATTCAAGACAAAACTAAGTAATGACACTCAATTTGCACCGTACCTTCTGGCTGGAGTGCTAACAATTACTTTTTTCAATCAAGGTTTATTGCAGGCAGCTGAATCGGTATCAAGTAGTGCAAAACTCTTTTTAAAGATCCGAGTCGATCCACGATTATTTTGCATCTCTAACTCACTTTCGAATGCAGTCAACTTCTTTTTTGGAATTTTAGCGCTGGTCCTTGTTACCTTCATATCAGGAGCAGAAATTTCTGTGTTCTTTCCCCTAGTCTTCTTCGTTGGATTATCCTTGACTCTATTAACAACTGGGTTCGGGTTGATTTTTTCAATCCTATTTATCAGATTCGATGATTTTAAGTACATAATCACTATTTTGCTTCAACTTCTAAATTACTTAACACCAGTATTTTATCCAAAAGAAATGTTAAACCCTTCCGTCAGGCTTCTAGTTTCACTCAACCCATTAAGCTCTTTCCTGGATGTTTTTAGGCACGTTTTTAACGGAACAGAGACTGCAACGTCTCTTGATTGGACCTACATGTTTGGATCTTCAATCCTGGTATTTTCCGCTGGAATTTTTTTATTCAGAAGATTTTGGGCAAGTACAGTGGTAATGTTGTGACCAGTCCCGTAGTTATGATAGATAACCTGAATTTTAGTTATCAAATAAGAAATGCATCTGCCCGCACATTGAAGCAGAGATTCATAAATACAGTCAAACGGATTAACTCCGACATTTATGTAAATGCAATTTCTGGTATAAATCTTCAGTTATGTGCAGGCGAAGTTCTAGGAATCGTTGGAGACAATGGAGCCGGGAAGTCCACATTTTTAAAGTTGCTAGCTGGAATTCTCCCACCTTCATCTGGCGCTGTAATAGTTCGAGGGCGAATTGCTCCATTAATCGAATTAGGAGCAGGCTTTAATCCAGAACTTACGGGTGCAGAAAATATCGTGCTATTCGGTGTATTGCTTGGCAACGATAAGAAGCGGATGGAAGAAAAAGTGGTCGCCATTTCAGATTGGGCTGGCCTAGGTGAATTCATTAATTTACCACTCCGCACCTACTCCACTGGAATGGTATCGAGGCTTGGATTTGCGGTTGCAACTTTTCAACAGAGTGAACTTCTAATTATTGATGAAGTTTTGTCAGTAGGAGACTTAGATTTTCAAGAGAAATCAATGAAGAAAATAGACGAATTAATTTCAGCCGGAGAAGTGACTATTTTAGTGAGCCACGATTTGAACTTAGTTCAATCAAAAGCCACAAAAGTTCTATGGCTTGAGCAAGGAAGACAAAAAATGTTCGGTGATTCCAAGGAAGTTATTGATGCCTACAGAAACTCTTAAAGTTCTACATGTAATTGCACGGTTCAACATTGGAGGAACTGCTCGGTATTTAACACATCTCCTTCCCGGGTTAGAAGCTAGAGGCTTGTGTCCTATTCTAGTTGTTGGCAGAGTTCAAAAGGGAGAAGTTGAAGATTCAAGTCTTAGTAGTCTAGCTTTTCTAAGGCTGGAAAACTTGGGCCGGAGAGTAAGTCCTTTATCAGACTTCAAATCCTATTTGAAACTTAGGCGCATTATCAAAAAGGTTCGGCCAGATTTGATCCACACGCACACCTTCAAGGCGGGTTTTTTGGGACGACTTATGTATTTTGGAATCCCCAAAATTCATACGTATCACGGACACCTGCTGACTGACCCTGAATTTACGAAAATTCAACTCAAGCTCATCATGATTGTGGAGAAATTCCTTGCAATTTTCACGAAAAAAATTGTTGTCACAGGTCAAAGAGTTGGCACAGACCTCTTAGCAAAAGGTGTTGGTCAGCCCAAGAGGTACGTTTCTATTCCTGGCGAAAGTAGCCTGAATAATTTAACGAGCCGTGAAATTGCAAGGAAGAATTTGGATCTAACTAATGAATTTACAGTCTTGTGGTTAGCCAGAGTAACATCAGTAAAAAACCCACAGTTACTAGTTGAAGTTGCAAGACAAATGCCCGAAGTAAAATTCCTAATGGCCGGTGACGGGATTGATTTAAATTCAATTAGAGCAATGGCACCTTCAAATATAAGAATTCTGGGGATTGTCGATCCTAGGAAAATATTGTTGGCTGCCGATATATTTCTGAGCACGTCATTAAACGAGGGTATCCCATATTCCATCATGGAAGCCCAAGCGGCCGGGCTTCCCGTAGTCGCGGTAAAATGTGGAGCACTTTCAGAAGTCGTTGCTGATGGAATCAACGGCTATCTCTTGGAACCAGATGCCAAAGCAATTGTGAACAAAACACGCGAACTGCAAAGTAATTCTGAATTGCTGATGAAATTTAGCGAGAAATCAAAGGCTGCGGCTACAAACAAGGCTACCGAAATTGATTTTGTGGATAAACACGTAGAATTGTACAGAAATATTATGAAAGGAAACTAGCTTATCGTTGCAATATAAAATGGGTCTAGTAAATTCAACACTTTTCTCGACCTGATTTTCTCGTTGACAGTGGATTTTGAACTCTCAAGAATAACCTTCCAAGCCCTTGCCGAATTTGGATTTTCAAATACAGCGCGCTTAGCTAAATCGAGAGAATCCTTACTATGCCCAATTCTTCATATGCAATGGCTATCCCAGCCATTTGATCCGCATCCTGCCTCTAAAATTCCCACAAAGACTAATGACCTTAGAATTTGCGGCCAGACATTATTCACTCCCACACTTTTAAGGCAGGCTTATTAAGCCGGTCAATGTTCATCAAAATTCCAAAAATCCACACATTTCACGGTCACTTAATGACTGATCCTGAGTTCTCGAAATCCCAAATTAAAATTATCACCTGGGTCGAAAGAATTCTAGCAAAATTATCAGAAAAATTAATTGTTACAGGAGACCGGGTAGCCTCAGATTTATTGTCTCTTGGAATTGGGGAAATGAAGCAATATATTTCAATCCCCGGGGCAGTTATAAATACACCCATGCTTTTAAAGTCTGACGCGCGAAGCAGACTGGAAATTGGGAATACATTTGTTGTGTTGTGGCTAGCTCGCATGGCGCCAGTTAAACAACCTAGATTATTCGTTGAGGTAGCACGACTATGCCCCGATCTGACATTTGTGATGTGTGGAGATGGAACTGAACTTGAAGCCATAAGAGTGGGTGCACCCCCCAATCTAAAAATAACGGGGATGGTAGACCCAGTTGACTATCTCGCTGCGGCTGACGTATTTATAAGTACCTCGGCAAACGAAGGCATTCCGTATTCAATTTTGGAGGCTCAAACAGCAGGCCTACCTGTCGTAGCAGTGGCCTCAGGCGCAATCTCGGAAATTATCACCGACGGCGTGAATGGATTCTTGACTACTTCTAGTGTGGAAGAGATTGCCGAGCGGATTGGCAGTTTGAACAAGGGTGAAACCCTCCGAGCAAGCTTTGCTGCAGCAGCACGAGCAAATTCAGAGTCACTCTCACTAAATCCTCAATTAGTACAAATACACGAGCAAGTTTATTTAGATATTATTGGGAAGTAGAGGCACGAAATTAGAATAGACCTAAAATTTTGAGAGCAGACTGAGTCGAAACTTTTCAACTGAAATTGAGACTTTATCTTCATAGGCTATTTTCCAAGGAACTATAATTAATGCCAAATCTACTCATTCTAAATTACAATTCTGAACTGTGCTTTGATATTCTAAAGAGAGTTTAAATCTAGATTAGGATCTAATTTCTCCGCTCGGTTCTTAGCTATTTCTTTTTCAAAACCAGTTGATTCTTGACTGAAAAAAATATGAGACCATGCAACTGAATTTTTGGGGTTTTCCTCAACTGCGTGATTAAATAAAATTAAAGCTGGTTTCGTAATTCCTGCCTTCTCGAGTGCAATTGCAACGTTAGTAGTTAATGTTGAGTCGAGGGGGGCAGTTAAAGCCACACTATAAATTTTAGGAATGTCATTGGATTTCATGGCGTTTTGCATTTTTACCTCACGATTAATAAGAGGCAACACTGGAATGACCAACAATATAACTAGACAAACGGATGTAGAATAAGTTTTGACTTTATAATTCTTTGCTGGGATTTTCTGGCGTTTATTATTTTGCCTTAACTCTCCATTTGAAGAAAATATTATTCCCATGAATATCCAGCCCCAAACAGCTAAACTGGGCACATTAATGCTGATAAGGGTCTGTAAGTTGAAAATTATCCACAAAATCACAATGAACTTATATTCAAGCGTGACATTGCTCCAGCTCTTAAACTTCTTAACTACCAAAACTAAAGCCAATCCAATCAAAAGCAAATAGGAGATGAGGACGAAAACTCCTCCAGTTGATCCCAAATCAATTAGTAAATTGTGAGCCGAGTTAGATATGGAATCTAATCCGCGTCTATTGGCAGCAGCGGAATCACGATAGAATCTGTAGTTGTCCCCATATGAATCCAAGCCGACACCGGAATAAGGATTGTCTTTAATCATTGCAATTCCGGCTCGCCAGTAATCCCCTCGGAAAGTGACAGATTCCTGGTATAGAAAACGGCTTAATGGTCCAATTTGTAGTATGCCCAGTATCGAGATGAAAATTAAACAACTACCTAGCAGCGAGGCGACATACCCAAGTCGAAGTGAGTATTCAAATGCATAAAAGAGAGAAATCAAAAAAATAGCAATAAGGATAAGTAGTAAGCCTTGAGTTGATTTACTTAAAAATAATAAAATTACTTGGAATCCTGCCAGAAGCAAAAATAAGATTTTAGAGCCAACTTTCATGCTTCTTATAGCAAAGTATAAAGTTGCAACAACAGAAAGTGCTAAAAAACTTGAAAAATAATTGGGATTACCGAATGTTCCAAAAATCCATTGATCCGGATTTTTCCAAGAAATCGGATCTGCCCCGGAATACTGTATCCAGCCATAGCAAGCCTCAAAAGCTCCGGTAATAACTAGCGTCCCGAGTAGTCTAGTTAGGATTACATTTTTACCTACTTGTGAAACACCTAAAAGAATTACGCTAAGAAAAAAATAGTGTAGAAATCCTAGATTTCTACCATTCACACCAAAAATCTGTTGAAAAAATGGAGCATCTGAGAAAATCAAAGGAATAAATAGACTCAAAAGGAACAGGCTAACAAACCCAAAACCTTTATTTTTTACAAGTTGTGATGGGATAGGCTCCATAAGAATAATTTGAGATAACGCGAAACCTGACACAATGCCCAAAGCAAGTAATTTAGTGGGGTTTAACATATCAAAAGTCCAACCAGGGCTAAGAGCTAAAGTGACGAATGGCCCAGACACGAGCACCCAATTGCTATTTTTCATAAGCACTCACTTATGATAAGCCATAAATCCCACCCTCAAGGTAAAAAAGTCATTCCGTTAATTTAACAAGGGAAGTTGATGAATCTAGTGAACTTGCTTTCGATAATTATTACTCCTGACGAAATGGTTGACGTGAGAAAAACGATACACTTCACTAGTGAAAAAGGAGACGTGGCTACTTACAGGTGGTGCTGGATATATCGGCACACACATTGCCGATGAGTTCATCCGCGCAGGCAAGTCAGTTGTTATCTATGACTCGCTCTACCAAGGCCTTGAATCCCGTATCGTCCACATGCGCGCCAAGCACAACACCCCGATCCCATTTATCAAAGCCGACATTCGCGATTACAACGAAATCGAAAGCGTACTTCGCACCCGCAATATTGATGGCATTGTCCACACCGCAGCTCTTAAAGCTGTTGGTGAATCCATGGAAAAGTCAGATGAATACTTTGAGGTAAACCTTGAAGCAACTACAGAACTGATTGCAATCGCAAAGCGCAACAATGTAAAAAAATTTATCTTCTCATCCACCGCAGCTGTCTATGGCAGCCCAGATTCCATGGAACCTTGTAAAGAAGATGGACCAAAAGCTCCCATCTCTCCATACGGTGACTCTAAGTATCAAGCAGAATCCGCGGTCACTGCATTTATCAATACACTAGGAAACTTTGGCACATCACTTCGCTTCTTTAATGTTGTAGGTGCAGCAGCCCCAGAACTTCTCGACAACTCAGTGGAGAACTTAGTTCCCATCGTCTTAGGTCACCTGCAGAAGAATGAAGCACCAACAATCTTCGGCACCGATTACCCAACACCAGATGGCACATGTATCCGTGATTACGTCGATGTCCGCGATATCGCCCGCGCACATTTAGCTGCAGCTAATGCGACAACAAAACTTCCCGACACCATGAATATTGGCACAGGCCGCGGTGCTTCCGTTCGTGAAGTCATCAACCTCGTACTTGAAGCAACCAATAAAACAGACACTCAAGTCATCGAGGCCGATCGTCGCGCAGGCGATCCCGCATTCCTCTGCGCCGATGTCACTCTTGCAAAGACCGCCATGGGCTTTGAATCCAAGTACTCACTCGAAGAAAGTATTCGAAGCCTCTTCTAGCCGCTTCTAGGCGTATCACAGCCTGCCGATAGACTCACCTCATGCCCGCCAGCCTGCCAAATCCCGCTGCTCCCGCACAGGATGCCACCCGCAGCGTCTTGGCCATTCCAGCCTTTCGCAAGCTCTGGAACTCGATGCTCTTCTCATCCCTCGGTGATTGGCTCGGCCTTCTTGCAACTACCGCGCTTGCCCAACAACTTTCTGGCGGCTCTTACGCAACTGCAAACTTCGCAATTGCTGGTGTCTTTATCGCTCGTCTTCTACCTGCAGTCTTCCTCGGCCCTATCGCAGGTGTAATCGCCGATCGCTTCGATCGCCGCCGCCTCATGGTCGCAGTCGACATCATGCGCGCAGCGCTCTACATCTCTATCCCAATCGTTCACACATACTTCTGGCTCTATACCGCAATGCTCTTGGCCGAGTGCCTCACTCTCTTCTGGTCACCTGCTAAGGAAGCATCGGTTCCCAACCTTGTTCCACGCGACAAACTAGAGAACGCAAATCAAGTTTCACTTCTTGCTGCATACGGAACCGCACCAGTAGCTGCACTTCTATTCTCACTACTCACTCTTCTCTCTGGCGCTATTGCAGCAATCAGTCCACTCCTTCCCACCAACTCTGTAGATATTGCGCTCTATATCAATGCAGCTTCATTCCTTTTTGCCGCATGGACAATCCGTGGACTTAAAGAGATTCCAAAGGGTGCAGCATCAAAGGCTGAAAACAGCGACAATGTTGCACAATCACTTATTCATGGATGGAAATCAGTTTCACAATCCAAAATCATCCGTGGCCTGATTATCGGAATGGTTGGTGCGTTCTCAGCAGCGGGCGCGGTTATCGGCCTTGCCCGCACATTTGTAGGGGACCTCGGTGGTGGTGACGCCGCATACGGTGTTCTCTTTGGCTCGGTCTTTACAGGTCTTGCAATCGGAATTGCATTTGGCCCCAAGATATTTGCACAGTTCTCACGCCGCCGTTTATTCGGAGCATCTCTTACAACCTCTGGTGTATTCCTCGTTCTCCTTGCACTGATCTCAAACTTAGTTCTCTCTGTCGTAATCGTTGCGATTCTCGGTGCCTTCAGTGGAATAGCCTGGGTTACAGGCTTCACCATGCTCGGCATGGAAGTCCACGACGAAATCCGCGGCCGCACCTTCGCCTTCGTACAATCACTAATCCGTATTACTTTGGTAGCAGTTCTAGCTATCGCCCCCATCATCGCCGCCACCATCGGTGTGCACCGCTATGAATTCCAGAACCTTGTCCTTAACTACAACGGCGCTCAAATCACCATCTTCATCGCTGGAGCCATCGCGGTTCTCATCGGTTCAGTTTCTTATCACCAAATGAAAGACCGCCCCACAGTTTCACTCTGGTCAGACATCCTCGCTGCCCTCCAAGGTGAACTCGGCAATATCACGGGAGCTCCCACAAAAGGAATCTTCATTGCATTCGAAGGTGGAGAAGGCACTGGCAAATCAACACAAGCAAAGTTATTGCAGAAGTGGCTTGAACAAGAAGGCGAAACTGTGGTTCTCTCTCGCGAACCCGGCGGAACCGAACTCGGGAAGGATCTTCGCAAGATTCTTCTTGGCCATGAAACCGGAGTCATCAGCCCACGCGCTGAAGCTCTTCTCTATGCAGCAGATCGCGCGCACCATGTCTTCTCTGTCATTCGCCCAGGTCTTGCAGAAGGAAAAGTTGTTATCTCTGACCGCTACTTCGATTCTTCTGCTGCATACCAAGGTGCAGGTCGCGTACTCAATCCATCAGAAGTAGCACGCATTTCTCGATGGGCCACCGAAAGTTTGTACCCAACTCTCACCATCCTTATCGATGTCCCTGCAGAAATCGGACTTGGCCGTCTTCAATCACGAGATCGCTTAGAGGCAGAACCAGCCGAATTCCACGAGCGAGTTCGCCAAGAGTTCCTACAAATCGCCATGATGGATCCAGAGCGCTACTTCGTTGTTGACGGGACTCAATCGGTTGAAGAAATCCACGAACAAATCATCACTCGAGTCGCCGAACTTCCAGCCCTTAAGCGCAATGCACAAGGCCCACAACAAAATAAATTTATCAAACCAATTCGCATCGCCACGAATGCGGTATCAATGAGAATAAAGACGTCATCACTTAAACAAATTCAACCTAAAAGTAACCAATTCCAAAAAAGGGAGAAGTAGATGTCCATCAGAAGCGTGAAAACAAGGTTTGGTGCTTTTCAAGTAGAGCTTGCTTCTGACTTTTATGGAGATTCATTTTGGGACAAAATCGAAAATGGAAGCTATGAGCCGGACACAATGAATTTTTTAGCGTTATGTGTAAACAAGGATACAGATTTCATCGATGTTGGTGTCGCAAATGGAGCAATCTCAATTATTGCCGCACTACTAGGTGCCCGTGTACTTGGCTACGAAGCTATGCCAGGGATATGTGCCGTCGCAACCCATAATATTGAACTCAATAAATTAGCTTCGGTTGTTGAAATTAGGAATAAGGCTATCTCGAGTCGGGGGGGGGAGTATGCAACTAGCTAAAGGGAGTGACCCAACGGTTTTGAGCTCGATTACCTTCAGCGGTCTTGAAGATCAGCAAATTCAAATCCATGCTGACAGTCTAACTTCAGCAATTAATGAATTTCATATGCTTAACAAACGCCTTGTCATTAAGATCGATATAGAGGGTGCAGAATGGAAATTATTGGGAGATGTTCAAACAATAGAGACGCTAAAAGTTCATAAAGCAATTGTGCTTTTGGCTATACACCCTGGGTTTCATAGACCATTTCGAAACCTACCATTCGGATTAACACCAGTTTCAAAGTACCTCTGGCACATCAGGAATGCATTTGAATGCCTTAAAATTTTTAGAAATGTGGCGGCGAAAGGGAACATCCTCAGGACGAATCTAGATGCCGTTCGTTCCCCAAAGCGCGCAGTCGCGCTTATGTTTGGTGGATGTCACGAATTTATCCTGGATTTCAGATGAGGAGTTCAGTCTTTGACGAACTAGTCGGTCAAGAACATATCATCGAGACCCTTCAAGGAGCAGTAGCCGCCTCCGGCACACGCGAAGAATCACAAGAAATGACCCATGCCTGGGTCTTCACAGGCCCTCCAGGATCAGGTCGTTCTTCAGCTGCAGTTGCCTTCGCCCAAGCACTTATCTGCTCAAATAATGGATGTGGCACCTGCTCTGATTGCCACGCAGCAAAGACAAGCGGCCATCCCGATGTTGAAATCATTCGCACCAAAGGATTATCCATCAAAGTAGAAGATGTCCGTGAACTTCTCACTCGCGTTGCATGGGCACCATCAATGGGAGGCTGGCGCGTAGTCGTTATGGAAGATGCCGATCGACTTACTGAATCTGCGGCTAACGCACTACTTAAAGCAATCGAAGAACCAGGAACAAGAACTGTTTGGTTACTTTGTGCGCCCACACTTTACGATGTCTTGCCAACTATTCGTTCACGCTGTCGCCACCTTCAACTTCGCACGCCTTCACTGGAAGCAGTCACCAATGTATTGATTAACCGTGACAACATCACACCGGGAATGGCCGACTTCGCAGCGCGTGTTAGCCAGGGACATATTGGCCGTGCAAAATATTTGGCAACAAACGAATCTGTCCGTAGCAACCGTAAAATCATCATGCAGCTGCCACTTCAACTCGGTTCTCTTGCTGCAGCTTTTCAAGCTGCCCAAATCCTCGTTGACCTTGCAACGCAAGAGGCGATTCAATCATCAGATGAACGCGATGAAAGAGAGATTGAGAAACTTCAAGAAGCTTATGGAAAAGGCGCTACTGGACTAGGCATGGTAACTGGCGGAGCTAAAGCAGTCAAAGAGTTAGAGAAGGAACAGAAATCTAGATCTACACGGATGGTCCGAGACTCCATCGATGGTGCAATTCTTGATATCGCCACCTTCTACCGCGATGTCATGATGGTGCAGTCGGGCAACACGCAATCAATGATTAACACTGATATTCGCGAAGAGATTGAAAGCTATGCCTCGTCACACCCAGAACATTCGACAATCTTGAAAATCAACGCTCTTATGGATGCCCGCACCAACTTGGCTCATAATGCGGCACCGCTTGTTACCTGTGAAGCGCTTATGTGCCAATTAGCGCTTAAATAGCCATCTAAACCAGCCCTTGAGGGTGGTCATGAGCACCCCTTGCTATACGGCAGAATTCCACCATGCGTCTAGACCATGTTTCTTATGTGACTTCCCATGACCAACTTGCTGACACAGTACAACGATTAGGTTCTCGCCTCGGTGGCACATTCGTTGACGGTGGTATTCATCCACGTTTCGGAACACGTAACTTCACATGTGCACTTAAGAACGGTCAGTACATCGAAGTTGTATGCCCACTTGACCACCCAGCGACAGAACAAACTCCTTGGGGTAAAGCAGTATCAAAGAAGGCCAACGAGGGCGGCGGTTGGTTTACATGGGTTTTCAGCACTAAGGATATCGAGCCTATAGCACAAAAATTTGGTCGCGAAGCGATTGAAGGCCATCGAACACGTCCAAATGGCTCAGATTTAAAGTGGAAACAGATTGGCGTTAAAGAGATTGTAGATACTCGCGAGTTCCCATTCTTTATCCAATGGCTATCGGCAGATCATCCATCTCAGGACGGTATTCCGCTTGCCGAGATTGAAAAGATTGTTATCGCAGATATTGAACAATTGGCAGATTCCTGGTTTACAGAGGAAATTCTCGCTGCGTTGGGCGAAGTAAAAATCGAATGGGTAGATCCAGTAGCAAATGATAATCAATCGGGAATCGTTTCAGTCCATCTTTCAACACCTAACGGTGTTGTGCTTCTGGATTAGGCAGGAGACCCCGAGAATTCTTTAGAAATGGTTCGCAAAACTATGCGGAGCCTGGATGTTATGCTCCGCATAACGCGTTATATTTTATAGATGACTAGAGGATTGTGTCCGGTATGTGGCACTTCGGAAATACCAAAATTAGTGATGAAGGTGAATGCAACCCAGGCGGCTACTCATTTTGTAAACACATCAGGAGCCACTAACCAAGACGCTCTTAAGTCTAAAATTTCAGAGCTTTGGGGTGGAAATGACTGCCGGATTCTATGTTGTGAGCGATGTTTGAGTAGGTTCGCGGAGCCACACGTTGCGGGCGACTCGAGATTTTATGAACTTGCGTTCCCCATCTCTGCTTACCCAAAGTCAAGATGGGAATTTGATCTAGCAAAAAAACTGTTGCCAAATCGCTTGGAAAGGATGGCAAATTATTGGAGATCGGAGCAGGTTCCGGAGTTTTTATCACACAGTTGATTAGCGCGGGACTGGCACCGAGTCAAATTGTTGTAACAGAATATTCGACTACTGCGCTATCTCAGTTGATGGCCCTCGGAGTATCGGTTGAGTCGGTCGATTTTAGATTGGGTGTAAAAGGAGGCCCATTCCGGGTTATTGCCCTTTTTCAAACTTTAGAACACTTAGGTAATTTGGACGACGTAATAATTGCACTATCTAGGTTAGCAACGAACGATGCAGAGGCTTTCATAAGTGTTCCAAACGTTGCCCATATCGATTGGTCTCAAGAAAATCTAGGAATAATTGATATGCCACCAAATCACATAACCGCCTTTAGTCAAGAAGGACTGAGCGCTTTGTTTCTCCGCCAAGGCTGGCAGACAGAAAATATTAAACTTCAAAGATTTGATTCCCTTTTGTCAAGGTTTAAGAATGGTGCGATGAGAGGACTTTCATACCCATCTAGTACTTCACAGGAATTGCTTAGTGCACTGAATAAAAAATTATCTCCTAGAATTGGCGAGGTGTCGCTTATTTTGTGTGCATTTTTTGTAGTTTTAACCAACTGGTCGCTTATGCGCAAATTACCACCCGAAAATATTTATCTTCACGCAAGTCGCATTTCTTAATTCTAGAACCCTAAAACTTTGTTTTACTTGAACTCAAAGTATAATTTCGCGTAATTATAAAACTTACTCCCAACACTGCGAAAATGTTACAAACAAGCCGATACGAATCGACAGGAATTCTTAAGAATGAGCCCCCCATTAAGACGATATTCGGTATCGCAATGAGCATGAAATTATTAAACTCTTGGAATCCAATTCTTTTCTCACATGACATTAGGAAGAGAATTCCTAGAATTAGAATTTCTAGTAGCAAAGCCAATAGGTTGCTGCTCCATACTATGGATAATCCAAACGCAACGTAGCCAATTGGCGATATTCGATTACTATACAGAAAGGTAAGTGCAACCACAAAAAAAGGAATGAAATCTTGAGGATGCGATGCCGGGAAAAGTGCGGAGTAAAAAATAACAAATGCCCATTTTTGGGAACCTAGATTCCTGAAACTGAGTCCGAAAAGGGTGGCCACAGTAAGGAAAATCAATATCCAGTTCCAAGGTGTGCCTATTTCTAGTACAGAGAGCAAAGTTTTTAAATTGTAGAAACCACTGAGCCCACCGCTCCTAGTACCTCGGTTTGTGAGCCTGAGAGCCCATTCAGTTGGCAAAAAGGTACCGGTCATGATCCAAAGAAGTAAGAACTCAGTCATGAGTCCTAATGACAATCCAAAAACTAGATACTTCCTTGGTCGAAATAGAATCAAAAGCCAGATTAAAAAAATATGGGGTTTGAAATCCATTAAGACAATAATGCAAAAACCTGAACCTACATCTTTTAAAACACTAGGCTTACCTGAGTAGAGCCAAGTGCAGACAACTAGAAGGAGAAAAACGTAAACAACGACAAACTGCCCGTACTGTACATTTGCCCGAAATGGGAATGTGAAAATTAGGAAAGTTGAGAGAAATGGATTATTTTTAGAACTCAGTTTCCTTTCGAAAAGTCGCCCAGAAAGGTTAATTATGCAAGGCGCTAAAACGATATCTGCAAAACATGTGATTAAGTACATGTCCCGGCTGCCAAAATTAGAAAGTATTGAACAAAAAAATGCAAAAATTGGACCATTGAGAAATTGAAAATTGATTGTATCGACTGATGGTAACCAAGGATTAATTCCGTTCCTAACCGCTACGCCCGTATTGTAAAAAACTTGTAAATCGCCAGGAACTTCATTATGGATAGCTTGAGCAAAAAATAGCCCACCAACTAAGGCATAAAACCACCATTCGATAATAATTCTAGAATAAACTCTCCGCACAATTAAAAAGAATACCGCGTTTTCGTCTAAAATCATCTGCAGAATTCCACTTGAACCCTTGACAATTTTTTATGTATGTTCCAGTGATCAACTTTTTGACTGAGTACATTCCGTAGGATCTCGACTGCTTAGTTTAAAAGCATCTATTTTGATTCTTCTCAAAAATTCATATCCTCTAGGCTATGGCAAGCGCTCAAGATTTTGACAACGCTATCGATTATTTCTAAATTAAGCCTGATATCACATCATTCTTTGCGGTACCTCCAAATACAACGAGATATCAAGTTGAATCATTGACGACGATGCTCGGTCTTTGTAGTCATTTTGCTGCGCGAGAGACCGGAGATTCTTACATTGAATAAAACGTTGGACTAATCCAAGTGGACCAAGCAACCCGATTGAACTCAGCGAAACCAAAAAATGGCACATCGGGATACTATTTAATGAAACCCAATGGGGCAGTTTTACTCTTTTTAAGAACGGGAATCACTAGATTCAAACCGATTAGGATCAAAGTCCCCACAATCAATATACTCATATGGATATTCACTCGAAGCCCTATGTCCCGAGTAAAGTGAGTAAATAGAAGATAAACAGCCAAGGACAGAACTAATTCAACGAAATCGAACCATAGATAAGCGGCTCTATCTTCGGATGTAAGCCAAATCAAAAGAAAAATACTGAGGCTGAATAAAAGTAACAGCCTATCTGTACCGATTGTCGGGAGTAAGAAAAGAGGGAGTAAGAAAGTTGAACCACGAACCGCAGGGGCTTTAACAAAGAGGGATGCGACCACAATAATTGAGAGAATTAAGTCATAAGGATGGATATAGGAAAGAAACAATGGGATGCTGAAGGAGAACAGGAAATAGTTTTGGGTCAGAACCCCACTTTTTACCAAATAACTCAAACCAATAACAAGAGTGAGAAAAATGAGCGAACTAAGACCTAACCATATTCTTGGATGCCCCACGAAAATCCCTAGCAGAGTCCACGGGCTATTCTCGCGGCTATCATCACCTGTAGTTTCAGAAGATCTGTGAAGCAATCTCATTAACCAATATTTATCTAATGGCATGCGAAGATAAAAGCTCAAGCTCAAGTGCAAGATTAGCCCCAATGCAAGACATGAAATCATATGTATGCGAAGCTTTTGTTGGGATAAAAAAACTGCAATCAAAGGTAGCATTAACTGAGGCTTGAGTTCAATCGGGATTAGAAGAAGTACTGGTAGAAAAGTGTACTTAAGGAATTTTGAAGCCTTAGTGTACGGATGATAAAAAAAGCCAATTTTGTAGGAAAAGTAGGAAGAAGCAAGAATTAACCCTGTATGTTGAACACTAGCGGCCATCGCACGTGTGGGGCTACTAGTGAGAACCACAAAAATAATAATGAAAATCTTTTTGGAATTTAAATTCCTACATAAATCCCATACAAGTAGAGCCAATAGCGCAAGGTTAAAGATCACGTAAATGCGGGCACCATTTACTTGTGAAAATGGTGAACTTAAAATATGCGCAAGAGGTGCAAGAATATAACCATTCAAGAAAAAGGGGTTTTCATACGGATTCAATCTCAATGAAAGGAAATTTGCAGCTCCCAACAAAGTCTCCGAGTCTTGATAACCAGATACGCCAAGAACCATTTTACAAATTAACCCAATAAGAACTAGGGGAGTTATCAAGAAAATAGCGCCTCGAATGCGAGATGCCAACAAAGAATTTATTAGTGAAGCAATCATTTGTAGTTCCAACTTGGTGATTGCTGTCGCGGCAACCAAAGGTAGTTGTTAAACTTTGGTATGAATTCAGTTTGAATTTGCAAATTCTTCCAGCCCTTAGCTTTGTCATCAGATGGAACAAAATTATAATAATCTAACTTAGCTAAAAACGAAGAAATTTGCTGGTAAACCTCAGTGCCTTGAATTTCAACGAGAATTATCGGAAGATGATCCAGGATAGTCTTTGCAGCTCCTACCAATACTTTTAACTCGTCTCCCTCTACATCAACTTTTAGAAAAAATGGACTCAGCCTGAAATCATCGAGAACTCGAACCTTCATAGAATCTTCCTTAAAGACAATTTGTTGGGCATCTAAGTTAAGATCATGTACTAACTGATTCAATGCACGTTTTCTGTTGGACGAAGAATACTGAGTAAGACTAAAACCCTTCACAACTGGTATAAAAATACGCAAATCTGTAACGTGGTCTCCAAGTGCGAATGGGAAATATGAGATGGAATTAGTCATTTTGCGCGAAAAAAATGGCGCTCGAACGGGATCAAAGCAATAGATATCTGCATGTTTCAAGTTTCTCGAAATTAGTGCGATTGAAGTTCCATCATTCGACCCAACATCAATTGCAATCGAACCCTCAACATTTGTTATTAGAGAGAGAAATTCAAATCCATCCTCAAGATTGAAATAACGACATAGAAGTGGAGCAAACCTCCTGGCCAATAAATAGAAATAGAAGTTCCTACGGATCAATTTTTGAATTCCCGTGAAATCTCGCATTTTCAGATTTTAGTGTGAAAATGAGGTTATTGGCCCTCAGACTCTTCTTTAATTCTAAATAATTCAATTTGTATGCGATAGATTTAGTCACATGGAGTCGAAGTGTTTTGGCTAGTTGAACTATGAGAGAAGTGGTCACAGAGAGATTCAAGGAGTTTATTTCTTCTCAAGCGAATTCAGTCGGAAACGTTGCGGTGATAGGCGGGAATTCGGAAGACCCGGAAGTTGCAACTTTGACTTGCTTATTCCCTGAAGTTGAATTTCACTACTTTAATATTACCAATAGTTGTAATGATGCAAATTTCCATGCACTTGATTTAAACGAAAGCAATCCACAATTTATCAAGAATATGCAGTTCGATCTTGTTATCAGCTCACAAGTACTTGAGCACATTTGGAATCACGACAACTATTTTAAAATAGTTGTCGAAATTACTAAACCAACTGGATTAATTTGGCTAAATTGCCCGAAGTCCAACATGGTTCACGGTTCCCCTGATTACTTCTCTGCAGGTTTTACGGCATCGTACCTTTCAAGAAATCTCGAACACCATGGTTGTGAGATTCTGCTGGCCGCTGAGGTGGGAAACAGACGTTACTACCTAGGAATTCACTTGGGCCGTTATTGGCAAACACGTGAAGAAAATCGGCATCCACTTTGGAAATACAAATTTGCCCCTGGGAGTTTTCTGGGAGTGCTCAAAAAATTCGTTAGGAATTTTCCTTCACGAGTTCTTTTGTCACTAGTCCGCTTAGAAGACCCGTCTAACAATGATTTTGCGACAGAATCAATGGTTGGCGCCAGAAAAAAATAACATTAATTTTTGGACATTCATGGATGGGGTGTACCTACGAAAAAGTGTAGTTCGAGAGTATGCTTGCAAACGGGAATAGTGAAAGGTCAATCTTGAGGATTTTAGTTACTGGTGGGGCGGGATTCCTGGGGTCGCATCTTTGTGAGAAACTCATTGAGTTGGACCATGAGGTAATTGCTTTAGACAATTTGTACACGGGTGAAAAATCAAAGCTTAGGAATATCATTAATCACCCCAATTTCGAGTTTGTGCGTCAAGACGTAACAACTCCGCTTAATTTCGAGGTGGACGGAATCATGAATCTTGCCTGCCCGGCATCGCCGGTCCACTATCAAAAGTTTCCAGTCCAAACAATTAAGACAAGTGTGCTGGGTGCAATAAATGTTCTAGATCTCGCTAACAGATTAAAAGTGCCTGTATTTCAAGCTTCTACAAGTGAGGTTTATGGTGACCCAGCAATTTCGCCTCAAAATGAGTCCTACTGGGGGAATGTAAATCCAATCGGAATTCGCGCTTGTTACGACGAAGGAAAACGATCTGCCGAAACACTTTTCTTTGACTTTCATCGACAATATCAAACTGAAATTAAAGTAGCTAGAATCTTCAACACGTATGGACCTCGAATGAGTTTCAATGATGGTCGAGTTGTGAGTAATTTCATTGTGCAGGCTTTGAAAAATGAACCAATAACCATTTATGGAGAAGGAAATCAAACACGTTCCTTTTGTTATGTTTCTGATCTAGTTGATGGCTTCATAAAATTAATGTTTTCTGAAGCCGATGTAACGGGACCAATTAATCTAGGAAATCCAAAAGAATTTACAATGTTAGAGCTCGCCAAAGAAGTTATCCGACAAACAAATTCTGAATCACAAATTTCGTTTCATGAACTCCCACAAGACGACCCTAAACAGAGAAAACCAGATATTGAAAAAGCCCAAACTATGCTCGGCTGGGGACCCTCCGTTGAACTAACACACGGCCTAGAGATGACGATTGAAGAGTTTAAGACTCGCATTTGATGAAAATTCAATCGGCTGGCCGTTTAGGAAATATTCTATTCATTTGGTCGTTTGCTCTCTCTGATTCCAGGAAGCACGAGCGAGACGTAGAAATATTTTTCGACAAATACCATTCAATAATTGGACCAGAGCAAAATACCACCGGGAATCTATTAAGTGGCGATGAAGTCAGATTCAAAGTAAATAACTCGCTTGGTCTGCTCTTAAAAATTGTCGATTCGATGGAAAATCGATCAAGATCCCTACATAAGATTCTATGCAGATTTTTTGGAGTGAGAGGAGAAGAGGGGTCTTCTGCGAGAAATACAAAAATTCTTAGAGGTTATTTTCAAAACACCGAGCACATTCTTGAAAATCTTGAATACATTGAAGATTGTCTATCGAACGCAACCCAAGAAATCAGTCGCAAGAGTAGAGTAATTCAAAATTTGAAAGTCCAGTTTCCAAAATATCAAGTAATACATGTCAGATTGGGAGACTACGTAGGTTCAGATTTTGGCGTGATCAATCCTGCCTCGTACTTAGAGCTAGTCAATCAAAATTTGCCGCTAGTGGTCTGCACGGATGGTACTAAACAACAAGTTGCAGAGATTCTCAAAATGAAGCCCGACTTAATTCTAACCCCAAGTGAAACGAATGCTTGGGAAACTCTTTCTATAATGGGATCAGCAGACAAATTTATTGGGGTGAACTCTACTCTGTCTTGGTGGGGCGCTTTCCTGGTTGGACAAAACGAAAAGGACGCCTACCTACCACTAATTTGGAATAAATCAAATTCTCACCAGGATACTAAATTGAGTAATTTTCCTGGGATAAAGTCTTATGCGAATATATTTTTCTAGATTAAAGACTTAAAAATCTATCCTTAATCGATGTAACTGAATCGCTCTGAGCCACTGCACTTTTCCTAAGACGTACACACTTAAAACTGCGCATCCAGCCTAAGGCGATATAAAGTGCATCGGTGCTTAAGATGACCGGTGAATTAATCTGCTGCATCGCCAGAGCAAATTTCCTGGAAACAATGTATGCGTGTGCACCAGGCCGTAAATCATTAGCCACTAAATGAAATGGGAGGTCCAACTGTTCCCGGATCAAAAACCTATTTCTCAGTTTAGTTTTCTTGAAGAATCGGTTGTGAGCAAACCAGGTCAATATTTTTAAAAATAGATCTGCCGAACCTTTAATTTTCATCTCTAACAGATCCATTGGAGTCGTGACGAGATAACCGATTTGGAAGAAGTCGATCCCCATTTCCCTATAAATTGAGAAATCAAATTTACTCCACCCACTTTGAAGGATGAAGTCATCTTCAAGAATGAGAGCATATTCGTCACCAGTCTCCAGGAATAAATTCATTGCTTTCTTATGTGAATTCCAAGCAGCCGCAACAGCGGCAGTTACGAAAGGTTCAGCATGAACCTCATCTTTGGATATTGCGTCGACCCTAGTGAGGGGAATTCCAAGCGCCTCACCTTGTTTCTCTACTGAATCCCATCTATCTGTCCGGGAGCTTAGATTTATCACAAAAGCCTTCATACGGACATTATGCATTAGAATTAGATGTGCTTAAGGAGAAAACACTTCGTGGTAGCGCGCGAATATTGCGCGCCCAACTTCGGTATCTACAATCTTCAATCCGGTCATTAAAATACCTCTACACGCCCAAATCTAACGTTGGACAAAGCAAATACTCAGCTAACCTACTTGTCGTTAAAAAACCAATTTATGCGAGATTAGCAAAAATTTGTGCTGAAAGTTTTCTGTATTTTAATCCTGCTTGCAATGTGATTGTTCATGTTGATTCTAATACTCAAAAAGTCGTATCGAGACAGCTACGCAAGTTGATCAAAAGAGGAAAGGTTTCGCTGTATTTGCTGGAAGACCAAGACTCGTCTTGGCAGGAATTGAAACTAAAGCTGGCTCTCAATATGAAAAACAGAAACGAATTCTTCATGGATGCAGACTTGCGATGGAATGGGCCGATTCCGAATCTAGACGCACCCAAATTTTTTGTAGAAGAATTTTTGTTCCAAAGCCGCGAACCATACCTGTCTCTAATTAGATCCAAGAATTGGGATTTTGGCCAACAGATATCCATGAAAAATACATCTTTTATTTACTGGGGATCTTCACATCCTGATATTGAGTATCAGCGAATTGTCGAGCGGATTATGGATTTTCTTCAAAGGTATTGTAGAGAAGCATCAATTGAGATAATTGAAAAAGAATCTTTGATTCGAATTAGCGAACAAGTAGCGCTCAGTGTTCTTGTCGATTATCTGAAAATTCCGATTACCTTTCTCAAAGAAGTCGACGGCTACCGTGATGGATCGTTTGTTGAATCCAGTTATTTTGGTGCTACCGGTTCTGTATTTTAGCTATTGAATATTTGCAAGTAACTAATTCACGAATGATCGAATTAAGCGTCGCCAGTAAGGTTCCCAAATGGCCTCAATTTCTAAAGGGTTAATAGAGGGCCTGGCCGGAGTTGAAAAAATCTTGGATACGGACTCCTTGTCCCAACCATCTATAAGACAGAATGGAATTCCGATATCCTGTAGAGATTCACTCCATTTATCACGAAGAGTCACAGGGATTACTCCGCGATAGAGCGACTCCCAGTGCCTGTGGGTATCAATTCCATTTCCACGAACGGCCGCAATCATCCTATAGCGCCGGGCTATCTGGGCATACTTTTTTGGAGATATGCGAACTGAGGGCAAGCAATCCCAATGCAACTGGGAACCTCTGAAATTGTCGACTACTTGAGTTCGCGTAGGATGGGTGTTACCAAGTGGCCCGAACAAAATTTTGTTTAACGGGTTATCAACCTGCCGCTTAAATAACCGAGGATTTCCATTTACACCCCACCGTAAGTTCTCGATACCAATGGGCAACGTAAATACAAACGCATTGTCAGAGATAAAGGAATTCTGTAAGAAAAGAGCTTTCACTGATGGAGGAATCATTTCTGGTAAGACGTGAAACTCAAAATCACTATTTCCACAGATCACAACGGACGCGTTAATATCTTCGAAGCAAGATGCGAATAACTCCTGAAGGTTTTCACTTCGACAAAATACTATTTTTGCATCCCGGAGTGGTATTTGTTGTCTCTTAAAGACCCTAAACCGCGGGGGTTTGTAAACGTAGTCGGCCATATCGGCGAATAAATCACCTGAGATGAATGGAGAACTATTCCTCCGCCAACGCAATATTCTCTTCGCGTAGACCCCAAGTACATAAAAACGAGAAGGACGGTCTTCAGGCATCTAAGAAGGATACTATTAAGGGTGCTTATTTCTATAAGAGAGCAGTTCAAAATTTATGGCATTCGTCCGACTGGCGTGGTTCACGTTGGAGGGCATCTAGGTGAGGAATTTTCAGAGTATAAGAACCACAAGTGGGGAGACGTTCTTTGGATTGAGGCGCAGCCAAGGCTCGCACGGCATCTTGAAAAATTAATTAGTGGATCAAGCGATAGAGTCATAAATGCAGCTGTATGGGACTCCTCTGGAGTTAGATTAAAATTACATATTACTTCGAATTCAGAATCAAGCTCGCTTTTAGAATTCGGAACACATTCCTTGGAGCATCCCGATATTGTGGTGACTAGTGAATTAGAAGTGGTCACGGAAACTCTTGATGACATAGTGCCTAAAGACGCGCAGTTTGACTACCTCGCACTGGATATCCAAGGTGTGGAATTAAGAGCCTTACAGGGTTTTGAAGCAGGGCTAGGGCGGGTTAATTGGATTTGTACCGAAGTGAACAAAAAGGAAGTGTACAAAGGATGTGCTCAAATTACAGAACTTGATAGGTTCTTGTCTGCCCACGATTTCAAAAGATGAGACACGCATGACCTCATTTGGCTGGGGAGATGCCATCTATATCCGATCTTCCCACATTCAGCGAATGACCTTTAAGAAAAAGCTCATTCAAATCCCATATTTGGCAAATTTTGTATGGCTTCAATTTAAGACGGTCGCAAAACAATTAATGAAAAAGTTTTTTCTTCGCATTTCCTAGAATTAATTTTGCTCTCTTGAGGTTGAGTAAAACTATCCAATAAAGCTGAGAATGCGCGGGAAGGAACTTTTTCAAGTTAGGCAGACGCTTAATCGTCCGAAGCATGATTCGCTTATTTCTTAAGCCCACCACATAATTCAAGTGAAAGATGTAAGGGTTAGGGGCGCTAAGTCCCGGAAACTTGGGACGTGTCGTATAAAGGTTGAGCATTCTTCCAACGGGAAAGAACATCTGCGGCAATTCCCTAATCCAGTTGGGACGTCCAACTTGTTGGTAACGTTCGGTTAGTACTTCATCGTCACCAAGATAATTATTGCTTACGAACTCCTGCGTATGGTAACTCTTGCAATTTTCAATGAATTCGCGTGTTCGGGCCGTATTTCGCATGCCCACAAATCCCATACATAGAAGCTCTTTGCCAATTTGTTCAGTAAAACTTTGGGCAAGGAAATCGATTTCTGTGTTAGCTTGAAAAGTCAAGCCCACATAAGCCGCTGCATCCCGGAACCAAATCACATCGATATCTGAATACACAAGATAATCAAATTTTGGAAGCAACTCGTTGAATAACTCCCATTTAAGCTGCACAATTTCATAAAATGCTGCTTTGGAAAAATCCTGATAGACAGAGGTAGGTAGCTTGGGATTAGCACTATTGCTGAGATCTACAGGATGAACCCTTTCACTCAACAACAATCCTTTTATATCTTCAATATTCGTATGCCCAATATAAATATCCAAAGATGATGTTTCCAATGCGCTACGAATAGCAACTTCCGGTAACTCAGAAATTTTATTGACAACCAAGAAACAAATTGCACCATGATGTTTCATGGCACTACTGTATCGTTAAGGTATGTCTAATCCACACAAAGTAACGGAGAGTTTAGATCTGACAATCGTAATCCCGGTTGGCGGCAGGAATCCCTCTACCCAAAGTCTTAAGACTTGGTTCACTGGAGAGCTGATTAAGAAGTTAAATTTTGTTTTTGTCCTTGATGACTTAAACCCTTTGATATTGAAATCCTTTAAAGAATTCATAAATCAACAACAGGCCAACAGTATAAAGATTCTTGAAATTTGCTGTAAGAATCCGGGCGGAGCGCGAAACTTTGGTCTTCAAGAGGTTGAGACTACCTGGGTGAGCTTCTGTGATTCAGATGACCACCCAGACTTAAGGAATATCTCTCAAGTTCTAAACTCCGAGATAGCCAATGATTCTGATGTCATCCGTGGCAGATATGCCGTTAACCGAGAAGAAAATGGGGCACTCCCACGACAATTCCAAGAGGATAGGGACATCTCAAACCATTGGGACCTAATTTCTTTCGGTCCTGGGATTTGGCGATATCTCTTTAAGACCGAACTGATTCGTGACAAAAATTTTCCCGAACTCTCGTTAGCTGAGGACCAAATCTTTCTTATGCGAGTATTTTGGTCGGAACCTAAAATAGGACAGTCTGAATTGAGTTTTTATACTTATTACCTTGGAAACCCCGATGCTCTAACCTCGAATCATAAGAAGCTAGGAGATTTAGTTCAGGTTTTCAATCTTGGGCGAATAGGGTTTTCCTACGCGAAGACTGAGAATCAAGAAAATCTATCTTCAATCGTAATGGCTAGGGCGCTAATTACCTCCAGATCAGACCTTAAGACCTTTATCAGAATTGTGTTTGAATTACTTACCAAGGTTAGCTTTGGTAATAAAATCAAAATAATGGCCTTCGTTAAGCTTCAATTATCACGTCGAAAACTGGACAAGAATGACGAATAGATACGTAATTACTGGTGGACTTGGAAACCAACTATTCCAGTACGCAGCTGCCATTTCGCTAGAAGCCAAAGTTAGTCCACAAATAGAATTAGAAATGAATCTTGGAAAACCGCGATCGACAAATGGGATTCCAGATTTAGAATTTTTTGAATTAATAGATACGAACATGAGGAATAGTTGGTCAAGTATTCTCAATCGAGCTTTAGGACTATCTCTTCGAAACAACCTAATCCTGTCAAGTGCGAGAAGAATACGATTTTCAAAGAAAATTACCCAAGGATTGCTCTCAATTTTGGCATCACTATTTCTTAATAGGCCAACACTGCTACGTTCTCCAAGTAACTTAGGTTGGGATCCAAACTTTAGTGTGGGGCATAGTTATCGATTAGTAATTGGATACTTCCAATCGTATAAGTACGCAACCTCTAATAGATCTACTTTCCAGACATTGCGTGGCTTAAAATTGAAAAATGAATCACCACAAGTTGTCAAATACCGTGAGCTTTCGCTTCTTCAATCACCGCTTGTTGTACATGTCCGACGTGGAGACTACGTCAGTGAAGCATCATTCGGAATTCTCGCACCTGAGTACTATCAGGACATTATAAGAAATGTCTATTCCAGTGGACGATACAAAAAGATTTGGTTATTTAGCGATGATTTTGTTGAAGCTGCGACTTGTATACCCGAAGAGCTAATGAGTGAAGTCATGCTGATTGATGAAATCGACAATTCGCCAGCTTGCACACTACAAGTAATGCGTTTTGGTAAAGCATACGTAATTGCAAATTCTTCCTACAGTTGGTGGGGTGCCTTCTTGAGCCTGAATCAAGATTCAGAAGTTCATGCCCCCTTTCCTTGGTTCAAAGGGATGCCCTCACCAAATGAAATACTCCCTCCTTCATGGGTGCGTCATCCAAGCATTTTCCGATAATTCAATGATAGTTCGTTCAAGAGTCACCAGATACACTACAAAAGTGAGCGACCTGAAGAACCATATATTGAAAAGCACACTTGCAAAGAGCTTCAAAGTCTTTTCGAAAAATGACCGTAAGAAAATCATATTGGTCGTTCTCGTTCAATTAATGGTTGGTCTACTTGATCTACTCGGTGTTGCATTGATCGGTGTAATTGGTGCCATTGCAATCACAGGGATACAGTCTTCTGCACCAGGCGATCGCGTTGCATCGGTGTTGAGACTTTTACAATTAGATGGAATTTCGTTTCAATCTCAAACAATTATGCTCGGTGTATCTGCCACATTTATTTTGATTCTTAGAACTATTATTTCCGTAATTCTGACACAAAAATCGTTGCTTTTTATTTCCAGAAGGTCGGCCGTCATTTCAAGCGACATTGTGAAGAAACTTTTTTCTCAGGATTTACCCAACCTCCAGCGCTTTCCACTTCAGCAAACTATGTATTCAATCTCAAACGGAATCACGGCAATTACGCTTGGAGTAATTGGAAATTCGGTTAATCTAATTGCAGACACTGCCTTGCTAGTAATAATGTGCTCAGGTCTCTTCTTCTTTGATACGCAAATCGCAATATTTACTCTTGTATTTTTTGGTGGAATTGCTGCAATTCTTTACAAAGTAATGCAATCTCAAGCAAAAGCTCTGGGTCAAAGAGAGGCAGAAATAAGTGTCCGTACAAATCAATTGCTATTCGAATCCCTAAACTCCTACCGTGAAATATACGTAAAGGGATTGAGAAAAAGCTACTCAGATCGAATTTCTAAGAACAAATTTGAACTTTCGGAAATTCTTGCAAGGATGACCTTCTTGCCCAGTGTGAGTAAATATGTGATTGAAAGCTCAATAATCATCGGCGCACTTGCCGTATCGGCATTTCAGTTCTTGCAATACGACGCCAAACATTCCATTGCGACCCTTGCGGTATTTCTAGCTGCTGGAAGCCGAATATCCCCGGCGGTTCTTCGAGTACAACAAGGATTGATAAGCATTAAAAACAATTTAGGAGGAGCACATTCAACGCTCGTATTAATCGAAAGTTTGCATGAGGGAGAATTGCCCGACATAAATATTAAGGCAGTATTTCAACATCCTGACTTTGTACCCAAAATTAAATTACGAAAAGTGAAATATAAATACGCCTCTGATGCTTCATTTGAAATTGGCCCGGTTGATTTGGATATCCAAAGTGGTCAACTTGTAGCAATAGTGGGGTCTTCTGGTTCCGGCAAAACTACCTTGGCTGACCTTATTTTGGGGGTAATTAAACCTCTGGAAGGAACTGTCGAAATCTCCAACCTGAGCCCTGAAGAAGCTATCCTGAAAAACCCTGGAGCATTGGCGTACGTTCCCCAAGACATACAAATATTCAAAGGGAGCTTAAATGAGAACATTGCATTCGGATACGAAAGCGATGGTTCGCATCATAACTCAATTCTTGAGGCGGTAACTATTTCGCAACTCGAAGAAGTAATTGACCAGCTGCCTGCCGGTCTGAATACAGAAATTGGTGATAGAGGATTTAGATTGAGCGGTGGCCAAAGACAGAGGCTAGGAATCGCACGGGCACTTTTTACCCATCCAAAAATTTTAATTCTCGATGAGGCGACCTCAGCTCTTGATGCAAAAACAGAAGAGGAAATTTCTGAAGCCATAAACACATTGCGAGGTGAGACGACTATCGTTTTAATCGCTCATCGACTGGCCTCTGTAAGGTCAGCAGACCAAGTTATATACATGGAATATGGAAAAGTAACTGCTTCCGGGACGTTCGAAGAAGTCAGGATGCTAGTTCCAAACTTTGCCGAACAAGCTAAATTAATGGGTCTTTAAACGTGATTCGAGAAGTGAAAAGTAAGCAAGAGCTAGACAAGGAGCTAGCGAGTAGTGACAGAATTTACTTTCGAATCACCGGAGGATTAGGAAATCAACTTTTTGGCTTAAGTGAGGCATTCAATCTATTTAAAAAGCTGAAAAAACATTTATTTATAGATGTAGGGAGTATCGAACACTCAAGGAATCATCAGCCTGAATGGCTCGAGTGGTCCAGAAGCCAAAATTGGTTTTCTGTCATTAAAATTCAAGAAGACATCTCCCGTGATTTCGAACTCTTAAACCTCGGTATCCAGAAACATGCTTCGATATCAGAACACAGCCTTTTTACTGGCTGGAAATTTTCCCTTAGCAACGTTGAACTTTCGGGACTTTTTCTCCGATCCAAATTTCCATTTAAACAAAGTATTGGAACATCAATTCCGGTAGCCCTTCACTATCGCGCTGGTGATTATGTCCACTCGGATGGAATTGGAGTTCTCAAGCAAGACTACTATTCTCGTGCACTTGAGAAGTTGGACTCATCAATCAAAGTGATGGTATTTAGTGACGACAGAGATGCCGCCAAATCTCTAATCGCGAGATTAGGTATAGCGAATAGAAGTGAAATAAGCAGTGAAGATTCCGCGATTGAGGTTCTTTTCGCGCTTGCGACGGCCGAGAACCTCATTACCTCGAATTCAACACTTTCCTGGTGGGCAAACTATTTTTCTAATGCTGATACAAGAATTGCGCCGAAGCCATTTTACCTTCAAGACTGGGGGTTTGATTCGGCTGCGAAATTTAAAGAGACGGAATACCTTTCAAGATTCGCCACGCGCAGAGAAATGATTTTTACTCGATCTAAATGGTTTATCCGATCCGTTCTATAGTCGCATCTGAATCTTATCGCCTATAGTCACTAAATCTGAACTAAATTCTCTTAACTTTGCCTTAAAGAGGTCTAAAGTTATTTGTTCGCCATCAAAAAGTTGATGATTCGGAATATAAAGTTTCACTTGATTTTGATATTTAGATACCAAATACCCACCGTATGTTTGAAATTCTGAAGCTGGCGAGTCCTCACCAAATATTCTCGAAGATTCTGCCCACCTGATCCATCCTGAATTGAAATCCGATGAATAGATCTCACTGACAATACTTGGAATCTGCAATTGTACGTGGCTCACAAAATTCAAAGCAGGCACCTTGAGATTAAGAAATCTTGAGGCATGGACTGTGTAAGGCGTGTGGTAATCATTTGTGTTAACGAGCAAGATCTGTTCTCCTGAAGTATGCCAAGAAATTGGACTTACTAAAAAAGTGTCAGCATCAAGAATAAGCACAGGATTTTTTGAAGTATGTACCATAAATGATTTCAAATATTGTTGACGCATCCAAGATTCACGTGAACCAAATTTCTTTAAGCAGTTATTTACCTTTGTATCCCGCAATAGTTCGTCATCAGTAAGGATTTCTACGCCGAGCGGCACGGCATATTCTGGGTATCGCTGAGTTACAACCGTACTCCTAATCAAATTCCTAGAATAAAGCATCCTCATGTGCTCGATATTGCAAAAGGCAAGGGGTAGGTCGTGATTCGAGGAAAGTATTAGCAGTTCAAATGGATCGGAGGTACTTCCACACGCAATTTCCTTGGGTATCGAGCTTGTTCTTATCAGGTCAAGTGCGTAATCGATTTGATTGTTAATATCAGAAAAAAGCATTTTTCTTGATTGTCGAATTCTGCCTCGTAATCTCCGAGAAAATTCATTATTCATAGATGCCTAAGGCTTTCTTAGTTAAATCAACGAAAGTTGGTAAATTTGGATTTCCTAAGAATTCCAACAAATCTTCTACGGTGCCAAGTCCATGCACGGATTCTTCAACGTCTCCTACATGATAAGTGGCTACCTCTGTACCGTTGGATATTAGATAATTGTATGTGGGCGCCACATAGAATTCATTATTAGTTCTGTCATTTGAAGCGATCATCTCGTCGAGTGATTTGAAGAATAGCTGTGCGGAAGTCCACCCGTAAACGCCTACCGTGGCTTCACTCGAGATTTCAACTTTTTCAATTACTCGATTTACGGAACCGTCCTGTCCTCGTCCAACGTAAGACCATTTTGAGGAACTCGCGGTCATCGTCAAAATAAGTCCTAAGTCTTTTTGGCTCTGACGGAGCTGCTGTGTGAAATTTAGTATTGAACCAGAAACAAATTGGTCTGAATTTGCGACAATAAGAGGCAGATCTAAATCCAATAGAAGTTTTGCATGTTGTACGGTTATTGCTGGCCCTTCGGTTAGTACGGGAACATCAATAAATTTTATATTTAAACCAAGGTGACGAATGAGATCTTGAATCCCCTCTTCAATCTCAAGGCCAACCCGAGACACTATGATCACAGCATCGCCTCTTCGCAACTCGAAGTTTCCTAAAACCCAGAGAATCATCGGTAACCCTGCCACATCAATGAGTGGTTTTGGTTTGAGGTAGCCATGATTTGCGAACCTTGACCCAAGTCCCGCTGCAGGGATTACAAGCTGGATATTTTTCACTCAAGGGCCTTATCGTTGGGAAGACTCGGGTACTTAATGCAGACAAGTGCGGAATCAGTAATCGCTTCAAAGTCAGCAAATATCCCAGGGTTGATTCTAATTATGTCTCCGGGTTCGTAACAAATCCCACCCAACCTAATTTTTCCATTCACGACTACGGTGAGCTCGGTGGCAATTATCTGTTTGTGAGACGGCTCTGTTTCTCCGGCCTGAAAATACTTAACAGCAACCTCAATTTCCTTTGATGACACTAGAGTGGGAAGGAAATCGCCGACGATCCATCCTAGTTTGAAATCCGAAAGATTAAATTTTTCTATACCTGACATGATTAAGCCTCACTCCCATACTCATGACGTTTGTAACCTTGTTGACTGACTTTGAGAGGGATTACGTTCAATCCTTTGGTGATGCAGTAGTTCATACTAGGGGCGATGTAAAGCAACCCACCTTTTCTTATGTCATTGAGTAGTGCCCAATGAAGACAATCAGCAATTAATTGCTTATTGGCGAAATAGTAGTGCCCCGTAATTCCCAATTTCCCTACGACTTCTTTTTCATGAATTTCAATTACTTTTCCGTTGACTTCTCTCACATAAGACAGTTCGTCTGAAGATGATTCAATTACAGCCATACCTACGGCAGCAGACTGAGCTGACATAAACAGAACGAAATCTTCAATACTTTCTGAAATCTGAGAATTAATGGGAACTACAACAACGGGAAAATTCTCAGGAATCGCATTCAAAAGTAGGCCGATTGTCGCAAGAGCACCTTGAGTATTTGGTAAATATTTGATTAAAACATTGGGCTCTAAGGGTAACTTCAGATTTAAATCGAGCAAAGTATTACTTAACGCAATTATTGATTTTGACGAACCTCGCACGTAACTAAGAGCTTTGGAAATGAGCAAGTTTTCACTAAGGTCAGAGCCTTCTACAACTCGCAACTTTGATGGACTGACGTTTGCGAGAACAAGAGATATGAATTCCACGTAAGATCCTTTAGTTAAGCAACTCAGGTAAGCTCGATGCCAAGACGGCAATCCCAACATCTTCTGGGCCGCTTACCCGAATTAACTTACATCCAGCCGCTAAAGCGGCAACTGATCCATACTCTCCATCTTCAACCACATAAGTTTTCTCGGGCTCAACATGTAATTTCGCGCAAGCCAAAATATAGCCTTCTGGATCTGGCTTAGGGTTACGTACGTCTTGGTTTGTGACCAAGACATCTAGTTTATCCAGTAAGCCTGCATACTTGAGCATTGCCTCTGCTGTTTCGCGAATGCTATTTGTATAAACTCCAACTTTAAAACCCTTAACTCTAAGTAAATCAATCAGAATCAAATGTTGCGTATTTGGAAAACATTTCTCCGCAGCGATTCGATGGGTTCGATTCTGCTTAGTGTCGGAAATGATTTTATGGAGTTCTATTGGTAATCCACGGTTATCAGTCAGATATTGTAATTTTTGCTTAGTAGATAGTCCATCAAACAATGTGAGGTGCTCCGCGTAAGGAATCTCTAGTCCAAATGCGCTGAGTGCAATATTCAAAGCTTCGTAATGCCAATCTCGTGCATCAATTAAAACGCCATCCATATCAAAAATTACCGATTTGCTCATTGGAATGCCTCAAGAAACTTTTCAGGAAAGTCTGTACAAATACCGAGATTAGGGTTCCCATTACTTATTTGCTCAATGACTTTCTCCCAGACTTGCAAGTTCTGCCTCCCGTGGAGTTCGGGAGAAACCACGACTACAAAGTGTTTTTCTGAGAATTCATTCAATAATTCCCCCTCGATCCACCAATCTGAATTGAATGCATCGAGCCAGATATAAGGAGTTTCCCATGGCAGCTCTTGTTCATATTCAGATATTCTTAAAGCGTGAGGCAAATTTACTTTTTGGAAATTGAGCATCTCGGGAATTGACCCATCAAATGCAAATGAATTATCACCGCGGAGCAACTGCTGGACTGTGTGGAAGTCCAGGTTCAATAGACCATCAGACTTGATATTCAACGCCGTGGTCGCGTTCAATTTTAGCAATTCCAAGATGCCGTTATTCGGCGAATAGGTAACGTCGTGTGAAATTACAAGTTTTCCATTTAAATCTCGAATGTCCGTCTCAATTGCCATACCCCGCTCCACTGCGGCGACTATCGCACCGGTTGTATTCTGATCTTCATTGCGCTCCCAGAACCCTCTGTGGCAATAAATTCTTGATGCTAGGTCTTTAAGGTCAATCTCCACACGTTGAGCTTATCCCATTTGAGATCAACCAGTTTGACTCCTCGACGGATTACTATTCAAACGTGAGTGAATTAAGCGTGGCCAGAATCAACCGCGTACTATCACGCCGAATCTTGCAAATGATTCAAAAACTGAAATCTCAGTTTTTACCCATTCTTCTTGAGATAAACGTTTTGGATTCAGTCCTTTCCAAATACTTTCGATCCTCCAAAAATTTCATCACCTGGGATTACTTCTCTTTCGATGACGGTGAGCCATGCGCCCATCAAGACATGGCGACGTCCAATCCCTATCTGCAACGCAAAATTCAATCTACCAATAGCGAGCGAAGACAGATAAATCCTTTCGGTTCAAATTTGGCAATAGTGTTACAGGGCCCAATAATTGCAGAAGGCGAACTAACCTTAAAAATAGCCAAGAATTACAGGGCGAGATATCCAGACGCGCAGATGATTCTTTCAACTTGGGAATCTACTTCCGCACGATATCTTCAAGCTTTTCGAGAGATGGATGAGAAGGGATATCTCAAACTAATCCTGAATGCTGAACCACAGACTGAAACTGTATTTAATTTAAACCATCAGATTTCATCATCCATTGCAGGTCTAAATGCTGCACTGGGCAATCAAGAATTCGCAATAAAAACCCGTACTGATCAACTTTTTGCAAATCCTCTATTCCTTAAACATCTAGAAACTGTCTGGCGAGAATATGGCGAAGATTCGACCGGATTAGAGAGGATAGTAATCTCAAGCTTAAACACCTTCGCGTTCCGGTTATACGGAGCCTCAGACATGTTCCAATTTGGGAAGACAAAGACACTAACTGAATTCTGGAATCAAGACCATGATTTCCGTTCAAAGTCCGAAATTGCGAATTCTTCGCCAACTCTTCATGCAGAGGCGCTAAAACGTGTCGCAGAGGTATATCTAAATAGTAACTATTTCGAGAAGATTAAGCATCAAGCCGCAGCTTTTGATTTTGAGGAGAGCTTAAAGTTTCTTTCGGACTATTTCGTTGTAATTGATCAAGAATCAGCATCACAACTATGGTTCAAAAACACACACCTTTCAAATAGATGGCGTAGTTCAAATTTTCCAAATAAATATTATGAAATCTCGCATTTGGATTGGCTAGAAATGCAAAAAGACTTAAGTCGATGGCTGGATTATGAAGATTTGATATTAGATGAGAGCTTTTATCATGAAACTTGACCAAAAGTTGGCAGTCTTAATTTCTGGAAGCTACCGAAATTTTGATGATATCTGGCCCAGGAATAAAGAAATTTTGGATTCGCTTGGCGTTCCCTATGATGTTTATTTTCACACTTGGACACTAAATCCAAATATAACTTCGAATGTTTTAGAACTCAAATACCAGAATAAATTCTATTTATCTCTATTACCCAAAATTTATGTTGATTTCCCGGACAACTTTTCTGTAGACTCAATTAAAGATAAATTTGGATTTTATTCAATTGAAGTTGAAGAATTTGACGAAAACCGAATTTCGAATGAGTACAAACTGGGGAGCAGAAATACAAATACCTTATTTCAATCTCAACTAAATTCTTGTGGGATGTATCTTGGTATCGACGCTTGTTATAAGAAAATTGATTATTCCAGAAACTATTCCCACTTCCTTAGGTTACGCCCCGACTTTCTTTTAGGTGCAACAAATATTGAGCAATTGTTTAATTGCGATCTAATATTTCTGGGGCAGTTACTCTTAACAGATGAAGGCCTGATTGGAGACCAGTGTTACGGGGGGGACTTTTCGACTTCGTCATGCGTTTTCAACACATTAGACTGCTTGCACGAAGTTACACATTCGCCAGATTGGGATATCACAAAACCCGTAGCGCTCGCCGAAAATATTATTCGATTAACCATAAAGGAGATTCGCACAGAGCTCAAAATATTATTTTTCCCTGGCTCTGGTTCAATTCAAAGGCCCGAAATAAAATACAGTTTTCGATTATTCGGAAAATCTTTTTTACTTGACTTGCTTCAGCATAATCTATTTGTTGCTCTTAAAAGAATTGATAAACTCATTTACAGCTGAAGGCTTTTATTTATAAAAATTCTATTTTGCCCTATTTGTTTATGAAATCTATACCCGTGTTTAATGCAAATTTCGTTTGCTCTAGATTCAGGTGAAGTCTCTAGTAATATTATGCCGAAATGTGTGTGATTCAAATCTAACCCATTCAAGACTTCGACTTCAGCGCCTTCTACGTCGAGGGACAGGATTCCAATATTTTTTGGCGCTTTATTGCTGTGAAGAATGTTGTCCGCCGTTAATGCAGGAGCCCAGACTTCTGTCACATTCTCGCCTTCGGGCAAGAATTCTGCGCCACCCTCGACCCATTCAGTTGCGGAATTTTCAGAAATCTCTGGGGCGATTGTCATAAGATTGCAGTAAATCAATTTGATAACTGGAAAATTGAAATCTGGCCCCACGCAGGCAGCGTTTACAAATATGTTTGATCTCTGGTTTCTCAATTTCTTTGAAGTGAAATGTAAATGAAGTATGGGCTCAACAAGAATTCCACGCCAACCAAGCTCATGATCGAGATGATATGTATTTGAAACTGAACGCCCATCATGAGCACCAATATCGAAATAGAATTTTTCGAAAGAGTCAGGAAGAACCTGGATAAGCGAATCCATTTCGTGGCGCAGCTCATCGCTTATATGGCTACCTCTCGAGAGCGACCACTCAATTTTTGCTACCGATAATGCCTCCCAAACACGGGGGGGGTTCGGCGCTTCAACAAAGTTTTAAAGGTGACCATCGGAGAAGAGTACTAACCCAGATGTCCGTTTTGTCCCCTTCCCGCGACAATCTAGACTGGGATTCGTAGTAGGGGATAGAGGCAGCGACGGCTGGCTCTGCAGGATAGTCGACAAGGATCAATAAAGTGGCACTTAGCGTATGGACAGTTGCTGAACTGGGGGCTTTTTACACTGAGCACCGTTCAGAGCTACTCGCGCATGCCAACCGCGTATTGAAGGATTCAGCTAAGGCTGAAGAAATCACTCAAGACTCTCTTATTAAGTTCATGCTCGCTGCCCCTGAGCTTGAATCTCAAGAGCACGCACTTTCTTATTTACACCGCACCATCGAAAATCTCTGCATTGATTACTTCCGCATGGAAGGGCGCCGTCCAAACCTTGTGGTTATTGATGATGCCCAGGCTGAAGTTGAAGCGGCATGGCAGGTTTCAGGCGATCACTCAGAGGTTCTTACCCAGGCTGAAGACGCAGCAATCATTCGCCAGGCCTTAGCTCTCCTTTCTCCTGCTGAGCGTGCAGCGCTCGTTATGTGGGAGATGGAAGGCCGTTCAACAGAAGAAATCGCAGCAGAGCTTGGAATCAAGGAATCTGCAGTGCGCCACACTGTTTCACGCGCTCGCACATCTCTTCGCCGCGTACTTTCAGAGCTTGTTATCGATCAAGAGCGTGGTCTTACAGCTCTCGACATGCTCTCAACCACCTATAAGAAGGCAGCTGAGCTTGCAGCTAAGTCTTCAAAAGTCGCTCTCTCCTTACTATTAGTAGTTACAGCCTTCCTTGGCTTTAACTCTTTGACCGGCCGTGAAGGAGTTCTTCCGACAGTCAACTCAAATGATTCTTCAGGCGCTGTTGCTAGTTCTGCCTCAACAGATTCACCATCACCTACCCCATCTCTATCTATGCCAGCGAAGAAGTCATCGACCATGGTTTCTGGCGTATACGTCAAGAGCGGCAAGGCCAACTGGCCTGGCCTTGATAACGAGGGCGTCCCAACAGGATTCACCGTCGCAGGTGAAAATGGTCCGATCGGTAAGTTGCGCGTAAATCGCAATACTCCGATTGCGACCGAAGAAGGCACAATTTTGGCCACCCAGGCCATCACATCTGGGGGTGGACCAAACGTGATGATCGATCAGACCATCACAGTCGATGGCAACGGCACAAAGTACGAGG
>Ga0214917_10000644_pt1 | contig 45347 bp, 63 predicted proteins | sample LL_1208_BB_MetaG_FD_177983 | JGI IMG/M metagenome (GOLD analysis project Ga0214917, IMG submission 177983) | Freshwater microbial communities from Lake Lanier, Atlanta, Georgia, United States - LL_1208_BB | ecosystem: Environmental > Aquatic > Freshwater > Lake | place: USA: Georgia | collected... | reverse complement strand
CCGCAACGTCGCCGCGTCTTTCGGGGCCGCCTTCTCTTCTATCGATGCGGCAACAATCTCAGAAACGTTGAGTAGCAAAACATAATCGCGTGACATGGTATCATCCTCCTCGCTGCGGGCGGGCGCAGCGCCCGCCCGTCACCACCGACCGAAGCAGCTAAGCGTAGGCCATCACCGTAACCATGGCGCTGCCGTAGCGCCACTCCTCCGCCACAAACGAACCCACACCGATAATGTCACCCTGCACGATATCGCGCCCGCGCCGACCACTGCTGCGCACGATCCCACCGCGGCGGCGGGCCACGTCGCGCAGCCACTGGAATTGTGCTTTCGTCAAGTGAAACTTGACCGACCCCGGCCCGTACACACCGGGCGCAGGCGCCGTGCGCCCCTGCTCGGCCGCCCGCGCGTAGAATGCGGTGGCCAGCCCGTCAACCGTGGCGGTGTCGTATGTCATGGTTTCACGTCCCTTCCTGTCGGGTGGCCGGGGGCGCGTCCGTCGCGCCCTGCCCTCACCACCATGCCCATAGTATAGCACACGTTTCGTGGAATGTCAAGAGGTCAGCGGGGCACGTATTCCGCGGCACACACCGCGCCACAATAACTGCAGAGGGTGCCCGGCGGCACAGCCGCGTCGGCGTCAATGAAGATACACACCGAGCCGGTGCGGCTCGCCGAAGCTTTCACAAACTCGCTGTGGGTCAGGCACCACGCGCTGCAATAGAAGTATTCCACCCGCACGCCATGCCGCACCACTACCACGCGGTCGGCCGCCGCCCACACGTCGCTGTCACGGTCACCCATTGTCGCACCCCTTTGCTTGCCGGGCGGGAGGGCGGCCCGATGCCGCCCCGTCACCACCATGCCCATAGTATAGCACACGTTTCGTGGAATGTCAAGAGGTCAGCGGGGCATTGTCACCGCGTCTGACGTGTCGATGATGGAATAACAGGGTAGTACCGCAGCATGCCGGTGATATCATTCCAGCCCGACCAGTCGCCGAGCCGGGTCTCGTGCCACAGCCGCGCGAAGGGCGTTTCCACGTCACCGGCCTGCGGCGGCCCGAAACCCTCGATGACCGTATACCCTGACGCCTCGCAGGCGCTCAGCAGGGCCTGCTGCTGCAGGGTGAGCGGCAGCCCGTCGCCCATCGTAAGGATGAGCACGAGCGGCAACTCGCCCCGCCCCAGCGCCGCCCACCGAGTGTGCGCCCACCACAGCCACGCGTCGGCCACGGCCTGCAGGGTCGACCGCCAGCAGACGTTAGCCGATCCGACGCGCTCGCCCTGCCGCACCCGCCACGTCATGGCTTCCTGCTCGTCGAGCGAGCCCTCGACAAACTCGCGCACGTTCAAAATCAGCACCGTCGGTCGCATCTTGAAGCCGTCAACATAACCGTGTTCCATGGTTTCACCCCTGTCGCTCGGGTGGCCGGGGGCGCGTCCGTCGCGCCGCCCTGTCACCACCATGCCCATAGTATAGCACACGTTGCGTAGAATGTCAACCGATCACTCGGAATACCCGTCCGCGTAGGTCTCAGGCAGCAGCACGTTGCACTGCATGCACAATTGCGTAGCGCTGGCGCGCATGTCGCCGAAGGCCACATGAGCCGGTGCGACCATACCATCATAGACGGCCGAGTCGACGCACTCGCGGCAGCAGAACCACAGCGCCCCGTTGTCGCTCTCACAGCCCGTCCCCACCGTGCGAAGCACCAGAATGCCCGTCGCGAAGTCCATGGCGTCACGTCCCTTCCTGTCGGGTGGCCGGGGGCGCGTCCGTCGCGCCCGCCCGTCACCACCATGCCCATAGTATAGCACACGTTGCGTAGAATGTCAAGTGTATTGCCGCCTAGCCTTCCACGCCTCTAACCGGGCCATCAGCGCATCATCGTCGCCCTCGGTGCCGTATGCCCGATGCATGTCTGACAACCACCCGTCGTACTGCTCGCGCAGGTCGTCGACCGCCTGCAGGGCTTCGCCGTGCCACCCTTGCATGTCCTCGCACTGCCGCAGGGCATTGCGCAGGGAATGCTTCGTGTCGTCTGAGCACGTATCGTTGTAGAGCAGATTCCAGATGGTTTCGTAGTCACGGTTGGCACCGATTGTCGAGCAGCCGATTGTGAGCGCGTCGCGCCGCACTGCCTCAACCCACCGCAGCACCCACAGGGCCCAGTGCTCGGGGCGCTGGTCGACGTCAGGCACGCTGCGCCACGGGTCAGCGCTGCGCGCGACAGGCTGCCCGACCGCCGCGGCCTCCATGTCCCCCCCGGTACGCCGCACCCTACGATCCGCCTGCGATGCCTGCCGATACAGCGCCGCCACCCGGCTTACCGCCACTGCCGCCCGCTCGTCTGCTGTGTAGCCTTCCATGGTCTCACCCCTGTCACTCGGGTGGCCGGGGGGCGCCGCCGCCGCCCCGTCACCACCATGCCCATAGTATAGCACACGTTGCGTAGAATGTCAAACGCTTTCGATCATCTCACGGACGACCAGCCGCACGTTCATTGCGGTGTATCGCGCCCCGTCGGGCGTGCGGTCGCCGAGCAGGCGCAGCGCCCGCCGCACCTTATCCTCGATGCGCCCCGGCCCCAGCGCGATGTCGCGCACCGCACGGTACTGCCACTCGTCGTTATAGATCCACAGGCTGACGTTCCACGCGGCCCACGATCGGTGCCCCTGATACGCTTTCGGCGCTGCCATGGTTTCACAACCTTTCCTGTCGGGCGGGAGGGCGACCCGCTGCCGCCCCGTCACCACCATGCCCATAGTATAGCACACGTTTCGTAGAATGTCAAACAGACATTGGTAGCCACGCGTCATACTTCGCCCACAGGTCGGCGCCCGTGGCGTCGCACATACCCGCCAGCGCCCCCACCCTCACATCGGCCCAGTGCCGCATATCCTCCGCGATGCGGCGTGCAGTGCGGGCGTACGCTTGCGCGTCTTTGGCCAACTCGCATGCCCGATCGATGTCGTGCGGCGACACCGCTTCGTTGCCGGCCGACAGGCGGCGGTCAAGGGCTTCGACGTCAACCGTCAACCAAAAGGCATCGTTGGCGTGCGTTTCAGCGTCGGCGGCGGCCAACTCGGCCCTGCGGCACAGCGTCATCGCCCACAGCGCTTCGCGCTCAGGGTCCCCCGAAGCCAGCAGGCGGGCAGGATCGGTGCGGGCCGCGACGGCCTGCTGCTGGTCGTAGGTGCGCAGCAAGGCATTGTAAGCCTTAGCCTCGCTGGCCCGGATCGCGTCGAGCAGGGCGGCCATGCGGGCGGCATCGTTGGTTTCGTGGGACATAGTGTCACAACCTTTCCTGTCGGGTGGCCGGGCGGCGCCGCCGCCGCCCCGTCACCACCATGCCCATAGTATAGCACACGTTGCGTAGAATGTCAAACGGTGAACATATCCGCTTCGACTGCGGCGGCCTCCGCCGCCCCCGCAGCACCGCGCGCTGCGGTTTTGTTCACCCACGCCTGCGCGAGGGCGTGCGCAGTGTACCGCCCGGCCTCGCTCTGGTAGTACCACGCGTTCGGGCACGTATACCAGAGGGCGAGCGCCTCCTCGTAGTGCGCCTCGGCGCTGGCCGCCCGGCGTGCTGCCGTCTCAGCGGCCTTCGCGGCGGCATGGGCGCCGCCCTCGCCCATCCGTGCCATGGCGGCAAAGGTGTACGCGTCGGCGGCAGCACTCTCAGCCTCATGCCGCAGGTCGCCCACCGCGATCAGCGCGCGGCGGATCGTGTGCTCGGTGGCCGACCATTCACGCGAGTAGCCCATAGTGTCACGTCCCTTCCTGTCGGGTGGCCGGGCGGCGCGTCCGTCGCGCCCGCCCCGTCACCACCATGCCCATAGTATAGCACACGTTGCGTAGAATGTCAAACGCTGTCGGGGATCCCTTCCTCATGACCGAGCAGCCCGCCGGTGCATACCTTGCCACAATAGTCGCAGCGCGTGCCCGGCAGGCCCTCGGCGGCCCACTCAAACCGAACCTCCCCGACCACTTCGCCCCGCAGGGCCCACCAACCAGCCCCAGACAGGCACCATAGGCCGCAGTACGAGTAACGCGCCTCAATCCCTTCCGGGTGCTGCCACACGACCCGATCGACCCGCACCCACACGTCACGGTCCCCCATTGTCGCACCCCTTCCTGTCGGGCGGCCGGGCGGCACCGCCGCCGCCCCGTCACCACCATGCCCATAGTATAGCACACGTTGCGTAGAATGTCAAACGGTTTGGCTGTGTTTGCCCGATACCCTGAGCAGCGCCTGCGCAATATGCACGGTATCAGACCATGCCACGGTGAGCATATACACGGTCTGTCGCCCCGCCGGGCGATAATGATACGAGTAGTCCGGGCAGGTATACCATAACCTGTCGGCTTCCTCGTACATGGCCTGCGAGATGTTCGCGCACCGTTGCAGGCCACTGACGTCTTCAGCATCTTCTAACACCGACCAGACCTCATATTGAAGGCGGCCAATCTGCTCGCACAGCGTCCGAATTTTTTGTTCAACTTCGTTCCACTCATATCGAGCCACGGTGTCGCAACCCTTCCTGTCGGGTGGCCGGGCGGCGCGTCCGTCGCGCCCGCCCCGTCACCACCATGCCCATAGTATAGCACGCGTTGCGTAGAATGTCAAGGGGTTTTCAGAAATTCAGCCAGACCAAGCATTGATGCGCGAATGCATGCCAGCATTGCCCGCTCGAAGGTAGGGTGTACGGTGGCATGCGGCACCCTGCTGCCGTCGCGCAGCAGGGCCACCACCGCCCACCCGTCATCCGTCCGAGCAACAAACACCGTGAGAATGTCCTCACCGTCCATCGCTGCCCCACACGATCCCCGCGACGCGTCGCGCGACCTCTGGCAGGGTGTCGTGCTCCGCCACCCGCACTACCAGCGCGTCGGGTTCAAGGTTTGCCTCACTCTCGATGCCAACCGCATGCCAGTGTTCGGCCAGCGCAGGCACGAATGCATAGCGGCCCGTCGGGCGGAACTGCCATCCGCGGGTGTAGTCCCGCGCCTCGGCCGCATGCGCGAACGGGCCGAGGTACACGATGGTATCGTCTTTGCCCGCCTCAGGCACGGCCACCGTGATGTAGACGCGGTGCGCCACCCACACGCCCTGCCAGTGAGGCACCACCCGCGGCCCGAAGTTCATCAGAAAATCTTCGAGCACGAGCGCGTCGGCGCCGTTTGGACACGTGATATACAGGGCATTGTCATGCTCGGACGCCGCCCACCCGCGCCCCATCACGTCACCGGTGGTCACGCTGCCGCCCTGCTCAGTGCGGCCCGAGGCCCAGCACACTAGCCGCAGCACCGCGCTGCGCGTCAATTCCTCCCCGCCGGTGTTCACGACTACAACCGTTCCCCGTCCGTCCATGGTTTCACGTCCCTTCCTGTCGGGCAGGAGGGCGACCCGCTGCCGCCCTCACCACCATGCCCATAGTATAGCACACGTTGCGTAGAATGTCAAACGGTTTCGAAGGGCCTTCGCAAGATATCTTCCAACCGGTCAGCGGCGTCAGCGGCCTGCACACCGCCCACCCACCACTCAAACGCCCGCACTGATGCCAGTGCGGTGTATACCGCCTTCGTCTTGCTTTGAGCGGCCGCGCTGGCGCAGTAGACGGCCTTCTCGTACAGCGCCGCCCGGGCGGGCGTTCGTGGAAGGTTGCCACCCCCCCACCATACCTCCGCCGCTTGCCGCGCCGCCTGCCGCGCGACCGCCTCCCCCCGCGCCACCGCTTCGAGCGCGTACAGCACCGACCTGATAGTGCTCAGGGTGGGGCGCTCGGCCTCCGCCACGGTGTGGGTGATGATGCCCGCATAGTATCCTGCGCGCTGCGCCCCCGCCAGCGCCCGGCCGCTGGCTTCGGCGAGTCGGTCTTCCATGGTCTCACGTCCCTTCCTGTCGGCTGGCCGGGCGGCGCCGCCGCCGCCCCGTCACCACCATGCCCATAGCATAACACACGTTGCGTAGAATGTCAAACGGATTGTGGGGTAGCTTCGGGGCAACCCTTCCACGCCCCGACCGATACCCCAGCAGGGTATAGCTTCGGCGCTGCCGGTTCGGGAGGGGCGCGAAGCGCCCCTCCCGGTAGGGGGCTTGAAGGAAAGCGCCGCCCCACAATAAGTTGGGGTGGCTTGGAAATTTTCCCGTAAGTTGGGGAAACCCGGAAATTGCCCCAGAAATGCTCAACATTTTTCAGAACATTGTGCTACAATGGCGGTGTTGAGAAACACAGGAGGATCAGATGTCAGACGACAGGCGGCTGCAAGACGAAGATGAAATGATCCTGCGCTTTGCAGAGCTTCGGAGCGAGGCGCTGAGGCGGGCAATTGGACAATATCTGGTAACATTCCGTGAAAGGGGAGACCAAAGCCTCGTGGGCTGGGTTCTTCAGCCAAGGGTGTCTACTGACGGAGTGCCCGTAGACGTTAATTCCTTGGGCAAGGAAAGCGGAAAGATCCTTTTGGCGCTGCAGAGCCTATCGCGTAGGGCAGCGCTCAACCAGCTCCGCCGAGAGACGTTGTTGCGGGGGCGATGCGACAAGACGGGCGTTGTGGTTCATGTGTGGAATGAGCTCCACTATTGGGCGTGGTCGATCCACTGCCCTTGGCTGCAAAGGCCATACAAGACAACGTTTGATACAAGCTACGTCAACGACACCGCCGACAAGGCATACAGCCAAGCGATCAGCATCGCCCTGCTTCAGGCCTCCGAGCAAGGCATAGAGCCGAGCTCGGTGGCGTTCGGCCCCCTTGAGGCCGTCCCAGACCCGTTCCCTGACGCAAGCAACGTCCCCGTCCTCTGATTTCGGTTTCTGGTTTCGGTTTCTGGTTTCGGTTTCTGGTTTCGGTTTCTGGTTTCGGTTTCTGGTTTCGGTTTCGGTTTCTGGTTTCGGAATGCATTGGAGACGCTACAATGGACGGCAAGAGTTACGTGACAGGTTGGGGCTTCGTCGACTTTCGCACCGGCAACCGCACCCGTCTCCGCAAGGGAGACGACTACAGGGTCTGGTATAACGCCATCGAGCGGCTGGCCTTGGCCGCAGACAGCGAGGGGAGGCTGCTGTATCTGATGAGCAGCTGGTTCGAGGCCGCGCGGGTCTACAGCCCTCTCATCACCATCGACACGTGGGGCCACCTGACCTCGTATGCGGTGGCGGCCTATCGCCACCGCAGGCAGGCTTCCCTGATTGACAACGACAACGTGTGGGGTGAGGCATGAAAATGTTCTCACGAAACTCTATGCTGATTGAGGCTCGGAAGCTTGAGGCGTACGCCGAGCGGCTCGGGGTGACCGAAACCACACAGGACGCCTTCAAGACACGGTTCGGAGTAACGCCGCTGGAGCGCATGGTGGCCACCAACCAAATGATGGCAACCCTCTTTGGCAAGAGCACAATCAATGCGCCTGTCACGACGGGCTGGAGCCTGTCACACCTCAACACGTTCTTCTACACGCAGGGGGGCCTCGCGGCCTTCCTGCTCAGGGTAGACGACCGCTACAATCCCCATGAGCTGGTGGCGCTGTTGACCACGAAGCAAGAGATGTATGGCCCGGCAAACCTGCAGATTTATGCCGAGATGGGCATCGTGATCCGCATCAGTGATAAGATCTCCCGCCTTCAGACGCTGCACAACGGTCAGGGCGATGGAGGCACGCGATATGCCGACAACTACCAAGACACGCTGATGGACACTGTCGGCTACAGTATCCTTGGCTTAATCATGCTCAGTGAAAGGTAAAGTCAATGGCGTCCGTTCGTATCCCGGTAAGTATTGATGCCGACATCTACCGTGGCTTAGTCGAAGAAGCTGATTCATTAGGGCTGACGCTGACAGCATATCTGCGGATGGTGCTGATCAAGCATGCGCGTTCGCTGAAGAAGGACAATGAGCAATGAGACGGCTTTCGGTGGAGATCTATAAGAGATTTATGGACGGCGAAGACCCAGAGCGCCTCATGGAGCAGTACAGGGTAACACGAGAGGGCCTCAAGTTCCACGTGAGGATGGGGCTCACGGAGCTGCACTACGAGGAATACATTTCCGCCACAACATACAGACCAATCCAGCCAAAGCACTACGGTGTGTTTGCCAAAGAAGGCGGAGCAAGCTACGTAAGGCTGGGCGACGACATCTACTGCTACTACGGCTACCCTAATCTGAAATACTACTGCCGCGCATCGGGGTGGGAGCGGTCTGCTGCGTACAAGCGATTGAATGGAGGATAACGTGTCGCATCTGACGGTAGTTGTGCTCAACGTCTTCGAAGAGTATGATGAAGCAATTGGCTTGTTTGAAGAGCAGGTTGGCGCGGCCGTCCACGAGAGCGGGCTTGACAAGGGCTACTATGTCGAGGTCGACGACATCTCGACAATCGACGCTGTGGCTGAGGAGATGATGGCATTTGTGCATCAGCGGCCCGACTTCTCCGAGGAGGCGGTCTTTGTGATCCTGCCGACGCTTTCCGAGACCCCCGACGAGGCACACCTTGGCCTGATCGCATTTTACCGTGAGGTTGGGGCTACGGTGATCATGGCCTGCACCGAAGAAGACCGGGGGGCTCCGGAGTTTGAGGAACTCTGGGAACGCTACGAGCTGAACGTCTATAACCCTTGGCACAACATCGCAGACCATGTGCGGTGGCGGATTATCTCAAAGGGGAACGTATGAACATCGAGACAGCGGGACGGAAGCGACCAGAGAGTTGGGTCTGGGAGCAGGCATATGAGAGTGCGAAGCAGTTCCTGAGCAACGTCCAGATCAAGGCCTACATGAATAACTCAGCGGCCGTTGGGGTCGCCATCGTGCAGCGGTACGTTGCCGCCTTCTGCGTTGCGTGGGACGCCCTCGAGGCTGGCAAAGGATTTGTGGAAGCCAAGGAGAGGGCCCTTGGGGCCTCCTATGAGCCCCCAAAGAACAGCCCGCCGCTCGACGAGGCGGTAGTTCACGCCCTGCTTCATACGGCTGCCCACGCGGCAGACGAGCTGTGGCACAGGACGTAGGAGCGATGAATGAGCTGGCATTATTCGCGGGCGCTGGTGGAGGCATACTCGGAAGTCATCTACTCGGATGGCGATGCGTCTGCGCCGTCGAAATCGACCACTACGCCAGACGAGTACTCGTCGCACGTCAGAACGACGGCTGCCTCCCGCCGTTCCCGATCTGGGACGACATCAGAACGTTTGACGGACGACCATGGAGAGGCGTTGTTGACGTGGTGTCGGGAGGGTTCCCGTGTCAGGACATCAGCAGCGCGGGCCGAGGGGCTGGCATCACTGGGGCGAAGTCAGGGCTCTGGAGCGAAATGGCGCGCATTATCGGTGAGGTTCGACCCAGATACGTCTGGGTGGAGAACTCCCCGCGACTTATTCAACGAGGGCTCGACGTTGTCCTTGCCGACCTTGCCGCGCTGGGGTTTGATGCGCAGTGGGGAGTTGTGGGGGCGATTGATGCCGGGGCTCCGCACCGGCGGGAACGCATCTGGATCGCAGCAAGCCACCTATCCGACGCCAACCACGTTGGACTGGACGGGGACGAACCGAATGAACCCCAGCGGGAACGTTCGGAAGTGGGGCGGAGTAAACAGCTTGGGCGGGATGGCCGAGACGGGAATGTGGCCCACACCCAAGAGCCGGGACTGGGAAGGCCAAAGCCAGCGGGGGATCCACGCCCCGATGGACGCACTGCCGAACATGGATCGCGGGGACGGCAAGCCGGTTGGTGGGAAGTTGAACCCGACGTGGGTCGAATGGTTGATGGGTTGGCCTCTCGGGTGGACAGACTGCGATGCATCGGCAACGGACAGGTTCCGGCAGTGGTCAAACTCGCATGGCAAATATTGACAGACTAGATTTCTTGTGTTATACTACTGGTGTCGGCGGGGGAGACACCCCCGCTGAGCCACCGAGACAATAGGAGCCTAACCACCATGTCCGACGCAAACTTCAACATCGACGACGTGATCGGCAGCCTGAGCAACCCCTACGACGACAGCACGTCAGTGCAAGGAGACGGAATCCCGCGCATCCAGTGGCGCAACGGTGAGGCTCGCATGCGGCAGCCCGGCTACGCTTACGTCGCGGCCAAGTCATGCGAGTACTACAAGGTCGACCCGCCCCGCGGGGAGGGTTGGAGCGAAGTCGAGCAAGTCTTCGCCTCCGGCGCGGCGGAGCAGGGCTACATGTCGCCCGCAGTCAAGGTGATCGTGCTCGGCATCCGCGCATGCGACATCATCGAAACCAAAGCTGACGGCCGCGTCATCAATACCGAGTATCTGGCGAAGCCGGTTGACCGCAACAACCGCCCTGAGGGCTGGTCGCACATGGCTGAGATGCTGTGTCTGATGAGCGGCTTTGGCAATCAGGTGGTCAATCTCCGCACCAAGCGCGTGAGCGCAAGCTACGCCCTGCTGAACGCGGTGCGCGGTATCCAGCAAGGCTTCCTGAACGACGTGCGGCAGGCGTTCAAGAACCCGACGGTGCCCATGTGGTCGTTCTGGCTGCTGCTGCGCTCGGAGCGCGACCCGAGCGGCAAGCCGATCCATCGCCCCACCCGTGGCGGCGTGGCGGTCACCCCTCCGGGGCTCTATCTGCCGCAGGGTGACGTGAAAGACATCGCCCGGAAGGCTTTCATCGGCCGCGACATGATCGATCTGGTCACCGAGTATCGCAAGCAGTACCACGACTGGCTCAATGCCACCCCCGGCAGCCCTCAGACGCCGGTGCAGCCGACCCCGCAGGCCGCCAAGAAGAGCGACGACGACTTCTACTTCTAGTCTGTGCGTTTGGGTGGCGGGCGTTACAGCCCGCCACCCAACCCTCCCTGATTGACAATTTATAGAAACCTTGCTATCATGCCCTCAAGGAGGAGTGATGACCGACTATACCCCCACTCCGGCGAAGGAGTTGTACGAGGCAGCAATCCGCTACCATCGCGCTGGGCTGACAGTGTTGCCCAACGACCCTATCAGAAAGCATCCCGTAGGGTACAAGTGGCAGGAGTTGGTTCCAGATGAGGAGCAGATCCGCAGCTGGTACTATGACGCAAAGATTGGCGCTATTGGTATCCGAGACATCGAAGTGCTGGACTTCGATAACCATGGCACCCCATCCGCAGACGACCTACTTGATCGGTGGGAGGCTATTGTCAGGGCGCTTGCGCCCAACCTGCTGGCGCGGCTCGTCTATGAGACAACGCCAAGCGGCGGCTGGCATATCGGGTGGAAGTGTCACATCATCGCCGGAAACCAGCGTCTGGCAACGCGCCCCACGCTTGATGAGGAAGTTGGGGCGAATTGGACACGCCAAAGCTTAACGCTGATCGAGACGCGCGGCAGGGGCGGCCAAGTTCAGGTCTGCCCGTCACCCGGCTACAAGTTGGTGCGGGGCGATTGGGCCGAGCTTCCAGAGATCAATGCTAACGAGCGGCAGATCCTCATTGACGCGGCGCGCGCCTTGTCGCAGGGCGACAGAAAGTTGAGCGCGTCGTTCTCCGAGCCGCAGGGCAGGCCGGGGGACGTGTACAACCGCGACAACGGCCACAAGGCGTGGGAGCTCCTTCAGGAGCTTGGGTGGTCGTTGGTCTACCAGCGCGACGAGGTGATGTATCTTCGCCGCCCGGGGAAGGCGATCGGCGTGTCAGCCACGCTCGGCCACGTTGCGCCAAACGTGCTGTACGTCTTCTCGACAAACGCGCCGCCATTTCAGGGAGGCAGGGCGTACACCCCGTTTGCCATCTATGCCGAGATCTACCATAAGGGAAACTATTCGGCAGCGGCGGCGTCCCTCGAGCAGATACGCTTGGCCGCACAGGCCCCGGTGCCGCTCAACGTCGACCCCACAACCGGCGAGATCCTTTCTCTCCCTGAGCAGCCCAAGAACGAGATCGTGTCGGCCTCACGCCTCAGCCGCATGACGTTCGACCCCATGCGGTGGACGGTCGATGGCCTGCTCCCCGAGGGGGTGACGCTGCTCGCCGGGAAGCCGAAGGTCAAGAAGTCTTGGCTGGCGTTGTCTGTGGCTGTCGCCGTCGCAACCGGAGGGAAGGCGTTTGGCTGGTTCGACACGCGGCAGGGGGCAGTGCTCTACCTTGACCTTGAATCCAACCAGAGGCGCATGCGGTCGCGCCTCGCGCAGCTGATTGGCGACCCGGAAAGCACGTCATGGCCAGACAATCTCTTTATCGCGACAGACTGGCCCGCGGGCGACGAGGCGATCAGGGAGTTGGACGTCTTCCTGACCGACAACCCCACCACTCAGCTGGTCGTCGTCGACATCCTTGCCCGCGTTCGGCCGCCCAAATCTCCGCGTCTCGACAGCTACGATCAGGATTACGTATTCCTGCAGGCCCTGAACGCCTGCGCCGACCGGCACCGCGTCAGTATCATTGTGCTTCACCATACGCGGAAGGCGAAGGGCGAGGACGTGTTCGAAGACGTGTCGGGCACCACAGCTCTGACGGGGGCGGCATCGACAACGTGGGTGCTGGCGCGTGACACAGAATCCGAGGAATCCTCAATCCTGTCAATGCGCGGCCGCGACCTCTACGAGGAGGGAGGCATTGAGCTCCGCTGGGACGAGTATGAATCGAGGCACATCTATGCCGGAGTGACAATCGGCGGGTCGTCAACGGCCGAGAGGAACGCCCTGCTGAAAATTATCGAGATCGGCGAGACGTATTCGTTTCTTGACATTGTGCAGCGCAGCGGCAAGAAGAAGGCGGCGGTAAACAACCTTCTGCGGCGCCTTCTCGACGACGGGTTCCTCGTTCGTATTGGCAGGGGTATGTATAAGCGGCGGGACGAGATCGGCAAGCGAAACCTGAAGACGAACCCGGACACCCCGCCAAGCATTGAGGCGGAAGAGGAATATATTCAGCCATTCTCGGTTGAGATCACCGACACCCAGAATAGCCATGAGCAGTATCATATCGCCCCGTTCGGACACTTGTGGAAGGTGTGGGCGCCATATCAGGCAATGACGCTGCATATGTATGAAAGCCGCGAGAAGGCCCAAGAAGTTGCCGACCGGTACAATCGGCAGGGGGGACACCAATGAGCAGCTACGAGATGTTCCCAGAGATGTTCATTCGGGAATACATTGACGTGAAGTGCGTCGTGTGTCAGCGCCCAGTAAAGATCCGCTACGACCAGCGCCGGTTATGCCTGACGTGCGCTGGAGATATCCCCGGCGTTCGTGAGAGGGCCGTCAAGGAGGAGCAAGAGTGCCACGCCCGATGCGAGGCGGCACTGAACGCCCTTGATGCTGCTTTGGAGGCCGCAGACGAGCGCCTGTCGGAGCGCTGGGGAAACTATATGGTCGCCGTGTCTGAGGGAGACCCAAGGGTTGCTCAGGCAGAGCAGGCCGCAATCGCCGGGGTCAAGGGAGACATGCCCGACCTGATCCGGTTGTGGCTGAAGTTTCGGGATATCCTTCGTGAGGCAACGCTGGTTGAGGAAGCAGTTCGACGGATCTTGGAGGAAACAGAATGAACCCCATCGACACCGCGCCACAGGACGTTAAGGATCGCATCATCGAGCTCCGCAAGATGAAGATGTCGTATGCCAGCATCTCCATCGAAGTTGGCCGACCGGTTTCGTATGTGGCTGCTGTCTGGCGTATGTGGATGCAAGACCTGCTGGGCACATACAGCGACGACGATATGGCCATCCGGGAGCTGGCCGAGCAGGGCAAGCCAGCGGCACAGATTGCCGCAGAGCTGGGCGTTTCCGTGTCAAAGGTGCGCTTGGTGCTGTATCAGGCGCGCGCCTACGGCGCGATCAATCAGGCCCCCGTTTCTTCTCATAAGGCAAAGGACCCAAGCAAGCGTCGCAACGATATCTCGTGGCGGGACTACGAGGTCTGGCGGCGTTACAAGCTGGGTGTTGCAGGGACTAACTTGTCTACCCAGTTTCAAGTCACGTCGGCCCGCATCTATCAGATCATTGCAGACGTATCGGCCCGCATTGCATACCTTGAGACGCTTGATCCCGCCGCGATCACTGAATCGGCCCGCCACGTCCTGTTTCATGCCTCCACACTGACGCAGCTGCCCGAATACGCCGGGCCATCAGAGGAATGAAGCCGTCCCCGGAGGGGGCGTTTCGCCCCCTCCGGGCAAGGAGCACACTATGATCTTCGTGCCGTCACCGCCGCCCATCGAAATTGTAGCCCCGGCTCAGATCGATGTGTGGCTGGCCCTTGCGACAATGGGCAGGGAGGGCGAATATGAATGCCTCGCAAATATCATTCAGCGCGAAAGCCGATGGGATCAGCACGCCGTTGGCGACAATGGGGCGTCGGTAGGGCTGGGGCAGCGTCATATGCCGACGCACGGAGAGCCCCTCTGGCCGTGGTCTGCGACACAACAGGCCCACTGGCTCGTATCCTACGCTGACGCCCGTTATGGAGGCTCCTGTGAGGCGTGGGAGGCATGGAAGCGAAACCAAAGGGTCTACGGCTGGGGCTGGTGGTAAGCCGCAGGCTGTGATCCCCTCCGAGGACGACGAGCAGACCATTGTATTCCAATGGGCCCAGTATCACGAAGGCAGAGACCCCCGCGTCGCGCTGCTGTTTCACATCCCCAACGGCGGCGCTCGCAACATCGCCACCGCGAAGCGGTTGAAGGGGCTGGGCGTCAAGAGCGGGGTCCCAGACCTGTTTCTTCCCGTCGCGGCAAGGGGGTTTCACGGGCTGTGGATAGAGATGAAGCGCCAGCGCAAGGGCGTGATCTCAGTGACGCAGTTAGAGTGGATCGAAGCCCTCCGCGGGCAACAATACCTAGTAGTTGTTGCAAAGGGGGCGGAAGAGGCAATTGAGGCACTGAAACAATACTTGGAGCTGTGACATGCGAGGGTCTGTCAAATACACGTCGTGCTATCGCTGCAATGCAGTAACGGTTCCTGAACGGATAGCTTTCTGTCGACCATGCGTGACGGCCATGCAACAGACCCGGCGGCAGGTGTGTATCTGCTGCCGGGAGACCTTTGATCCCACAGTAGCACCCAAAGATAGCAGGAGGCGGTCAGGGTATTACGTCAAGCGGTGCAATACTTGCGCCCGAAAGGCCTCTGCGGATAACTGGCAGAAGCCAAAGGCGAGCAAGGAGCGATGGAGCGACCGACAAGAGGGCAAACTGCTGACCCTGTACAACAGTGGGATCAACATAAACAAGATCGCAAAGACGTTGCGGCGCTCCCGCTGGTCTATCAGGGGCAAGTTGCACGAGCTTGTCGGGAGCACCAAGCGGCAGCAATTCCTCTCAACGCGCGACATTCATACAATTCTTGGCATCAATCACATGTACAGGGTTAGGAAATGGTTCGAGCAAGGGTGGATTAAGGGAGGCAAGCGCATCGGAGAGGAGCAGTGGGGCATTGAGATTGAAGACTTCATGAATTGGCTTGAGGATCGAAACTATTGGATGCTTTGGGAGACTATAAATATTACCGACCCTGAGATACGCAAGCACGCAATTCGGGTTCGGGAAGGGAAGGGGTTCTGGGTGAAGACCAAAGACGTCATGGCTATGACGTCGTATACACAAAATGTCGTTATACGGGCAGGGCGGAGCGGAGAGCTGACCTTTGTGATCCGCGAGAAGCAGGCGTGGTTCTGGATCGAAGACATCTATGGCTGGCCGGAACGCCATGAGAAGCAATCGTATGAGGCGACGTATGGCCGACGCCGGTCACGGGCGGGCTAACTGCCCGCCCGTGACCAACGGTCACCCGATGTATCGCTTCCCCTCCGGTGCTGGTGGCGGCGGAGGGGGCGTGGTTAGCTCCTCGATCAGCCGCTGGAGCTCCAGCACCGCCCCGTTCCGCGCCACAATGTGGTTGTTTGCGTCCTGACGGATCCTCTCGATTTCCTCCTGCAGCTCCTCGATCCGCGCCTGCAGGGTAGCCGCGTCAATTGCCACTAGTGCCTCCCGTAATCTTGTCTACCGACGCCTGCATCTGCTGATTGAAGGCGGCCGTATTTTCTGGCGTGTGCAGCATAGCGCACATTGCCTGAACGACCGGGGGCTGGCTTGAATAGTCGTCTCCCGGGACAATAGTGTCCCGTCGGAACGTCTCCGCCAGCGTTACGCCGTCTTCAACCAGAATGGTAGAATACAACACAAACACCACGTAGTTCGGTGAGAAGCTTACTTCCTTGAGTGACGTCACGCGCTCAATCGCCATCGTTATACCTCATACCACCCGGAAACCCACAGCCCACCCGCAGCGTCGTAGGCCAGCGTTGCTGCTGCCCCTCCACCCGTTGGGACACTTGCCAAGAAGATATCGGCAGAGTTGTTCAGAAACCCGCCCTGCAGCACCGTGCCCGCGGGAGAAGCAACGTTGCTGGAATAGATCGACGCAGAGCTGAACACCCCGGTAGAAAGGACCGTAAATGGCAGCCCTCGGATACGAAGAAAGCCTGCCCCGGTGCCGCCCGTCCACTCGACTTCACATGTAACAAACACATACTTGCCAACGCGAACGTAGGTTCCTTGGCGGGTGGTGTATGTTGCGGCCCCGGTGGTCGTCGTGCCAACAATCGTTACCGTCCATGTACCCTCTTGGTAGTAGTCAAGTTTACTTGCATTGGCTGACGTGTTTCCAAATGAAATACCATCATAAATATTTCCCGTTAAATATATCTGATCAAGACCAGAATACGTTGCCATTACTTGAATTGTAGAGGATATTGTAGCGCCATGGGCTGCTTCAAGGGTTACAGACATATTTTTTGGATTAACCAACACATCTTGATCTGTCCATGATCGGATGTATATGTCAGACGCTGCATTAGAAAGAGGCGTGTTTGCAATATATAGCCTATGAGTTCCAGTAGCGCCCGTAGAAGTCCCTGCTATTAATGCCTGATGATTTGAGTTCCCCCAATAGATCCCAGACGGAAGTGCTCCTAAGACAGGGTTCCCACCACTTGTTGGTAAGGATAACTGCATCCCTGAGGCATCAAGGAACGCCGCACCGCCTCCCCACGTAAGGCGGCCGTTGTCGGTTCGCATTTGCGTCTGAAGCGTTCCAGAAGAATTGAACGCCCGCAACCCATTGGCAGACGTAAGCTCGATGCGGGCCCCAGACGTTGCCGTCTGGATTGTCGCGCCAGTAATAGTTCCCGCGGTAATTGTTCCTAGGTTGGCGCTAATCGCCGAGAGGGTTGTGACACTAATTTTATCAGCAGTAACCGCATCTGCAGCTATCTTCGCGGTAGTTATCGCATTTGCCGCTATCTGGGTGGCTGTGATAGCATTTGCCGCTATCTGGGTGGCCGTTATGGTACTCGCAGCGATTTGCGCTGCAGTGATCGTGTTTGCCGCTATCTGTGTGGCTGTGATAGCATTTGCCGCTATCTGGGTGGCTGTGATCGTGTTTGCAACCAGCCTGTCGCCAGTAATCGTTGCACCGGCGATATTGATGCCGACGATGCTCTCCGCCTCAATGTCGTCGGATTGCACCAGCCTGCGGGGGTAATACTCGCGCACCGCATGCAGCCCGGTCGACCCAACGTCCACCCTCGTCCACAGCTCAACGTATCGCGCCTGCTTTATGCTTGGGAGCTCGACGCGGCTTGTCGCCGCAGTGTACCCAAGCGTCAGGATATTTACTGCAGCGCTGCGGGCGGCTGTCTCACTCGCCACGGCGGTCAGCACCCGGCTTCCTGTCACCGGGCCGGAGAAGTACTCCCACGTTGTCCCGTTAGAGGACGTTCTGATATACCAGTCAAGCGATGTATTATAGTTTGACATGAATGTGATGGTTTCGTATCGCTCCAGATAGGGGCGCTCAAACCGCCACCAAGCCCACGTGCCCTGAGCAACGCTCGTGGAGATACCGCTGGTGACGAAGCTGTTATCAGCAAGGGCCGCCTTCAGCACGGCATTTGACGTCCCATCAATGTTGGAATACTTGGCGTCCTCACGGAGGTCTTCCAGTGTAAGGGTGTCAATGACGACCGCTGCGCTCGGGGTCTCGGAGCTGGTCTGGTTGAAGGCGTCTACGACGCGCACCCCGACCTGATACGTTGCGGCGGTATCTATTGAATATACCCGCAGCGCTGTAGTCGAATTGAAGGTGACGTTTGCCGCAGACGGGTTCGTCTGAATGACCCGATATCGGTAGTACAGGAAATCGTCGGGCTCTGTGGCCGTCACAACGATTGCCATTGTCGAGAAGTACCCCGTCACCGAAACGGCTGTGGGCGCGGCAGGGGCACCGTTGGTCGCCGTCCCTGTCCGAGGGCTGGCGCTTGTCTGCCCAAAGGCGTCAACCGCCACGATGCTGTAGAAGATCGTAGGGTCTGGGGTAGTATTCTGGGCGACGTTCTCAGCAAACGTATAGGTGTACGTTCGGTTCGGAACCTCGTATGTTCTAGTGCTATTCAGTGTCAGGCGGTAGTTGTTCGCCCCTACCGCCGCAGGCCATGAAATGATGAGGTCACGGCCAGAGAAGTCAACCGTTGGCGCGGCAACGTTTGCCGGGGCGGCCTTCACAGGCGACAGGGCTACCGTTGTGCTCAGAACGTTGTTATATGACCGTGCCGTCAGCACAACGTACGGCGAGGGGTCGCCAGTTGAGCCATCGTCGTCAATGTTCTGCCCGGCAGTGTATAGGTATCGCCCCGTTCGGCTGTTGAATGATCCTAGCAGGGTGCCGCCATTGCTCTTGTAGATGTCAATAATGACGTCTTTGAAGTTGGCTGATGTAGGGTTTGTCCACCGAACCAGCAGGTCACCGTTGCCAATGGCGGCCGTCGTGAATACCGCCGTTGCGCCTGTGACGGGCCCGGGAGGCGTCAGATCGTTAGGGGTCGTAATTGACGCGGCATCGCTCCACCCAGACTGTACGGCGCGGAAGATTGCGGCAACCCGCACATAATACGTCGTGTTTGTCCGGAGGCTTTCAATCGTCGCGCTGGTCTCATTGTCAGACGTGTAGACGACCGTCGTCTGAGAGCCCGTCGCAAAGTTGCTGACAGTGCTGTACTGCACCGCATACCTCTGCGGCTCCGTCCCCCGAGGCTGATCCCAGTCTGCCGTGATGATGGCGGTAGGGGTGACAGCGGAGCGCCCCAGCACGGTGGTGAGGACAAGGCCGTCAGGCTCTGGGACTGACGGGATCGCCGGAGGAACAAGTGATTCCTCAATGTCCGTCGGGGCTGGCGGTGTCTCAACGGCAGGCTTTGTGTCGATACGCAACGCCACGCGGTTCTTTGGCATACCCTTACTCCATGTATTCCCATGCGCCGTGCAGGTCGCCGCCGAGCGCGTACCACACCCCCACAAATAGTGATGGGTAGGCGTCAAAGTAAATCGTCTTCGTCTCGACCGTCTGGCCGTCGGTCAGCCCCTCAGAATACTGAAACTCGTAATCGTCATAATCCAGCTCCCCTTCCTTCTCTGCAATCTTCCACCAACCCCACAGCAGCACGACCCCCTTGCCTCGCACAACCAGCCGGTCGCCCTTTCGCTGGCTAATGGCCACGTAGCGCTTCGCAAGCTTGGTGTTTTGCGCGTTATCGAGGGCGTATCGCCTGCGGGGTACCCGATACCGGTTCCACAGATGCGGGGTATTCTGAATACGCTGGTGGACGTTCAGCAGAATGTCTGACACGTCGTTCAGCCGGTCGCGCAGCGTAGTTGCCGCAATCGATCCGTCCTCGACGAACGCCGCCGGGGCAGAGGGGCTCGTTGGCGCGGGGTACGGCGTCGTGATTGCCGACGTGCCAATGCGACGAATATCGAAGCGCGAATTAATCCGGGTGTATGGGGTTGGAACCGTAGCCTCGGCAAGGATCTCTACGGAGACGGTGCTGCCCATCGTGTGTGTGAGGGGAACCTTGATATCAAACGTATATCCGGCAGTATTTTGCGCCAGCGTTGCGGAGGTGTGAACCAAGGCGCCGTTCACCTCTACCGTGATAACTTCGGTCGCGTTTGGCAGCAGCCGGGCAAACATCTCAATGCGCAGCTCGTCCTGAGAGAAGAAGCGCGGAATACCCCCACGAAACAGCGTCAGCTTCTCCGACTTGTGCGTGTTCGGGCGCAACACTTGCCCCTGCTGGGGGATCATGGGGACAATGTTCATCCTGTCCCACAGCCACTGCGCAGCCGACCGCAAGTTATTGAGCAGCGATGGCTCAAAGTGGTAGTTGAAGTTCGGCACCCCCGGCCACGCGGTTCCGATGCTAACAGGCTCGGCCCAGACCATCAGCGGCCAGCGGATACCCGTCTTGTTGGTGTTGCCAGCCGCTCTGATCTCAACCGGCAGGATACGCCCGTTGGCGTATCCTGCCGATGTCATATCGTAGGTCAACGTCCACGCCGTGCCATTAACGTTGCCATTGGCATTCACTGTGTCTCGAAGGGTGCCATCAACCCAGAGCTGTATTGTGCCGGACGCCGAGGCGCTGCCACCGTATGCATAAAGGTGGGTCATGCCTGTCTGGAAACGAAGCGTGCCCCACCACATACGGTAGTTCGCAAGCCCCGTGGTGTCTTCGGTCGCATTTCGGCGGCCGCTGTCTGACGCCTCAAAGGCTGGCTGAGGCCGATACGACAGCCCGTCAAGCATAATAGCCGCATCAATCAGCTGGTTCAGGTCTGACGCGCTCAGAGGGGCACCTGCAACAAAGGGGCCGGGAAGTTCTAATCTCATATGCTCAACCGCTTTGTAGTGCCGCTATTGTAAACCGTATTGATGATATAGTAGTCGTCAACCTTCGGAAAGTTGGTTGTATCAACGACCGTCAGCTCCATTCTACCACCGGTCTCGCTGTGCTTGAGTGACGTGATCACGTGCTGAACGCTGGTTAGCTCAAAGTTGTTCGTGTTGACCGACAGGGTTACTATCGACCCCACAGCCAGCGGTGTAGCGGCGGCAGGCCCGTTCCACGCCATCTCAGACAGCGTCCGCACGGCACGCGAGTTGGCGAGGAACCGCAGCAGCAGTGTGCCCAGCCTGCGGGCATGGCTCAGGCTTTGTATGTAGGGGTTATCGGCAATGGTGGTCTTGACGGACCCTGCCCCAACGGTCACCGTCTGCTGCTCTGACGGGGCGATAGGCTCACCTCGCATTACCACCTTGTGCAGCACCATGGCGCGGCTGGTGTTGTTTGTGATACCGATGCTGACCCGCTGCGCATAGATTGTCAGGCTATGCGAGTAACCGGTCGAAGAGTGCCGCGCGGCAATCTCCCCATCAAAGTACGTGATCACAAAGGCGTCAGAGGCCGCCAAATTATTTACAGTCTCAAGGCTCTTGAGCGGGTTCTGGGGCGTAAGGTCAAACGTAATCGTTGCCCCGGGCCGGATCAGGCGGGGCTGATTATCATTGATAACTTCCTGCAGTGCCCGTGCAACCCGGGGGACATACGTACACTCAACAGCGGTGGCAACGCTGTTGAACATTTCAATATTCTCACTAATTGAGCCAAAGTCTGATATCGTGATCGATTGTACCGAGGCACCCGACGCAAACTGGTAGGGCGACACGTAATGCACCGTACCGTCAGCGTCAACCCGAACCATACCACCCGAGGCCCGCGCCAACGTCAGGATCTCCGTCCAACTATTCTCCCCTGCCGCCCACGACCACTCTGGGGCCAGCGGGGCCGGGTCGCACGAGTAGTAGAACGTTGCGTTAGGGTAGCTGAAGTCTTGCTCCGCTGGACGGCCACCAGCCTTCCAGAGAAGCCAGTTGATCATCCCCGCCTGATACGACCCACTGGAGGGGTCCTCAACGCTAGAGACCGTCGTAAGGGTTGCGACCGGGCGACGAAAGAAGGCCGGGCTATCTGCCCGAGACTGCGCAATAATCTCCTGAACCGTCACGCAGGTGATCGTGGCATCGTCCAAATTGCGCGATTTGCTCTTCACAAACCCGGTGAAGACCCGTTCGTCTGCGCCGCCATTGAACGCATATGAGATACGAATGGGCATCTTATCGGTCATCAGGTTGGCGACAAAGACGCGAGTTCTGATTTGAACCGATCGGGTAATGGAGTCTCCGAACGCCGCTAGGTTGGCCTCCGAGCCCTGTATCAGGGCGTCGCCTGACACGTCAATGATGGCGCTGTCGGTTATGGCCGTCCACGTCCCGCCAGACTTATACTCAACCGTGTACGTGCTTGTGCGGTATGGCATACTACGCCTCGTACAATCGCAACGTGATATCGTACAGCACGTCGCCGTCCCGCATAATCACAGATGTGGCGATGTCGATCGGGTCAGCCTCACAATGTACGGTAAACGACGATCCCCGCTCGTCGGTGAACGTCCAGTCACTTGTGAGCCCGGCAATTGTCAGCACGGAAGAACGAACGGTTGAGTTGACGTTGATCCACTCCACCGTCCACTCCTGCTTCGTGCCGCGATTGATCCATGTCCTAGCCCCGTTCGCTGCCACCACGAGGCTGCCTGAGCGCCTCGTGGTGCGCGAAATAGAGGAGGGGTTAAGTGTGGTACCATTGAACACCGGAGCGGGCACAGCGGGCCTCCTATTGCGTCACAGAGGGCGATAGGCGGCGGACAGCAGACGCCGTGTCGCCTGTATTGGAGCGAATGGCATTCAGAACAGATGTGATATCTGCGGCAATGCCTGATAGGCTCTCCGACACGCCTGCCATAGGGTCAGGAGCGTTCCCCTGAAGCGCCACAGTACGCTGAGAGCCGGGCGTGAAGCCGATCTTCTCATATGCCGCGCCGAGCTCCTGAACCTTGGCGATCTCCATATCGATTTCTTTGCCAGCAAGCCGCACAGCCTCGATGCGGCGCTCAGCGCTCTCAGACGCCGTGTCGCTAATCTTCGCAAGGGCGTCAATATACTTCTGCTCCGCGTCCTGAATAGCCCCCTGCTCTGACATCGCCAAAGAGTCACGGGCGCGAAGGATCTGGTTGATTGCTCCCTGCTCAGAGGCCCGGAAGAGCTGATCGACCCCCTGCAAATATTCAGCCAATGCCGGGTTGAAGTCATCGCTTCCCTTGTCGAGCGCCTTGCTGATCTCTTGCTGACGCTTGGCCTGATCAATAATGTTCTTCTGCATTTGCTGCAGAAACTCTGCCGCCACGTCAGGGCCAAGGGTTTGCGCGATCTTGCCCGCCTCAAGGGCCGCCGCCTCGAATTGGGCAGACATTGCCTTCTGCAGGCCGTGGTCTTCAATTCCCGTCAGGGATTCATAGAAGCTGGCACGCCCAGACTTCTGGTCTTCCTGAAACTCCTCAATGGCCCTCAGAGTACGCTCGGCATAATCCTTTCGGATTTCAAGCATGCGTTCCTCGTGAGCGATGAGCGCATCTTGGGCTTGCTGGTCGGCCCTAAGCTGATCAAGCGCTAACTGATTATTCAGACGCTCCTGATCAGACAAACCTTTCCCTCCACCACCACCGCCGCCGCCGCCGGAGGGCTTTGCGCCTTCCAAGGCCCCCTCCAGCGTTCGGATTATTTGAGCCAGCTCAAGGGCTCGCTGCTTCTCCTCTTTGGTAGCGGAGCTGGCAGTAGACATAATTCTAGCGTATTCCTTGCGGGCCCTTTCCAATTCCGGAACAACGTTTCCCGTTGCCACAGCCCAGTCAACGGCCAAATCCTCGGCAGCCTTTGTCTCCCGATTGATTTCGCGCTGCAGGTCAAGCTCGGCTTGCTTAATATCTACTGCAATCCTTCCACGCTCTGGGGCATTCTCGTATCCGGGAAGAACTAAGGCTTGATCTTCACGCAGCTGCTGTAGCCTGATCCGCGCCGCCTCGGCGCCCTCCTTGCCAATGAGTTGTGCCGCCCTAACTACCTCCGACATCTGTCGTTGCCATGCGGCCGCGGCTGTCGCCGCGTCTGCCGCAAGCCCTGATGCCGTTTCCCTGCTTTGAGCCGCTAATGCTACAAACATTCCCTGCAAAGCGCTGACAGACAACCCAAGGCTACCATATTTCTCCTCAAGGGCCTTTGAGGCGTCTGCTGCAGTCATATGGCCGTCCGCTACCTTGGTAGATAGGTCCACCAAGTCTCTCATAATCTCAGCCTGACGCGCTTCGGTTTCAGCAGACTGCAATGTATTCTTGATATATTCAATTGCTGCGGCATTCTTTTCTTCAACTGCCTTGATTAATGGCTCTAGTCGTTGCCTGTACGCCTCTGCATTAGTACCCGCCTGCAGGAAGGCCTCCGAAGTAAGCTCAAGCTCCTTAGCTAGCTTCGTTTGGGCATCGGCAGTCTTCATGGCTTCGGCCATAGCAAGCCTTTGAGCTCCAGTCAATCCCATTGTCCCATCTGTAAGCACTTTCATTTGATCTTCAGTAAATCCAACCGTCTTTGCCTCATTTATCTGATCATTTGTACGGGCGTATTCTGCAAGCGCAGCATTTGCATCCTTTAATGCATCAGTAAGCACTTTGAGCTCATCCGCAAGTGAAACGGATAACGCTTGACCTATTCTGGCCCACGTTTCCTCGGAGACAGCCCCTAGCTCATTGACCGTTCTGGCAGCATCACCCACAGCTCCCTCTAGGAGGTCCATGCTAATTCCCATATTAGAAAGCGTTGCAATTAGTCGCTGGATCTTTTCATTTGACGACATCGTCTCATCAGTAAAGTATCCAATAGAAGACCCCACAAGTTCAAAGCGTCGCCGCAAAGAAATTGTCTGCCCTTCAGCAAGGGCCTCATTCAAGGCAATAACCGCACCAGCGGCCCCCTGCTGAGGGTCCTTTGCGCTCAGGAGGAGAACCGCCTGATTAAGCAGCTCGACACTCGCTCCTGTCTGATTTGACAAGATAACCAGACGGTTCATATCGGCGAGCGTAGATTGCAGGTTTCCACCAAATAATTGGATATTTTGTGATGCCGCCTCAAGGACCTTATTATATTCCTCAGTTGACGTGACCAACAATCTCATTTGCGATTCGGTAACAGCCAATTGGGCTCCGGTTTGCATCGCCTGAAACGTTGTCATAACGGCGTCCCGAAGTGTGTAGAACGCCCCGGTAATCGCAAGGACCGTTCCAGAAAAGTTACGTAGTTGTCCAATAGGGCCATCCCACCATGCATTTCGAGAATTCTGTTGTTGGATAGTCATCCGGTTAATCATGGACTCAAGGTCTGTTGTAGCAGACAGCGAACCCCGTGAATTACCGGAATGGATTTGTTCGAGTCGGGCATTTAATACCCGTAATGCTTCAGAATAATCTCGGGTCTTTTCGTACGCTTTCGCCTGAGCAATTGCCGTGCGTGTCAAACTATCAGCGTGCTCAGCCTCAGTTCTAATTATTTCTCGATTGATAATAACTGTTGCCCTTGCCTGATTAACATAGCGTTTATTCTCTTGCTCAAGAAACTCTAAGGCTTGAGCAGTACCAAGAAATTGCGCAATAACGCGGGCCTGCTTTACAGTGTCCGTTGCACGGGCAACCGCAGCAGCCGTCAACTCCCTTTTCCGCGCATTTTGGCGCTTATCTTGTTCTACATTAAACTTTGCGAGGAGCGTTGTCGTTTCTGTCAACTGAACGCCAATATCGCTAAGTTCCTTTCCATACCTTTCTAACATATCTTTGCCTACTAGAATAGCGTCATTAACTCCATTTTGAGCTCTTGTTTGATTTAATATTTTAGCTACCGTTTGATCAAATGCTTTGCCGAGACTTAGAACCATTAGTGCGGTTTGCTTTTGTTCAACGCCCAACGTTTCAGTCTTCGGTACAATAGTAGCCAAAGATCCTTCGTACTCTTTAAAGGCCGATTCCATTGCTTGAAATGCCAAATCAATTGCGACGGCACCAGATGATGCATTTGTCGAGAGCTTTATCATCGCAGCGCCGCCCTCTGCGATAGACTTGCCCAACGTCTTGCTTTGCGCTGACGATTGCTGCGTTATGGCAATTAGGTTTTTAAGGGCAAACTGGTATTGTTGGGTCTGAGAAGACATTCCGTCCATAGCTTCCAAAGCTAATACCAGTGCCCCTGTAAAGTCTCCTAATGCCGCAGCATTTTGAGATTGTGTTATCTTGAATTGAGATGCTTCGGTCGCCACTATTCGCGCCGCTGTAATTTGCGCTGAGGTCATTTTCTGAGCGTGAGCGGCGGCCTGACCGTACGCATTCACGCCTTGCGCGGCTGGAGCCGCTGCCGCTGCGACAGCCTTTAAACTTTGAGCTGTTGCTTGAATAGCTTGAGCCGCCTGTGGATTAATTTGGACTGCCGACGACTGAGCGGAACCCGTAGCTCCCGCAGCTCGGGTAATCCGGTGCATCTGCTCTTCAACCTCCTTCAGGACGGTCAATGCGTCCCCAGAAGCGTTGACCCGAACAAAGACCTGCCCGACTTCTGTTCCGCTCGTCATGGTTAGGCCTCGCGAGGCAGTTGCGACTGGGTGTAATACCAGTGCGCTAGCCGTTCAATGATCGACTTGGACTTTGACATCTTCCGCAGCCGTGTGCGGTGCTGCGCGGCATTTTCCTTAGGGCCGGGGCTTGCCAACGTTCGTGAAAGTTCTAACGAAGATTGCACAACCAAAGCTGCCAGCTCTTGGATAAAGAGGGCCTCGTCGTCGCTCATATAATCGAATTGACCAATAGGTAACTTATATCGTAAGGCAACCATCCTTACCCAACCATCAAACATCTCATCATGCTTGTATCGAATAGAAAGCGCCCGATACTCAAGCCTCTTCCGGATCAACAACCGCCGCTGGAGCCCCTGATTGACGTGCAATCTCGTTTGAGAGCCTTCTGGCGGGAACCTCCTCGAGACGAACGATCGTTTCGGCAATGAGATCAATTGCTGACGGATTAGAATCCCAAAGTATCCCAATTTGATCCCGCGTAAATTGCGGTTCGACCATTCCCGCAAGAACGGTCTCGATTGCCCACGTATCTTCGTCTGGCTTTCCATTCTTTCCTGCTTCCATCGCCATCATCAGGCAATGGCGTCGCTCTCTGAATGTTCGCGCTCGCACAAGGACCTCAACGACAGTGCCGTCAGAGTATTCCCATATAGGAATGACAAGCGCTAATCGTGCCAATTGAGGAATGTCACGAATATCCTCTACCGTTGGGAAGCGTTTCATAACTCCTCATTTCCCCCGGGCGGGTGAGAGATCACCCGCCCGGGGGAGATAGATCAGGTCGATGCGGCCAACGTGTAGCTGCCGGTATCCTCGAACGAGATGTCAAGCATATACCCGTCAGTGGCATTGCCAGTGAACGAGATGCCAGTGATCGCAGCGGCATCACAAGTGTAGCTGTAGCCTGTCAGCGAAGCGCCAGCCTTCAGGACGAGACGAACATTCGTTCCGCTTTCGTGGGCGGTGACCAGACCGGTCTGCCCCACATTTCGCCCCGAAGGGATCTCAGCGCTCAGCGAGCCGGTCGAGGTCTTAGGCTGGCGGGTCTTGCTAATGGTAGCGTCGCCAATGTACGGGCCCCGTGGCGTAAGCTCCGTGCTTGCTTCAACCGAGAACGACGTTACGACACCAACGGTGGTCAAAGCATTTGTCGGCCCGATCTGAATCAGACCATCCGAACCCTCAATCATGATTGGCATTATGACCCCTCCCGATAAATGCGACCCAATTCCCGACTATAGTTCGATACGTTGAACTGCTTGCTGATGTAGTCCCGCAAGTTCGCTGCGTCGGCCCTCGCCTTCTCTGGGTTGGCAAGGTAGTAGGCAATTGCGATAGCCCAACCTCGGGGATCATCATCAGCAACAATTATACCACGCCCCGACAGCAATTGCTGATATTGTGTCGGGCTAGCAATAACCGCCAAGCCACTCATTGCATATTCAATAAGTTTTACTGGTGTCTTGCAGTGATTAAATGGAGTATCAGGCAACGGACAAAGCCCAATCATGCCTCCAGAAAGCGATTGGCGATATTCCCCTACGTCTGAGTACCACTCTCCGCCTTGCGTTGCAATTTGCTTCAATAAGGGGTGTTCGCATCCCAATAATCTCAATTGCACGTCAGGGGCGCTCTTCCGAATAAAGGCCAGCCCGGGGACTGCTATATCCCAGTCACGCTTATGAGACGGCGACCCGGCCATGACAATGACCGGAGGATTGTCCCAAGCGACAGGAGTTGCTGGCCAATCAGACGGGTCAATATAATTGGGCACAATAAAGGTTGGGAGATTTGTGTAGCGGCGAAAGTATTGTTTGAGGCGCTCACCAGTGACAATAACGCCGTCCGATATATCCAAAGCCAGCTTAATGCTTCGCCGCAACTCCAAGGGCATGCGGACTTCTGTCACCGGGTGACGCATGAACATAGCATCATCGTAATCAACAAGGACGCGCTTCCCTATCCGCTTAAGGTGTCGGATAAATAGCCCTACGTCGTTCCGGTTTCCGCTGAGGCGAGATATAACGACAGTATGACAAGAAGACAGTTGCTCTGGGGTAATTGTATCTATGGTAGCCCACGTGCCGCCAATGGCTCGCATCGGAATGACAATCCGATAGTATCCGGCAGCATCAAAGCGGGCGGCAACCCCTAGCACGGGGCCAATCGGAGGGGAAGTTGGAATAATCATACACGCTCAATACAAATGTCCCATACGCCAGAAAGTCTCCAGATGTTATTCTGCGGAACGTAGATGGTAGGGCGAACCCAAGTAACATCAACGCTATAACTTGCGATAGTCATCGTATTCAATGCTGTGGCAACGCTAGCCAGCAAGGAGTTTGACGTTGCCTTTGTATCGGAATAGCAGTGAATAACTACCCTCCCTTCCCAACCAGCAAAGCCGATCTTATCGGAGCGCTTGCCACCATTGTCCGTCAAGGCATACACAATTACCTTTGCAAGCGAACCAGACGCTAATGCGCCAGCCACCCCCGGAGGGCCCTGCATAAAGTATACCGCGGGAGAGCCATTATATGTTGACGCCAGCGGCGTAAGTACCGCAGAAAGCGCCGTATCAAGCAGACTTAAGGCATTGATAATTGGAGCGGTGGTCATTTGGCACCAATCGCTATGAATACTTAAAATAAGGGCAAGTCAAAGTCAGCCTCAAGGCCTTCGATGACAAGATTGTCAACGTATGCCAATACATGCGACATAGGAGAACCAATTTGATCCCAATCTTTCATAAAGTCAACAAACGCTGGCACAATATGAGGCAACCCCTGCTTCAAGTAAGGGCGCTTGACCCACATCTTTGGCATGCGGACATTCCACGCGTAAAACCCTTCCTCAAGGGCAATGGCTCTCTCATCTGTTTCGTTTGGCTGACGCTTAAGGCGCCTTTGCTGTAACTTTGTTTGTTTCCAAACTACCGAATTAAATGAGTCAGGCTGTCGTCCAAAGCTATAATCAACGGTAAACTTTGCTACCTTTTTTAATTTCCCCGAAGGGAGTGAAACGTCTACGTCTTGAACCTGCCCGCTTTGCGCTGTCTGATTTGTAATTGGTTGGATATGGCTACGTGCAATATTAATATAAACCTCACCCGCCTGATTAACCGCATAATACGTTTGTTTCATAAGCTTTGTATAAAATTCGCCAATTCCACTCTTTATCTCAACCTCAACATTTAATGGAATACCTACCGAGGGCACTATTGAACCTCGTCCATATAAATAGACACGTTTACGTCATATTCGCTAAGCTCTGGAAGCCACAATACGCGGTACGCCCGACTGCCCACAGTCAGAATATCATTCAGGCGCACATCTGTGCCAAGCGCGCACTCGAACCGGACACGCCCCTCGGAGAAGTCAACCGGGCCACCGTCGTAGTGCTCGTCTCGGAACGGCTGCCATATAAGGCCAGTAATCGTCGCCCCTGTGCGCCTGACCGTAGCCGTGTCAGGCATCGCGCTCTCAACGAGCGCCTTTAGGCTGGCTAAGACCTGCGCGCTGATCAGGGTCATTGTCGGTACCCATCATCTCGAACCGGAAGCACAGAATACCCGAAGCCTCCAGCGGTCCCACCCGGGTTGACAATCGTCGGCATCTTCCCCATAGCAATCGCGGCCCACTGGGCCACGCGCTCACGGTAGGAGATTGAGAGGCCAGACGGCAACCGAATGCCTCCCGGCTCGTTTGCAAACCGGACAGCAAGGTGCCCTGCGAGCTGGCGAACACTGGCCACTTCATCTTGGTTGTTCAAGGAAAGGGTGGCAGTGTATGTCTCGTCGGGGATGAAGCCCGGGCTGTTCGTGTCGCCCAAGGCAAACCGGAGGCGATCACGGGCCGTCGGAAGCGTGTTGGTATACGTGAACGCCATACTATGCTCCTTGCCGGGGGCGGGCGGGAAGCCCGCCCCCGGAGAGAGGATTATCAGGCGATGACCGGATCGCTGTAGCTGCCCGACCCGTGGTTGCGGACGAGCACTGCGCTCACGCGATCTGCGCCGATGCCCACACCGAAGTCAAAGCGAGCAATGGCCCCGGCAAGCGGGTACAGATCCACGCGCTCGACAACCAGACGCGCACCGAAACCGAACGGCTCATCGTAGCGGATACGCAGCGGGTTGCGGGGATCGTTCGACCCGAAGGTCTTGTAGACGCCCCAGTACTTCGTCGGGATGCGGCCGTTGTAGACGAGGCGGCACGTGCCATACTTTGTGGTCACAACGCCGAGGTAGGTCGCGTCGACCGTCGACAGCGTCGTGTTCGCACCGTAGGTCACCAGAGCGTCAGGGCGCTGCACGTAGCCCGTAACGTTGGTGGCGTTGGTCCATGCGTCCACGTCAGCCAGACTGACAATCAAATCGTAGGGGCCGTCGATGCCGTGCTCCCAGATGTGCTTGACGGCGGTCTCGACATTGGCCTGCGTGATGCCATCGAGGCGCAGGTAGTGCGAGTGGGTGTTGGCAAACGTCCCGCCACGGTCAGGGCGCGGCGGCGGCGTCCACACGTAGGTCTGCGAGCCGTCTGCAAACGGCAGGCTGACACCGTTCGAGCCAAGGCCGTACGCCCGCCCGGTCTCCGCCGTGCTCTTGAAGAACCGGGTGAGGACACGCTGCTCGTACAGGTTGGTAACGTCGCTCAACATAGCCGCAATGTCGTCGTCGATGTTGATTCGGCGGGCCTCCTCGAGCCAGCGGGTTGTCCAGCCCATCTTGCGATCGCTGCGCCGCAGGGGCAGCATGTGCCCGTAGCTCTCGGCACGCTGCGCGTCGGGCTGCGTGTACTCGGTGGCGTCCTCGAAGCCCGTGCTGACGCCCGAGCGATACTCGACGCCAAGGTCGGTCGTAAGGGCTACCATGCCACCATAGTAGTTGCTGTTCAGGCCGCTGTTGACGATCTGGACAGCCGAGTTGATGTCGTTCAGGATCGCCTCGTACGTGGTGCCGTCACGCAGCCGAAGCCGCGTCAGCTCCGACGTATCCCACGTGCCGGGCAGAGTAATGTTGGTTAGGCTATTGACACCGTTATATGTCGGCATTGATCATTCCTCCTACGGCACCACGGCGGTGGTGGTCGCCGGGCTGACAAAGACGATGTCGGCGGCCTCTGCCCAACCGATGCGAAAGTTATAGTCGCCTTGCGTGGCGCTGGCCGACTGATCGATCTTACCAGCGGTGGGACTGACAAAGATCGCGCCGCCCGGGGTCATACCCGAACCCATCGCAACGGGCCCAAAGACCACGATATCCAGACGGTCACCCGTCTCATACGCAGTAGCGCCAACGTGCGCATTAACTGCCACCACCACGCCACGCGCAATGCTGGCGGCCTCAAAGTCGGCATCGGCTGGCTTCCAGCCGTTCGTGCCGTCCAGATACACGGCATCCCCAACGCTTCCCGACGCACCAGCTGTGCCGCGACGCGTGATTGCCCCATTGAGAGGGCGAACCGCAGCGGCGGTAATGGTGATTACGGCCATGTTTAACCCCCTAGAGTGCTACTTGTTCAACCGGTATCGTTGCCGGATTTCCTGCTCACGTTGCTTTGGATCCTGCACCGGCGAGGCCCTCCCACCAGCAGCATTTATGTCCGGGGCGGTGCGAGGAGGTGACGTTGTCGAGACGACCTCGCGGTGCGCCGTAAGATACTCAAGCTGCTCGGCGAGATCCAGTCGCTCGACCAGCGTGAGAACATGCTGTGGGACGTTGGCCTTTAAAGTTTTTGCGTACAAAGCAAGCGCCTCTTCGTAACGACGCACCCGGTCAGCAGTTGCCTTCAACTGGATGACCTCTGAGCGATGCTGCTCGAGTTCATCAATCAATTGCTGCCGCTCGTGTGCAATCGCCGCTTCGGCGGTGCCACGCTCCTTCTCCGCCTGTGAAGCCAGCGTGCGGGCCTGTCGATCCAGACGCTCACGAATGATGCGATCCACCTCGACTTGCGAGAACAGACGCGCCTCACGCCCAGAGGTACCGACTGTTGTACCGGCGTCGGGGGCCGTGGTTGCTGGTTGTTCCTGCGTCTGATCGGTTTCCATGATATCTCCTAGTCAATTGGCTAACCAATCAACACGTATAGTATAGCATACAGACAATTATGATTTCTTGGACTTATTACGTGCAGATATTGCACGAGCCTTTCGGCGGGCGTCTTCCTTTGACGAAGCGCCCCAAGCCTTAAGTGAAAGCAGCAATCGCGTCGGGCTGCCGTCTGGCTTTCGCTCAGGGCCCGGCATGTTCCCCATACGGGCAAGGAACGACGCGCGGCGGGGGTTATCACCGCTCTTGACCGGAGCCTTAAGCGTCCCCCCTGTCTCCTGTTTGTATGAACGTCGTCCCGCAGCATTAAGGCCACCCTTGGGGTTCTGACCCTCCTTGCGCTGCCATGCCGGGCTCTTTGCCATCACATCCCCCGCTTCTTGCCACCCTTCTTCGGGGACTTCTTGTCGCTCATGTCGGCCTTCTTACCGCCCTTCATACCGCCACGCATATACCCTGCCGGGTTACCCTTGGGCATTTGGACCCCCTGACGATTGAGCCGGTCCCATTGGCTGGGGAGGCTCGGTTGGCTGAATATCAGTGCCGGGAAGCTGCCACTCGTTCAACTGGGCATCTGAGTAACCAAGCTCCTTCAACAGCTGACGCCGCGGCACGCCGAGCTTCATCTTCCGCTCAGCACGCTCCAGCATCTTGTCGTCGTCGCGGGTCTCCGCAGTATCCCAGATGACGCGAATTGGCACGTCTTCATTATACGACGTTCCGCCATAAATGTTCGAAAGCTTCCGGGCCATCGCAAACATCTGCTCATATGCGAAGCCGAGCATTTGCTGCCGTTTGCGCACCTTGGTCAACAAAGGGCCATCTTGCTGCTTCAGCGTCCCCTCAGCGGCTACCTGCCCTGACACAAGGAACCGCGTGATCGGCGTGTCGGTAACCATCGCAACCCAGTAGACCAGCTGAGTAATCGGCTTGATCATGATCTCTGGGTCAGCGCCAGACAAGGCACGGAACGTTGCCTCTCCCGCGCTCCTCTCCGAGCCAATAATAATGCCCGGCTCAAGCTTCACTTGGTTGGACTTGTCATCGGCAAGCGGCTTCCCGTCGGTCGTCGGGAAGAACCCGAAGGCCGTATAAATCTGAAAGGCGGTCAGATCACCCGCAGCCAACATATCGACAAGGTTTTTGTTGATCGCATTCTGAAGCGGAATTGCGTCCCACGCCTCGCAACGCATACCCTCATTCATAGTGTGGATTACAGGCACGCCAAGGGGGTTGCCTTCATTATCAACCCATGGGATTGGCCATGCCTCGTCCCCCGGGTCTCGAACCTTCTGAAGGTTGTTCCCCATCAGATACTTCTCAACGCGATCAGGGTAGTAGACCGTCAGCCGGTGTCGGATAGTCCTCTGATCGTTCTCAACGACTGTCTCATACCAGCGACGGGTAACGTACTCAATCTCCTCAGACGGGTCATCGTTCTTGTAGAAGGCGCGACACCCAAACCCCTCACCGTTATGGATCGATCGGTCGGTATATCGGACGTGAGGAACAAAGCGTGGCCGCTGCTCCTTGTTGTCCCACGTTACAATAATAAACGCCTCACCGTCACGAATGGTCGATTCATGCAGCTCGTCGGCCATAACGTCGCCCGCGTTCTGCTCCCAGATACGCATCGCCCAGTCAGCCTGCTCTCCATCATCACTGATGAAGCCACGAACCATAAGGCGCTCAGTAACGGCATGAACTACCGTACGAGTAACGTTGAACCGCAGCGCATCGTAGTCTTCGATGCCGGGGCGATCACGAAGAAACTCACGCAATCGATCGGTGAGCTTCACATAATGACGCCCCTCATGGTAATCCCTCGCCCGAACCACAGCCCGCTGCCGGGCAATCTCGTCCTCGGCAAGGTCCATGGTCGTAGCCTGAACCGTATAGGACGGCCCATACAGAGGCACACGAAAGAAGTTAACGTCGGTCATGCGTACCTCATCACAAAGCCGCCCTTGGGCGCGTCATCTACAGGAAAGAGCTTATGCATCGCCCAAACGAGGGCGTCCATACGGTCTGGGGACGTTTCCCCCGGCACATAGCGGCACATCTGCGTCTCAAGTGTCTCAAAGACCCGAACGTGATGAACACGGCCCTGCTCATACAATGCAACGATCGGCTCCGCACGGGTAACCTTGCCCCGGGCGGCCCAGACCGTCTCGATTGGCAGATATTCCCCGCCTAAGGTACTTCTGATCGTGTGCTCGACCATATCCCCACCATTATTGCGTTCCGCAATAATCAGGTCAGCCTGCGTTTCAGTATATGCCTGAATTACCCGATCAGCCCACTCAAGCGGCGACCCCGAGCAAGTATAATCGGCCAGCACGTAAGCGTCGTCCCCCGCTCGACCAACTACAATGATCCCAGTTTCGCCAGTGGTGCTTCCTGACATCGGGTCAACCCCAACAACCACACGGTCAAGGCTTTCTGGCGCTTCTACTCGAAAGTCATCAATTAGATCGCTCGTCCAAAGCGCGCCCGGAGTATCATCAAGGATCTCCGCGTTGAGCTCCTGACGCCCGATGCGGGTTCCTGCGTAGCGCTTCTCGAGTGAATCTGCCGCAGTCTGCGCCAGAAATGGGTTATCTTTCGTACTTGCCTTCGTCTTGACCCAGTCAGGGTCGTTAACGAGGTCAATGATGATCTTCTTTGGCCTCGGGGTCGTTGTAACCAACACACGAGGATCAAAGCCCAACCGAAGCCCCATCATTGCGTTATCAAATGTCTCTTGCGCCCCTGCCTCAGACGTTGCGGCTACCGCCGCAAGCTCATCAATCCAAAGACGATGAAACTGAGGACCACGCAGACGGTTAGGCTCAGATGCGGCGTATCCTTTAACAATAGCTCCATTAATAACCGCCTCTGACATTGAACGGTTCCACCGCGTTACCTGCAAGCCAAGGATTTCAGCGTTAGCCAAGATGCCGCTATCGCCCTCAAATGCGACGTCACGGACGTCCGCCGCCGTTGGGGCAATAACGCCAAGGCGAAGCTGTTTCTTAATACGAACGTCTGGGTTAATAATTGCATCGAGGAGCCAGCAGGCCCCCGCATGCGTCTTACCGGCACCCCGCCCTGCCAAGAGCATCCAGCCACGCCACATGCCGTCAGGGATCCGCTGATGTTGCAGAAGCTTTGGCTGGCGAACCTTCACCCCGGCCCGCGCCTGTAAGGGCGCGGGGCCGGGGATATGCAGACGCTTTCGGCTATTCGTCAGATTTGCCACTGTCAACCGTCTCAAACTGCGGGAGGATTTCGGAAATACGCAAGCTGTGTGCCTCAAGGTCTGCCGCAGCCATCAGGGCACGCGCCGCGAGCCCCAGAGAATTTTGCGTGATTGTAAAGTCTTTACTGGTGATACGCCCCCGCATTGTGCGCAGAAGCTCCATTGCGGTCTCCTGAAGCTCACGCCCCGTCTCACGGTATCGGGACATGTATTCCTCAACGTCGCGCTTGTACGTCTCCTCAGCCAGCTTGATCTTATGCGACGCAACGGCCTCATCGTATTCTCGGGCCGCAGCGTTCCAGTCATAATTTCCCGCCCAGTTATTGACCTGCGCTTGAGACACGCGCTGCTTCAGCGCTACGTCTCGAAGGTTGCGGTACTGACCCATCAGCAAGTACTGCACCTTTGCCTCATAGGCCTTAGAGCGCTCGCCCGGCGCGTATGGGATTGAGATCTTGGTTGAAAGTGGCTCTGTCATTCTTCGTCCTTCCACCCCATTGCGACACTTACGCGCGGGAATTGCTCTGAAAAGATCTGCAAGATGCTGTTTGCCAGCTCCCGATGCTCGCGTTGCGTCTGCGGGGTACACCGCTGCTGCAAGTAGTGCAACCATGAGCGGATCGTGCCATTAATATACATTGTCGTCTCAGTTAGCTCTGGGAGAAGAAACCGAGCCGACTCATACGCAACCCCATGCTTCAGTAGTTTGTCATATAATACCACGCCTTCATAAAGGTAGTCGTCAACCTGCTCTTGCAGCTCATCAGGCAGGTCAGCGTCTATATCCCCTCCCTGACGCCCCTTTCCTTGCAAGCGAAACTGAATTGGCGAGTATTCCGTTTGCGCAGACGCATATCGTTGCGAAAACTCTTGAAACGAGAAGCTCCGGTGCCTGATAATCTGACGCCCAATCGCGCGAGACGTTACGACCTCAACACACATGCTAGCCATCTCAAAGACGCTCCAATGCCCGTGTTGGATGCAATACTTCAAGAGGCGGCTGCCAGTGCCGAAGTTCGTCTGGTTCTTCGGGTTGCTTACCCGGGCGCAGTACACAATCAGGTCTTCGGCGGTCGGGGCGTCGTGGGTCCCAACCGTGACCCCGGGAAGCATGAATTGCGAGATGGCAATCAATCGTGCTGGCATATCACACCATCGTACTACAGATGCCCATACGTCACCTATACTTCTTGACCTTTTGCGCAACCCTCTTGGGCTGCCGGACAAACTGCCTGCCCGCCTTGTTGCCCTCAGCCTTGGCGCGGTTCGTTGCGGCCCGCTCAGCAGGCGTCAGGGCGTCCCACGCGGCGGCAGGAAGGTATCGCTTCTTACCCAGCGAAGGGCGCCCATCGACGGTGCGCCAATTCTGCTTCGTCCACTCGGTCAGTGACCGCTGCGTCTTGGCCCGCGCCATTACTTGTACCCTCCGCCGCGCTTCTTGTATTCCAAGGCCAGAAGCTGGGCCTTGCGGGCCGACCACTCACCCGGGTCTCCGCCCTTCGTGCCCGCCTTGATCTTCTGAAACAATGCTTTACGCATGGCGGGCTTAGTGTAGTTGCCCGCCTCGTTGACGCGAGACGGGCGGCGCTTGGTTGCCATGGCTACCTCGCAGGGTTACGGCAGCACGTTCGCCAGCGTCTGCATATACGGCCGATATGGCGTCTTGCTGTCCGGCCCACTGCTGCGGCTGTAGACGACGACCAGAGAGCGTCCCGCCGGGGAGATCGACACCGACGCGTACTTGAACCGCCTGTCGGCGGCCCACAACTGGGTCGTCACCCCGGTGGGGAGCCTCTGCCATACCTCGGCACAGTAGTTGGCGTTGCGGTTGAGCAACGCATAGTATGTCGTGCCGTTCGTGTGGACATACGACGCCCAAACCTCCACCGATTGTGCGGGCTGAAGTGAAACTTCACTCATGACAACCTCACGCATGCCCTGCACGATAACCGGCGGCCATCGTGCGGGTCAAACCGGCCGCTGTGGCTGCGGCAGCAATACCCTCCAGAATGCGCTGGGCGGTCAGGGCCGCCGTGAAGGTATCACCCTGAGCGGTGCTAATCAGGAACGCCGCAATGATACCGCTGAGCACCGCGGCCAGCACCGACGCCCAGCTCGGGACGTTTGGCCACGCAAGCTTCACAAATTCCACCAGATATCCGGCAACCATAGCCGAGGAGCTGACGGTGATCAGGCTATCCATTCTGGCCCTCCTACGCACTCGACAACTATATCATACAACAATTTCAGGCCGGGATTTGCATCATAGTGGGCGTCCGCCGGGTTATCCCAGTAGACGACGCGATTAATACCTGAGTTCGCGATGAGCTTGCAGCAGGCGAAGCATGGCGCGGACGTAACGTACAGGGTGCTCCTGTTTCGTCGCGACGGGTCGGCGTCCATGATCGCATTTGCTTCGGCGTGGACCGCGTAGCAGTTATCGTACCCCTGCCCCCGCTCGCCAGAGCGGCGGGGGCAGTACAGATCGCATGACCTGCTATGCATGTATTCCGTTGTCTCACCCATGCTGAGGTTTCGTGGAACAACGTTGTAGCCGGTGGAGATGATCGTCTGGAAGCGTTCGTTCAATGTGTTGACCAGAACGGCCCCGACCTGACGCCCCGCACACGGCGAGCGGCGGCTCATCGCGTGGGCGACCCGCATCCATGTATGATCCCACGAGGCGCACGATGTCATCTCAATCCTCCTGCTGCGTCACCCTGTCAATGCGTTTGCGGGCAATCTCTACGTAAGCCGCGTCCAGATCGATCCCAACAAACGACATGCCCTCCAGCACGGCTCCGCGCCCCGTGCTGCCCGAGCCGCAGAAGGGGTCAAGGACCACCCCGCCGGGCGGCGTGACCAGACGACACAGGTACCGCATCAGCTCGGTGGGCTTCACGGTAGGGTGGTTGTTCTCGCACCCGTCGTCGCGGTCCTTCTTGCTTGGCTTGGCGCAGTAGAAGAACCGGGCGGCGGAGCCCGTCTGCCCCGCATACGTGTTTGTGCGAACCTTGGCGCTGGGAAGCTGGAACAAGTGTGTATTGATATCCGCGCCACGCGACCCCAGAGCCTTTTGCTGGCCGGGCCCCTTGTATTCCCCGGCGCTCGGAGCCTCAGGAAATAATGCGAGCACCTCATCGCTGCCATCATGGATCACGTTGGCAGGCCAGCGGCCGCCGGGCTTGTACATGGCGATAACGTCTCCCGGCTTGGCTCCCCCCACGTAGATCGCCGACTGCGCGCCCTGCCGCTGGACCATGGAAAGGTCCACGTCGTCGCCATGCGGCACCCTGCAGCCGTCGATGTTGATCCCGCCCGTGCCATGCTTGAGTACGGTCTCCGCGACGGTTCCGCTTAATGGCTTGCGGGCCACAACGATTGGCTCGACGGACGGCTTCAACGCAGTGCCCCAGCCGTCCCAGTAGCGGGCCTCTTCGGTGGCAAGGGGGGAGATGGGCTCGTCGTCATCACGGTCACGGTCCTTCGCCCCGCCAGCCGCCCCACGGCTCATACCAAAGCCGGGGGTTCCCGCTAGCCGGTGTGGTCGGTACGCCTCTCCCATGTCGCGCCTGCGGATATTCGATGGCGCAGACCCTCCGGTCTGGATCTTTGCGTCAATCGCCTTGGCGACATTTAAGCTTTTCGGCATGCCTTGCCCGTACACCCACATGATGGTGTCGCGAATCTCCCAGCCCGCATCTTCAATGGCACACACGAGCCGGTGGAACGTCCGCGTGCCGCCGAACGCAAGCAGGTGGGCGCCCGGCTTTGCCACGCGCAACGCCTCACGCCAGAACTCTTCCCCGGGCACGCCGTGGTCCCAACCCTTCTCCATGAACCCAATCCCGTACGGCGGGTCGGTGACGATAGCGTCGACGCTCGATGCGTCCATCGTCGCCATGACGTCCCGGCATTCGCCAACGTGCAGCTCAACCATTGCCTTCCGCCCCCGTGATCATCTCGAGCTCGCAGGAGCCCCCCACGCAGGCCACCTCCTGCGCCGCGTCGGTCATGTCGTGGTCCTCGTACAGCCAGACGCGGGAGAAGTCAATCTCCGGGAAGGCCTTGGCCAGCCGGGTGTACTTCTGCTTGGTGACCGTCTCGTAAGGCATCTGGTCGTACTTGGCGTCAAACTCGGGCAGGAACGAGAGCCCGCCAATCTGGGTGCGGTGCTCCCACACCCACTCCCGCAGCGCGGGTAGCTCGGCAGGCTTGTAGGTGATCGTGCAGGACGGGTTGTGCTCGGTGTAGTTGACCTTGTTGAGCAGCCAATACTCGCACTGCTCGACCGCCGTGCGCTGGTGGTTGAACGTCGCCCCGTCCGGAGACTTGACGGGGAAGTGCACCACGTACGTGGTGGCCGTCGGGGCCGTCTGGCCGTTCTCCGGGTCCATCGGGACACTGCTATCCTGCAGCACACGATACAGCGGAGAATTCACCGACACCCGCACGTTGCGCACGTAGTAGGGCGCCCAGCGGGCATGCAGCCCCGAGGAGCAGTTGAGGAGCTGTGAGGAGTTGCCGCTCGGCTTCACGCACGTGATGGAGGCGGAGGGGTTGATGCCCAGACGGTCGGCAATCAGGCGGTTTGTGGTGATCGCCACAGCCTTCATGTCTGCCAGCACGGTGGCGTCCTGCACCGCGGGGCAATCCATCTGGCCGGTGATGTCGACCCCCAGCAGGCGCTCCTCGATGGCGTTCTCCCGCCACGCCGACCGCAGCCCCGGGAAGTGTGTGGCCAGCGACTGGATCGTGCCGATGATGGTCGCAAGGCGAACCTTGGCGGCAAGGGTTGCCGGGGTGTCACTCGTGCGTGCCACCGCCGCCGAAAGGTTGCAGAACTGGTAGGGGCGAAGGATAATCTCACCGCAGGGGTTGGTGCCAAACTCGTGGGCGGTGCTGCGGCGGTGCGGGGCAAGGGACTTTGCGGCGGCGCGGGAAAAAATACCCGGCTCCCCGCGGCCCGAGGCGGCCATCTCGTCGAAGAAGGCGTCAAACTGCCCCCGGCTCGGGGCGTTGTTCCACACGACCGAGTTGTTGGCGTTCCACCGCCACGGCGTGGCGCTCAGGTCGCCCGACTTACTCTGCAGCATGTCCTCGTCGTCGGCGTCGAACAAGGAGATCATGGCGGTCCGCCGCATGCCTCCCGACACCGCGGCGCCGCCCACAAGGCACATGATGTCGTGGGCGTCGATCGGGCGAAGCTTGCCGCCCTGACGGGACAAGATAATGCGCCGCACCTGATCCAGCATGAAGCGGAGCGGCTCAGGGCCCGACGCGTGGCCGCCCTTGGTCGCCAGCGGGGCCCCCGCGGGCCGCACCTCGGAGAAGTCAACGGCAACGTCGTAGCCTTCAATCCACGCCTCAATAGCCTCCCTCAGGGTTGCCGCCCACCCCTCGGTGGTGTCTGGCACCGTCAGCGCGCGGCGCGGCTGGCGCCGCTGCGGGGCGACGGGCGGCAGCTGGTCGACGTAGCGCCGCTCGACCGAGTAACCCACCCCGCAGCCCGACATGGAGATAATCAGCGCCTCACTGAAGGCCTGAGTGTCCTCCACGGGCATGTAGGAGCAGTTGTAGATGGTGACGTTGCTCCGCTTGGCGGCAGGGCCCGCCATCGCCAGCAGCCGCATCGACGGCATCACGTCCATGCGGAGCATGCCGTTGTAGATGTCCTCATACACGCTGGCCTCGAGGGCCGACCCGGCAAGGGAATGCAGGTAGTCTACGGCGCGGTCGACCGTCTCCGGGTACGTCTCGCGGCGCTTGCGGTGGTAGTCGTAGCGCGAATACTTGTCAAAGAACTGAAACTGCTGCAGCGCGGTAGGAAAATACGACGACGACTCCTCGAAGGCGGCCTTGACGCCCGGCGGGACACTGCTCATGATCGTTTCCTTGGGTGTTAGGGCAGGAAAAACCTGATGGCCAACGGTACCACAACGGCTATGAAGGCTATAACCCCCATAAACTGCGAGTTTTTCATCTCGAGGGCGTGAATACGCCGCTCCATCTGGTCAAACTTGTTGTCGCCAGCGTCAATGCGCGCCATGACGTGGTCGAGCTTCACCTCGAGGCGGATAATGGCCTCAATCACCCGGTGTTCGCTGGACTGAGACATATTCATTACACTCCGCCTTACGAGATGCGTTCCCAACGGCTAGTCGAGGTCGTGCCTCATGATGTCCGCAAGGTCGTGACGCACCACTGACAGGCTGATTGCGCTGCCCGGGCACGTCTTGGGCGACTTGCAGTCACGGTGGCCGATCACGTCGTTCACCGTCAGCTTGCCGTGCCAGTTGATAAAGTGCCCCATGGTGCGGTAGACGAGCTGGGCAAGCCTGAACGGCCACCCGTGGCGGTCAAAGTATCCCACCACCTCGATGCCGATGCTGTCGCGGTTGCAGAGGCCTGCATGAATGCCCCGGGCGTTCAGCGGCGTCATCTGCCAGATGCCGTCCTGATTGGTGTCGGGCGACCCCTGCACGATGAACAGGTGCGGCCCAGCGTCCCAGCCGAGGCCCTTGTAGTAGTTGACCATGCCGTCCATGGTGGGCTTGCCCCGCCACGTGTCACGGGTCGGGTTGACGGTGTGGTGGACAACGATGCGCCTCACCCAGCCGCAGACGGCGGGGTCGTGGGCGGCAAGGTGCTCACGGAAGCTCTGCCCCGAGCGCCATTGGCGAAGGTCATAGGCGAACGACATGATTACCCCCGACGCTTGGTTCTGGTGACAACAATTCTACCAGACCGTTCGCTGACCCTCATTCCGGCCTGCTCGGTCTGCCGCTTCAGCTGCGCGAACTTCTGTGCCACGGTCAGGCGCTTCGGCTGTGCCTTTGGTCGCTGCATGTCGTCCTCCCCGACGCTTTCACGCATTGTACCACATCGGCGGCGAGGAAATAATTCTTTACACTGTGGGCGGCGGGGCCGCGTCAATGGCTCGGGCGGCGGGGGTTGCGTCAATAGGGCCTTGAGGGGCTCTTCCCCAGCCTCCCCACAGTTTCTGTCATCGTGCGGCGGGGTATCGTGCCCTACAAGGCCTCTCAGAAGGCTCAGGATCGACGGAAATGGCCGAGGGGTATGATGATATGGCTAGGGGGATTTCGGGGCGCTGGTGAGGCTGCTGTGAGATGGGCGCTCAGGGGAGCCAAAAAGTTTCTCGCGCGCGCTATTGAATATCATTGATTTCGTTATACATGATATATTCTATTAGGGGGAGAGAGTGCGTTAGCACTCTCTCCCCCTCTAGATTAAAGTACCATGATTCCATGTAGTATTAATTACTATATATATAATACCTAGACGCGCGCACGCGCATACTGGCCAAACGGAGCCCTTTCATGCTATACTGTCCGGGCAGGCGGCCGCGAAGTGGACGTCGCGGGAACCATTGCTTGCCTGATCGACCCTGTGGTGCCGCATGCCCGCAGGGTCGCTTTGTCTCCCTCATTGTAAAGTATTTCTTGATGATCTCAATATTCCAAAAAATATATTGACCAAAAACTTCTTGACGTACTACTGATTCTTTGATATACCCTGAACCAAAAGTTGAACGAGGTGTGGGGCGGGGTGTGGGACCGTCCCCCCTCCCGAAACTCGCGATTCTTTGCAAAACCTGTGCAAAACCTGTGCAGGATCATTATGGCAACCTGTGCAAAACCTGTGCAAAACCTGTGCAAAACCTGTGCAGCCAAGGCTGTGCAAAACCTGTGCAAAACCTGTGCAAAACCTGTGCAGCGAGGACGCAAAAAATGGCCTCGCTGCGCGCCCTGCGTTGAACCCAGGGCGCGAGTGAGCACCATTTTTTGGCCCAAAAAATTGGCGCCAAAAAATGGTGCTCACTCGCGCTTGCTTACCAGCAAGCGCGAGTGAGTGGCGCCGACTACCGTAACCGCCACTTGATCATGCTGGTATCGGCGAATGGACAATCGACATAGTCGAAGGTTATATCGGGATGCGTATTCGTACGTAGCATAGCCTTATTCGATTGATACCATACCCACCGAATAGCTTGTCGGGTAGTAGGCGGATATGGTGACAACAATGCGCGTTCGTAGGCTAACTGCGAACGATACATCAATACACTACCCATAGCATTATCAATCGCGGTATGCTTAACTAAGCGCCGTTCGTCTTCTGAGTACATCAACAATCCCTTCAATTGCAGATCAATGCTATCAGAAACATACCAGTGTGTATCACGCGTGATAATCGCATTGTAGAATTGTACGGTTTTTTTCGGTTCGTCAACAATCGCGCATATCGCGTCAATATAGTGCATAACCGCGTAATCTGCAGACTTAGCATACAACGTTGACGGGTACAATGCTGGTATCAGCGATTCGCGCGATTGATAGTCGGGTAACCGTAACATATCGCCGATTATGCTACCCGTAGCAGATAACGTACCTTCTTGACGCGTCCATTTCGTACCGATACTTAGATGCGCTATCACTCGCGCAAGTATCCTAGCGTCATATCCGATTGAATTAGCCTTAATCATATTCCATGCTACCTCATACCAGTTAATCGCACTACTAGGCGGATTGATCAAGGCGAATGCGTCAATGATACTAGTATTGTGCGCGAACAATGCTTGCATTAATGCTACCGTATGCGCGGTTACTCGCTTAACCATTGTACCCATACCTTCCATACACTATCACGGTTATCAGACGTCCTAGGGGCTACCAGCGCGTCCTAGGACGCGCTGGTAGCGGCGAACACTAGTCGATTGTCGGATATGGCATTGATTGTGTCAGGTACCGATTCGGCGAATACCTGAGTGTCGCAACGGCTATCACGGCGACTAACCGCATAGCTTGCCATACCAGTAGGCTAGAATTGTCGGTATCGGTATCGAACCGGTAAGTGTACCACAGGTATTCGGCGGTTAATTCGATTGATGTAGTATCGAATCCGAACCGAACACAATTCGCCAGGTATCGCATAGCGAGTGACGGGTAGTAGTAGTGCGCATCAATTGACGTGATAGGCGTACCTTGTGCGGTAAGATAGTCGCGAATCTCACCGAATAGCCTATCCGCATTGTACAATGCTTGCGCCGAATCGAATTCGGCAACAATAGCGTCTACTCGCGGCGAAACACTAGCGTAGCGTACACCTTCGTAGTATTCCATGATGATAACCTCCGATTGTCGCGATTGTCACGGGTATCGGCGATTGTGCATAGATAGGGGCTTATCTATTACAATCCGTTCGGTATAGATACCGAACGCATTATACGCCATAGATGCGTACTAATGCATTAAGAGGTAGCCTATCATAGGCGTTGAAACTCACGTCAGATTGTCAAGGTACCTGCGGTGCCTACCAGCGTCCGTCCGTCCGTCCGTCCTACCGTCCGTCCTACCGTTCATTGACTACACTTGCACTATACCATACTTCATATAGTTGTCAAGGGGTTTTTCAACGAATTTCGGGAAATTCCCGAAATTCGTCAATTGTGAAATACGGCACAATGTCTATAATATTATGTTAAGCTACCTACCTATATATATATGAGATTGTGCCGTATTTCACAATCTGACATTGTGCCGTATTTCACAATCGATTGTGCATTGTTTCACAATCTGACATTGTGCCGTATTTCACAATCGATTGTGCATTGTTTCACAATCTGACATTGTGCCGTATTTCACAATCGATTGTGCATTGTTTCACAATCTGACATTGTGCCGTATTTCACAA
>Ga0214917_10000643_pt1 | contig 45380 bp, 35 predicted proteins | sample LL_1208_BB_MetaG_FD_177983 | JGI IMG/M metagenome (GOLD analysis project Ga0214917, IMG submission 177983) | Freshwater microbial communities from Lake Lanier, Atlanta, Georgia, United States - LL_1208_BB | ecosystem: Environmental > Aquatic > Freshwater > Lake | place: USA: Georgia | collected... | reverse complement strand
CATCTTGGCAGGACCGTCTCCGACGCCCTCAGAAAGACCCGGCGTGAGCAGAGGCTGCTCCGTTCCTTCTTCCGTCAGGCCGAACTCGATCTGTAGATCCTTGAAAGAACTATTCAAAGCTCAATAAGCATGGTGACTCTCCAAGATCGCGGCCACACCAGGGCCGTCTGGTGGACACTTGCGATCACGAGCATCACCGCTGGTGTCGCCACGATGCTCACGGGCTACATGTCGGCCGGCATGCTGGGTCTGCCGCTGGCTGCCGTGTGCGGAACAGCAGCGGTCTTCGGCAGCGCCGCGCAAGGCCGTATGGCTGGCGGGGGCCTCGTGGTCGCCCTCGCATGCCTTGGAAGCATTCTCGTGATGGGCCATTTTTTCGGCGCCCTGTCCACGCCCTATACCGTGCTGCTGGCAGCGGCTCCGCTGCTCTGTTGGATCACCGAATGCCGTCCGGTCCGCGCTGCCCTGTCCCTCCGGCACGGCACCAAGAACGAATGTCGATGACGGACTGCCTCCCCACGAGGAGATGGCATCTGTGTGAATCGCTCGGCGATTACAGACGGAAGGTGCAGCTGCTCGAGACTCCCGAAACACGAAGGAGACCGCCGCACAGATACACAGGGCGGCCCACAAGGTAGTTGAGCTTGAGCGGCTGCTTCATGTGGAGCACCGCGAACGGCACGAACACGTTCGAGCAGATCAGAAGCAGCGGCGTCTGGAGCAGTACGGGCATGGCGTGAAGGTCCTTTCGGAGGCGATATCAGCGGCCGTGCCGCACTCGCAGACATCAACCTTCCCGACGCGCGCGTCGCTCAGCCCGGTATGGCTGCACGGCTTCGGCAACTTCCTGCTCAATTTCCGGCGTCAGCTCCTCACTCGGCAACCGGCGGTGGATTTCACGGAGTGACTCACCGGCTCGCCGCAGAAGTTGCTCGCGAAGCATTTCCTGAATGGCTTCGGCAGACAAAAGCCCGGCCTCCGTCGCCTTTCGTGCAAGGTCGTCAGGGAGCGTGAGTTGAATGGTCGTCATTGTTGGAGCCTGTCGCAATGTGAAGGTGCCGGGCTACAGCAGGTGAAGGGTGATCCACGCACACGCCAATCCCTCATGGCACAGGATACGCCCGTCCAGTTTTGCATCAATCCGCCCATCCGCGGTGATCGGGCCCGCCGCTGTCGTGAAACCTGGCGATCCGCGGGACTGCGGCAAGCCGGCGAGGTTGCAGAACGAGGGCAGACGGGTCCCCGGAGCCGAGATTTGACGATGGTGCCGGATGTTCATGCCGAAACAAAGCGGCATGATCTCGTTCGGAAGACGTTCGTGGCGGAGCCTCTGCGCGCGGGGCGCACGTCTTTTTGTCGCGGTCGCAGCCGCGGTTGCCGCGGCCGGCGCACCGCCCCGCGCGGCGTCGGCCGAGCGTCCCGAGAAGCTGCTCTCGTATGGCTATGACGGCGGCGATGACGGTGGCGGTGAAGAAGGGCTCTACGGCGATCGGATCGTGACCGACCGGCCGCACCTTGCCGAGGCGGCCTCGACGGTGGGGCTCGGCCGCGTGCAGGTCGAGACCGGCTACACATTCTACTCCGATGGCTCGGCCGGCACGACGATGCAGCTTCATTCGTATCCCGAAACGCTCGTGCGGGCCGGCATGTTTCAGGAGTGGTTCGAGTTTCGCGTTCAATACAACGCGTTTTCGGAGTACGTGGCCGGGTCGAAGGCCACGACCTTCCTGCGGGGCAGCGACGATCTCTATCTCGGCGCGAAGGTGGCGCTCGCTGCGCAGGCCGGCATCTTGCCCGAGCTCACGATCTTTCCGCAGATGAAGGTGCCGACCGGCAGCCCGGCCTATTCAGCCGACGAGGTGCTGCCGGGGATGAACTTCGTCTATGCGTGGCGGGTGGGTGAGCGGACGGAGATCGAGTGCAACACGAACGTCAATCGGCGGCCGAACCCCGATGCGGCCGGCTACTACACCGAATACCTGCAGACCTTCAACTTCGAGTACGACCTCGGCCCGCAGGTGATGCTGTTCAACGAGTTCGTGGTGTTCGCGCAGGTCGGGGGCGTGGGCGTACCGCAGCAGGCCTATTCACACGGCGGCCTGCACTGGTTCCTGCTGCCGAATCTGCAGATCGACGTGCACGCCGCGGTGGGGCTCAACGAGGCTGCGGCGGATTTCTTCGGCGGCTCGGGGCTCTCGTGGCGGTGGTGAAAAAGGTGTCAGCGGGCTAGAACCGCTTGATCACGAGGCTCGCGAGGGCCACGGCCGGCATGACCCAGATCGTGGCCAGCCGCCATCGCCGCGAGAGGTTTCCGATCGAGGTGAGCCACACGAGTCCGATCGCCACCGTGACGTCGAGCGTCCACTGAAACGGCACCACGCTCGATCCACCATTGATCCAATCGACGAGCGGCGCCACGGGCATGCGAAGTCCCCGGATAAACGGCAACCCGTTCATTTGTGCGGGATCAACGGTGATACGGGGCATGATTGCATGCCCAAGCCGACTTGGCGGCGAGCCCGGCCAGCGACCGCAGTATATGCAAGGAGGCGCGGTCAAAAGGGGCCGCAGATCTTTTTCCGGCCCCCCTGTGGCCGGTAGTCTGCCCGTCATGTTGTCATCGGCAGGGATGACGATCGACCAGGCGGCGGAGATGCTGGGCGTGCAGGCTGGCCTGCTGCAGCCGTTTGCCGTGGCCGCCCCGCTCGTGGCGGAACTCTTTGCCGGAGAGGATCCCGTGGCCCGCTTCCAGAAGCTGCGCGGTGAACTCGAGGCCCGCAACGTGCGGCTTTCGGATCCCGTATCCCGCTCCGGCGATCTGAAAGCGACTCACTGAAAGCGACTCAGTTGTTCCGGCGTGGCGTGCAAGAGCCGGGGAAACCATCGCCCTCGACCGCATGATCGTGCACTTGCCGGAGCAGCGCCACTGTCTCCGACTCCAGGCATGGTTCGCTCGGGTCGGAATCCGGGATCACCATCTCGATCTCGACCGCCACGATCAAACGATCGGTCTGGATCAACCGCTTGCGCGTCACTCGTCGTCCAGGGTCACTCGTCGTCCAGGAATGTGCATCGTTCAATTCACAGGGCGTTTACGTCACCGAGCCACATGCCACGAGTTCACAGTGGGCGGCGGTCGCCAGCCGGTCGAGGGCGTCGGACGGCAGCTGGCCTCCGGCGATGAAATCGGCCAGGTCCTGAAATGGGACGGCTGTCGCTCGAGAGACCTTTTCGTAGGGCTGCCTCATCGTGGTCACGGCACGCTGTAGCCGCCCGCTGACCGTGTCTTCCGATGCCGCCGCGTCACGGGTCCTTGCTCGCTCGAGCAGCCATGGAAGCTCGGCTCGTATGGCCGCCTCTATGTCGAAGTCGCTGGCGGGCTTCTGCGCGGTCATTCCGGAACCTCGTAGGCGGTGATGGGCTGCACGGTGGCCTGCTCCAAACGCGAGTATCAATTGCAAAGAGGGTACGCATGTGCCGTACTGCGTTAACCCCTCGCGGCAAAGGGTATCCTCCCTGTCTGGTAGGCCGCCCGCCATGACCTCCCAACCCGGCCCGGCGCCGAGGGGCGCGGAAGGAGCCTCGAATCGGCTCCGCTACGGCGTCACGCCGGCGGCAAGGGGCGGTTGTGCTGAGCGGTATCTCGGACACTCGCCCCTGCTCACCGAAGCCCGCGAGGCTCTCGACCGGCTTCACGCCCGATAACCCAGAATGGTTCGACGCCCGCGGTGCGGGTTCATGGCTCGGGCGACGGCCAGTCCATTCAGGCCGCTTGTTCCGACGGTCACTCCTCGAGCGGGCGGAAGCGGGGCGCCATTCGGCCGTCGATCTCGACCGTCTCGGCGAACATCGCGGCCGGCCGAACCCAGAGGCCGCGGTCGCGGTGTTCCTCGTGACCCTGCCCGAGCCCCGCGCAGCCGCCCATGCCACACTGCGGGCGGCCGCAGGTGCCACCGGCTCCGGCATCGCTGCCGCCATTCGCCGCATGGCCGCGTTTTCCCGGAATCATCGCGACGCCGTCGAACCGCCGCGGTGGGACCCGCGTAGAATGGTGACACGGCCTCGAGGTCATGATCGTGCAGTCCGGCCAAAAACAGTTCGCATGGGTAGTGGCAGCGTGGGCGACGCTTCTGGCCCCGACCATCCCGCAGGCCTGCGAATGCCCGCGGGCGGAGCCCGCGGACGCGTGTGGGCGGTCATGCTGCGCCCCCGAAAAACCCGCCGCAACCTGCTGCTGCCAGCTGGACGTCGGGCAGCCCGAACCGTTGCTGCCGGAGCGGGTCACGCCGCCGCGGGACGATGCCCATCATCAGAGTGTCTCCCTGGCGGCGGCACCGGCCGTGCCGCATGTTCTCGGCGTGAGCCGGGAATACCTGGCCGCCTCGCTCGCGGTGCCGATCCGCCCAGTGCGGATTCTGTTCGGCGTCTGGCGGGATTGAATCGGCCGCGGCGTTTTCTGCCACGGTGTTTTCCGCGTTCACGCGTCGTGACGCGGAGTGATCGATTCAGTTTCCAGACCCATGACAGGGAGTTTTCTCATGAACGGTTTCTTGCTCTGGGCAACGCTGGGCCTTGCGTCCATCGTGCCCGCCCTCGAAGGCAGCCGGCCCGCCGGTTGCCCGGACTGTGAGTGCTGTGGCTGCTGCGAGAAGGGCACCTGCGACTGCACGACGTGCGGCTGCGAGTGCTGCGGTTCCGGCAGCTGCGGCACGTAGCGGCTGTCGGCAGAGTCGATGGAGTGCATGCGGCGGCGGGGGACACACGTTCCCCGCCGCCCTTTCATGCGCCGGCCCCATCCGCGGATTCTCACAATGCCATGCTCGACGGGCGTGTTGACACTGCGTGCACGAGTCATGTAGAGAATTGGGAACGACGGTCGATGCGTCTGCATTCAAGGGCCGTCCGGTGCCGGCACGCGACGACAAGGCGTGGCTCGCCCAAGTCTTGCGCTGACGAAGCCACTCCTCACACGCATGTCCGGTGTCATCCATGCTGCTCGAACCGTTCCGCCTCGGTGATCTCACGCTTCCCAATCGCGTCGTGATGGCGCCGCTCACGCGGGGCCGCGCGGGCAAGGAGCGGATCCCGAATGCCACGATGGCGGAGTATTACGTGCAGCGGGCCTCCGCGGGATTGATCATCGCCGAGGCCACGACGATCTCCGAGCAGGCCAACGGCTGGCTGGAGTCGCCCGGCGTCTACACCGACGCGATGCAGGAGGGCTGGCAGGCCGTGACGTCGGCCGTGCATGCCGCCGGTGGCAGGATCTTCCTCCAGCTGTGGCACATGGGGCGGGCCTCGCACAGCGACTTCCACGGCGGCAGCCCGCCGGTCTCGGCCTCGGCCGTGAAGATCGACGGCGACGGCATCCACACGCCGCTCGGGAAGAAGCCCTACGAGACGCCGCGGGCGCTCGAGACCTGGGAGATCGCGGGCGTCGTGGCCGACTACCGGCGAGCCGCGGCCCGGGCCCGGGCCGCCGGCTTCGACGGCGTGGAGATCCACGCGGCCAACGGCTATCTCATCGACCAGTTCCTCCAGTCGAAGACGAACCTCCGCACCGACGACTACGGCGGCAGCATCGAGAAGCGGGCGCGGTTCCTGCGGGAGGTGGTCGAGGCGGTGGCGGCCGAATGGCCGGCGAACCGCGTGGGGGTGCGGATCTCGCCGAACGGCGTGTTCAACGACATGGGCTCACCCAATTTCCGTGACCAGTTCACCCATGTGGCGACGCTGCTCGACCGCTGCGGACTCGCCTACCTGCACGTCGTCGACGGCCTCGCGTTCGGGTTTCACAAGCTGGGTGAGCCGATGACGCTGGCGGAGTTTCGCCGGGTGTTTCGCGGGCCGCTGATGGGCAACTGCGGCTACACGCGGGAAGCGGCCGAACTGGCGCTGGCCGCGGGCGTGGCCGATCTCGTCGCCTTCGGCCGGCCGTACATCAGCAATCCCGATCTGGTGGAACGGTTTTGCAACGGCTGGCCCTTGGCAGCGCCGGCCGACATGGCCGCCTGGTACACGCCCACCGGCGCAAAGGGCTACACCGACTTTCCGGCGTATCTGCCCGGCTGAAGAACGCCCCGACCCCCCACCCGGGATTGACGGCCCCTTTAGAACGGGGGTGCATCAGGAATGACGCGTCCCCCACGGCGCGTCTGGGCCCGCCTCGGCGGCGGGCTCTGCAACCGAGCCACTGCAAGGCAAACGGTGCTTCCGGCGACACCCCGGTGTCGGCGGGATGTGCGTGAGGGCCTCGGCCCTCGCGAAACAATCTTGCGGCGGATCGCTCCGAGACCGCGTGCGTACCACGTGTCCATCGGGGCGGTCCGATTCTTGGTGCCGCTGTTCTGGCGTTGCACGTTTCCCTGACCGGATCCCGAGGAGGTTTCTCATGGCTGACCAGGCCCCCCGTGTGCTCACGCTCTATCCCTACCTGCTCGACGGCCACTGCTGGGTGTTCGACGACGAACGCACCGGCCTCAAGGAAGAGGCCTTCGTGCTCGGCATGACGGAAATGATCTCCCACGTGGTCGAGGCGAAGGGCATCCCGCAGGCCGACCGGGGCTTCGCGATGTCGTTCTCCGACCGGCCGTTCACCAGCCACGACGCCGAGCTGCACTGGCTGCGGTCCGACCCCGCCGGCGGCAACTGGTACGCCGGCGAGCTCGTGGGGAAATGGATGGAAGGCTGGCTCTGCCCGGCGTTGCTCTTGTATTTCAGGATCCGCCGCCGCGGATCTTCGTGCGGTGCGAGCCGCTGCCAGCCGGTATCGAGCCGATCTGGACGCCGCCGCCGCCCGGTCGCTCGGCGAGCACGGCGGCGAGCTGACGTTCGCGCGACTGGCCCGGCTCGAACCTGAGATCGCCCTCGGGCTGGCCCGGCATCTGGCGGCCCAGATCGGCGAGCTGCATGTCGGCGGCGTGACGGTGGACGATGCGGTGGCCGAGAGCCTGGGCCGGCACGAGGGCTCGCTGTTCATCCGCGTGGTCGACGACATTCCCCTGCCGCGGCTGCATGCCCTCGTGCAGCATCGGGGGCCGCTCGAAAGCGCCGGGCTCACACGGCTCGACGAGTCGCGGGCGGTCGTGCTCGCCGCTCAGCCGGGCTACCGCGGGTTCGAGGGGCTTTCGGGTCTCTTCATCGGCGGAGTGACCGCGATCACGCCCGCAGTGGCCGCGATCCTCGCCACCCACCGGGCCGGCGGCCTCGCGCTCAACGGCATCAGGCAGCTCGCCGAGGACGTGGCCCGGGAACGCGTGTGGCACCCGCTGCTCGCCCTCGACCGCGTCGAAACCCTGACCGACCGCGTCGCCTCGATCCTCGCGACGCACACCGGTGTGACCCTCTCGCTGCGCGGCCTCCGCAGCGTGAGTCCCGCCGCCCTCGCCAAGCTCCACGCCAGCGCCAGCATCGAACTCCCGCGGCGGCTCACCGCCGCCAGACGGTGACGCCGTCCTTGAGCGTCTCCTCGACGCGGATGTCCTTGATGGCGGCCGGTTCGACCGTGAGCGGGTTGCCCGAGAGGATCACGAGATCGGCGAGCTTGCCGACCTCGATCGAGCCCTTCGTCGCCTCCTCGCCGTATTGCCGCGCCCCGTCGATCGTGATCGCCTCGAGCGCCTCCAGCGGTGTCACCCGCTCGTTCGCCCCGAGCACGTGGCCCGACCGCGTGACACGGTTCACCGCCGTGTGCATCGTGAACAGCTGGTTGAGCGGCGAGACGTTGAAGTCGGTGTGGTTGCTCGGCCGCAGCCCCAGCGCCCGCGCCGACTTCATCGGGCTGATCGACTCGGCCTGGGTCTGGCCGCGATTCGCCACGTGGGTGTCGCCGAAATAGAAGCAGTGCAGCGTGAAGAAGGACGGCGTGATCTTCCAGGCGGCGTACTTCCGGAGCTGGTCGGGCCGGATGAACTGCGAGTGCACGCCCACCGTGCCCCGCGGCCTGGCCGGATCGTCACCGGTGGCGAACCGATGGGCCTCGAGCAGGGCATCGATCGCCGCGTCGCCGTTGCAGTGGACGAAGAGCGGCGCGCCGCCGTCGTAGACCTTCTTCACCATCTCATTGAGCAGCGGCTGCGGAAACGACAGTTCCCCCTTCCAGTCCTTCTGGCCCGCCGGCCCGGCGGTGAGATAGGGGGTGGTGAACGAGGCTGTCCGCCCCTGCGGCGAGCCGTCCATCACGATCTTCACGCCGCCGATTCGGAGGCGGTTCGTGTAGGACTTCTCGGCCCGGGGTGGCCCGTTCGCGAACACCTTGTCGAGCTCGGTGATGAACGGCAGCGCGATCACGTCGAGCTCGAGGAGTCCGCGGTCGGCCATGATCCGCAGGAGGTCGAGCTGGTGCTTCATCGTGGCCCCTTCCTGGGCCGTCGTGATGCCCTCGCGGAGATAGAGCTCCTGACCGGTCGTGATGAGCCGGAGCAGCTCGTCGTCGCTCGGCCCCGGCACCTTGGCAAAGATCGGCAGGAACGCCGTCTCGAAGAGGAGGCCGTCTGGTTCCTGCGATCCGGCTTCGCGGCCGATCACGCCGCCGACGGGCGTCGGCGTGGCGGCGGTGATGCCATAGAAGGCGAGCGCCTCGCCATTGAGCATGGCACCGTGTCCCGAGACGTGCACGAGGATCACGGGGTTGTCGGGAAAGGCGGCGTCGAGCTCCTGCTTCGTCGGCGCCCGCTTTTCGGCGAGCAGTTCGGGGTCGTAGCCGAACCCGATCACGAACTTGCCGGGCCCGAGCTTCTGCCGCTCCTGCACCTGCTTCAGCTTCGCGATCACGTCGGCGACGCTCGTGCACGTGCCGGCCGGAGGCGAGGCGCACAGGGCCTGCACCTGCACCTCGCCGCAGGTGAAGAAATGGCTGTGGCCATCGACGAAGCCGGGCACGAGCGTGCGGCCGGCGAGGTCGGTCACCTGCGTGTTCGGGCCCTGGTGGGGCAGCACGTCGGCCTCGGTGCCCACCGCCACGATCCGCCCGCCCCGAACGGCGACCGCCTCGGCGAGGGGCCGAGCGGGATCCACCGTGACGACGCTGCCGCCGCGGATGATCCGGTCGGCCGGCTCGGCGGCAGCGGCGGAAGCGAGAGGGAGGGCGGCGACCGCCGTTACGGCGGTGTGGAAGGCGCGGCGGATCATGTGACACTCATGGGGCGGGTGGGTGACACTCATCGGGCTGACGGCCGGCCCGCCCCTACCACTTGAGGCCGAACCTGGCGCCCTGCGAGTCGCTGCCGAGGCCCCCCTTGAGCGGCGCGTTCCGCTTCTTGACGACGGGCGGCGGAGCCGGCTCTTCGGGCTCGGCCCGGTCGGCCGACGCGGACTGGGCCGCCGGCGTCGGCGCGAGGGCCTTGATCGAGAGCGAGAGCCGCTGCTCGTCCGGATCGATCGCCAGCACGCGGCACTCGACCTCCTGGCCTTCGCGAACGACATCGGCCACGCTGCGGATGTGACGTGTGGCGAGTTCGGAGACGTGCACGAGTCCCTCGACGCCGGGCTCCAGTTTCACGAAGGCGCCGAACTGGGCGAGTTTGCTCACGCTGCCCTTCACGGTGGCGCCCACGTGGTACTTCACCGCCGCCCGCTTCCACGGGCTCTCGATGAGGTCGCGGGCCGAGAGGCCGATCTTTCCGGTCTGCGGATCGATCTTCTTCACGATCACGCGGACCTTCTGGCCCGGCTGGAGGACGTCGGCGGGATTGGCAACCCGCTCCCACGACAGTTCGCTCACGTGCACGAGGCCCTCGACGCCGCTGCCGATATCGACGAACGCGCCGAAGTCGCGGACGGTCCGCACGGTGCCCTCGAGTTCGGTGCCCGGCTCGAGCGTCTCGAGCATCGTCGCCCGGGCGTCGGCGGCCTGCTTCTCGATCACCGCGCGCCGCGAGAGCACGAGCCGACGAGCGGCCGGCACGATGTCCGTGACGAGGGATTCGAGCGTCTGGCCCACCATCTCCTCGAGGTTCTCGACCCGCCAGGTGCTCACGAGGCTCGCGGGCATGAAGCCGCGGAGTCCGGCGACCTCGCACTCGAGGCCCCCCTTGTTGGCCGCCGTGACGCGGGCCTCGACGATCATCCCCGCCTGGAGTTGTGACCAGTCCTCGACGGCGACGGCATGATTGGCCGGCGCCACTTCGTAGAGATTGTCGTCCTCGTTGCGGCTGCCGATCGACACCTCGATCGTCGCGCCCACCCCGGGGAGATCCTGGCCCCGGTCATGCAAGGGGGCGAGTTTGAGAGCGCCCTGGCGATTGCCACCGAGATCGATGAAGGCCGTGTCGCCGCCGATGGAGAGCACGGTGCCGGTCATCCGCGTGCCGGGGTCCAGCGGGGCATCGACCCGCGCCGGCGTGGCGGTCGCCAGGAGGGCGTCCACTTCGAGCCCGCCGAGGGCCGCCTCGTAGTCGGCCTCCAGATCCTCGTCCAGACCGCCGCGAAGACTCGGCACGGCGACCCGTTTCGCAGGCGGGAGCACGTCTGTGAATGACGGTTTCGCATCGCGATCACGACGCCGGCCGCGGCCGCCGCGGTCACGGCCACCAGTGGGCGGGGCGGTCTGGTCACCGGAGAGTGCGGTCGGCGCGGGGGTGGACGCGCCAGACTGTGACACGGCGGATTCCGCGGCCGCAGGTGCCGCTGCCGCGTGCGACTCCGGGGCCTGCTGCACGGCTGCCGGCGGAGAAATGTACTGATACTTCGGAGCGAGTGACGGCGACTTGGCGCCGACGCGCTGGGTGCCGATCGCGATCCGCCTGGCCGGGGTCGACTCGGCGGCCGCATCGGCAGCCGCCGGAACACTTTCAGGCGATTCCATCGAGCCCTCTCATCAAATCAAGCGACAAACGGGCAGGGATGCCCCTTTTCGCGTCCATACTGCGGGAAACAGGACTTGAACCTGCACGGTATTACTACCACCAGGCCCTCAACCTGGCGCGTCTGCCAATTCCGCCATTCCCGCGGCGTGATCAAGGCCCGGAGGCCCGCACTCCATTCTTGAATCGTTCGAATCCCAGTCAAGCCACTTCGCTGGCGGGCTTGGCCGGCGTGGATTGTGCGGCGACGGGGATCGGCTCGAGCCGCCGCACCGCGGCCATGTCGAGAGCCCGGGCCAGGGCCGCCAGTCCCATGAACGTGGCCGCTGTCCAGACGACGTCGCCCGCCGGCATCCACCGGTAGAAGGGAAGCGCCGCCGCGAAGCAGGCCAGCAGTCCCTCGGCCGTGTGCGGATACTCGGCCGTGAACCACCAAAAGGCGAGGTTGGTGACCAGGAAAAACACGAGCGAACTGGCGACCGCCCCGGCGAGCAGTGCGACCACGGTGGTGGCCCATCTCCCCGTCGTCATGCGGTTGAGAAGGCTGCCGAGCAGCACCGGCCATGCGGTCGCCGCGAACACGACGGTCGCCATCGGCAGGCTCTCGTAGGCATCGAGGCCGAGGTTGCTCACCACGAGCGCGACCACCGGCACAGTCGCGGCCACCAGCGGATTGGCGAACACCGCGCCGGCTGCCAACGCCACGGCCACCATGGGCGTGACGTGCCAGGCTGGCTGGCAGAGGCGACCGGCCACGCCGAGGGCGACGAGTGCGAGCCAGACGAAAGCCAACACCACTGGGGTGCTTCGCAAGGAGCCGAGCACCGCGTCGCCGATCGAGGCGGGGCCGCGAACGCGGGACTGCGGGGCGGTGGTGTGGGGCATGGGCGAGGTCGTCCTCCGTGCGCGTCGGCTGCCCTGGCACCGGGCAGAGGGGGGCGCGAAAGCCCTCTGGGGCTCTCCGCACCAGCCGATACACTAGCGGTTTTCCCGCTCAGGGCAAGCGAAACCGTCGAAAGCTCCCCGCCATGCCGGCATCCGTCCGCGATCCCGCCACGCTCGCGGTCGAACGGCGTTTCGACGGCCTCGTCGTCCTCACGTTTTCCGTGCCTGATCACCGGCACAACGTGATCACGCCCCGGTTTCTGGCCGACCTGTCCGCGGCCCTCGATGATCTGGAGCGGTCGGCCGGCCGGTCGGTTCCGCGGGGCCTCGTGCTGCGGTCGGGCCGCGAAGGCTCGTTTTTCGCCGGTGCCGACGTCTCCCGGCTCGACGGCCTCCGCGGCCTCGACGAGGCAGGGATCGTGCGGCTCTGCGACGCGGGCCGAAACCTTTTTGCCCGCCTCTCGGCGGCCCCCTGGCCGACCGTGGCCCTGATCGACGGCGTCTGTCTGGGGGGCGGCCTGGAGCTGGCGATCGCCTGCGACCTGCGGGTGGCGACGACGGGAGCCCACACGATCCTCGGGTTTCCCGAAGTCAAGCTCGGCCTTCTGCCCGGCTGGGGGGGCACGGTGCGGCTGCCGCGCCTGATCGGCCCGGGGCCGGCCATCGAACTCACCGCTGCCGGCGAGAGCGTCGCGGCTGAAGCGGCGGCCCGTCTCGGCCTGGTCGATGCCTGCGTGCCGGTCGAGCAGGCACTCGACGCCGCGCGTCAGCTGATCGATGTGGAGACCACCACCGGAGGTATCAAGGCCCGCCGCCGGAGACAGGCGGAGCCCGTCACGCTCGACCCTCGGGAGCGGGCATTTCTGGAGGCGACGACCGCCGCCGTGATCCTCGGCCGCACCAACGGCCACTATCCCGCGCCCCCCGCCATCCTGGAGACCATCCTCGCCGGCAGTGACGTCGATGCGGCCGCGGCCGGCGCGATCGAGTCGCGGGCCTTCGCACGCCTCGCAGCCACGCCCGTGTCGGCCCAGCTGGTGCGGGTGTTTCGGATCGGTGAACGCAATCGTCACGATCCCGGCGTGGCGACCGCCGTGACGCCGACCGAGGTCCGGACGGCGGCGGTCGTGGGGGCGGGCATCATGGGTGCCGGCATCGCGGCGAGCCATCTGCGGGCGGGCGTGCCGGTGACGCTCGTCGACGTCAACGCCCGGGCGCTCGCGGCGGGCGTGCCCGGAATCCTCGACGAGGCGGCCTGGGATCGGGCCACGAAACGCGCCGACCCGGTGCGGGCGCTCGCGCTGGCGGGTGATCTCCGCACGGCCACGCACCTGGCGGCGATCGCCGGCGCCGACGTCGTGATCGAGAGCGTGACGGAGCGGCCCGACGTCAAGACGACCGTGCTCGCCGAGATCGAGCGGACGGTCGGCCCCGACGCGGTGATCGCCACCAACACTTCGACGAATCCGATCGCGCGGCTGGCCGAGGCGTTCACCGACCCGGCCCGGTTCTGCGGCCTGCACTTCTTCAATCCCGTCCGCCGCATGACGCTCGTGGAGGTGGTCCGCGGGCCGGCGACGAGCGACGCCACCGTGGCCACCGCCGTGGCGCTGGCGAAGCGGCTCGGCAAGTGTCCGATCGTGGTCCGCGACAGCCCCGGGTTCCTCGTCAATCGCGTGCTCATGCCGTATCTGCACGAGGCGACGGAACTCGTGCGGGAGGGAGTCGATCCCGCGCGGATCGATCGCGTGGCCCGCAGTTTCGGCATGCCGATGGGCCCGATCGAACTCTACGACATGATCGGCCTCGACACCGCCTTCTACGCGGGGCTCGTGCTGAGCGCCGCCTATGGCGATCGGATCGAGGCCTCGCCGCTGATCCCCGCGCTCGTGAAGTCGGGCAGGCTCGGCCGCAAGACGGGCTCGGGCTTCTACCGCTACTCGGGCGCCGATCAAAAAGCCCGGATCGCCGGCGTCGATCCCGATGGCCGCAGGGTGCTCGACCGGTATGCCGTCGCTCCGCGGGAGACGACCGACCGCGGGCTCGCCGATCGCCTCCTCCTGCCGATGCTCCTGGAGGCGATGCGGGCCGTCGACGAAGGCATCGTGCGGGATCCTGCCGACATCGATCTGGCGGTGATCCATGCCCTCGGGTTTCCGCCCTTCCGCGGCGGGCTCCTGGCCTGGGCCGACACGCTCGGGCCCGCGGAGGTGTTGCGGCGGCTGGAGCCGCTCGCCGACCTCGGGCCGCGGATGATCCCCCCCGGGCGGCTCGTGGCGCTCGCCCGCTCCGGCGGCCGGTTCACGGCCTGACCTCTCGTGAGCACCTCCCCCATGACATCACCGCGCGATCCCGCCACCACGCCGGTCGTCGTCGCCTGCTGCCGCACCGCTGTCGGCCGGTCGCACGCGGACCGCGGCCTGTTTCGGCACGTCCGGGGCGACGAACTCGCCGCGGCCGTGGTGCGGGGCGTGGTCGAGCGGAGCGGTGTCGATCCGGCGACGATCGCAGACGTGATCCTCGGCGCCACGCAGCAGCGGGGTGAACTCGGGGGCAACGTGGCGCGGTGCGCGGCGCTGATGGCGGGCCTGCCGCTGGCGACGGCCGGCGCGACGGTCAATCGGCTCTGTGGCTCGTCACTGGAGGCGATCGCCCGCGCGGCCCATGCGATCGCGGCCGGCGCCGAGGACGTGCAGATCGCCGGCGGAGTGGAGCACATGCAACACCTGCCGATGGAGTCGGCGGTCGATATTCATCCGCGGGTTCTCGTTCGCACGAGCCGCGGCATGCTCTCGATGGGACTCACGGCCGAACACCTCGCCGCGACCCACGGCATCTCCCGGCGGCGGCAGGAGGAATATGCCCTCGAGAGCCACGCGAAGGCCGCGCGGGCCGCCGCTGCCGGGCTGTTCGACGACGAGATCGTGCGGCTGGCGGGGCATGACGAGTCGGGCGGCCTGATCGAGGCGGTCGCCGATCAGTCGATCCGCCGCGACACGAGCCTGGAGGCGATGGCGGCGCTCGAGCCGGTGTTTCTGCCGAGGCTCGGCACCGTGACCGCGGCCACGAGCGCACCGGTGAGCGACGGGGCGGCGGCCGTGCTCCTCATGTCGGAGGCGGAGGCTCGACGGCAGGGTCTCGAGCCGTTGGCCCGCGTCGTGGCGACGGCCGTCACGGGAGTGCCGCCGGCGGTGATGGGCACGGGGCCGATCGCGGCCACGCGAAAGCTCCTGTCCCGGGGCGCGGGATCCCGCATCACGCTGGCCGACATCGACGTCGTGGAGCTGAGCGAGGCCTTCGCCGCCCAGGCGATTCACTGCATCGACGAACTCGGCCTCGACCCCGCGCGGGTCAACGTCCGCGGCGGGGCGCTCGCGATCGGTCATCCGCTCGGTGCGAGCGGAGCCCGGCTGGCCACGACGCTCCTCCACACGCTCGGCGACTCCGGCGGCCGCTACGGCCTGGCCACGATGTGCATCGGCCTCGGGCAGGGCATCGCGATCCTGTTCGAGCGGCCGTAGCCCGTCACCGGCTGTTCCTCCGTGCAGTCGCGGTCACCGCACGAACGACGCCTCGCGCACGATCGTTTCACCGCGCACCGTCTCGTGGACGACCGGATCCTTCTTCCGCCAGCCGGCGGCGATCCAGCCGTCCCTCCGGGCGATGAGTTCGCCGAGCGGCAGCGGGCCCGCTGCCGCCAGTTCGCCCTGGAGCGGAAGGTCGGGGATCTCGATCTCCGACTTGAAGAGCTTGTCGAACCGCCGCTGCAGGATCCGCCGCAGCGAGGTCTCGGCAGGGCTGAGTTTCTCGCCGCCGCCGGGCACGAACCCGGGGGGATAGATCTGCACGTCCCCCTCGCGGACGAGCATGATGCCCTGCGGCGCGTGGCCGATGGCGTAGGTGGCCCAGATGTCCATGCCGGGGAACTCGCGGTCGCCCGACACGAACTTGTCGCCCCGGACCATCAGCTTCACCCGGCCGTCGGCCGTGGAGACGCTGATCGGCCGTTGCTTGGCGAACGTCACCTCCCACGGCGGCTGGTCGGGGTCGCTGCCGAGCGACGCGGGCATGCTCCCCTTCATCTCCTTCGCCAGGGCGTCGACGTCGGCCTGCCGGAGAATGCGGCCGCTGAACTTCTGTTCGAGCACGTTGTTCACCGCCGACTCGTGCACCCGCGCCGTGAGCAGGTTGTTCGAGCCGAGCGAGGGTGGCAGGCTCGCAGCTGCGAGCTGGTCGGCGAGCGACTTGCGGGCCGTCACCACCAGCTGCGAGTCGGTCGTGTTCAGATGCAGCATCTCCGGGTAGAGGCCGCGGGCCTCGAGCGGTCCGCGCACCCGCGACTGAAACTGCTCGCGAAACCGGGCGAGCGCCGGCTCTGTCTGCTCGGTGAACTGCTGCCGCAGCCGGTCACGCGCCCGCCCCTCGGCGATCGCCTCTGCCTTCGGCTTCGTCTCGGCGATCTTCTTGGTGGCGATCCGGCGGATCAGGTTTTTGCCGAACCGCTTGGTGACGCCGATGCCGGTGACGGCGGTGTGCGTGTCGGCCGAGGCTTCGACGGGTGAGGCCGAGACGGAGTGCTCCGTGAGAAAGATCCGCCGGCGGGCCATGAGGTCGGTCGTGCCCTGCGTGCTCACGGTCACCGGACCCTGCGAGCCGCGGGTCGTGGAAACAGCCCGCGCGGCCAGCACGAGGTCGAACACGGCCCGGTCGGGAGCCGGCACGAAGTCGAGGCGCACCATGCCCGTGGTGTGTCCCGTGCCGCGCACGCGGGTGCCGAGCACGTTCTCGTTGATCGGCGTCACCTGATCGACGGGCCGATTCACGGCCTCGGCGAACAGGTTCTCATGTACGGCCAACAGCATGTTCGGGCGGCCGAAGCTCGAGCGCACAGCCTGCACGAGGCCCGGGGCCTGCGCGGCCATCACGAGCCGCTCGAGCGTGGGGGCCACGCCGGCCAGATCGTCGGCGGAGCCGGTTTCCGCGGCCTTCCGCAACGCCGTCGAGAGCGACTGCAGCCGCTGGGCGAACCGATCGGCGCCGGTGCCGCGGGCCGCGTCGGCCGCCTCGGCGTAGCGATTGGCCGCCTTCCGCACCCGCACGAAGTCGGGCATGTCGAGGCCGGTCTCGGTGGCGCTCAAGAGATCGACGAGCTTTCTCAAGGCCGCGGGATCGGCAGCTGCGCCCGAGGCCGCCTGGGCCTGGAGCGCGGGCCAATCGAGATACTCGCGCCAGTCGGCGCCGCTCTTGCTCCGGGCGAGCAGGGCGTCGAGTGGTTCGAGGGCCTGGCGGAGCGTGCCGGCGGCGGCGTCGAGGACGGCGGCGGACGGCGGCTGGAACGTCGCGGCGGCTGTGGTCGCCTCGTCGGCGAGCTGAACGAGCCGGTCGGCAGGCAGCTGGGCGGCGGTCGGCGCGGCGACGGCCGCGGCGACGGCCGCGGGCAGGATCAGCGTCGGGAGAGATGCCCATCCGGGCAGGCGAACACACGACGAACGTGGGCGGGACAAGCGGGCATGCATCGGGGGTCGCCTCGAGGTCATCCGGGCCGAAAACATGGGCGGAGTCTACCTCTGGGGCCCGCCGCGGCTCCATGCCAACTGCCGAGCCTGTCGCCCGCCGCGCCCGCGCGGAGCCCTAACCCACGGCCATCGCACCACTTGTGGCCGTGGGTCCAGAGCCCGATCACGCCGCGACGCGGCCGCGTGCGGGTTGACGATCGTGCTACACTCGAGGCCTCGCCTGTCCGCCCCGCCCGCCTCGGACACCCGCCCATGAACGCCGCCGACCTGGCCGTCAAGTCCCTGGGGGAATGCAGGATCGCGTCGCCGCTTCACGACCGCGTCGCGAACCGCCGCACGACGGCCCACTACGTCGCCGAGGAAGACCGTGTGCTCTTCCACGATACGACGGCGCTCGTCCGCGAGGCGGGAGTGGGACTGGAGGATCTGCCCGGCTTCGAGCCCGCCGGTCCGCGGCGGAAGATCTTCTTCGAGCCGGCGAAGACCCGCGTGGGCATCGTCACCTGCGGCGGACTCTGTCCCGGCATCAACGACGTGATCCGCGGCCTGGTGATGGAACTGTCGTTCCATTACGAGGTGCCACGGATCGTCGGCTTCCGGAACGGCTACCAGGGATTCATCCCGGCGTACGGTCATGACGTGGTCGATCTCGCGCCGAAGGTCGTCAGCGACATCGACGAACTCGGCGGCACGATCCTCGGCACCTCGCGTGGATCGCAGGATCCGGACGAGATCGTGGACTGCCTGGAACGGATGCACATCTCCGTGCTGTTCGTCATCGGTGGCGACGGCACGCTTCGCGGGGCGATGCAGATCGCCCGCATCATCGAGGAGCGAGGATTGAAGATCGCCGTGGTCGGCGTTCCCAAGACGATCGACAACGACATCCCCTACATCGATCAGAGCTTCGGCTTTCAGACGGCCTTTGCCGAGGCAACAGCCTCGATCCGCGCGGCCCACGTCGAGGCCAAGGCGGCGCCCAACGGCGTGGGACTCGTGAAGCTCATGGGCCGCCACTCCGGCTTCATTGCCTGCTACGCATCGCTGGCCGAGCCCGATGCCAACTACGTGCTGATTCCCGAAGTGCCATTTTCGCTCGACGGGCCGGGCGGCTTCCTCGCCCACCTGCTCGACCGCGTTCGCAGCCGGGGCCACGCGGTGATCGTGGTGGCCGAGGGCGCAGGCCAGCATCTCTGCGGCTCGGGAGGCGATGCCAGGGACGCGTCGGGCAACCGGCGACTCGACGACGTCGGCCTCTTCCTGCGGCAGCGGATCGCGGAGCATTTCGCAGCCGCGGGCACGGAGGTAAACCTCAAATACATCGATCCCAGCTATCTCATCCGCAGCGTGGCGTCGAACGCCTTCGACAGCGTCTATTGCCTGCGGCTCGCGCAGAACGCGGTGCATGCCGCGATGGCCGGCCGCACGGAGTGCGTGGTGGGCCGCTGGCACGGCCGGTTCGTCCACATTCCGATGTCCCTGACGGTGAGCCATCGCAACGAAGTGGCCCCCGACGGCGATCTCTGGCTGGCGGTTCTCGAAGCCACCGGCCAGCCGCGCACCTTCGGCACGTAGTCGCGTCCACCGGACGCGCGACCCCGACACCGGCCGCACCGGGCGCACTTCAAGCGGGGGGCGTTTCCTGCTGAAATGCCCACATGCAGCCTTCGCTCGCCCCGCCGCTTTTGATCGCCGACCAGCCCGCCGCCTGCGAGTCGCTCGTCGCCTTCCTCGCCGCGCGGGTGGCCGACGCCCGTGAGCGGCCCGCGATCGTCGACGGCCTCGAGCCGACGCAGGCGTGGACCTGGGGCGACGTGGCAGCCGCGGCCGTCGAGCTCGCCGACCGACTCGAAGCGGCGGGCCTGCGGCGTGGGGACCGCGTGGCCCACGTGGGGCCGCATGCGCCCGACTGGATCGTCGTCGATCTCGCCTGTCTGCTCGCCGGCGTCGTCCACGTGGCGGTGCACGACGACCTGCCGGGCCGCGAGCAGCGTCGGCTCCTCGAATGGCTCGCCCCGCGGGCCCTCGTCTGCAGCGGCCGGCCGTGGCCGACTCCACCGCGCGGGCTCCCGCTGCTCGATCTGGGCGCGGGCGTGCTCGCCGCCACCGTCTGGCGCGGGCTCGCCGCCGATCCCGTCCGCCTCGCCGCCGCTCTTGCCGACCGCGTCGCCACCTGCGACCCCGACGCCTGTTGCACGATCCTGCTCTCGTCGGGCACCACCGGCCTGCCCCGTGGCGTGCTGCACTCGCAGCGATCGCTGGCCACGAATGCCCGCGCATCGAGCGAGATCTTCCTGCACGACCCGCGGGACGTGCGGCTGTCGTGGCTGCCGATGAGCCATGCCTACGCCCGTGTGGGCGATCTCTACACCGCACTCGTCCGCGGCGGCTGCCTGAACGTCGTCCGCGACCGCATGCGGCTGCTCGACGCCTGTGCCGCCCTGCCCCCGGCCGTGATTCTCGGCGTGCCCGCCTTTTTCGAGCGGCTCGAACGCGGGGTGCGATCGGGCCGCATCGCCGATCTCTCCGCCGCGCTCGGCGGCCGTGTGCGGGTGTGCATCTCCGGCGGCGCGCCGCTCCGCGACCGCACCGCCGCCGTCTTCGCGGCCCGCGGCGTCCCGCTCGTGCAGGGCTACGGACTCGCGGAGGCCGGACCCGTGGTCGCCGTGTCGAATCCGCGAATCGCGCGGCCGGGCACGGTCGGGCCGCCGCTCGACGGCGTGGAAGTGCGGATCGACGACCGGTCCGGGTCGCGTGGTCAGTTGCTCGTCCGCACGCCGAGCCGGGCGCTCGGTGTCGTGGAGCCGCGCGATGCGAACGGTTCGTCGTCCGCCGATCCCGACTGGCTCGAGACCGGTGACGTGGCCGAGATCGACGCGGCAGGCCATCTCCGGATCACGGGCCGGCTCTCCGAGACGATCGTGCTCGCCACCGGCTGCAAACTGTCGCCGGCCGAGGTCGAGCGGGCGCTCGCCGAAGACGACGCCGTGGCGCAGGTGTGCGTCGTGGGGGACGGGCTGCCCTGGCCCGTGGCCCTCGTCGTGCCGGAGCCGGACGTGATTCGCGCGGCGATTCGGAGGCTCGGCCTGCGGGTGTTCAGTCGGCGGCAGGCGGTCGCGCATCCGCGGCTGCTCGTCTGGGTCGCCCGCCGGCTGCGCCGGCGGCAAGACGCGCTGCCGCGGGCCTGGCGGGTGCGGCGGGTGATCCTCGTGGACCGGGCCTTCGATGCGGCGCACGGCGAGGCGACCGAATCGTTCAAGCTCAAGCGGCGGGCGATCGCGCGGCACTTCCACGCGCGGATTCAGGCGGCCGCGGGCGACCCCCCGCGGGGCGCGGCTCGGTTATCGGTGGGGCCGCGGGCCGCGGGCGGTCGTGCGAAGACGGGCAGCGAGTCGCCGCGGCCATGGCTCACGGGCACGACCTGGCAGGGCGACGCCGGCGGGTTTGCCGAGGCGGCGGAGACGGCGGCGAGTCCACAGCCCGATGCGGTCGAGGCGGTGCTCGAGCGGGTGGCCCGCGAAATCGCCGAGCTGCGCGCCGCGGGCCGGCTCTACGAACCGCCCCCCACGGCGGCGGCCGCACCGCCGCTCGCCGACGCACCGCCGCCGCCGACCGGCCGCTTCACGGCGGAGGCCGAGGCCGCGGTCGGTGAAGCGGGGCTCTGGGGACTGTTCGTGCCGCAGCCACACGGCGGCGCCGCAGCCACACTGGGCCAGCTCGCTCGTGGCATCACCCGCGTGGCAGCCGACTGCCCGACCGCCGCAGGCATGCTCGCGGTGCACTCGTCGATCGGCGCCGTTTCCGCGATCGCGGCCTTCGGTTCGGCCGCGCAGCAGGCCCGCTATCTCCCCGGTCTTGCGGCGGGGCGGCCGCTCTCGATCTTCGGCGGCACGGAGCCGGAGGTCGGCTGCGATCTCGGCGCCGTGCAGTCGGTGCTCGAGCGGCGTGACGGCCGACTCCTGCTCACCGGCACGAAGATGTTCATCACCAACGCCCTGCACGGCCGGCTCGCGAAGCTGCTCGCGTCGCTCGACGGGAGGCCCGCGGTCGCGCTCGTGCGGCTGCCCGACCACGACACGCCCGCCTTCCGCCTGCGGCACTACGCGCTCCATCCGCTCAAGCATGCGGCCAACGCCGCGCTCGAGTTCGCGGGATTCGAGGTGGACGAGGCCGACCTGCTCGCGCCGCCGTCCGGCCGGGACGGCATGCAGATCGTCTGGCACGGCCTCAACCGCGGCCGCGTCACCCTGGCGGCGCAGGCGGCCGGCACGCTCCGGCTGCTGCTCGCCCAGGCCCGCTCGCATGCCGACCGCCGCACCACCTGGGGGCGGCCGATCGCCGCCCGCGAGCTCGTGCAGGGGCGACTGGGACGCATCGCCGCCTCGATCATCGCCTGCGACGCGATCACCGCCTGGGCCGCGGCCGCGATCGACGACGGACAGACGGGCGAACTGGAGGCGATCGCGGCGAAGGTGGTGGCGAGCACGTGCGTTCGCGAGGCGGCGATCGATGCGTTGGGCGTGCACGGCGGCCGGGCGTTCCTCGTCGGCCATCCGCTCGGCGACTCGCTCCACGACCACTTCGCCGTCACCGTGTATGAAGGCGAGAGCGACCTGCTCGGCCTGGCCCTCTTCAAGGGACTCGCGAAGCACCATCCGCTCGCGTCGCACGCCCGCGATACCGGGCGGCTGAAGCGGGCCGGCGACTGGCTGGCCTGGCGTGCGGCTCGATTCGCCGCGGGCTCCCGCGCCGATACCGCGCTGCTCGACCGCCGGCTCCGCGGGCACGCCCGCCGCGCGCGGCACGGCCTCGCGACCGCCGCCGTGCGGATCGACCGCGCGATCCGCCGGCACGGCCGCCGGCTGGCCGACCGCCAGCTGGATGTGGGTGCCTTGGCGGCGGAAGTGCGGGAGCTCGTGAGCGTGCTGGCGACGGCGCATCACGCCGACGTCCAGGGCACCGACGCCGCCGCCGCGGCGGCCGACGTCTGGTGTCGCCTCGCACTCGCCCGCGCCGCCGGTCGCCGACTCACGTCGGCCGACCACGCCGCCGTCGCCGCCCTCGGCCGCGGTCCGTAGTCCACACGAGGTCAACCCGCGCGGCAAAGAGGAGGGCCGTGGGCGTTCAGGCGGGGGCCCCATGCGGCGCATGCGGAATACGGTGCGGGCCGGAAGACTACCTTCCCGCGACGACGGCCGGCCACCAGCTGCAGAGATACCAGGCCCGCGGCGCGGTCAGCTCTGCGAACGCCTCCAGCGCTGCCCGTGAGCCGGGCACCCGGTCGCCACCGAGCACCTCGTCGAGCAGTCCCTTCGGCTTCGTGTATTTCACGGCCCGGGCCGTCGACTCCGTGAGACCGGCGAGTTCGACCGCCCGCGCGACGGCGTCTTCGAGGAATCCGATCCGATCGACGAGCCCTGCGTCCTGCGCCTGTCGCGCCGTGAAGACCTGCCCCGTCGCCGCCTTCTCGACGGCCGCGGCGTCGAGCTTCGGCCGCCCCGCCTGCACGATCTCCTTGAACCGGGCGAACATGTCGTCCACGAGCGACTGGAGGATCGTGCGTTCCCTTTCGGCGAGGGCCGGGTCGCGGTCCTTCGTCAGGCTGAGCATCTCCTTGAGCGGTCCGCTCGTGATCGAGTCGTCACGGACGTCATACTTCTTCAGCAGCTGCGAGACGTCGAAGTGCGGGATGATCACGCCGATCGAGCCCGTGAGCGTGGCGGGCTCGGCGAAGATCACGTCGTCACGGCCGCCGTTGGCCATCGCCACGTAGTAGCCGCCACTGGCCGCGATGCCCCCCATGCTCACGACGACCGGCAGCTCGCGATCCTTGGCGAGCTTCGAGAGCCGGTGGTAGATCTCGTCGCTGCCGCTCACGGTGCCGCCGGGGGAATCGACGCGGAGCACGATCGCCTTCACGCCGTCATCCTCGGCCACGTGATCGATCTGGGAGCGGATGAAGCCGTCGCCCCCCATGATCGGGCCGGTGAGGCTCACGATCGCGACCTTGGCCGACGCCACCTTCGACAGCGAGTGGTACTTCTCCACCACCGTGCCGTCCCGCTGGAAATACTGGGCAAACGCCCCGGCGCTGCCGACCGCCGCCAGCAGCGAGATGCCGGCCACGGTCCACGCGATCCGCGTGCCCCATCGGCCCCACATGCTTCCCTGCTCGAGGATCACCCGCGTGGGCTGCCGCGGGTCGGGGTCGATGAGCGTCATGCGTGAGGCCTCCGGAATGAATGGCGCGGGATGAATGGCGCGAAACCGTCCGTCATTGTATGGCGACTCGATGGCGACCGCGCCGGTGGTGGCGGATTTTGCAGGGGGCCGCTACGATCACGCCGGTCGTCCCGCCCAGGAGCCGTTCGCGTGTTTGTCTGCGTCAGTACCGAGTGTCTTCCCGACATGCCGCTCGCAGCCGCCATGGAGCGGCTGGCCGAGCTCGAATTCACCGCCGTGGAACTCGACGTGCGGGCGGGGGGCGGGCACCTCGATCCGGCGGTCGTGGCCGCCGATCCCGAGGCCGCGATCGCCGCCTGCAGCGATCTGCAGCGGCTCCGGCCGGTGGCCGTGTCGTTTTCGGCGCCGGACACACCCGAGATGTACGATCACTTCACCGCCTGCTGCCGGCTCGCCAAGTCGCTCGGCGTGGTGACGATGGTGGTGGAGTCGTCGGAGCTGGGCACGCCGTTCAACGGCGAGATCGAACGGCTGCGGAAGCTCGTGGCGATCGCCTCGGGGCTGGGTGCGGTGGTGGGTGTGATCACGGCGGAGGGCCGGATGACGCAGGATGCCGAGACGACCGCATCACTCTGCCGCAACGTGCCCGGACTCGGCGTGACCCTCGATCCGAGCCACTTCATCCACGGCCACAAGAAGCCCGCCTCGTGGGAGTCGATCCTCAAATACGTCTGCCACGTCCACCTGCGGGATTCGAAGGCCGATGCCTTCCAGGTGCGGATCGGCCAGGGCAACGTCGAATACGGCAAGCTCGTCGGACAACTCGAGCGGGTGGGCTACAAGCGGGCGCTCTGTGCCCACATGCCGCCCTTGCAGGGCGTCGACCAGGTGGCCGAGCTTCGCAAGATGCGGCTCCTGCTCGAAAGCCTGCTCTGACGGCGCGGGCGGTTCACTTGACGACCGTGCCCGTGCCCTCTGCGCGGCTCGCCATCTCGGCGTACGTCCGCGCCTGCGGGTCATCCCCTTCTTCGGCGTACATGGTGGAGAGGTTTCCATAGGCGACGGCCAGGGCCCGTTCGTCGAGCAGATCGCGGTCCACCGCCGCCACCATCAGATCGACGCCCCGGCGGCTCAGGGCGAGCGCGTCCTCGCGCCGCTCGACCTGCCAGTAGGAGATCGCCATGCTCACGTACGACTCGCCCGTCTTGCCCGGGTCGGGATCGGTGGGAATGGCGTCGCCTTCTTCCCAGAGCGGGATCACGCGGTCGAACCAGGTCACCGCCGTGGCGTGATCGCCGCGCTGCAGGCTGTGCATGATGCCGATGCGGAACAGCAGTTCACCGAAGGACCTCCGCTCCGCCCCCGTCAACTCCCGCTGCTCGGCGCCGCGGTCGAGATAGGCGGCCGTGAGCGTGGCGTTGTCGAGCATGTCGGTGGCGTCGCCCCGCTTCTGGGCCGCCAGGAGCGCGTCGCCGAGCCCCTGGCCTGTCTCCCAGTCGATCTGCCTCCGGCGCCACGGGTCGGTGATGGAATCGCCCATCTTTTCGCGGACGTCGAGCAGCCGCTTCACCCATGGCAGCGGCTCGATGGCCTCCGTGGAGGCGGCCGAGGCGGCCAGTGCGCCGCGGCAGAGTTGCAGTTCGAGGATCATCTTTTCCCGGTCGCCATCCTTGAACTCCGCGACGAGCGTTTCGCTGCGGGAGATCCACTTGGGGATGACGCGGCTCTTCTGCTGCCAGGTGCCCTTGGCGATGGCCAGCGCGGTGCCCAGATGCGCGTCGAGGAGCACCTCGCGGGCCGCGGCCTGCATGGTGGGAGACCGCTTCGCGAGCAGCGGCGAAGCCTTCCGGATCGTCTCAGCGAAGTGTTCGACGGCAGCCTGGTGGTCGGGCTTCTCGCCGGCGAGCGCCGTGCGGCCGAGGAGCCGGTGCACCTGCGCGGCCACCAGCGGCGAGCCCGCGTCCCTGTTCGCGTCCTTGTTCGCGTCCCCGTGCGCGTCCCCGTGCGCGTCCTTGTTCTTGACCGCCTCGATCACGGCCTTGGCTTCGACGGGGCGATCGAGCGCCAGGAGCACGCCCGCGTGCTTGAGCTGTGTCCAGACGTCGGCCGGATCGAGGCGGCCGGCCGTCTCGGCCAACTGCAGGGCCTGGGTCCACTTCCCCTGTTCGCTCGTCATCGCGAGCAGGAGCCGGTGGGCCTGCACGTGACGCGCGTCGAGCTGGATCGCATACAGCAGATCGGCCACGGCGTTGGCCGAGCAGGTTTCCAGTTCACCCTGGGCGCGAAGCACGAACGAGTCGGGATCGAGCGGCTCGATGAGGATCGCCGTGGCCGACGGCGTGCCGGGCTTGACGCTCAGAATCACTCCCCGCTCCGGGTAGACCTCGCCGATCGACACCCCGCGCTCGTCGAGGATCGACACGGTCCGCAGATCACTGATCTCGAGTTGTCTGGCGAGATCGGGCACGGCGACGGGCTCGACGAGCTTGATGCGGATCGAGGAGACGACGTCGTCCTCGAACATCACCTCGACGCGTTCGAACGGCTCGATCTTCCAGGCCATGCCGGAGGTGCCGTCGTCACGGGTGAAGGCCTCGCCCGGCCCCCAGCCGGATTCGACCTCCGCCCGGCTCGTCTTGCCGGGCAGGGCCCCCTTGAAGCTCGCGGGGTCGATGGAGAGCGTGGGCATCTCGTCCGGCGTGGCGGCCACGGGCGCAGTCACCGTGGGCCGGGACGAATCCGTCTCCGGACCGTCGGCCGGTTCTTTCGCCGCAGGTTGTGCGGCCGAGGCTGCCCCGGCGGGCGTCTGCTCGCCGAGTGGCACGGGCACACTGATCGCCGGGGAGGACGCGCCGCCGGCCGCTGCTGCCGTCGCCGGCAGCAGCGACTTGGGCTTGGGCAGCGTCGCCATCTTCTCGGAGAACCAGCGGGCGAGCGGGTTGCCCGTCGGGGCGGCGGCGGCCGCATTCGCCTTGGGTGAGGGCGTCGCCGTGGCCGGGGCGCTGCCAGCGGCCGGAACGAGCTCGGGGAGCGTTTCGCGAGACGCGAGTGCGGGCTGCGGTGCCGCGGGTTGATTGAGTGTTTCGATCCGCGTCGGCAGCCGCATGAGCGGACGGGGTGGCGCGGTCGGCTCGGCGGCCGAGGCATGGGGCCGGTCGCTGACGAAACCGGCGAGGGCCAGGGGGATCACGACGCCCGCGCACCTCAGGGATGACGACGCATACCGCAGCATGGCCACGATGATTCTCCTAGACGCTGGCTGAGGACTGGAACGGAACGGGGGGGCCGCGACGCGGTCTCGCCCCGGAGCAGCGGGACGGTAGATGCCGCGGCCAGCCGCGTCCAGACCAGCCTGACGGACCGATGCTCGCCGCCCCAGCCTGCCCAGTGTGACGATCGCGTCGCCCTCCGCGCGGTCACCCCGAGGCGTGAGTCGTGCAATCTGCACGCGACGCTGGGTCCCCATCGCGCGGGCCGGCCCCGAGTACACTGCGGATTCCGCGCCCCCCCGTGTTCCGCCCCCGTGTTCCGCCTGGGATTCGTCCCGATGCCTGCTCCGTTCCCGCGTCGCATCGTCGTCGTCGGAGGCGGCATGGCGGGCCTCGCTGCGGCCGAGGAGATCGTGAGTCTGGCCGCGGCCGCCGCGACCACCGTGGAGATCACGCTGGTCGAAGCAGCCGGCCGCGTGGGGGGAGTGCTGGCGACGGTGCGGCGCGACGGCTGGCTCGTCGAGCGGTCGGCCGACAACTTTCTTGCGGCCCGGCCCGAGGCGGTGCAGCTCGTGAAGCGGCTCGGCCTGGAGGATCAGCTCGTGGGCGTCGATCCAAGGGTGCGGCGGGCGCTCGTCTGGCATGCGGGCCGCGGCGTGCCGGCACCGCATGGGTTTCGGCTGCTCGCGCCGGGCCGGATCGGTCCGATCCTGTCCACGCCGCTCCTTTCACCGCTCGGGCGGCTGCGGCTGCTCGCCGAACGGTTGGTGCGGCCGCGGCCACCGCGGGGCGACGAGTCGCTCGAGTCGTTCGTCGTGCGGCGGCTCGGTCGCGAGGCGTTCGAGCGGCTCGTCCAGCCGCTGGCTGCCGGCATCTGGACGGCCGACCCCGCGCGGCTGAGCATGGCCGCCGCGTGCGGTGAATTTCTCGCGATGGAGCGGGAGCAAGGCAGCCTTTGGGCGGGGGAGCGGCGGCGGATCCGGGCCACGGCCGCCCAGGCGGCCTCGGGGGCCCGCTACGGGCAGTTTCTCACGCTGGCAACGGGCTTGCAGACGCTCCCCGAGCGGCTGGCTGCGCGGCTCCGCGACCGCGGTGTCCGGTTCATCGACGCGGAGGCCACCGGGATCGAGCGGCCGGCAGGGGGCGGCTGGCGACTGTCCATCGCCCCCCCTCCCGGAGCCGCCGCGACGATCGCCGCCGATGCCGTCGTGCTCGCGGTGCCGGCGCCGGTCGCCGGCCGGCTGCTGGCGGCCGCCGCACCGGTCGTGGCCACGGATCTGCAGGGGATCACCTACGCCGGTTCCGCGGTGATCTCGCTCGGCTTCGCCCGAGCCGACGTGGCGCATCCGCTCGATGCAGCCGGCCTGGTGATTCCTCGGCGGGCGGGACGTCGCATCCTGGCCGTGAGTTTTTCCAGCTCCAAGTTCCCCGGCCGTGCCCCGGAAGGCTGCGTGCTCCTGCGCGTGTTCGCCGGTGGTGCGCTCGATCCCGACGTGGTGCGGGGCGACGACGCCGCGCTCGAGTCCGTCGCCCGGGCGGAGGTGGCCGAACTGCTCGGTGCCCGCGGCACACCGCGACTCGTCCAGATTGACCGCTGGCACGCCGCGATGCCGCAGTATCACGTCGGGCACGTGGAGCGGGTCGCGCGAATCATGGAGGGGGCGGCGACGATCGGCGGTCTGGCTCTCGCCGGTGCCGCCTATACGGGCGTGGGCATCCCGCAGGTGATCGCGTCGGGCCAGGCGGCGGCCCGGCATGCGTGGGCCGGCTGAGCACCGGCACCTCCCGCCGGCGACGCCATGCGATCCAACCCGGAGGCTGGCGGAGAAACGACGGGCACGTTGCCGGGCCGGATCGCCGCTATTTCTTCTTTGCGGCGGCCCCGGCGGCCGGCTTCGCGGCCGCACCTTCCGCGGCCTCGTCCTTGGCCTTCTTCTTTTTCTTCATCGCCATCTTCTGGACGCGAACCTTCGGCAGGCCGATCGGGCTGCGGCCTTCCTTCCAGAGATCCTGCTCCTTCATCTTGGCGATCCGCTCGGCACGAGTGAGCACGCCACGGGCGCTGCTGCCCCCCTTGCGAACCTTCAGGCTCTTGTCCATCGTCATCGGAGTCGATCCTCGTCGCGGTCCGGAGTGCACGGCCGGAACGGCCGCGTGTGTGGTCGAGGGTACGACCCGCCCCCGGTCTGATCAAGGGCGGCCGGGCGGCACCGCGGCATTTCAGGCCTGCACGCCCGCAACCGCGCGGAGAAAGACGTCCATCGTCAGCGGCCGCTTGGTCGGCGCCGCCGCGAGGCAGGCCATGATCGCATCGGCAAGTTCCGGGGGAATCTCCGGCCAGTGCGACCGGATGTCGACGGGGGGCGAGTCGTGGGCGAGCGCGGCCTGCGCGCTCGTGCCGCGGGGCCAGGGGGAATGCAGCGTGCAGATCTCGTAGGCCGTGACCCCGAACGAGAAGACGTCGAGTCGCTTGTCGGCCTGTTTTCGCCGCACCACCTCGGGGGCCATGTAGTTCGGCGTTCCGACTCGATTGCCGGGCTGGAGGAAGGCCGGCCGGTCGGGGACGGTGAGTCCGAAGTCGAACAGCACGAGCCGCTTGTCCGGCGTCACCATGAAGTTGCGGGGGCAGATGTCCCGGTGGACGAAGCCCGCGGCATGGACGACGTTGACGGCCGTCGCGGCCTGGCGGACGAGTTCGATCCGCCGCGGCGGTGCGAACGGCTTGCCCGCGGCGATGAGGGTATGGAGCACCCTGCCCTCGAGGAACTCGGTGAGGATGAAGGGTTCGTCGCCGGTCGAGACGCCGAACTCGAGCGTCCGCACGGTGTTCGCGGACGAGATCGCCAGCCCGATCTCCCCCTCGGAAGGCTTTCCGAGGCCCTTGTAGCGGGCCTCGACCGGATCCTGTTTCCGCCGGTCGATCAGCTTCAGGCCGGCTACGTCCCCTGTCTGCGTGTCCCGCACCTTGTAGAAGGTGGACATCGTCCCGGACGTGCTCTCCTGGAGCCGCTCGAACCGCCGCCAGAGATCGACCCGATCCGAGCCGAAAAGTTTCGCGAAGAACCTGCCCACTGCATCACACCCGCGTCAGGAGTCGGCTCAGCCCTTTTTCAGGACGGCGAGTTCGGCGTGCGCGGCGGCGAGTTCCCGCTCGAGCCGCGGCACCTCGGCGGGGTCGTCGGGCTGCTTCTTGGCGCCGGCCAGAAGCTGCTGCAGCTTGGCGATCTTCTGCTGCAAAACCTCCATCCGCTTCTTGTCCTTCTTGTCCATCTTGCTTGTCCATCAGTCCATGGCAGGGGTCGGGGCCAGGTGGCCAGGGCGGTTCTCGTACGTCGTGCCGCCGCCGTCATTCCTCGCGGTCGGCCGCCCGCGGCGACTCCTCGTCGCCCGTGGCGTCGAGGGCGTTCGCCATCCTCACGCCGCCGTCGATGGTCTCGTTGGGTCCGGTGTGCAGTTGGCGCATCCAGCCGGAGATCATCACCACGGCCAGCGACAGCCCGAGCGTGACCGAGAGCCAGGTGGCGCGGGCGTTGCGGATCCACTGAGTGCCCCGGCCGCGGCCCACGAGGCCGCTGGCCAGGTAGAAGATCACGAGGGCCAGCAGAAACTTCGCCCCGAAGAGGGCGTGGTAGCTCGTCTGCCGCATCCACAGGCCCCCCGCCCAGCCCTCCGCCTTCACACGCGCGTTGAAGAGCAGGAAGTTGGCCAGGCCGCTGGCGAGCAGGAGCGTGATGGCCCCGATCACCCACGGCAGCCAACGGCGGCGGATCGCGTCGTGGAGCTGGTCGCGAGTCGCCGCATCCAGTTCCGACATCGCGGGCAGGAGGCCGAAGCGGGCGAACGCGAGGCCGCCGACGGCGACGATCGCGGCGAGGATGTGGGCCCAGCGAAGAAGCAGGAGGGTAGGATCCATGGTGGTGCCCGGGAGATGTCGGGAGATTCCGGAAGGGAGCGCCGCTGCCGCGGCCTCCGCCGGCCGCCAGAGCGTACCCGATCCGAATGGTCTCCCCAAGCAGCCGACTCACGCAACGGGTTTGGCGGCGACCACCGAATCGCCCTACAGTGCAGGCTTCTCCACAGCAGGTGACCCGCATGGACGACGCACTCGACCCCGACGCCTTTTCGCTCGCCGACACGGCCGCATCCCTGCCGGGAGCCCGGCCCGACGAGCGGTGGATGCGGCTGGCACTCGAGGAGGCGCGGGCGGCGGCGGCCGAAGACGAGGTGCCCGTGGGGGCGATCGTGGTCGCGGGCGGCCGCGTGATCGCCAGCGCCCATAACCAGCGGGAGCAGCTCTCCGATCCGACGGCCCACGCGGAGATGATCGCGGTCACCCAGGCGGCGGCCCAGCTCGGGTCGTGGCGGCTGGAGAACTGCACGCTCTACGTCACGCTCGAGCCCTGCCCGATGTGTGCCGGGGCGATTCTCCAGGCCCGGCTGCCCCGCGTGGTCTGGGGGGCGGCCGATCCGAAGGCGGGAGCCGTCGAATCACTCTACCGCCTGTTCGACGACCCCCGGCTCAATCACCGCGTCGACCATGTCGGCCGGGTGCTCGCCGACGACTGCGGCCGCATCCTCACCGAATTCTTTCGCGGCAAACGGTGACGGGGAGCGGTCACCGCGCCGCGATCGGCCTGAACGACCGGAGCGTCTCGCCGGTGTAAATCTGCCGCGGGCGGCAGATCTTCTTCGTGGGCGAATGGTGCATCTCGATCCAATGGGCGATCCAGCCGGGGAGCCGGCCCATGGCGAAGAGCACGGTGAACATCTGCACGGGGATGCCCATCGCCCGATAGATCACGCCGGAGTAAAAATCGACATTGGGGTAGAGCTTCCGCTCGATGAAATACTCGTCGGCCAGCGCCACCTCTTCCAGCCGCTGGGCGATGTCGAAGATCGGGTCGTGGCGGGCGATCTTCGCGAGCAGCTTGTCGCACGTCGCCTTGATCAGCTTGGCCCGCGGATCGTAGTTCTTGTAGACGCGGTGCCCGAAGCCCATCAGGCGGAAGCCCGAGTCCTTTTTCTTCGCCAGATCGACGTACTTCTTCACGTCGCCGCCGTCGGTCGCGATCCGCTCGAGCATCTCGACGCAGGCCTGGTTGGCGCCACCGTGGAGCGGTCCCCAGAGGGCCGAGATGCCGGCCGAAATGCTCGCGAACAGATTGGCGTCGCTCGAGCCGACCATGCGCACGGTCGAAGTGGAACAGTTCTGCTCGTGGTCGGCATGCACGATGAGCAGCATGTCGAGCGCCTCGGCGAAGTCCGGATCGACTTCGTAGATCTCGCAGGGAACCGCGAACATCATGTGCAGGAAGTTCTCGCAGTACGACAACTCGTTCCGCGGGTACATCAGCGGCTGGCCGCACGACTTCTTGTGGCTGTAGGCCGCGATCGTGGGCAGCTTCGCCAACAGGCGGTGCATGCTCACCTCCACCTGCCGCGGATCCCGCACGTCGAGCGAGTCCTGGTAGAAGGTGGAGAGGGCGCCCACCACGCTCCCCACGATCGCCATCGGGTGGGCGTCGCGCGGGAAGCCGTTATAGAAGCTCCGCATGTCCTCGTGGATCATCGTGTGATGCGACAGCGACTCGCGAAACGCGTCGAGCTGCGCGGTCGTCGGCAGTTCGCCGAAGATGAGCAGGTAGGCCACTTCGACGAAGTCGCACTTCTCGGCCAGCACCTCGATCGGGTAGCCGCGGTAGCGGAGGATGCCCTGCTCGCCGTCGAGGAACGTGATCGCGCTGGTGGTCGAGCCGGTGTTGACGAAGCCCTCGTCGAGCGTGACGGCCCCGGTGGCGGACCGCAACTTCGAGATGTCGATCCCGTGTTCCCCTTCGGTACCCACGATGAGGGGCAGGTCGGTCGTCTTGCCGTCGATCTCCAGCCTGGCGGCGCCGGCTGAACGGGTGCCGGGCCAGGGGGGCGCGGGGGTGCTCTTGGAGGGGGTGGCGGTGGCTGGCGAGCCGCTCATGGTGCAGTCTCCGAACGCGACGCGGGCAGGACAGGCGCCAGAACAGCCCGTCGGTGTGACGTTCGAAGCTTAGCCCGCGTCGTGGGGTCCGGCAACGACGACGCGTCACGCCGGGCCTGGGCCCGCAACCAGTTAACGAGGTGCGCCGGCTCGGGGGCGGCACAAGTCTCGTCGCGGGACCTCGCAGACTCGGTCCAAATGCTCCTCGAGCTTGCACCGACCCCCTCGCCTTCCGGCTCAGCCTGTGGGCGCCGGCTCGGGGGCGGCACAAGTCTCGTCGCGGGACCTCGCAGACTCGGTCCAAATGCTCCTCGAGCTTGCACCGACCCCCTCGCCTTCCGGCTTTGCTTATCTGCGGGTGGTGTCGTCGGGAGTCGGGCGGGCCGCGGTCATGGCGTCGGCAGGCTGACCGTCGAAGATCGTCCACACTGGCGTCCGTTCCCGGAGCCGTGCGAGGTACTCGTTCACCTGTCGCTGCCGCCGTTCCTCGTGGAGCTTGTTGCGGATGTCCACCTGTGCCTCGACGAACGACACGCGGCCCGCCTCTTTCCGCTCCGTCACGCGGACGATGTGCAGGGCATTTTCGTCGGCCAGGATCGTGCTCAGCTGGCCGACCGGGAGCGAGAAGATGGCCTCGTCGAGCACGGGCGACGAGAGGCTGCCCTTCGTCGTCCAGTCGAACTCGCCCCCGCTCGCGGCGGTCGGGCCTTCCGACTTGGCCCTGGCCACCTCGGCGAGAGGACGGCCGGCGAGCACCTCGTTGCCCATCTCGGCGAGCATCTGCCAGGCCTGCTGCCGCGACCGCTTGAGGCCGTCCTTCACCGTGAGCGCTTCGAACCGGGCCTTGGCGGGAAAGTCGTAATCGGAGAGATGGTTCTGATACCAGGCGATCATGTCGGCGTGCGGGATCTCGCCGTCGGCGCCGGCATTCTTCCGCATCCACTCCTGGGCGATGCCACGCTCGAAGAACATCTTCCGCATCCGATCGAGCGACTGCCCCTTGGCCCGCAACGATTGCTCGTATTCGAGCGTGTTGGCGGCCTTGGCCTCCTGCATCAGCTTCGGCAGGAACTGCTCGTCGAAGGCCTTGTCGACGTTCTTGCGGATGTCGGGGAGTTTGTCCTCGGGAATTTCGCGGCAGGCATCGACGTACACGATCAGCGTCTCGATGTGCTGGTCGATCACCTGCTTGCAGATCTGGAGTTTCAAGTCGCGGACCTGCTCGGGCTTGAGATTCGGCGACACCGTGTCGAGCCAATCGAGAGCCTTGGGCGTGAGGAGGTCGCTTTCGAGCACGACCTCGGGCCCGACGCGGGCCACCACCATCGCGGTTTCGAGCGACACCGCCTGCGGCAGGTCGGGCGTGGGGCCCGTGGCCGCCGCCTGCTCGAAGGCAGCCTGGATCACGCCGGCGTCGGCGGCGGGCGCCGCCGGGAGGGTGGCAGATGGCGGCAGTTCGAGTGCCGCACCGGGCTGCGAGCGGATGCTCGACAGCACGTGCTTGTCCTTGTCCACCGCCTCGCGGAAGAGGTCGGGCGTCTGTGCCGCGTTGGCCGCGGGTGCGGCCGCGTCGGCCTTCGCCTTCTTGGCCGTCGGCCAATCTGCGGGCCGCGACACGGCCTGGGGCACGTTCGGCGTCATGGCCGGGCGGATCGCCTGCCGCGGATCGACGTCTTGGGCCACGGTTTGGAATGCGGTTATGGCGCAGAGCAGTGCGGCACCGGCGGTGAGCCGGAGGCTGAGCGGGCGCAGGCGTGGAGCAGTGGCGTGCATCTGGGCGGCCGCGAGAGGGTGAGGCTTATAGAAGCGGCCCCGCCGCGGCCGCAACCCCGGCCGGAACGGGGGAAAAAGGTGCCAGAAAAAGGTGCCAGCCACCAAATTTGGGCAAGCACCTCCCGCTTCCATAGAAGCCCCGCCTGGCAAAGCGGGGGGCTCGGCCTCCCGATCGGTGAGTCCGAAGCCCTCGGTTGGCCTCTGGCAAAGTGGATGAATCGTCACGGCCCGGCCGCGGGAGTCGGCGTGACCCTATCGGCGAAGGGAGGGAGCCGGGGAAATGGGACGTGAGGCTCGGCTTGATACCAGAAGGCGACGGACGAGATCCGGTCGTGGGCGAGCTTGCGGTATGTGGTTCCCCACCCCAGAGCCTGGATCGTCACCCGCAGGTCCTGCTCAAACTGGATCGGATCCTGGATGTGCCACCGGTAAAGACTCCAGAACTGCGGTGGCGTTGCATTCTCATTCGATGGCAGCGTGGAGCCGGAGTAGGCGGTCGAGTACGACGCGGGAAACCCGAAGCTCGCGAGAAAGTAATCCTCCGTGCCGGTGCCGCAGATCGTGGGGAATTCCCGATCGCCGTCCAGGTAGAACTTCATCTCCCCTTCGCCGAACCAGCCCTTCTCCATCTGTGTCCAGGCGAGAAACGTGCCCACATAACGGCCGCGGCCCTGGACGCCGTCGAGAATGACGTAGGGATTCTGATCGGCCGTCTCCGCCTGGCGGTATTGTGCATGGAACGTGCCTGTCTCGTGCGGAACCTCGGTTTCCACATATGTGATCTGGTAGGCCACGAGCTTGACGTCCGCGTCAGTCTCATTCGTGAGCGTGATCCTGGCCCGCTTGCGGAAGGGCATCGGCCAAAAGCAGCTCAGGGCGTTCTTCGGCACGACCGTGACCGCCAGCGAATTGACCGGGGCGACCTTGCCGTGACCGACGGCGAAAAAATCGGGAACGGGGCACTCGACCGACGGTGATTCTTCGTCGTCCCAGTAGCAGCGGAGCACCAGCCCTCGGTTGATGCCCTCCACGATCCAGATGTGCTGGATGATCCCGGAGCCTTTGACGTCCATGAGCGTCGCGGTCTCGCCCGCATCCACACGAATGAACGGCCGCACTTTCCAGCCCTGGCCGAGCTCGTAGGCCGCCGCGGAATGGGCGACCGGCTTCGGACCGGCTGGATTGGGGATCGCCATGCCCCCCTTCCCTTTTTCCCCGGTGGGGTTCTCCGCAGAAATCGATCGCGTGCGGCCGCGGCCAAGCAAAGGCAGTGTGCCGAGGCCCGGCTCAAGGCCTGCCATCGGGGCTTGGCCGCATGCGCCGCCGCTTTCGATGGCGAGGCACACGATCGCTCCGATCACCGTGGCCAATCGGCCAAGGCACGCCTGTCGTCGATGCATCTGACTCTCTCCTGAACCCGTTTCCTGCATTCAGTGTGGTGCATTTCCCAGTGTGTGTCGCCGAATGTCGCAGCCCCGGAATTTTTTGACGCGTTTTCGCCATCGGGGACGCGATACGCTGGACTTCAAGCGGACGAGCAAGCCACCGATGCCGAGCTGCTCGACGACACCGAGGTCACGGTGCCGTACACGGTCTACACCGAAAAAGACGGCAAGGTCTGGGAACTCTATCTCGAGACACTGTTCGACCAGCGGCCGCGCAGTTGTGCCGGGTGTTGACCACCATGAGTTCCACCGTGTTCTCCCCCACCCAATCCGTGTGACGAATGAAGTTGGCAACCCTCGGCATCATCCTTTGGGCGTCAGCGTGTGCCCTGGCGGCGGACCATGCGGCTGAGCGAACCGTCATGGCCGAGTCCGATGCCACCGAGCCACACCTTTTGGCACATCTCCAAACGCGGACGCCCCAATGGGAGGAGCGCGGCCTGAAGGCGGAGTGGCTTGCCACGGGGGGCGGCCCTCCTCCCGTCCGTCTGACCGTCACCACGCGGGAATTTTCCTGTTGGCTGATCGCTCCGGCCCCCAAAGGCGGCTGGCCCCTCGGTACCAGCAGCACGGTGGAAGCCGACGTGCATAATCCCGGCAAGAACCCGGTCAATGTGATGATGTGGGTGGTCGCCAGCCGCGGCTGGGATGCGGTACCGGACATTCAGGAGAGCATCCAGCCTGGCGAAACCCGCCGCCTGAAATGTCATGTGCGGGAGGGATGGAGGGACTCCTTTGGCGCAAAAACGACACCGAAGATAGACCCGCACCTGGTCAAGCAGATTCAAATCGTGCTCTGGAAGACACAGGAAGGCGACCGGGTGGAACTCTCAAACCTGGTTGCCAAAGGCATAGAGCCCGAATTCCAGAAGCCTGCGGAACGGCTCGAGGTGCCGGACATGGAGGAGGGCGTTCCGGCCGCCGGCCGCCGGGTGCGGTTCCGCCTCGAAGGCGAGGAGGACAAAGAACCCTACTCGGTTCTTTACCTGCCGGCCGACTGGAAAGCCGGTGGCAGGTATCCCGTCGTCGCCGAGTATCCGGCGGACCGGTTTTTTCACTGGAGTTGCTATTCGACCGGGCGGCCCGAGCAAGGCGTGATCGGCTATGGCATGACCAAGGGCCGCGGCGCGATCTGGGTGTGCCTGCCGTTCATCAAGGACGGGGCCGTAACCGAGAACGGGTTCGGCGACGGCGACGCCACTGCCGAGTACGCCTTGCGCGTGCTGGCTGCCATCGCCGCGCGGTTCGGCGGCGAGCCGGGCAATGCCGTTCTGACGGGGTTTTCGCGGGGCGCCATGGCATGCTGGTACGTTGGGCTGCGGAACGACCGTGTCGCCTCGGCCTGGCGGGGCTTTCACGCCGTCCAGGGCTATGACGGTGGGGGCTGGGGTGGCTCGACGCGGGCGGACGCGCTGGAGCGGTCGATGCGCATTGGGAACCGTGAATTCTTTCTCACCGACAACTTCAAGGAAGAACCGGCCCGCATGCTCGGGGAGGCCGGAGTAAAAACGGTTTCGGTCCGGTCCGGGCTCGGGGCGCATGGCGCCGCGATGTTTCTGGACGACCGGCCCTCGACCGTGGCCGTGCGAGATTGGTTTTGCCGGGTGACTGCGGCGGCGGGGAGTCCGGCAACCGAACCATGAACCCAACACGCAAAGGAGTTGGCATGCAACCGCCGACCATGGCCTTCGCGGGGATCGCGATCGGGGTGTTTCTCGGCGCGGTGGCCGCGGCGGCGGAGCCGGGCAAGGCCAGTGTGGAAACCTGGTGGCACGCCCCGGAGCGGCTGGAACGGGTCGCGGCGATCGCCCCCGGCGCGATGCAGCCGGTGCCGCAGCAGATCTACACGCCGGAGTATCTCGAGGAGCTGCGGGCCCAGGCGACCCCGGAGGAGGTTGCGACCGTGCGACGGATTGCCGATCCCCTGGTGGCGATTTCCGACGCCGACTGGCGGGCGCTGATTCCGGACTACTCGACCTATCCGTCCTTCGACAAGGGGTTTACCTGTCCCTATTGCGGAGTGGACCTGGGGCAGATGGATCCCACCGGCCCCAACACCTTTGACATCAGGAAGCCACACCAGGCGATCCGCCGCTGCTGCGACACGGTCATCTACGAGCGGCCCGAGGACGCGCCGGCCGACTATCCGCACCTACCCAACAAAAGCCTGCGGATTCCGCACCTCGACGGCGCGCTCCATGACTATCCCTATTGGGAGGGTAAGAACCGGCTTGGCGAGCCAACCATCGTCTTTGCCCGGTCCGCAGTGTGGAAGACTCGGCTGCAATACATCCGCGAGGGTGCGCTCGACGCCTTGTTTCATGCCTGGTTGAAGACCGGTGATGAACGCTACGCCCGCAAAGGGCTGGTCATCTACCACCGTTTGGCCGAGGTCTACCCAAACTGGCCGCTGTGGAGCTACGCCTTCGGTGGCCGGATCGACTACACGTGGTGGAAGGATCAGGTGGACGGCAAGTTGGACGTGGTGAAGAAGGGTGGCCTGGCGAACGATGCCGAGGGTAAACCGCTCACCCGCGAGGCCTTCGAGGCCCAAGCCCGCCCCAATTGGTTCGGGAATGCTCCGTGGGGCCAGGCGAACCGTTTGGGACTCAACAGCCTCGGTTTCTACCTCCGGGGGCTCCCGCTGTACTACCTGGCGTTCAAGGCTTCGCCCGCCGCCAAGAGCTATTCCCAGGAGGTCTTCGGCAACCCGGATCGACTCGAGGCCTTCATCGAGGAACGCCTGATCAAGGAGCTGGCCAAGGAGTTCGTCGCCAGTCGGCCGGTTCTCGGCAACTACGCCCAGTCCACCATGAGCGTGGCGGTCTACCTGGGCGTCGGCGCCCAGGATGCGACGATCTACAACTTCGGCCTCGAACTGGCGGACTATTTGCCGCTCAACCACGGCTTCCCGGACGTCTCCTTTGCGGAAGGCGCCATGGGCTATTGCCGGATGATGGGCTATTCCCACATCGCCGCCCGCACCATGCTCGGTGCCGCCGCCGCGGAGCGCGAGCGGGCGTTCCCCTTTGCCAAGTTCGCCGCCGACAACGTGGGCCGTATCCATGTCAACGCATCCACCTTCCGGGGAGTCGAGAGCTCCCATGGCGATGGCGTCGATGTGGATTTCGTGACCGGAGATCGGCCGTATGATCCGGCCGACCAGGCCCGGCCTCTCAGCCGCTTCCTTCCCAGCTATGGGTTTGCCACGCTGTCCTCGGGCGCACCCGGCAGCCGCGTCGAGAGCCTTTTTCTGTTCGACAAGAATTCGTTCCACAACCACCTCGGCAATTTGAATCTCCAACTGGCCTGGGAGGGGGCCTTGGTGGCGCCCGAACTGGGCTACTGCTCCTGGTGGCGTCCGCTGGACGTGTCGCAGCGCAATCCTCTGTATTCGGCCATTCAGGGCATCCCGTGGCGCTACCGTCTGCTCGATACGATGATCGACGGTTTCAACATGGCCACGGAAAACGTCTGGAGCCTCTCCCACTCCGGTGTGACGCAGAATCTGGTGCTCGTGAACGAACGGGCGGGACGGTCGCGGGGCTTCGTCAAGAACGGCTATGCCCAGCCCCTGACGCTTTCGGCGCCCCCGGCGGCCGGGGTCGGCACCATGCTCCAGGTGGCCGAAGCGGAAGACCGCGAGTCCTGGTCATACGCCGGCGTGAATGTGCCGCTCTACCGCCGGGCGGTCGTGAATATCGAGCGGCCGGACGGGAGGGCCTATGTGGCGGATTTGTTTCGCGTCACGGGAGGCGAGCGGCATTGCTATCAGTTCAAGGTTCCAAGGGCGGAAATCGTGGGCACGGACCTCCAGAATGGCCAGACGTTCGCCACCGCCCAGGAGCATCTGGACACGATCCCCGGAGTCAAGGACTGGCAGGGCGTCTATGCCCGCTATCCGGAGATGGGCAATGTGTCCGACTCGGGTTTCCGGTTCCTCACGGACGTCAGCGTCCATAAAGCCATGGATCGCACGTGGCGGGTGACCTGGCTGTGGGACCACCGCCTGCGAAAGGATGTGGCAGAACCAAAATTTCCGAAGGTGATGGTGGACATGCGCAAGGTGGGCATCGACGCCGACTCCAGCCGGGTTCGGAACGAGGTCTGGCTGTCTCGGGCCAACTATCCCACGTCGTTGAACGAAACCATCGAGGGCAAGCGGCAGGCCGGCACCGTCGCTTTCGAGAAGGGGATGAGCCTGTACAGCTCCTTCCGGGAAGGCAAGCCCGGCCTGGTCAGCCGCTATGCCCATCTGTTCGAGCTGTATCCGGAGGGGCAGACGTCCGCGATCGCCAAGACGCGTTCACTGCCGGTGCCGCCGACCAAGGTGCTCAGTCATGGCATCCGCGACCAGTACGCCATCGGGATTGAAACGACCTTTGCCGACGGCGGCAGGGACATCCTGATCTCCGCAGCCGATCACGAGACGCGGCGGTTCACCAACCGGACCGACGGCCTCCAGACCTCGGCCCGCTTCGCCCTGCTGCGGCTCGATCCGGCCGGGGCGTTTCAGGAAGGGGCGGTGGTCGATGGCCGCGGCTTCACCATCGGCGACGTGGCGGTCGAGACCGCCGGTTCCCTGACGGGAACTATCGTGGACATCCGAGGCGACATCACCGGAACCCGCCGGGAAAGCGCCCTGATCATCCGCCCGACCACCCCATGGCCGGTCGGAGCGTGCCTCGCCAACGAACGCGTCTTCATCGAGGTGTTGCCCGGAAAATACGACGCCTACACGGTCGGCACCGTTTCTCGGCTGGGGGATCTGATTCGCATCGACCTGGAAGGGACGCCTTCCCTCGCCTACCACTGGGACCGGGTCAAGGAAGTTGCGGTGGACCGCCCCGACGTGATCGACGTCATGACCCAGGCACTGCAGAAGTCGAGCCAGAGCGACTATTTCCAGGGCAAGCACATCCTGTTTCCCTCTCGGGGCTTGGAGCTGCGGATTGCTGAGATCGCCGCCGGCCAGGACCACGGCCGTGCGCGGATCGTCGTCAGCGGCGGGATGGATCTCCGCGCCGCCGGCCTCCGCGAGGGCGACCCCCTGGTCATCCACGGACTGGCGGTCGGCCAGCCGGTCCACATCCCCTCGCGAATCGCCGTACGGAAATTGCCCGATCACCGCTACACCGTGCAGGCCAACGTGAATGTCTCGCTGCGTGACGGAACCCGACGGGCGAAAGTGAAGGCCGAAGACGCGGGCGCCGGCGAAACCCTCGTTGACCTCGTGCCGATCGAATGAACGTGCACTCTCGCGGCGTCAGGGGGCGACGAACGCCTGGAGCCGCACGGGTCCGAGCAATCCCGACGGGATCAGGGGCGTGTCCTGGCGGTGGTAGTACCAGACGGTGAACGCCTTTCTGCCAGCTTCCGGACGCGGGCGGTTTTCCAGAAACCAGTCGGGGTAGGCCTTCATCGCCCGGCCAAGATCGATCGACTGCCCCTTTACGACGGCCGGCGGAGGAGGCTTGTCCCAGTCGAAGTCGGCGGGAAACTGCTCGTCTCCGACGAGGCGGTTGTGCCAGGTGTTGACCACCGCCAGTTCCAGCGTGTTCTCCCCCGCCCGCAGGGCCCGGGAGACCTCCCGCACGAACGGCGGATGCCACCACACGCCGCAGTCCGCACCGTTGATCGTGACTCCCACGAGATCACGGACATCCCCCAGGTCCAAATCCATACGATCAGGCACCGCGTCGAGCGTGAACGAGGTCCGATAGGTGGCCGTGCCCGAAAAATATTTGACACTCGGATCGGGGTGATCGGAGAGCGATTTCAGCGACTCGAGCTCGATCGTGGACCGCTCGCCCACCATCGGGTCGAGCGAGACGGTCCAGCGGCCGGCGAGGGGCCGCACCGCCGCCGGCTTCGCGACAGGGCGTCTCACGCCGGACGGCTGCTCCCGAAAGACGACGAACATCGACTTGCCGCCGCCGAGCGTGATGTCCACTTCCGTCCGCCCGCCAGCCTCGCGCCACCCTGCCGCCAGTTCGATCGTGCCGGTTTCCGGATCCCAGATCTCCGGCTGCCTGTCCGCGACGGCGAACGACCATGCCTGCGTAGCCGGCTGATCCTGACGGTTGCTGATGAAGAAGATGTCTCCTTCCGCATCGCGCCGGTGCTGAGTGGCGAAAAGGCCTCGCCTGGGCGGAACGAGTTCCACGGTGGGCCGGAGGCCACGCGCCTTCAGGGCCGTCGGCAGGTCGGCGTACAGCCTCCCTTTCCATGCGGCGTCGCCCCAGATATCGGCGGCGAGGGCCCTCACCTCTGCGTCGCACTGCGGATAGCCGGCCAGGCTCGGCGACCTGTCGGGCCGCTCCGCCACCACGGTGCCGCCATCGGCGAGCACCCGCCGAATCCGGTGGACCACCTCCGGAAGCAGCGTCCCTTCGTGCGGCACGCGGACGAGCGAATACCGACGGCCGCTGGGAACGACGATCATGCCGTCCTCGACTCGGACCTCGTCGAGAAACGATCGCACGGTGATCAGATCCGCGTCGCGGTCGGTCGAGACGCCGACGTTGACGTAGTGAACCGGGGTTTCACCGCGCTGCAGGAGGGCCTGGCAGCGGCCGAGGTAGCGATAGAACTCCCTGCCCAGGTGAGCCCACGTCTGGTGCCGCCCGAAGTGCGTGCCCCACCAGCCCATGCCAAGCCCGGGTTTGTAGGTGTCTGCAAAGGGCTGATGCACCCAGTGGTGAAGCACGAGGTGGTTGACGCCGCCGCCGAACGCCCCGTCGCCGCTCGTGCGGAGCATCGCAGGAGTCTCCGTCCAGCGACTCGTGAAGGGCGCCCCCGAGAACGCCTCCGCCCCGATCACGCGGCGGCCGGCCGCGCGGGCCGCGCCCACGACCGCCGGGCTCGCGCCCCCGGCCGTGTGCGTCCAAAACTCGCCCATCGGCAGGTCCGCCAGGGCGGCACCTGCGGGCGTGTCGAAGGGGCCCGCATACGGCTCCCACTGCAGCGAGCAGCCGGCCGCATGGATCATGTCGGCCGAGGGTTTCCAGCCGTGTTCATGAAACAGCGTCGCGACGACGTCGCGATAATCCCACTCGAAGCGCTCCGTCTGCTCGGCGGTCTCGATCGTGCGTTCGCGGCCCGGCCTGGAAGGATGCTCATTTTTCGTGAGGGCGCTGATCGTCATCAGCCACGGAACCGGGTCGTAGCCCTTCCGCCGGGTGAACTCCTCGCGAAACCCGGGCGTCCAGTTCTGGATGCCGGCCTCGTAGCTGTCGATGAGGAAGTGTCGCAGGCTCTTGCCCACGAGCGGGCCAAGTTCCTTCCGCATCGGTTCGATCACGTTCGTCCAATGAAACCGCGTCTGGTCGAGGCTCATTTTGTCGACTTCGAGTGCCTTGCCGGCGAGGTCGTCCGGCAACGGCGTGGGCGGTCGCATCGTGGAGCCATGCCCGAGGCGATAGACGATCCATGAGCCGGCCGGGGCATCCCACGAAAGCTCGCCGGGCGCCGTGCACTCCGCGGTCAGATCGAGGATCTCCTTCCGCGGAACGATGGGCTTGCCGGCCGGAACCGCCAGCACGGCGATGTCGCGATAGAACATGGAATGCGGCATCCGCAGCGTGGGCCGCGGGAGCTTCACCTTCACGGTCGTGCCCCCCTTCACTTCCACGGTGCTCCAGAACAGTTTTTGCATGCTCCGCGGCTCGTCGATCCACGGGCCGCCGGTGGTCGAATAGCCCGGGGTGTTGTGCATTCCCAGTTCGAGGCCGAGGCGATCCGCCTCCGCGGCGGCGTGCCGCACGGCCTCCCAGTAGGCGGGGCTGCGAAACGTCTGCGCAGGCCAGGGATTGTTGCCCGTGGGTGCGGCGTTGTTCTGCACCGACGAGGTGATGTTGAGGATCGTCGCCCCGCCGATCCCGGAGTCCTTCATGGCCTCCAGGTCCTTCGTGATGCCCTCCTTCGAGAAGTTTGGGCCCATCCAGTGCCACCAGACGTAGGGGTGGGCCGCCATGGGAGGGGTGCGGAAGTCTTCCTCCAGCGTGCCTGCATGCACGAGGCCGCCGAGGGCAAGCACGACGACGAGCGAGCGGGGGATGGACTGCATGCACGGGTCCTCGAGAGGAAGCGGCGTCAGGGCATCCGAGCACTCTAGCCCCTGCCGGATTCGAGAATTTGCCATTGTTTTCTGGAATGACGCCAAGGTCTCGCTGCCGTGCGCGGGGGAGGGGTTCGGTGCCGCGAAGGCATCGGCCCGCGCCGCAATCTGAGAAGTTTTCGCCGCATTCCGAAAATGGCGGTGGCCCTTGCGAAGCCCTATGCTTTTCGGGCGTCGGGAGTGGGAGACGCTCTCGCGTCCAGATCCTTTTCACGAGGGGGCAAAGCATGCCACTTCAGCATTCCAGACCGAGTCGTGGCACGTTCGTGCGCCGCCGGTGGCTGGGCATCTCCACAGCCTTCGTGGTGGGCCTTGTCGCCCACTCGACCTGCTTCGCGCAGACGACGTTCCAATGGGTCGGCGGCACATCGACGGCCTGGAACACCGGGGCCAACTGGGCCGGCGGGACAGCGCCGGCAAACAGCTTCTCCACGCTCCAGATCGCGCAGTTCAACTCGAACCCGACCAATCAGCCCGCAGCAAGCTCGTCGATCAACATTTATGGGGTGGCAGTTGGGTCGGGAGCCACATCCGCGCTGACAATCAGTGGCGGCCTCGGGATTGGCGCGGGGGGTATCACGAAGGCTGATGGTTCCGGGCAGGTGACCGTGCAATCCGTACGGATTTCCGGGACGCAGACGTGGACCAACAACTCCGCCACGCTGCTGCAGAACTCGAACGCGATGAGCAATGCCGACGCGACGGCGTCCCGGCTCACGCTGTCAGGCACGGGGGCCGGTGGATTCACCCTGACAGCGTTGAGCGACGGAAGCGGAAAAGGCCCGTTGGCAGTCGTCGTGAACACGTCATCCGGCACCACCACGCTCAACGCGAATACGGCGACCGGCGGAGTCACGCTCACTGCCGGCATTATTAGCCTGGCGAACAACGGCGCCCTTGGAACGGGAACATTCACGATCAACGGCGGCTCGCTCAACGTGACCGCCGCCCGGACCACGACGAACAACAACGCCCAGAACTGGAGTGGGGACTTCACGTTTCTAGGGTCCAACACGCTCGACCTCGGCACGGGCGGCGTCACGCTCGGCGGCAGTCGGATCGTGACCGTCAACGCGAGTTCCTTGACCGTCGGCGGTGTCATCAGCGGTTCCGGCTACGGCCTCACCAAGGCCGGGGCCGGCACGATGCAGCTTTCCGGGTCGAACACCTTCTCCGGCGCGACGACGGTGACCGGCGGCACGCTCGCACTGCTCAATTCCGCGGCGCTCCAGAACAGCGCCGTCGACACGTCAGGAGCCGGCGTCATCAGCGGCACGGGTGTCACGACGGCGACGCTCGGCGGGCTGACCGGCAGCAAAAATCTCTCGGCGGTCGTCACGACCGGCTATTCACGCTGGAATGCCCTCACGCTCAATCCCCAGTCGGGCACGGCGAGCTATTCCGGGGTGATCGCCAACGGCACGAGCAGCGGCATGTCGCTGACGAAGACCGGCAACGGTACGCAGGTCTTCGTCAG